>Ga0172371_10002230_pt1 | contig 30889 bp, 26 predicted proteins | sample Lak12m_FD_114543 | JGI IMG/M metagenome (GOLD analysis project Ga0172371, IMG submission 114543) | Freshwater microbial communities from Kabuno Bay, South-Kivu, Congo - kab_022012_12m | ecosystem: Environmental > Aquatic > Freshwater > Lake | place: Democratic Republic of the Congo: South-Kivu...
ATTTTTTATACTAATCATAATATTCTGATTTTTTAGCTGTGCATTAATCGAAATGGTGGAATTATAGTCTCCGAATTTTATTGCATTAGCAAAAAGTGAAGCAATTACGTACTCAATTTTACCCCTGTCACTAACAACGTTTGATAATGTTTCGATATTTTTTTCAAGTTTAATGTTCTTTAAAAGTAGTTCCTCTTCGTTCTGAGCTAAGATCTTATTAATTACTTCTTCTATAGAAAATTCAGTATTATTAATAAGTTCTTTGCTTATGATCATTGAAGTTATGAGACCAAATTTTGTAATAACCTCTTTCAACCTCTGCATTCCCCTTCTTATTTCGAGATTATTTACTTTATCTTGGGTAAAATCATTTTCTAAATTTTGAATATCTTTACTAAGAACATCACTGGTTTTTTCTATAAACTCATTACGTTTTTGATCAATTTTTTCCTCATAGTCTAAGGATTTTTCAAAGTTCTCTTTAATTAGTTGCTGATTTCTTCTGTATCGATACGCAATAAGTAAGGCTGCTGCAACAAGTAAAAAGATTATCATCTGAAGTAAAAAGTCTAAAAGATTTAGATCAATTACTTGGTAGGCAGTATAAACATAGTTCGCCAGAATAGAAATAAGGAGTACAGATATAGCAGAAATCCAAACAAAAGGGTTACTAAAATAGCCTACTACCGGTTTCTGAACTTTTGGTGAAGTAACATTTTTGAGATAAATATTATCTTGGACATCTTTTAATATATCCTCAGTATCATTTTTTATAATTTCAATATCACCAAGTGTTTTTGGAGTTTGAATTTTATTCAATGCATAATAGTTGATGATTATCGTCAGTGGAGTCCGAAGATAATGGCTCGCAATATTCAAAAAAGAGTCTTTCTCAGATGAAATTACTTTTTGGATTTCTAATACTTCGTTTAATTTTTTACCTAAAATATATTCCTGATAGGCTTGATAGCTAAAAAAAGCACCGGTGAATAGTATGAGTGCAAAAAGAAGATAAGGAAATGCTCTTGCGACTGGTTCCGGTGTATTTATAATAACTTCTTCGGCTTTTTCAGCTACATCTGAAACTACTTGACCAATAGCTTCGCCAGCATCTGTGGCTACACCCTGGATAAAGGTAGTAACTTTTTTTACAATTCCAGTATTTTCACTTTTTGGTTCAGCCGGTTTTTCGGTTTGTTCATTTCCGGTTGTACCGGTTCCGTTTGCTTCAACGTTATCAATAAAAATAATAATTGCTTTTTCGGAGGTATTTCCTTTTGTGTCAGCTGCAACTAATTTTACGTCGTGAAACTCCTCATCTTCTTTTTCGGTGTCTAATATGTAAATTAGTGAATTTGATGTCGACCTAACCCTTTCTATACCGTCAACAAATAAGGCGATGTATTCTATTCCCGAAACATCAGAAGCGGTTATTTCAAACTCCACCGATCCCGATAATCGGTCATAATTGCCAGGTTTAACAACAGTTATTGTAGGTGCAGTATTATCTGCCGGTGGTGCTGGGGGTGGAATCGCTTGAAAGTTAGCCATGCAAGACTTGGTTGATTGAATATTAGTGATTGCAAAAGGATTTGCAGAGCCAGAACAATCACCGGACCAAGATGAAAAATTATACCCAGAGCCTGCTGTTGCAAGAAGATAAGCTGTGGAGCCATGATTGTAGGTTCCCATACCTGATACAGAACCACCGGAAGAAGCTGATGCAGAAACTTCATATGTTTTAATAATAAAATTTGCAGTACAAGACTTATTCGATTGAATATTGGTGATCGTGAATGGATTTGCGGAACCGGAACAATCACCAGACCAAGATGTAAAAGTGTATCCTGCTGAAGAATTTGCTGTGAGATTTACATTTGAGCCCTCAGAATAACTTCCTCCTCCCATAATAGAACCGGAACCACCCGGGTTTACTAATGTTGAAACTGTATAATTTGGATATATGTATTCAAAGACACCAATATCAGGAGCGCCATAGCGATTATTTCCTTCCATATCTTGAGAAGGTGTTTGGGGGTCCGAAACACCAGAGTCTATCGCAGAACTACCTGCAAGAAGATGAAAATCCGTTGAGCTTACAAATAGTGGATTTGCCACTAGTCCATGACTTTCTGCATTTGCTGAGCTTTGATAAGAACTAAATTGGTTTATGTAATACTCAGTACTATCGTAAAAAAAGGCACTAAGCGTTTCTCCTGGCGGCCAGTAGAATATATTATAATCGTCTGCCATATCCATGCCGCTATAGTTATTGAGGCTCGAAAAATAAAATATGTTGTTTTTTATCGAAACATCATCCATTAATGTGGTCCCGGGGTGATAACCGAATAAAACCCCAAAGGCGCTCGAATTCGAATTATCACCATTTGTACCGCCAGTCCGCGTATTAACTATTGTATTATTATAGATATCAATACCGGTAATATTCCCCTGATGAGCATCAAGATACATTCCTCTAGAAATACTTAGATTGTCACGATAAATAAGGTTATTATAGATATATGTATTATTAATATAGGAATCATTTATGTCGTTGTAGAGACACATTATTTGTATGTTGTAATAATTGTCCCACAAAATATTGTTATAAATACGGTTGTTATTACTGGCAAGCTGTAATGAAGACCAGTAAGGTGCTTCTAGTAGTATTCCCGCCCCATAGCTGTTGTCATAGACCGTGTTATCAAAGACGTTATAGTTAACACCGCTAAAAATTATGGCGTCTCCGGCTAGATTGTGAAGCTCGTTATCGTTAACAGATGAGCCCGAAGATATACCGACAAAAATTCCTCGGTCAATATTGCTAAGATGATTTCCGCTAATGGTCACGTTGTCGGACATATCTATGAAAATTCCGTATGAACTAGCGGGATTACTCGAAATTGTACTATTTATGATCGTTAGGTTGTTGGCATTTTCCCCACGAATGCCTGTATTACTAAAGCCCGATAGAGTAAAACCGTCTATTTGAAGGTAATCAGGACCATCGGTCCCCAGATCAACAGAGTATGTGCCACCGCTGATAAATACGGCTCCAGTAGCCAGTAGTCTGGTGGGGCTCCCATCCACGCCACCCTTGGCGGTAGGGATTGATATATTGCCGTATGAACCAGCCGCCACATGCACCGTTGCACCAGAAAACATCTTGTCAACAGCCTCTTGGATACTGCAAAACGGAATCGCCTGAGATCCGTAGCCGTCGTCAGAACAATCGGTGTCACCCACATCAACATAATACGTATTTCGGTATTCAAATGGACCAATGTCGGGACTCGTATCCCTGGGTGCCCCTGATTTATCCGTGGTGGGATTATAGGTGTCATCTAAGCCTGCATTAATCAGAGGAGAGCCAAGGATTGGCCGCCAATCAGCCGTGACACCGTAATTGGTCGTTACCGAAACATCAGGATTAGTAAATTGAGGTGAATCGTTTCGGAATGAGTTTGACCCCTCAGCCGCTGTCGGGTTTTGGCCAACATACATGTTGTAATCTGAGGTGCTGCCGGTACCAAGTATCCCCACTCCAGAATATGGTCCATAGAATATATTATTACGGATTGACCAATCTTTAGCACCACTCCAATCGTCTATATCACTTTCCCCGTAAAAGAGGTTGTTGTAGATTTGAAAATTATTTATGTCTTCGGTACCGGCACCACTGAAATACAGAGATCCACGGTCTCCACCGAAAATCACATTATTTCTGATAATGACCGGTCCGGTTATCTCATAGTCCCTTCCGATAACAAATGTAGCATAGTCAGGATCAGCACTTCCCCAACCCGTAACATTTTCTGATCCGAAAATGTTATTCTCAAGCACGAGATTCACCATATCACCCGCGGCAAAGGTGGTAAAAATAGTCGGACTCCCAGAGCCTCCGTTCGGTATATGTACGTTAGTAAGCTCGCAGTTTCTTATAGTATTGTTCGTACTATTATTCGGGTAATAGATCGTATTATAATCCACACTATCCTTCATGCGGATCCTTGTATTTTCAAGTAGATTATTCTGGCCCTGGAAATAGGCAGCATCAGAAACATCAATAAAGCTTGAATTCCGTGTCGTATTAAATGATGAGTCAGAATGATAATGAGGCGCAGCTCCTCCATTATCAGCATTTATATTTTCGGCTAGGTTATGATTCGCACCCCCTATAAACGAAAGAAACCCATCATTTATGGTTAAAATATCTTCAATAGTAATATTTATTGCAGAGGAGTACGTGGCACCGTTAAAATCGAGCACACCGTGATTGTTATCAATAAAAGGACCGATTTCGTCGGTAAGTAAAAAACCATCAAGATCGATGTAATCACCCGTTATTTCTACACCGCCTTGAATATTTACTAAATCACTATTAAATGTTTCAAATCTAATGTGACTACCTGAGGTTCCAGAGGAACTAATGGTTACTCTTTCCGGATAACTACCAGCTTTTACATAGACAAAATCGCCAAATGTAGCAGTGTCGGCCGCTGCCTGAATTGTGCAAAAAGGAACTGCCTCAGAACCGGGCCCTCCGTCGTTACATGATGGATTACCGACCTCGACATAAAATGATAGGCCGTCTGCTTTAATAATCCCTTTGGGGAAAAATAAAGAAAATATTGTTAAAAAAGTGATTGTACCGAAAATAACCACAAGTAAATTACGGTACTTTTTTATTGCACTCCTAAATCCAGCAACATAAAAAACGTCAGAGATTTTTTCAGTGATAGAATCAACGTATTTTATCTCCACCCCCTATAAGATAATTATACTCCAATTTAGATCTTTTTAATCTTTTTTGTGAACTTATTTTTTTCTTGTTCTATGCGGATTTCGGAAAGCTGATCACGATACTCAGCCGCCTTTTCAAACTGTAGAGATTTGGCCACAAAATCCATTTTGGCTTCTAAATCTTTAATAATTTTTGAAAGCTCATCAGCAGGAACCTTCGAAATATCAATTTTTTCAAAATCTGACATTTCTGCTTTTCGTTCTTCAACCATACTATCTCTAATTGCCTTTTTTATTGATGTTGGTGTTATTCCATTTTTATCATTGTAGTGCTGTTGAATTTTACGCCTGCGATCTGTTTCGGCAATTGCAAGTTCCATTGCCCGAGTAGTTTTTGAGGCATACATAATAACTTTTCCTTCAACATGACGAGCTGCTCGTCCTATGGTTTGGATCAGTGCTTGTTCACCCCGCAAAAAACCTTCTTTATCAGCATCGAGAATAGCCACGAGTGACACTTCCGGCAAATCGAGTCCTTCGCGAAGTAAATTTACCCCAACTACAACATCATATTTGCCTAGCCTTAAATCTCTTAAAATCTCCGGGCGGTCAAGTGTTGCTACTTCAGAATGAAGAAATTGTACTTTTATTTTTAATTCGGATAAATATTCTGAAAGTGCCTCAGCCATTTTTTTAGTTAATGTTGTAACTAATACTCTCTGCTTCTTTTTTATCCGCTGCCTAATCTCTCCAATCAAATCTGGAATCTGATCCTTTTCAGGTCTAATTTCAATTTGTGGATCAAGCAATCCTGTTGGCCTAATTATTTGTTCAGCAACTGCTGGGAATACTTCCCCTTTTTTTCTTGCACGATAAAATTCATTTGGTTTTTGTAATTTGTCATTTGAAATTTTTCTTAACTCATATTCCGCCGGAGTCGCAGACACAAATAGTGTTCTGTTAATTCTTTCCTGAAATTCAGAAAATTTTAACGGCCTGTTATCGAGTGCACTTGGTAAGCGAAAGCCGAATTCAACTAATGTTTCTTTCCTGGCTCGGTCACCGTTATACATTCCGCGAATTTGTGGCACTGTCATGTGTGACTCATCTATCAAGCATAAAAAATCATCCGGAAAATAATCGAGTAGTGTTGAAGGAGCTTCTCCAGCTTCCCGACCCGCTAAAAATCGTGAGTAGTTTTCAATTCCGGAACAATAACCGGTTTCTTCTATCATTTCAAGATCATAATTGGTTTTCTCTTCAATTCTTTGTGCCTCAAGAAGTTTACCCTGTTTTTTAAAGAAAGAAATTCTTTCGGCAAGTTCTTTTTTAATTTTATCTTTAGCTACAGAAATTTTTTCTTTTGTAGTGACAAAATGTTTAGCCGGATAAATAGTCAGAGATGGTAATTCTTTTAAGATTTCTCCTGTTAAGACGTCAAAAAGACGGATTCTTTCGATTGAGTTGCCAAAAAACTCAATTCTAAATCCATGTTCTTCATATGAAGGTATTAAATCTAGAATTTCTCCCCGAACCCTAAAATTACCACGTGATAAATCTTGATCGTTTCGACTATATTGAATATCAACGAGTCTTCGCTGTAACTTTTCCCGACTAATTTTATCATTCTTTTTAAGTTCTACCTTCAATTGTTCGTAATCTGTGGGTGAACCAAGACCATAAATACAAGAAACCGAGGCAACAATTAAAGTATCTGGTCGTGAAAGTAGTGAAGATGTTGCAGCATTCCGAAGTCGGTCAATTTCTTCATTAACATCAGCATCCTTCTCTATATAAGTATCTGTCCGGGGAATATATGCTTCTGGTTGATAATAGTCATAGTAAGATACAAAATAGTGGATAGCATTTTCTGGAAAAAAATCTTTAAATTCACCATAAAGTTGCGCAGCCAGGGTTTTGTTATGAGTGATTACAAGAGTCGGTTTTTGAATGTTTTCAACTACTTTAGCCATCGTAAAAGTTTTACCAGAACCGGTTACTCCAAGAAGTAACATTTTTGTTAAATCACTATTAAAACCGCCTACAATCTTTTCGATTGCTGCCGGTTGGTCTCCTTTTGGTTTCAATTTGGTCTTGAGTTTAAATTTTTCCATAGCTAATAATCAGTAAGATATATTTTTGTTATTAAATGTAATTATGATTCGGTTACTGTTATCGCCTGAACAGGACAATTATCGGCTACACTAACAAGATCACAGCAACGATCATCGCAAGATTCTTTAACTTGTGCTTTTCCATCAGTACCCAATTCAAAACATTTATCGCAACTTGAAACACAAGAACCGCATCCAATGCACAGATTTTTATCAACCGAAACTTTTTTGGCCATTTTTTCTCCTAGTTTTTACATCGGTATTTTACACCACTCAAGACAAATAATGAAGATTACTTTATACTATTATTGTGAGGGTAAATAGCCTATTCAAAAAGCTTATTATTGTTGTTTTAATTTTTGCTGTGGCCGCAATCAGTTTTGCGACCTTTTTTATTATGAAAACTCAAGAACAAAAAATTATTCTTGAAAAGGAAACTGCAGAAATTAAACAAGAGATCCAAGAAACCGCCCAGGCATATTTATCACTTGAAAAAACTCAATCATTATTAAAGGATTCAAACTTAAATAATTTTTCACAAGCACTCATAAAAATTAGTGGACTGGAGGCTGTCGAGATATATGATACGAATGGCACTGTTCTATTTTCGGAAAATAAACAAAATATTAATCAAAATTTTATAAATGACAACAATGTTAAAAAAGCACTCGATGGTGAAGCAGTAGTAAAAAAGGAAGATGATTTTCTACTAACCTATTATGTACCGATTCAAAGAAGTGACAATTCCGTTAAAACAGTTGTGTCAGGGAAGCTAAGTCTAAAGGAAAGCACTAAACAATTAGATGAATTCCTTTATCTTACGATAATTGCATCCTCAATTATGTCGGCTTTGATAATTGTTGTAGCCTTTGTTGTTTTTAAAAATGCCGAGGAATCGGTTACTCAAAAAGACAGATTGTTGGTGGAAAAAACAAAAGCACTAGAAGAAGGACAACAACAAGATGAAGCTATTTTATCATCGATTGCTGAATCTTTAATTGTGATAAACAAAGATGGGCAAATTATTTACTTTAATCCTGAGGCAGAAAGAATTTCAGGGTTTAAACTTTCAGATGTTGAATTCCGGCTTTATAAGAATTTCTTAATTTTCACAGACAAAGAAGGACACGAGCAAAAAAATAATCCTATTACAGAGACTATAAAAACTGCCAGCAAAATCCAGATAAATATAAAAGATGGTTATTATTTAAAACAAGGTAAAAAAAACCTAATCCCTGTTTCGGTCAGCGTTGCACCAATTTTGGATAAAGATAAAAAGATTAAAGGTGTGGCAGCAACTATTCGTGATATCACAACCGAAAAAGAGCTAGACAAAGTTAAAGATGAATTTGTTTATGTTGTTGCACACGAACTTGGGAATCCAATTTTTGCTCTGGACGGTTATTTATCTATCCTTGAAAGTCAACTAGCCAAAAAAGACAAGAAAAATCATGAAGTATTGGCACTTGCACAAAATGTAAAAAGCCAGCTTTCTAATCTTGTGAATGATCTTCTTGAGGTTGTCAGAAATGAACAAGGAACTCTAACTTGTGAAACAGCTCCGATTGATTTAGGTGCAATCGCAAAACTGGTAGTTCAAAATGCGCAATTTAAAGCCAAATCAAAAAAGATCAAGTTAAGTTATGAAGCTGTAAAAATCCCCAAAGTTATCGGAAACGAACAAAAAATCACTGAAGTCCTCACAAATTTTGTAGACAATGCAATAAAATATACTCCAGATGGTGGTAAAATCAGTGTTTTTCATGAACTTAGCGCGGAAGGAGTTGAAACTCACATTCAAGACAACGGATTTGGAATTTCAAAAGAAGGCACGGAGCATCTTTTTGAAAAATTTTATAGGGTAAAAACAAAAGATACTTCGGAAATTACAGGAACCGGTTTAGGATTATTCATCTGTAAACAAATTGTCGAAAAATGCGGTGGCATGGTTTGGGCAACCTCCGAGGAAGGTAAGGGTTCGACTTTCTCTTTTAGTTTAAAAACCGCTAAATAGTTTTACTGCCTGATGATTTTTAGACCATTAGTTAAATCAATTATTTTAGACGGTTTTCCTAAGATATCACCTCCATCATAATAATAATCTATTTTATTACCAAAATAATTTTTTGCGCTATTAATATTTTTGACCGGTTCAAGGCCTTCCGGGTTCGCACTGGGTGCTACTAGTGGGCCTGTTTTGGAGATTAAATTTATTAAAAAATCATCTTTTGGCATTCGAAAAGCTAGGGTTTTTGTTCCCCGGGTTAAGTATTCAAATTTAGAATTGTGGCATTTTAGAATAATACTTACTGGACCTGGCCAATAATTTTTTAGTGCCTTCTTTTGAACTTCTGAAAGCTTCACGTCAAAAAGACTAAGATGTTCCAACGCTGATATCAAAATTATTAATGGTTTAGTTGGCGTTCTCCCTTTTATTTGATAAATCTGATCAACCGTATCGTTGTTGAGTGCTTGACCAACCAACCCATATATAGTGTCTGTCGGAATAACCGCTACCCCGCCTGACTTTAATACTTTAATCAATTTTTGATTTTGGATTTTGTTTGTCATTTGAAGTTTGAGTTTTGTTAATTAATAGATCCGGTCGTCTATTTTTTGTTTTTTGCAATGATTGATTGTGTCGCCATTCCTCAATTTTGGCGTGATTACCGGATAGTAACACTTTTGGAACACTTTTACCTTCAAAGAGTTCGGGTCGAGTATAATGAGGATACTCAAGTAAATTTTTAATTTTTAATTTACAATTTTCAATTTTATTTTCTTTATTGATGGAAAAAGATTCGTTTTGGTGAGACTCCTCTTTTCCTAAAACTCCCGGGAGCAATCTTACTATTGCATCGGTTACCGCCGCTGCTGCAATTTCTCCCCCCGTTAAAACAAAATCACCAATCGAGATTTCTTCATCGACATAATCCCTAATTCTTTCATCGAAACCTTCATAGTGACCACAAACTAAAAGCAAATCTTGATTTTCGGCTGATAATTCTTGGGCTTTTTTTTGAGAGAAAACTGTACCCTGAGGAGTCAACAATACAATTTTTAATTTTTTATTTTTAATTTTTAATTTTGTGTCTAAGATTGCTTTTGCGACGACATCTGGGCGCAAAACCATACCAACACCTCCGCCATAAGGAGTATCATCTACTTGTTTGTGTTTACCGATTCCCCAATCTCTTAAGTTTTTTATCTCTATTTCAATTTTTTTGTCTTTTTGGGCACGTCCAATAATGCTTTCCGAAAGGAAACCTTCAAACATTTTTGGAAATAATGTCAGAATAATTATCTTCATTCCCTAATCCCTTAACTCATAACTCATAACTCATAACTCATAACTCATAACTCATAACTCATAACTCATAACTCATAACTCATAACTCATAACTCATAACTCATAACTCATAACTCATAACCAATTATACTCCTATTATCAAAGTCGCCACAGCAAGAGAAGCTGTGGCGACTTCCATATTTCTTATTAACTAATTAATGGACTTACTACTAATTTCAGATCTCTAGGTCAGCCATTGGACGTTCGTCGTCGTCTTTTTCTTCTTCTTTGACTTCTTTTTCAACTTTTGCTGGCTTTTCTTCTTTTTCAGCTTTTGGAGCCGGCTTTTCTTTTGCTGGATGTTCAGAACCTTCTGGTTCAACAATTTTTAGGTTAACTCTAGCATCGTTTTTAGCGCCCAAAACTCGGAGTAGAGTTCGAACAGCTTTGGCTGTTTTCCCTTCTTTTCCGATTATGACGCCCATGTCGTCTTTGTCTACTGTTAACTCAATTAAAACACCCATTTCATCGACTGTTCGGTTTGTTTTTACTGCGTCCGGTTTTTCTACGAGTTGCTTAGCAACATACTCGACAAATTCTTGATCTCTTTCAGCCATGTTAGCTCCTTTTAGTCGCTTGCGATCTATGACTAGCGACCGGTAATCAGAAATCGCAATTTTATAGTTTATTTATAAGGTGATCGCTTGTTACTTATCGTTGTTTTCTTTACTGGTTTCTTCTTTTTCTTCGTCAGACTTTTCTTCCTTAACATCTTCTTCAGGTGCTTCGGTTATTTCTGTTGATTCAGCAATTTTCTCATTATTTTCAGATGTTTCTGTTTCGGCTTTTGGTTCTTCTGCTGATTCCTCTGTTGGTTTTTCAGCTTTTGGTGCTACTTCTTTTGGTTCCTCTTTTTTCTTTGGCGCTCTTTTCTTTTCTGTGATTTTTACCCATTTGGGCAATTCTATCTTTTCTTTTTTCAGAAGTTTAGCAACCGAATTCGAAGGTTGCGCGCCATTTTTTAAATAAAAATCTAGCCGTTCTTTGTTGACGGTCAATTTTTTTGCATGCGGATCATAATTTCCAAGTAACTCAACAACCTTTGCGGTTGGAGTTTTTCTGGAATCTGCAACTGCGATCCTAAAATAAGCTTGGTGTTTTTTTCCTGTTCTTGAGAGTCTGATAACAAGCATTAACTGAATTACCTTTCCCGACGATTTCATTTTTATTCTTTAGAGTAAAGTTTGTCGGGATCCCGAATTTCCGTCGGGATATTTACTGTTACTTACAGCTGAATTCTATCTTAAATTTTGTGATTTGTCAATAAGCGAAAAGCCGCCCTTGCGGGCGGCCTTCCACTGGAACTTGAGCTGAACTAGCCAAGACCGAGATAGGTCATGATCTCCGAGTACTTGTCATCGGAAATCTTGCCCATCTTCTTGGCGCTTGCAAGAAGTTCACTTGCCGTCATGAGCGTGAAGAACTTGTAGCCAGCCTCCTCGAGGCGTTCGCGGCCACCTTGCTCACGGTCAACGATGGTGACGACAGCAGCGACAACAAGCCCGTGTTCTTCGAGTTTCCGACAGAACTCGAGCTTGCCAGCCTTCGTCAGGAGGTCGTCCATGACAAGAACGTGGTCTCCCTCCTTGTACTCACCGTCGATCAGATTACCGGTGATCCCGTGAGTCTTCGCAACATTGCGAACGTTCAGAAGCGGATGCCTCTGGTCATGCGCAAATGGGGCGAAAAGCGGTAGTCCGGCTTGCGGAATTGGAGCGACGCTGCGATAGCAGAACTGAGAATGATGGTCGTCGCATTCGATTGCGAGCCCATCCACGAACTGCCGCAACGTCCAAGTCAGCTGTTGCCACAACCCATTAGTTGAAGTTGTGACCCTTCTGAGGTCGAGATAGAACGGTGAGAGTGGAGCGGTTGGGTCGGTTTCGTGCAGCTTGAGTTTGTAGTAACCGTCAACCTGGATCACCCCAGCCTCTACCATCAACTCGACGAGATGGTCTTCCGCAGAGACAAACATACAAAGCACCTCCTCCCTGCCCAAAGGCAGAAATCCTTTCACAAATCGGATTGCGTGCTAGAGCTTGCGAGTGAGGTTGCTCATCTCACGCTTAGCACGCTCACGACCCACAACGACAACCCCTTCCGGATCATCAATGAACTCTTGAGCGATCTGGCGTGCCATCTTGTCGTTTGCTGCATGGAACTCATACTTATGGTCATGGCTCCAACAGAGCTCATGAACGATTCCGCCGCCGTCGAACTCATAGGGAGAGTAGTAGGTCAGAACATACACCGGCCAGCTAGCCTCAAGGTCCGCTTGTGCCTTGGCAGCAAGCGAATCTGCAATTTCAGACCTGAAGACCTCAACCGAAGCTGGCGGGCTAGCAGACCCGGTGATCGGGCGACCGATGACGAGGCCGTCTGCAAACAGTGCTGCTTCTCCGGCCGTCATGGTACGCGACTGATCGTCTGGTGGAGCATCCACTGGACGAATACCAGGTGTCCAGATCAAGAGATCCGAAAGTTCTGTTACTTTCCGTAGCATCTCGCCCTCCCGAGACGAGCAGATGATGCCGTCCACCCCGGCTTCGTGTGCTGCAAAAGCAAACTGCAGCACCTTCTTTCCGGGTGTGTCACCGAAGATCGAGACACATTCTCCTTCGTCGATCGAGGTGAGAACTGTCACCGCGAAAACAAGCATCTTGCCCTTGTTCGCGACGACTGCCTTCATGGACTCAAGGCCTGATGAAGCGTGCACGTTGATCGCATCGAAACCGTAACCGTACTTGGCGGCCACCTTTGTGGCCTCCGCCAGCGTATTCGGGATGTCGGCGAGCTTCGTGTCCAGGAAGGTCTTGAATCCGTATTGGCTGGCAAGACCAGCCAGAAACGGAAGGCTAGTACCAAGGATTGGCACCAAACCGAACTTGACCCAGACACCCTGGCTCGCCAAAGGCTTGACGAGCTTGCGGATGCTTGGCTTGTCGGGTTTGTCGCATGCAACAACGATTGCGACATCATCGGCAGTACGCACTTTCTTGCTCATTACTAAACTACCCCCTTGTTCCAGTGGTTATAGGTTCACGTACCCTACCAAACGTCTTCGGTATTATATTCGAGAAATCCTATAATTTCAAGAAAATGTATATGATTTGTGAATTTCGATTAAAATTTTATTGTTTGATTTTAAAAAAATAATTGGAAATTAAAAGATTATTTTAGAAACTCTTCGCCCACTTTATAAATCGGGCCAGCACCAATAGTAATTATGACGTCGCCGCTTTTGGCTTTTTGTCTTAAAAATTCGGTAATGCTGTGAAAATCTTTGATATATTCTGCATTGTTGCTGATTTTGTTAATTTCTGCCGCCAAAATTTCTCCCGAAACCGCTTTTTTGTCTTCTTCTGAATCCCTGGCTTCATAAATTTCAGGGATTATCACATGATCAGTTTTCTTAAAAGATTTGGCAAAATCGAGAAGTAAAAATTTAGTTCGGGAATATTGATGTGCCTGAAAAACACACCAAACTTTTTTACCCGGATAATAGCTCTCTAGTCCGTCTAGTGTTGCCTGAATCTCGGTGGGATGATGAGCATAATCATCTATTACCAAAATGCCGTTTTTGTTGCCTTTAATTTCAAATCTTCTTTTAGCACCCATAAATTTGGTTAAAGATTTTTCAATTGTTTCAAATTTAACGCCAACTTCAAGCGACGTAGCCGTCACAGCCAGAGCATTTAAAATGTTATGCGCACCCGGAATTGCAATTTTTAACTCTCCAATCACTTTCCCATACTTCTCTACATCGAAGTAAGTGTGGAGTTCTTTCACTTTTATATTTTTGGCTTGAAAATCGCCTTCGTGGAATCCATAGGTAATAACTTTTCCTTGGTAATTTTTTGTAACCTCCGAAAGATGTGAATCCCAAGCAGAAATTACTAAAAAACCATCATTTTCGATTTGACTCACAAACTGCATAAAACTTTCTAAAATATGTTCCAAATCTCCATAGGTGTCCAAATGGTCTTCCTCAATATTTGTAATGATTGCCGCAAAAGGGTGCAAATCTAAAAAAGCCCGTTCATATTCGCAGGCTTCGGCAACAAGATATTCTCCTTTTCCGTCTTTGGCATTACCCCCAATGTTTTTGACTTCACCACCGATAACAACAGTTGGATCCATTTTTGCACCTTCTAGAACCAACGAAAGCATTGATGATGTTGTTGTTTTTCCGTGAGTTCCGGCAATTGCTATCCCCTTTTTTTCGCTCATTAAAATCCCCAAAAGCTCAGAACGAGTGATTATTTCGATTCCTTTCTCCTTTGCTTCAATTATTTCAGGGTTGTCATCTTTTATGGCTGCTGAAATAACAAGTAATTCAGCAGTGTCGATATTACCTTTTTTCTGACCGATGATCACGGGGATATCCATCTTTAATAGTTTTTCGGTCATGTTTCCGCTTACCGCATCCGAACCAAAAACATCATAGCCTCGTTTTTTTAATATTAAAGCGAGCCCGCTCATTCCGATTCCACCAATTCCGGAAAAAAATATTTTATGAGGAAGTTTATGTTGTTTCAATTAATCTCCAGATTTTCCCTTTAATTTTTTTATACATTTTTTGATAACCATTGGAGTTGGGGTGTAAACCATCAAATAAATCTTTATAGTCTAGTAGACTAAGTAATTCGACAAACTCTATATTAGATATTAATGAATGATTTTTTAAAATTTCATTATATTGTTTTATCCGGTCGTTATCATACGATTTATTTAAATTCCATGGGATTGGATTCGTTTTTGAAGCATCTACCGAAGTGGGTCCAATAATTATTATTTTATTTGTATATTTTTTTATTTTTAGTATGAGCTTTGTTAAATTTTTTTCAAATAAATCTAGCGAAATTCTCTGTCTTTTTTCCTGTATTAAATATTGAGAATCATTAATCCCAATCCCGATCGTAACTATTATCTCTTCTTCATCAATCCTTGGTAATAATTCTTTTTCAAACCTACTAAGAAGACCTTCTGAATTATCACCAGACACACCTAAATTGTATATCTCATAATATAATGATTCAGGTTTTAAATTTTTTTTTCTGTCTAAATCACTTCTGATTCTACCAACCCAACCGCCCTCAGTATCACCGAATCCATAAGTGATTGGATCACCAAAACATAGTATTGTTGCCATTGAGAATATTATATATGCTTATCTATTTTTTAAAAGTAGCAAGTACATTCAAGTTTCACTTTACTACTTTAAAGTAACGTAATGAAACATCTAGATAAGTGTAAAAATATCGAGTTGCTTAATTTAATAAATGAAAAGAGGCCCACTTTCGGAGTGGGCGTCCGGGTTTAATAACCGGAGCACTCGTTTCGTGAGCCTAGGTGGTCTCGAGCTATCGGCGCTTGACTTCCATGACATACCACTCGGTTGTCTGGACATCGAGGCCATAGCTGATCTGCTCGTCAACTCCAAGTTCGATCTTTGTGTTGACTACAACGGCCTTCCCCCTATCTGCGATGTTGAAGTCAGAGAGGTAGAAGACTACCTGTGTGAAGCTCCTCCCACCCTCGTGATCAACAACATCCTGGTCCATCCCAAGACAAGGTTGGCGACGATACTCGTCATGCAGCTTTCGGAAAGTCGAGTCAGGACTTCCTTTCAGCTTCTTGCTTGTGACCTCGAACCTAAGAGCTGCTTGAATCGTGTTACCTACTTGAATCGGATAGGGGTTAAGTACCACTCGGATCGGAGGTTTCTCCGTGTTCATTCTGTCAGTGGGGGCAAAGTCAAACCAGAGTTCTTCTCCGTTAGGGTGCCGGTATACCCCCACAAGTTCCAGGTCTCGACAAAGCTCTAGGTCTGTGAATTCCTTGAACTTAGCTGGATTTCTGTGAAGCGGTATCGATTCCACTTATGTCACCTCCTCCTAAGTACACGAAAGGACCTGTATCTCAAGGCCCTCCATCATGAACAATTATATTCAAAAAATTAAAAATGTTCAACTATTTATGTACAACGGCGATTGCGTCGTCTAATTTAATAGAAAGTAATTTTGATGCATGGGAATCGTCCATTGTCACACCATAAATAACGCTGGCGATTTTCATCGTTTCACGGTTGTGGGTTATAAAAATAAACTGAGTGCTTGCAGAAAGTTCGGTTATTATTTTAAGGAATCTTTTAGTGTTTGATTCGTCGAGAGCAGCATCAACCTCGTCTAAAACACAAAATGGCGAAGGATTTACAGAAAGAATCGCAAAAAGCAGTGCAAGTGATGTCATGGTGCGTTCACCACCGGAAAGTGCCGAAAGAGATTTTACACGTTTACCCGGTGGTACTGCTGTGATTTCTATTCCGAATTCTTCTTTTTCTTCCTCTTCATTTTTTGTTTTAACCAGTTCAAGCTTTGCTGTTCCACCTTCAAATAGAGTTTCAAAAAAGTGACTAAATTTTTTTGAAATTGCCTCAAAAGAGCCTTCAAACTGCTTTTTTATTTTCCCATCTAGTTCTTTTATTAATTTTTCTAAATCTTCTTTGGCTTTCTCGAGGTCGGTAGTTTGTGTGTCCATGAACTCCACTCGTTCTGAAACTTCGGCATATTCCCCTTCTATTTCAGGGTCGATTTCTCCAATTACATAAAGTTTGTTTTTTAATTTTTCAATTTCTGATCTTGCTTGTTCCTCATTAAGTTCAGGGAGTACTTTTGCATTGCCGAGTCCTTCCTCGTTGCCCATTTCACGAACAATTTCTTCTTTTATATCTTGTTTTTTTGTTTCTAACCTTGCCAAGTCGACTCTAAGCGTAGTGATTGCTTGATTATATTCAGCAGCAAGTGATTGTTTGCCCGAAATAGCATCCTTTGTATCGCTTAATTTTTTCCCTTGACCAGAGAGTGTATTTGAAGCCTCATTTAATTTTTGCCTTTGTTCATCAATTTTATTATTTATTTTGGCTATTTCTGTTTGATATTTATTAATATTTTCTTCGATTTCTTTTTTTTCTTTGTCATCTGCAGGCTTGATTTGCTCGAGTCTTGATATTTCTGACTTAATTTTTTCGATATTTACTTCTTCCGTCGAAATTCGATATTCAATGTTTGTTAGTTCACCTTTTTGGACAGACTTAGCATTAATAGTTTCACGATATTTTTGAATTCTAAAGTCAAGATCATTAAGTTCTTTTTGACAAGATTCAATTTCTGCATTGACCTTCTTCAAATCTTTCTCAGTAATTGGTTTTTCATCTGCTAGAATACCTAGTTCTTTTTCGATTTCAAACTTTCGATCACCAATTTTCTTGAGCTCAAAATCATTTCTGAAAATTTCAGATTTTTTATGATTTATTTCTTTAGTTAGCTGTTCTTTTTCTGTTAGTAATTTTTCTAGATTATTTTGTATTTCGGTTATCTGTGTAACACGATTTTCTTTGGAATCACCAATAATCTTTCGAAGTTCTTTTAATCTTTCTGAAACTTGTTTACCTGTCGAGATAGTTTTTTCCACTTCTTTTATTGTTTTTGCAGACTCAATCTGGATTACAAAATCGTTTTGCAAATACAAAATTGCGCTAATCTGTTCCCCGACCTGACCCATATTTACATCAGCAAGTTTTTCGGATAGTACTTTTAATTTTTCTCTAGACGCGCGAATTTCTTTTTCTAATTGGTTTATGTTTTCTTCAGACCTTGTAATTTCTTTTTCTAATCCCCTTATTCTTCCTGAAATATCCTTTTCATTCAGATTATCGTGTTCGGTTCTTAACTGACGAATTTTCTCCTCTAGTTCGTGCTTTGAGAGTTTGTTATCACTAATATTAAGTTGATTTTTGAGTTCGAATATACTTTGGCGGATTTGGTCTTTTTTATTTTCAAGTTCATTAATTTTTGCTTGAATGTCTTGCTCTGAATGGGCTTTGAGTTCTTTTTCTATTGTTTCTTTTTGTTTGATGAGTTTATCTAAAATTGATTCTTCTATTTGTTTTTGAAGCTCAGATATTTTTTGCTCTAATTCTTTTTTGCTCAGCTGTGATCCAGAAAGCTCCAGTTTTGCTCGGAGGGTGAAAATTTTCTGGCGAAATTCATCCTTTTGTTCTTCTAGAATGTCTATCTGTTTTGCAAGAGTATTAGTGTCTACCCCACTATTTTTTTCCGTATTTAGTATTTCATTAAATTTTTCATTTAAATCATTTATCTCTTGTTGGACCTCGGAAAGACCGTTTGATACTTTTTCTAAATCAGAACGTTTTTCTTTTTCGGTTAGATTTAATCTGTCCCAGAGAGTTGAATAATATATTTTTTGTTTTTCAATAAGTGATTCTTTAACTGTATCCTTTTCCTTAGATCTTAGAGCTTGTTTTTTAAGTATCGAAAGTCTCGGGCTAAGTTCGGAAAGAATATCCCTGATTCTTATTAAATTAGTATTCGTATCTTCTAGTTTTTTTAGTGTTTGTTCTCTTTTTAGTTCATAGGCACGTACCCCGGCCGCTTCATCGAACAAAACTTTTCTTTCTGCTGGGCCATAAAACAACATTGAATCAACCATACCCTGACCAAGCACTGTGTAAGTCGATTGGCCAAATCCAGACTTAGCCAATAGTTCAGCAACATCCAGAAGTCGAGATTTTTTTCCGGCAACTAAATATTCGCTGGAACCGTCACGAAAAACACTTCTGGCGATGCTTACTTCAGAAAAATCGATTGGAGCTTTTTTGTCTGAATTATCAAGAAGTAGTGAAACCTTGGCCATTGATGCACGGTTTTTTGCCTCGGAACCCGAAAATATAACATCTTCACTTTTTTTTGATCGTAATGATTTGTAGCTTGTTTCGCCCAGAGCCCAACGGATACTGTCGGCAATATTTGATTTTCCGGAACCGTTTGGGCCGACAATGGCGGTAATTTGATTTGGTTTTTCAAAATCAAGCACAGTACGAGCTGCAAATGATTTAAAGCCGGTTATTTCAAGTCTTTTTAAAAACAACAAACCCCCTTGGATAATTTCTAATATCTAAATAATAAATCCTAAACCCTCCAGGCTACAAACATTTTATCGTTTTAAGATACTTTCTTCAATATATTATTACTATGTACTTCACTAATATATATTAGTGAAGTACATGTTCTAATGTATTTATTAAATATAGAAAGAGCCCGCATGCATGAGCTCTCTCCCATTGCTTGCGGGCTGTTTTTGCGGTAAACGCGAGGTGCTAGGACACGTGCTTCGGACAGAACTTGAAGCCTGTGAGTTTCTCGTAGGCTTCAAAGTAGCGAAGCGCAGTTCCTTCGATGATCTCCTCCGGCAGACGCGGAGGTGGCGACTGTTTGTCCCAACCAGACTCATTCTCAAGCCAGTTGCGGACGTACTGCTTGTCGAAACTCGACTGGTCGTGGCCAGGTTCATAAGAATCGGCTGGCCAGAAGCGCGAAGAGTCGGGAGTCAGTACTTCGTCTATCAAGGTGACTTCCCCATCGATATCGCCGAACTCAAACTTGGTGTCGGCGATGATGATGCCCCCTGACTCAGCGACTCGCATCCCTGAGTTGAAGACAGCGAGTGACTTGTCACGAAGAGCAGTAGCAACATCATGACCGACAATCTCGCTCATCCTCTCGAAGCTGATGTTCTCGTCGTGATCGCCCAGCTCGGCTTTGGTGGATGGCGTGAAGATGGGCCTAGGGAGCTTGGCGCACTCACGAAGACCGGCTGGCAGCCTGATGCCACACACCGTACCCGTTTTCAGGTACTCCTTCCAACCTGAACCCGCGAGGTAGCCGCGCACGATGCACTCGACCGGGAAGACTGTGGCCTTCCTGACCAACATTGCACGACCACGAAGCCACTCGAGCTCATCTGAGGTCTTGTCCATGATGAACTCGGCCGGGAAGTCCACTAGATCGGTCGAGATGAAGTGATTGGCGATGATACCGCCCAAGACTTCCCTCAACCAGAATTCGCTTACCTTAGTAAGCACGATGCCCTTGTTTGGGATCGGATCCGGCAGAACATGGTCGAAGGCAGAAATGCGATCCGTGGCGACGAGCACCAGCTGATCTGGGGCACCATAGGGTGCCATGTCGTAGATATCGCGTACCTTCCCTTGTGCATCCGGTTTGAATCCGACCTTGTCGGGGTCAGGGTTTGCGCTTGTCACTCCTTGCGTGTTCATGTTCGGAGTCATCTGCTTTTCCTTTCGTCTATGGAACGTACGGGACTGTGATCAGCTCATGAGTGCCAGGATCTCATTGGAGACCCTTCGAGGTATCCTGGTGCCAACTGGTAGCTCTACCAGTTTGTCAGCACTTTCTACCCCAAAGTGGTTCATGAGGATGCTCCGAGTACCCGGGAATACATAGGTCTCGAAGTTGATTGTCTGGCCTGGGTTGTCAAACAGCTTTGTACGTGAGTAGGCCCAACCGAGGCAGTCCATCAGACCACCGATTGTGTCGACCCGAAACTCCCTGCGAACTGTTCTAGCCATCTTTGGTCACCCTCCTTTGTGGCCATCATGAACTCTTCAAATGCGTTTCAGGTGTGTGATTCTGTGAACCGTGCATGGGTTGGTAAACCCAAGCCACTTGGTTCCAGTCGATGACTTCGACTGTTCGCACAAGTCGGTTGTGCTCATAGTCGGGTGTATCGATGCGTCTGGCCAGATATGAGTCCAGATCTCCGACCGCGAGTCCCAGTTCCACAAGTGTTTCTCGCCGAACGGGCCCGACACAACCAGAAACGAATCTCCCATCAGTTAGCCGCACCTGTGCAAAGCGATCTAGCTTGATGTTTTCGAGGACGGCATCCAGCCCCTCGAAAACTTCCCGTGATTGGCCATCATGATTTTGGCCAATTCGAAGTTCGATAGGCATTGTGCCCTCCTTACATTTCTAGGACTTGACTCCGACTTATTCGGAGCCACCTCCAGAAAATGTAATTATTGGTATTTTTTTAGGGCATTTGCTGCCGCTGATTGTTGGGCAAGTTGTTTTGAAGCTCCTTTGCCTTCACCCCATTTTTTTTCACCAACAAGTACTGCTATTGTGAATTTTTTATCATGATCCGGGCCCTCTTCAGAGACTAACTCATAGCGAGGTGTTATTCCTTCACGCTCTTGTGTAAGCTCTTGAAAGTTACTTTTGGGATCAATATATAACTTTTCGGCAATAATTTTTTTCAAATTAACTATAAGATTTTTTTCGATAAAAATTCTAGCAGCGTCAAACCCTTGATCCAAATATATCGCACCCACCACTGCTTCGAAACAATTAGCCAGAATTAATTGCCTTGAGCGCCCACTCGAGGTAGCTTCGCCGCGACTCATCAAAAGAAATTCTTCAAAACCAAGCTTTTTAGCAACTTCGGAAATACTTTCTGTTTTAACAAGTGCCGACCGCCAGTTTGTGAGATCTCCCTCAGGATTTGGATAATTTGCATAAAGATGCTCGGTTACAACCAGTTCCAAAACCGCATCACCTAAAAATTCTAAACGTTCATTGTGTTCTTTATAACTTTTGTTCTCATTCAAAAAACTACGATGGACAAAAGCACTCTCTAAAATCTTCTTATTTTTAAATGTAACACCGATTATTTTTTCGGCTTTTTCTAATTTGTTCATATCACTCTTTTGCTTCCGTTTTTTTCTTTTTGTCATCATCGGGATTATAGATGTCTGATGCCCTATAGACTGTGCCCAGAACCCCATTAACAAATTTAGAGGAATTTGGTCCACCAAAAGATTTTGCCAACTCAACTGCTTCGTTTATGGCCACTTTCGGAGGAACTTCACGCTTAAACAGGAGTTCATAGATTGCCACCCGGAGGATTACCAAGTCAATCAGTGCAATTTGAGCAATTGGCCATTCTGGAGCTGCGGGTTTTATTATTCTGTCGATTCGTTCTTGATTTTCGATTACCCCCATTACTAAGTCATCAACAAATTCTCGGTTTGATACTGCTTTTTGATAATTTTCGTAATTGCGATTATTTATTTCAGTAATTTTTTCTTTAACATTATATTTTTCACCAGTTGGAAAACGTTCTGAAATAAAACCCCACTCAAATAGAGTTTGAGTTGCAATGATTCGTGAAAGATGTCGATTAGAAGCCATGGGTTAGTTATTAGGTATTAGTTATTAGTCATTGAGGGACTTAATAACCTACTTTTACTAATCTTCCTTTTTTTCTTCCTTTGCTTTTGCTTTTTGCTCCTTTTTGAGCTTTTTATCTAACTTTGATTCAATTTCTAAAACCTTTTTTCCACCATAATAACCACAAACATGACACACAACGTGCTGGCGTTTAGACTCACCACATTGAGAACATTTTGTTAGAGTCTGTGGAGTAATTTTCATATTTGCAGCTTGCTGCTGCCCTGTTCGTCTTTTTGATCTTTTTTGTTTTGGGACGGCCATTTTTCTCCTTTACAGTCGAATGTCTTTTGTCATTCGTCTTTTGTCAATTGTTATTAAATAATACTTCATATCCAGTTTCCAGCCAATAGCCAATGACTAATGACCAGTGACCTTCTGACATTCGCATTTGTCAGAATTCTGATTTTTTCCGCATTTTGGACATAATCCTTTGCAATCTTCGCTACATAGTTTTTTAACCGGTATTTGAACTAAAATTTCCTGACGTATTGGCTCAGAGATGTCAATTTTTAAATCTTTTGAAATTTTCAGTTTATCATCGTCATTTGGTTGATTTTCGTCAACATATTCTTGATCAAAATTAAGAATTATTTGAAAATCAAAACCCTCAAGACAACGATCACATTCAAGTTTGATTTTTGCTTTTCCCTCAAACTTAGATACTAAACCATGATCTATTTTAGCAAGTTTCAAAATTCCACGGATTTTTTCGGCTTTGACCCCCTCACCTAAGTCTTCACCATAAAGATCCAGAGACATCTTTTCACTAGTCCCAAGAGGACTAAGTGCCAACTCTTTTACATCAAGTTTCATCACAATTTTCCAAAATGTCCGACTGCTACGCTTGTTCGAATTGTTAAAATTGTTAATTGCAGCCGAAATATTCTAGCATACAAGTTCATTAAATTCAATCTTTGGGTTCTCTTACTATTTTAAAAACCGGAATTCTTACACCATCCGGCAATTCTGTACCTTTAGGTTTCCGAGTATTCCCTGCTTTCTTGAATCCATGCTTTTGATAAAATTTGTATGCCTTCTGGTTATAACTAACAACATCACTAATAATTTCATTTTCTGTTCCAAACCATCTAATAGCTTTATCTACTAATCTGCTTCCTATCCCTTTATTCCAATATTCTGGTAATAGATAAGTTGCACCCAGATACCTTTCGTTTTGTTTGATTTGAGCATTACAGATTCCGATTACTAAATCATCATCAATCGCGACCCATGTATGATTAATTTCATTTTGAACCAATGGAGTGCGGCTACTATTTTTTATCTTAAACTGTTTTTTTATAGACTCTTTTGTAATTCTATATTTTTTATTAGGATAAGTTGCCAGCCAAGCTTTTTCTACAACCATCCACATAAATTTACTGTCGCTTGGCTTGGCTAATCGTACTTTGATTTTCATATTACAATATTTAGAATCTTGCCGGGAATATAGATTATCTTTTTTGGTTTTATATTTCCTATAAACTTTTTCACATTTTCATTTTTTAGGGCTTCTGCCTCGACTTGTTTTTGAGTACTTGATTTGCTCATTTCTATGTTTGCACGAACTTTACCATTTACTTGGATTACAATAGTGCAAATATCTTCCTCGATATATTTTTTATCATAACTTGGCCAAGGAGCAAGGTGCACACTTTCTGTTTCGCCCAATTTTTCCCATAGTTCTTCTGCCATAAAAGGGGCAAATGGTGAAAGCATTAAAGCAAGTATTCCAAGTGTGCGTTTGTTTTGGGTTTTATTTTTACCAAGCTCATTGACTAAAATCATTAAAGCGGAAATTGCTGTGTTAAATTTGAATTCTTCAATGTCCTCCCCGACTTTTTTAATTGTTTTATTTAAAAGTCTGGTTTCGGCAAGATTTGGTTCAGAATCTTCATATTTATCATAAAGCTTCCAAACTCTTTCTAGAAACCTTCTAACTCCAGCTAGACCCTTGGGGTTCCATGGTCCACCTTGATCATAAGGCCCCATAAAACCCATATAAAGTCGCACGGCATCGGCACCAACATCACAAACTAACTCATCTGGGTCTACAACATTTCCTTTTGATTTTGACATCTTTAACCCATTTGGGCCCAAAATCATTCCCTGGTGTCTTAGTGACGAAAATGGTTCGTCAAAATCACAGTAACCGCCATCTTTAAGTGCCCTCGTAAAAAAGCGGGAGTATAAAAGATGCAAAACCGAATGTTCTGCTCCACCAACATATATATCAACAGGTAACCATTTTTTGATTTTTTCTTTTGAAGCAAATTCTTTTTTGTTTATAGGATCTGTGTAGCGAAAATAATACCAGCTTGAGCACACAAAAGTATCCATAGTATCGGTTTCGCGGTTAGCTGCACCACCGCATTTTGGACAATTGGTGTTCACAAAGGCCTCATCTAATTTCAGTGGCGACTCTCCTGTTGGCTTAAATTCCACTTTATCAGGTAATAGAACAGGGAGATCTGTTTCGGGAATTGGTTGCTGACCACATTTTGGGCAGTAAACAATTGGAATCGGTGCCCCCCAATAACGCTGACGTGAAATTAGCCAATCACGAAGTTTGTAATTGATAGTCTTTTTTGCTTCCTTTCCCAAATCAGCCACTATTTTTTCTTTAGCTTCGTCTGAAGAAAGGCCGTTATACTTCCCTGAATTAACTAGCACTCCAGCATTAGTAAATATAATATCTTTATTATTTAAGATATTTTCCCAAAGGTCTTTCAAATGTTCAATATTCAGGAAATCCTTAACTTTTTCTTTTTTTATCCATACGGGTTTATGTTGTTCTTGTTCCTTATTAGGTATTTCAACTTTGTCTTCATTCTCTAATTCAAATAAAAAATATCTATATTGAGCTATTACATTTGAATCTTTATGTGGGCGATAAAATTCTTCAAACAAAGAATGCTCAAACTGTTTTATTAGTTTTATGTGTTTGTAGCCTGTTTCTTCTAATACTTCTCTTTTCGCAGCTTTTAGTAAATCTTCCCCATCTGAACCGCCACTGACAAAAGATTTCCAACCAGTTTTGAGCCAGTCTAAGCATAAATAAGTATCATTTTTAGGGTTATAAACTATTGAAACAACAACTTCTCTTTCTTCGGTTTCTTTTTTGGGATTAGGGTTATAAACAGTGTAAGGTGCAACAACTTCAATAATTGGCAACTTATATTTTTTGGCAAAATCATGGTCGCGCTCATCATGAGCCGGCACCGCCATAATGGCCCCGTGACCATAACTCATCAAAACATAATCGGAAATCCAAATTGGTATTTCTTTGCCATTGGCTGGATTAATAGCATATACGCCCGAAAAAACACCCTCTTTATCCTTACCTTCCTCAAGTCTCTGTAATTCTGTCTTCCCCGCTACCTTTTTCAAATATTTTTGTATCTCTTTTAGATTCTTAATGCTTAATTCTTTATTCTTAGCTCCAATGAGCTCTTTTACGAGTTCATGCTCCGGTGCCAGCACCATAAAAGTCGCCCCAAAAATCGTATCCGGACGAGTCGTGAATACTTTGATGTCTTTCGTTTTTAGTCGCTGGACATCTGCTATTTTAAAAGTAATTTCCGCTCCAACGGATTTGCCAATCCAATTGCGTTGCATTGTTTTGGTGCGATTGGGCCAATCAATCTTTTCCAATCCAGAAAGCAAATCTTCTGCATAATCTGTTATTTTAAACAACCATTGTTCTAATTCTTTTTGAATAACCGGATTTTCACAGCGTTCGCAAACACCTTCGCCTATTACCTGTTCGTTTGCAAGCACTGTATTGCAAGAAGTGCACCAGTTTGCCGTTACTTTTTTGCGATAAGCAAGCCCCTTTTTATACATATAAAGAAACATCCATTGCGTCCATCTGTAATAATCCGGGTCAGAAGTGATTACAGTACGTTTCCAATCAAACATTGCGCCTAAAGTTTTGAGTTGTTCCGTCATTTTAGAGATGTTGTCATAGGTCCATTTTTTAGGATTTATACCCCGTTTAATGGCAGCATTTTCAGCCGGAAGTCCAAAAGAATCAAAACCGATTGGACTCATCACATTATAACCTTGCATTTTTTTAAATCGGGCTCTAAAATCAGCGCCGGCAAAGTTATACCAATGGCCGGTGTGCAAATCACCGGAAGGATAAGGGTACATTACCAAGTGATAAAGTTTATTATCTTTTGAAGCATCATTAGCACGATAGATTTGGGTTTTTTCCCATACATTGGTCCACTTTTGTTCGATTTTTTTATGATCGTATTTTGACATCTTAGGTTAATTTAAGCACAAAACAGACACTTTGGAAAGCCAACACAGATTTATGACTTATTTTGGAGTGCTGACTCAATAATTGTTTCAACTAAAATCGAAAATTCAATTCCCATCGCTTTTGCGCCTTGTGGCAGCAAACTGGTTTCTGTCATCCCGGGAATGGTGTTGATTTCTAAGATATAAAGGGTTTCATCGGTTAAAATAAAATCTGAACGGGAAATCCCAGTGCAACCAATGCTTGCATGTGCTCTTGTTGCTGAAACCTGGATTTTTGCTATCAAAGCATCCGAGATGTCAGGAGGAGTAATTTCAATGCTCGCACCCTTAACATACTTTGCATGATAATCAAAAAATTCGTGGGTGCTGTCCGGGATTATCTCGGTCGGGACAAGCGGAATGTCCGTTCCGTCTTTACCTTCCAACACTGCACAGGTAATTTCACGCCCCTGAACAAACTGTTGAACCATAACATTTTGGGAATATTTAAACGCCTCATTAATAGCCGCTTTGATTTTGGCTCTATCATTGACGATTCTAATTCCAACACTCGAGCCTCTATCTGTTGGTTTTACTACAACCGGAAGGCCAAAGGTTTCAAAAGCAGCATTAATATGTTTTTGATTTTCATCTTGCCAATCTTCCTCATTTATCGATATAAATGAGGGTACATCTAGACTCTTATCGGTCAGCACTTTTGAAGATGCAACTTTGTCCATTGCCAGTTTGCTGGCCTTGCTGTTTGAACCGGTATATTTGATTCCCTCTTTTTCTAAAAGATTTTGCAAGGTGCCATCTTCCCCGTATTCCCCGTGCAAAACAATAAACACTAAATCTACATTTTGTTTTTTAAGATGTTTAATTCCTTCAGCTTCTTGCATTTCTAGGTTTTGTGACCTATCTAGCCAGACATTTTCTTTGCTTATCTTAATATCAAGGATTTCAAACTTATTAAGATCCAAGGCTTTAAGAACATTTTTAGCTGAGTTTAAAGAGACTTCATGTTCCGAAGAAGGTCCACCAGAAAGAATGGCAATTTTTATCTTTTTCACGGGATTATTTAAACACAATTCCAAACTAAAAAGAACCCTTTTTGAGGGTTCTTTTTAAATAAGGGTTAAAATTACTTATCTTCTTTGACTTCAAGATGAATGCCGTTCGAAATGCCAGCGATGACATTGAAAACTAAAGCATTCAAGAAACCAACAACTGCTCCAAGAGCAGCATAAATTGCAGTTACAAAAATTGCTTGTAACACCCCAACAGAAACACCAAAAACGAGACCCTTAAGCAGACTCTCGGTTGCTTGACCATAGCTGACGCTTGCTGACATTGCAGCTAAAACGCTGACTACAAAACCGACGACTCCGAAACCTGCAGCATAAAAGCCTGCGAGGGATCCGAGTCTAATTTTCATGACGGAAAAACCTTTCATAGATTAATCCTTTCTACCCCCCAACCCTTATTATGCTTAATATAGTACACAAAGATTATTAAATCAATGCAAAAATTTATAAATTTGACCTTACTAAAACGATAGACTTATTTATATAATTGAATTGAAATTTTACCCAACGTTGCATTATTTAATATATAATTGATTGTCTCCGATATTCTAATATATATTAGAATATCGGTTAACTGTTCTCAAACAATATTATGAAGGGCATTTTTTACTAAAATCAAAATGACAGACCTTAATTGGCCTGCCATTCGCCCGTTCTCCGTAGATTTACTTCGAAGGATAAATAGCTTAAGCGTGAAATGGTGGACCGTATGAGATTCGAACTCATGACCTCCTCCATGCCATGGAGGCGCGCTACCAACTACGCCAACGGCCCTAAAATATCGCGGCTAATTACCGCGATATTTTATCAAATTTCGTGATTTATTTAAAGATTTAAACTAATTCTGCTAATTTCCAGAATAAATAAGATAAGCCTGCCAATATCAGGCTCCCGGCCAAGAAAGCAACAAACATCCCGAATCCGAATTTAAATCCATTCATCACTGTAAAACCATTCATATTTTTTTCCGGTGTAAAGTTTTCACTATGTTTGACTTCTTTTATGGTTACTTTGGGCATTTATACTCCTGACAAGTCTACACTTTCTATTTCGCCGGCTGCCTCATCAACGTCTGTTGTCTCAAGATCTTTTTCATTTTGATTTAGTTCATCTTCTACATTATCAAGTTCTTTTTCTTCAGTAGTTTTGGTTTGAGTGGTTGCTTCAGGTGTTTGAGTGGTTTCTTCTGTTTTAGTGCCATCAATGTAATAGTATGTGCTGATTGCGACTGCAACTAAAATCAACAAAACAACCAATACGATTGTTAGAGGTACTAATAGTGAATGTTCTTTTTTGACTCCTTGTGAACCTTCAGGTGTAATGTCATCCATTTTTTTTACTTCTTTTGCCATATTCCCTCCTATTGATTTGTTTCGGGTGTCTCAGCAGCACTATCTCGTTCTGGAAATGAGTCTGCGACAACCTTTATATCTTTATTTAGTTTTACTAATTGTTTTTTTGCTTCGAGCAGTGTAACTTTTGCACTCCCAAGGTTTTTTTCATCAATCGCTTTTTTGGCATTGTCTAAAGTAGCTTTTACCACAGCCAAGTCAGCTTCCAACTTAGTAGTGTCTTTTCCTTCAGATTTTAAAGTGTTGATAGTACTCGACAACTTATCATAAACAGTAGTAAGTCGAGAGTGGATATTAGCATAATGGTTTAAGTGGATATCAAGCACGATTTCTTTAACAACAAGTTTACTTGCCCTAACTTGAAGCTTCACTTTTTCCATAATCACTTTTACTTGTGCAATATCCGTGGCAGAATTTAGTTCTGTTTTTAGAGCATTAAGTTTATTAATTTCTGTGGCTATTTTTGCATTGATACTCGTTTTCTGTTCTTCTGTAAGAACGGTCATTTTTGAGACTCTGTTTTGAATTGATTGATATCTTTTGATGATGATATCAATTCTCTTTGTCGCTACCTTTTTTGTAGCTTCACCTATCTCTTCTCTTTTTTGTTCTTTCGTTTCTTCCCGTTCTTGTTTTAAATCTTGGACTCTTTCCTTAATGCCATTAGCTGTGTCCTCATAGCTTGTCCTTGTTTTGGTTGTCGTTCTCGTTGTAGGTTGCGTATTGTCTTCTGCCGATTCAACAGCTAAAACCGGTAGCGCTACAAATACTCCAACAATTGCAAGTATTGATAAAAATTTCTTCACTTTTAACCTCCTTTAGATACTTTTTCTATATTCAAGCATAAGATATGCAAAATTACTTGTCAAATTAGTTAAAACGAATGATTGCGATTCTATCAAAATCGGCGAAATCATGCTTAATTTCTATCTTGGCTCCATTTAAGTATTTTAGGGCTATTTTTTTAAATAAATTCCCCTGACTCTTTCCTATTTCACAAAACACTGAGCCGCCTTTGTTGAGATGCCTTGGCAAATTTTTTAGAAATTCTTCATAAATTACAAGTCCTCCGCTTCCTCCATCGAGAGACACTCTTGGTTCATAGTGATGGATATCGAGAGCAAGACTCCCTAAATCTTCATGAGGAATATAGGGTAAGTTGGCAGTTATTACATCGAACTTTTGTGTCTTCCAAGGCTCGAACAGATAACCTCTTTTTAACAGTATTTTTTCTGATAGACCTAAATTTTGAACGTTTTTCTCTGCAATTTTTAAGGCTTTTTCGGAAATATCTGATGCAAAAAACAAAAAGTCATTCGTCATTAGTCGTTGGTCATTTGCTATGGTTTTAGCAATAGATATTATTATTGCTCCTGAGCCTGTACCAATATCTAAAATTTTAAATTTTTTTTGCTGCATAGTGGGTGATTTTTTGAGATTTTCATTCTTAATTCTTAAATCATAATTCTTTATTCTTTCTAGTACTTCATGCACTAGAAACTCTGTTTCTGGTCTTGGTATTAAACAATCTTTGGAAACAAAAAAATCATTACCATAAAAATTCACTTTTGATTTAGTGATATACCAGACAGGTTCATGTTTTAATCTTTTTGCAATATACCTTTTGTATACTTTTTGCGCGGCCGCGTAAAAAGTTGCATCAAGATTTGCATATAACTTTGCTTTATCATATTTCAAAACTTGGCAGATTAAAAATTCTGCCGAGTTTTTCGGATCTATTATATTTCCCTTAATTAACTTATCTTGAGCATCTTTAAGAGCTTCTTTTATTGTCATGAATAGATTGTGTAATCGGCATAACCAAGAGTGACATTTTCTTCACAAACTTCATAAATTATTTCACCTTCTTTGTTTTTGCCGG
>Ga0172371_10002231_pt1 | contig 30877 bp, 37 predicted proteins | sample Lak12m_FD_114543 | JGI IMG/M metagenome (GOLD analysis project Ga0172371, IMG submission 114543) | Freshwater microbial communities from Kabuno Bay, South-Kivu, Congo - kab_022012_12m | ecosystem: Environmental > Aquatic > Freshwater > Lake | place: Democratic Republic of the Congo: South-Kivu...
ATTAGACGATTCTTGCGATTGTAATAATTGTAAAAATAAGGAGTGAAAATGAGAATACTTGAAATAGAAAAGTTATTTGCAAAAGAAGAAACTTTAGATAAAGTAATAGAGTCCTGTCAATCTGAAATAAATCAAGTAGATTATTGGGCAAATTGCATGAAACAAAATCTAACGGACAATCCTGAAGAAACCAAAAAGGCTCTTAACGATTTAACTGGTTGTTACATGCTTCTAAAGTCAGTATTAGCTATCGCAGAATCAGAAAAAAGCAATAGAGAAGTCAGATACTACGATAAAACTAGAATCGAAATAGAAAACGTAGGAGGCAAATTTACATCTGCTTCAGTAGAAAAACAGGCAAGTGCCTATGTAGCAAACTACAGAAGAATTCGCAATATATTAGAAGCCTACGTAAACGCAAGCGAAAAGGCTATATCTTCTTTGCAGTCTTTAATTAAGATGATGACTGAAGAATATAAGATGGATAAAGAATAATCGTTTTTATTTTGAAGATATTATTTAAGATAGGAGTTTAAATGAAGTTAGCGAATATACATAGCGAAGGTAGAAAATTATATCTTTTTCTAAGAGATTCTAACGGTAAACAAGAAATTCAAACTGTAGATGACTTTTTTCCTTATTATTACGAAAAAGATTCTATGTCAACGAAGTTTAAGTCTTTTACTGGAATACCTCTTAGAAAGATTTATGTTTCGAAACCTTCTGAGATTCGAAAGAATAGAAGTAACGAGTCTTGGGAGAGTGATATAAACTTATGTAAACGCTATATTATAGATAAAATCGATTGTTTTGATAAAACTGTTATCAAATATTTGTTTATAGATGTTGAAATACTCACAGATGTTCTTCCCAATGTTTTAAAGGCTAACAAACCTATTAGCTGTATAAGCGTTTATAATTCTGCTACAAAAGAAACTAAGACCTTCTCTATAAAAGATATTAAAGACGAGCCTGCTATGCTGATGAAGTTTATGAACTATGTCAAGACCGAAGCACCTGATTGTATTTTAGGCTGGAACATATCAGCTTTTGACTATCCTTACATGTTCTCTCGTATTAAAAATTTTCCTGAGCAAATTAGTCCTATATCTAAATCTCGTTACGGAAAAAATAATATATTTCTCCCTGCTGGTATTTCTATCGTAGATTATCTAACTTTATTTAAAAAACTTACACTAAACAAAGAAGAAGAATACTCTTTAGACTTTATAGCTGAAAAACATCTAGGTAAAGGCAAACAATTTAAAAATATTAACTTCAATGAATTATCAGAAAAACTTATTTTACGTAACAAAGAAGATGTTGAAATAATGGTCAAACTCGAAGAAAAATTCAAACTAATAGAATATTACGATGAAATTCGAAGATTGGCGAGAGTAGAATGGGAGGACTTAGAATGGAATAGTCGAATTGTGGATAATTTATTGTTACAAGAAGCAAAAAAACAAAATCTTGTTTTACCTATGAAACCACAAGATGCTGAAAATGAAGAAATACAAGGAGCGTATAGAGAGATATACGATTCAGGTGCTTTTTATGATGTTGAAAAATATGACGTTTCATCGGCATATCCATTAGCTATTACAAGCTTTTGTTTAGATGTTGCAAATATAACGCATGAAAATGACGAAAATACAATCTTAATTAACGATACTTATTTTAAACAGAACGAAAATGCCTTACTGCCTTCTGTAGTTAGAAAAGCTATAGAACTTAAAAATAAAGTCAAACACGAATTAAATCAGTTAAAAGTTGACAGTGAAGAACATGAAAACATGAAAACTAAATATTCGGCTATAAAATCTGTAATTAATTCTATTTATGGTTCTATGGCAATGAGGTACTTTCGCTTATATAATCCAATAGTAGCGAGTACTATAACTTTTTTAGTTAGAGACTTATTGCATTATGTTAAAGATAAATTAGAAGAAAAACAACATAAAGTTATATATGTCGATACAGATAGTTGTGCCAAAGATACTCCAGTAACAATAAAAATAAATAATGATATTCATATAGTTCCTATTGAAGATTTGTTTCAATCACCTAAAACAACATCGAAAACAGAATTTGATATTTCGAAAAAAAATTATTATATATGGACAGATTTAGGTTGGTCAAAAATAAAATACATTTACAGACATAAAACTCATAAAAAAATGTATAGAATTATAACTAGAAAAGGATTCGTAGAATTATCAGAAGACCATTCGTTAGTTATTGACAACGAATCAATGTCTCCTAAATTATTAAAAATAGGAGATAGAATAGAATTAAAGTCATGTAAATTAGAAAATAATATACAAGTAGACCTCGAACTCGCTTGGACTATAGGATTCTACTTAGCAGAAGGAACTTCGGGAATATATAACAATTTGAAACGTTATAAGACATATCATTGGAGAATTGTGAATCAAGACCTTATGGCTCTTAAAAAATGTCAAACTGCTTTAAAAAAATATGGATTAGAAACTGTCATTAATGATTATCGCAAATCTTCGAGTTGTTACGGTCTTGACCCAAGAGGCTGTAAAATAGAAATAACAAAATTATTTATGTATTGGTGTCACACAAAAACCGGAGATAAGAAAATTCCATCTTTTATATTGAATAGTTCGCTTGAATCGAAACAAGCCTTTTTGCAGGGATATTGGAAAGGAGATGGAAATATAGGTAAAAAAGATAAGATAGCTACCTGTGTAAGCATTGATAAATCTTTATTACAAGGTATTATAAGTATGTTAGATAATTTAGAAATAGATTACAGCATTGTCACTCGCAAAGATAAATCTAATGCAATTTCATTAAGATTAATTAGAGATAAACAAGATAAAAGAATACAACAACATGACATGATAAAACAAATCGTTAATTATGAAAGTAATGATTATATTTACGATATAGAAACAGAAAATCATCATTTTTGTGGAGGAATTGGAAATGTTAATTTACATAACTCTGTTTTTGTTATCAGTAAAGATAATCTTTTAAGCTATATTAATAATTTAGTTAAAGAATGGGCTAAAACTAAATATAACAAGGAAAATATAGATTTATCTTTTGAACGTGACGGATTTTTTAATAAACTTCTTTTGATAGCCAAATGTCGATATATAGGTTATCTAACTAAAGAAAACGGCGAAATCGAAGAAGAAGTGAAGGGAGTAGAATCCAAAAGAAAAGATGCTACTAGATATATCAAAGTTTTTCAAAGAACACTTATAGATAAAATACTTAACAAAGAATCTAAAGAAAGTATATATTTTTGGATAAAAGAAGAAATTAAAAATTTTAGAAATAACAAACTCACAGACATAGCTTTTCCCGCTAAATATACTAAAACAGAAGAAGAATACAAAAGTGTGCCGATATTTATGAGAGCTTTAAGATATGCTAAAGAAAAGTCGAAATTTACTAAAAAACTAGGCGAAAGATTTTGGTGGATTTATGTTAAGCCTATAGAAAAAGAAACTAAAAAAGTAAAAGAGTATTTTTATAAAGATAAGAAACTCACTAATTCTCTTTTGAAGACAGAATGGAAAACATATTATAACGAAGAAATTTTAGTTAAAGATATGACAGAAGAAAAATTAGATAAATTAAAAGAAAGTTTAACACAAAAAGGCGAGATAACTCTTAAAGAAATAACAATAGATGGATGTGAAAAGAATGTAATTGCCTTTGATGAAAATGATTTAAGTCATGTAGAATTCGTAGATTGGGACTTATTGCTTGAACGTAATATCTATATGAAATTAGAAAGTATCTTTGAAGCTATGAAGTGGGACATAAATGAAATAAAAGGTCTTTCTTTAAGTAAGAAATTAATCGAGTCTCGAAAATCAGATACAAAGAAAGAAGATACTAGAACAATTCAAATAACTAGCAAAAACAATATTTTAGATAATAGCAAAATGCCTTCTTCTGAAATTATTGCTAACGACAGTATGTTACAATCTTCGCTTATAATCAACGAAATTTCAACGCCTTCTTGCGATTTAAACGACTGTAAGAAAAACGAAGATGGAGAATGTAAAGGCACAGAGCCTCAGGACTGTCCTAAAAACAACGAGCAATCTATCTATGAAACTCCTGAACTATTAAAAGAACAACTAATAGTTAATCACGCCTTTACAACAAAAACAGACATTACTGAAAGAACGATAAAAATAGCAGAAGCTTTTGGACTTGGAATAGATGAAGACAAGACTTTTGCTATATATGATAATTTGAAATTGAAAGTTAAGCAAGGTGATGTTGTTTATGTAACTGGAGACTCAGGCTCTGGCAAGTCATGGATATTAAAAAACGTGTTCGCAAAAATGAAGAACAGTATATCAATAGACCAAATCGTTATAGACGAAAATGAAATAGTTACAGAAGGAGTAGGAAAAGACTTAAATGATGCTTTAGAAAAATTAAATTTAGCTGGATTATCAGACGCTTTTCTATATTTGCGTAGATATTGTCATCTATCAGACGGACAAAAATATAGATATAAAGTAGCTAAGTTTATAGACAATAAAGATAAAGAAATATGGATTTTAGATGAATTCTGTGCTACCTTAGATAGAACTACTGCTAAGATATTAGCTTATAATATTCAAAAAATAGCACGAAGACTGAATAAAACGCTCATATGTGCAACTACACACGAAGACTTACTCGAAGAATTAAGACCGAATGTTCATATTATTAAAGGATATGAAACAGATGTTAAGGTAAATTATTATAAAACAGAAGATTGGAAAGATAATAAATTATTTTTATATAAAGATTTAAAAGTCGAACTTGGAACTAAGGAAGACTATGAAAGACTTAAAAGATTTCATTATCGTCAAAGTAATTTAGGTGCGTTAAAACAAGTCTATAAAATGACTTATAAAGAAGAACTAATCGGAGTTATAGTGATTTGTTATCCTCATTTAGCATTAAAAGGTCGTAATATAGCTCTAAACAATGAACTCGCTAAGATGACAAAAGAGAATTGTACTAGACTAAACAACGAATTCGACTATATAGCAAGAGTTATTATCAGACCTAAGTATCGAGGAGCGGGACTGTCGTATTATATGCTTAACGAGTATTTTAAAATGACTCCTGCCAAGTACACAGAAACTCTTGCAGTCATGTCACAGTATACACCGTTTTTTCAAAAAGCAGGAATGACTAGAATAGACGTAGATTCAGACGGAAAAAGAGAAAAGCTCGTTGCTATGCTCGAAGAATTTAATATCAATACTTCGCTACTGTCGAGTAGACGATATGTAGAAACGATTTATAATTCTCTTTCGTTGGAACAAAAAGAAAAGTTTAAAGATACTGTATTGCTTATTCTCAATAAGTACAAAGGTCAAATAGTATCTTTGTTCTCTAAGAACGTAGACAAAGATAATTGGCAAGATTACTATAGACAAAACGATAACGAGCTGTTAGATTTAGTCAAGCATTTAAAACGAGCCAATACAGTCTATTCGATAAAGAAACTGAGAGACTAATAAAAGAATCTATAGATTCTTTTATTTCATGATGTTAATAGGATATAGTTATTTGTCTTTAAATACTACAGACATAAGAGTAAAAATAGTTGGTATATTATTAACGATTGCAAACGGAGTATTATTTTTTAAATGAGCAAATGTAAATGTAAAAATCCTGAGTTATATCACAAAGGCAACGAAGTATGGTGTAATAAATGTAATAAAAGAGTTATTGCAATAAGAAGAACTTGGTCAATTAATCCAAGAACTAGAATTGTAAAAAATAAAAAAATTTATAAACGCAAGAAAAGAGTAGATTATTAGATATGAGTAAGAATATAACTCTCAATATAGAAAATCAGCTAAAGAAAAATATAAAGTAGGAGATAAGATGTTTATAGTAGTATCAAAAGTAAAGGCATTAGCAAAAGAATATAATAAACAAGTCTCTAAAGAGTATTTAGAGCGACTTAGTAATATAGTTAAAGAGAGAATAATCAAGTCTATAACTAATTCTAAGCAGTTTAAAAGATTAACAGAGTCCGAACTTTTATAAGGAGACATATGAAAGAAATATATCTAATTATTGTTAACGATAGAGATAGCATAGAAACCTCTAATATAATAGTTCAATCTCATGAAGAACTAGCGAGAGTGATTTCTTCTTTAAATGAAAGTCAATATATAATAGAACTGAAAACACTATATGATGAAGTTTATACATTTAAAGAATATATGAAAGAAAAAGAAGATAAAAATTTAAAAGATTTAAATTACGGAAACGCTTAACAAAAGAAAGGAGATAGATTATGATTCGCAGTAAAGATGTTAATGTCGAAGTTAGTGTAGTCGAAGATAAAATAAAAACAGGTAAAGTCGGTATCTCTGATATTGCTAAGTTGATTGCTGTCGCAGTTAAATTGCTTAGAGATATTAGAAGAAATCAAGTTTTAGATTTAAATGCTAGAGGAGTTAAACTAGAAACAATAGACGAAGAATCTAAAAAATAAACAGTCGGAGAGAGAGTGCGATTTTTTGTCACTCTCTCTCTCTACTGATTTTATTGTAAGTTATATATCGATAATATATTAGGAAAGTAAAAAGTCGACATTTTTAGTGATAAAATTATTGACATTTTCGCATGATATGTGTTATACTTGACTTAACAAAAGAAAAATAATTTATGAATAAAAGAAAATTCGGAAATAAATTTGAGAATAAAGTTCAAAAACAGATTAATTCAGGTGCTTTGTGGTTTTCTAAGGGCGATTTGAGTACCGAAGAGTATTTAATAGAATGTAAAACTACAGGTAAAGGCAGTTACAGTATAAGCAAAAAACTACTTGAAAAACTTTGGAACGAAGCATTAGAAAGTAGTAAATTACCTCTTCTAGTGATAGGAATACAAGATAATAACACACTATGGAAACTGAAAGTAGAAATAAATAAGGAGAATATATGATAAAATGGACTCAGGATAAATTAGATACTATAACAGCTTATTTAGAGGCTGGATTATCTTATTCTAACATCGCTCAGAGAATGAAAATGACTTACGACCAAATAGAAAAAGCTATAAGAAGACATGCTTTAAAATCTACAATTAATCCAGATTTGATTCTTCCTAAAGAAAAAAATAAACTTAAAAAAGATGATATAAGCTATCTTGGAAAAGTCATAGGAGAAGAAATATATAATAACTATAAAATACAAAAAATAGAAGAGCCTAATTGTCGTAAAGATAAAGGAAAAAAAGAAGAAATATCAATTTTAGATATCAGCGACGTTCATATAGGAACTAGAAATCAGGTGTATGATTCCAAACAAGGAAAACAGATAACAACTTATAACGAAAATATTTTTAAAAAAGAATTAGAAAACTTACAGCAAGCAGTATTTGACATTCATGGGCTACTAAATAACTCGTTTAATTTAAGAGAATTGAATATATTATTTCTCGGCGATTGCCTTCAAAATGATAGAATTTTTCCGGAACAGGTTTTTGAAATCGAGAAAGTGGTAGGACTTCAATTGTGGGACGGAGTAAATTATTTCATTCAGTTTTTTAATAATCTACTTCGAGTCTATGAGAAAATAAATATAGTAGGAGTTATAGGGAACCACGGAAGGTCTACTAGTGATTTATATGAAGAACCAGTAGAAAATTCTTATGAATATCATTTGTATCGCATATGGCAAAAGCAGTTTGAAAATAGTAAAAGAATAAAAGTAATAGTCCCAGATACGAGACGTTATATACATAAGATAGGTAGATGGAAGCATATGATGGAACACGGAGATTCTATTAAAGGATTTTCAGAAGGTGCTATAGCTAAACAGATTAAAGAATTGCATTTAAACTCAGGAGGTTTTGATATATTTCATATGGGTCATCTTCATTCTATCAAAGAAATAGAAATAGCAGATAAAGTTATAGCTAAATTAAACGGAGCGTGGATTGAAAAAGATAACTACGCATGGAAAAAGTTTAAAAGTTATAGCATACCTAAACAATGGTTTTTTGGTTGCTCAGATAAAAGACCTGAAACATTTTCTTATAAAATAGATTTAAGAGGATAAAGGAGGAACAATGAACGAACGATATGAGAAGGTAGACGAAAAGACTATAAGAGTTATTACAGAAAGACCGACAGACGTAACAATAGCACAGCTTCTCTCCAGCAAAAAAGAAAATCTTAAAAAGTTAGAAGATTTAAAAAATCATATAGCCAGACTAGAACAAGTCATAGAAGAAGCTAGAAAATTAGGACTCGACGTTACTGAAAAAGTAGAACCTACGATGGAGACTAAGTAATGAGATGTCCGAAGTGTTGCACCGATTATATTCAGAAAATCGAGAGCAAAAGACTAGATAAAGTCACTATAAGCTTTATAGCTACTTGCGAAAATCATCATAAGTATGGCTGGTGCGAGAGAATAGTATCTGAAAAGGAGAAAGTATAATGCTGTATTTAGTAATTTTTAAAGATAATACAAGCTTCGAAGGTGGAAATATCTACGATACTAAGTGGAATCAAATTCCTAATAAAAAAATCAAACGGATTATATACTCTCTTTCTGACGGTAATTATTTGACTCTATCGAACTACGACAAATACTATCATTATGTAGAAGCTCTTAATAATATAACAGGAGCAGACAAAGGTCAAATAAAACTGCAACACGCCTGTATTATGGGTTTAAAAGATAATAAAATAACGTGTTATACAATAATACTTAGCAAAGAGAATAAAACAGATTCGATATATAAGTTTGGAGACATTATAAGAAGAGAATATAATATAGATGATGTTAGAATTAAAGCTCTTAATAAAAAAGGTTGGAAATGAACGATACAAAACTTATTAAAGAATATTTTTTAAAACTTATAGAAGAGTCTATTCGTTATCAAGGCATTTTAGATACTGAATATATATCTTTAATATTAAGTAACACATTATCAAAGAATTGCATTTACGATAAAAAGAAAAAACAAATAATATTTAAATTAAAATAATGTACATTAAATCGCTTTTGTTAAAGAACTTTCAGAAACATGAGAATCTGTTTATAAAATTTGTAAACGGAGTTAATGTTATTGTGGGTCAGAGTGATGTAGGAAAAAGTACTATCGTTCGTGCTATTCGTTGGTTAGCGTTTAACGATATCAAAAGTGATATAGTTCGTAAAGAGGGCAGTAAAGTAACTGAGGTTACTTTAGTTTTAGATAATGATACCTCTATTACTCGTATAAAATCTAACACAGTCAATTCTTACGTTTTAAAAGTCAAAGACCAGTCAGAAATAACTTTCGATTCTATCGGTAAAAATATTCCCGAAGAAATAAAAAAAGTCTTACAATTAACTACTATCGAAGTAGATAACGAAGAAATCAATCTAAATGTTGCTCATCAATTATCAATGCCTTTTCTTTTAGATAAATCTGCTACTTTCAGAACAAAACTATTTAATAAACTTACAGGCAATCACATTATAGATAAAGTACTACAGTCTTTCAATAAAGATTTATTACATATTTCTAAAGAAGAAAAAATACATGCAGAACATATTGAAACTCATAAAAAAGAACTAGAACAGTTAGACAGTAAATTAAAAAATATACAAGAATTAAAACACCAAGTAGAATTAAACAATCAAAAAATAAATGAATTATTCGATAAGTATAGCAAACTTAAAAAATATTATAATGATTTTGTTTCGTTGAACATGAGCCTGCAACAGATTAAGGAAAAACTATCAATAATCAAAATAGTAGAACAGAACAAAATAGACGCAATAAAAGAAGCTGTAACGAAATTAGATAAATATAAAATACTTTTAACTAATATAAAAGAAAACATTAAGAATCTTAATGATTATACGAATAAAACTACACTCGTTCCGAGTTTTGATTTTTATATTTTAAACCAAAAACTAGAAAAATTAATTCATTATAAAGAGTATAAGAATAGACTATATGAACTATCTCAGAAACGCTCGTTGTTAACTGAAAACCTATTAGACCTCGAAATAACAATAGAGAAAAAAACAGAAAAATACAAACTAATGCTAAAAGAATTAAAGATATGCCCAACTTGTAAGAAAAATTTAACAATTGACGATATTAAGGAGATTAATCTATAATGAAGTTAATTTTTTTTACCGATAGTCATTTAAAAGGAATTAATCCTATTTCAAGAGTAGGAGATTATTATTCTGATATAATGACTAAATTTGATGAAATATTAAAAATAGCTAAAAAGTATAAAGTTGATACTATTTTACATGGTGGAGATTTGTTCGATAATGCTACAGTAAGCAATAATATAGTAGACGAGTTATTAGACAAAATAGAACAGTCTAAGACGACTTGGTATATAACTTGGGGCAATCACGACCTTTATGGACATCATTTAAGCACTACTAACAGCGGAAATAGCAGTTTAGCTCATATTTTAAGACGTTCTGATAGAATTAAGCATATTACTGCTTTAAAGCCTATTAGAGACACGATTATTACAGGATACGATTACTATCACGACATAGAGCAAGATATTGCAACAGGTTTGATTTCTATAGAGCAAAGTGACTCTTTTAAAATAGCTATCATACACGCTTTAGTAACTGAAAAACCTTTTTTGCCTCAAGTTATGCACATTGTAGCTAAAAATATTAAAACTAACTATGACTTGTGTTTACTTGGTCACTATCATCAGCCTTTCGATATAACAGTAGACAAAACTAGATTCTTGAATATAGGCTGTTTAGGTAGAACTAGTATAGACGAGTCTAATATAGAGCCTAGTATAGCACTGATAGACACTGACACTAGAAAAATAGACATTATTAAATTAAAAAATACTAAAACTCAAAAAGAAGCTTTTAATATTGATAAAATAGAACAAGCAAAGCATTACGAAAGTAATATAGAAGAGTTTATAAAGGCATTAAATTCAACTAAGTTTCAAGGCTTAAATCTTAGAGGAATTGTAGAAAACATAGGAAGAGAACAACAAATATCAAAAGACATAATAAAAACAATAATAGACCGCATAGGAGAATACGAAAATACTTAGTTATTATTATATAAAGGAGTAAATTATGGATTATAAAGTAGAACTCGATAAAATAGAAAAAGAAGTAAATAACAAAAAGCTAGAACAAGCAAGATTAGAAGAGCGTAAAAAACAGTTAGAAGAAGAAAGAACAAAGCTACTTGAAACCCTTAAAGAAGAGAATATAACAGAAGCAGAGCTAGAATCTCTGATAAGTAATATTGAAATAGAACTAACGGAGCAAATAGAACAATGCAAGAAAATATTAAACGAGAAATCGAACATATAAATCAGCTTGTCTCTAAATTAAACTATTCTGAGGCTGAAGTAAGTGGAGAAATAAAACAATTAAAAAATGTTATTACTTCATCTGAAAACGCTATAGAAGACTTTAAATATAAAAGAGAGCTATACGATAAAAGTATTGAAATTTTAAATCTAATACAGCAACAAACTAAAGAAAAAATAAAAGAAGGATTTGAGTCTATAGTAACTTACGCTCTACAGTCTGTTTTTGGAAATCAGTATAAATTTGAAATAGAATTTGGAAGAAGAGGTAATTTATCGGAAATAGATTTTAATATTAAAACTCCTAATCTATCTCAAGCACTCGACCCATTAGATAGTTCTGGAGTAGGTGTATTGGATATTATCAGTTTAGCGTTACGAATATCGCTTTTAGAAATTACTAAACCGAGAATAGAAGGTTTTATAGCATTAGATGAAAGTTTTAAACACGTTAGCGAAGGATATTTAGAGAGTACAGGAGCTTTTCTTAAAGCGATAAATAGAAAAATCAATAGACAGATTATATTAGTAACTCATCAAGAAGCTTTAAAAAATCATGCAGACCATATTATTAACTTGTAAAATATGAAAATAAAATTTGATAAAAAAGCAATTATTTTAATAGGCAATGTAGGAAGCGGAAAGACTACTTACTGTAGCAAGCTATTAAAGCGAGGCTATATATGTATATCCAAAGACAGTTTGCGATATATGTTAGGAAGTGGAAAATATGTATTTAACAAATTATTAGAGTCTAGTGTACATCTATCTGAAATAGATTTGCTTTATAATTTTACTAAGTCGGGAGTTAATATCGTAGTAGATGATTGTAATATAAACTCAAGACTGCGTAAACATGCTATAAGCGTTCTCAAAGGTCACGATTATTTTATTACCGCAATTGTTCTATCTAAACTTTCTCAGAAAATTTGTGTTAATAGAAGAATGAAAAATCCTCATAGTAATCCGAACAAAGCAACTTGGAATAAAGTATGGGAAATGTTCGATTATAATACAGAAGACCCTAGATATGAAGAAGGATTTGATAGAATAATATATTTAAGGAATAAATAATGAATTACTGTCCTTGCGGTCGTATAAACGAAAATACATCTTCACTCGACGGATATTCGATAATTCGATATAACGAGAAAGGAGAAATAATTTACGCTGTATGTATTCATGGAAGCGTAGTTATTAATAAAGAAAATGAAGAAAAATGATTATATCAGAGAAACAGTAGAGCATATAATAATAGTAGAAATATTTGTATCTAAGTTGATTGCACTATTAAAATTACAATCAGAAAATCACGATATATCTAAATTAAGTGAACCAGAAATTGATTATTTTCAAAAATATACTCCTTTACTTAAAAATTCAGTGTTTGGGTCTAAAAAATATAATCAGTTTTTAGAAGATTTAAAACCAGCCTTAGAACATCACTATAAAGTTAATCGACATCATCCAAACGGATTTAAAAATGGCATTAAAGATATGAATTTAGTTGATTTAATAGAAATGATTTGCGATTGGAAAGCTTCAAGTATGCGACATAAAACTGGAGATATATACAAGTCTTTAGAAATTAATCAAAAAAGATTCAACTATACAGATGAACTAAAGTCTATATTTAAAAACACATTGTTGTTATTAGAGGATAAAAAATGAAAAAATATAAGGGCGTGATAGCTTTTGACTTTGATAGTGTTATAGCTTCTTATAGAAGACCCTTCGAACAAGATGTATTAGGTTTTCCAGAAATAGAAGTCACAGAAACTATGAATTACTATTATAAACAAGGATTTTATATTCTAATCTATACAGGAAGAAATAAAACACTCAAAATTAAAAAATGGTTAAAAATGTATGATGTCAAGTATCATGGAATTAATACAAATCCTAATAAATATTTTAATGTATCGAAAAGTTATAAACCCTATTTTAATGTACTAATTGATGATAAGACTGTTAATTATCACTATAAATATAATACTAAAACTAGTAAAGAACTGATAGAAGAAATAGACAAAGTATTTAGATGGAGTCAAGAATGAAAACTGCTTTAGTTACAGGAAGCACTTCTGGAATAGGTCTTCAGATAGGAAAAGACTTATTAAAACTCGAATATAATGTAATATTTCATGGAAGAAACTGGACTAAATTGCAAGATATTATAAAGAAAAATTCTAATTATAAAAGCAAAATAAATCTTTGGCAAGCCGACCTGTCTTGTAATGAGTATACAGATAATATAGAATGGTCGTATTTAGAAGAAATAAAAAAACTCGACGTTTTAATATTAAATGCAGGAACTACAGACAGAACAAATTTTGATAATATAACTATAGACAATTGGAATTATGTATTAAATACAAATTTAAATATACCGTTTTTTGTAGTACAAATACTTAAAAATAAAATAAGAAAAAATGGTCGTATTATATTTATAAGTTCTATACTTGCAGAGAAACCTCACTCTCGTTCTATATCGTATGCAGTAAGCAAAGCAGGAGTAAACGCTCTTGTTAAAAATCTAGTAAAAGAATTTGCTCATAAGAATATTACAGTAAATGCGATAGCACCGGGATTTATCGACAGCAAGTGGCACGATAGCAAGAGCAAAGCTCAAATAAACAGAATTAAAAAAAGAATAGCTTTAAAGCGTTTTGGTACTACTGCTGAAGTGTCAAGTCTTGTGCAAGAAGTAATCAGAAATTCTTACATAAATGGACAAATACTAACAATAGACGGGGCGTACGATTATGAATAACGTGTTTTTTGACCCAAAAATACTAAACGCTTATTTTTCAGACTTCGTTAGATTCTTATGTCGTTCATGCAAACGTTATGATACTAAATGGACTTGTCCTCCTAGAATAGAAGATGTTGACTATTATAGAATATATCTGCATACTTTTAAATACGGTATTCTTGTGTATAAAAAATTCGAATTTGACAAGTCAAACTTGACAAACTGGCAGAAACTTGGACAAGAATCTAGTCTTGAAATTCAAAACGAACTGATTGAGTGGAATCATCGTATAACACATAAAGAAAAAGTTCTATTATTTGGTGCTGGAAGCTGTAAAGTTTGTAAAACCTGCGACTCAGTTCAGTGTAGATTTCCAGATAAAGCTATCATTCCAGTAGAAGGAACAGGAATAGATGTTATGCGACTTTTTAAAGATTTAACTGCTATAGATTTAAAGTTCCCAGTTGAAGAGCAAGGTTATTTTTATAGAATAGGAGTGATTCTCTACACATGAAAAAAACAATTGTATACACCGCAGGAACGTTTGATATACTCAACTTGGGACATATCAATATCTTTAAAAAGTCTAAAGCTTTAGGTGACATACTAATAGTAGCAGTTTCTACTGATAAATTAGTTAGCTCTTATAAAAATATTAAACCTATAATGCCTTATAATGAAAGAGTTCGAATAGTTAAAGCTATTAAATATGTTGATAAAGTCGTCAAACAAGAAAAGTTAATAGATATAGAACAGTTAAAAGATATTAAACCTAATATTATTACTATAGGCTCCGATTGGGAGAATAAAACTTTAGAAGGTCTTGAATGGGCTAAAAAACATAATATAAAGGTAATATATCTTCCTTATACGTGTAAAACTAGTTCTAGTGTTATTAAAGAACGTATTATAAAAAATTGTATTCCTATTATACAATCTCAATTTAAAAGGAAGTCATGAACGAAGTAGAAAATCTTAAAAAACTTATATCAGAAGGTAAAGTCAAGGATAAATGGTACTTCTATAAAAGAACCTTAGAGCAAGTATATAATCTATTAGAGGATATGAAATCGACAGAACTTTATTTTAAAAATAAACTACATTTAGACATATACTTGATATACGGTACTCTTTTGGGAGCTTTAAGAGAAAAAGACTTTATTTTACATGACAACGATGTAGACTTAGCATATATTAGTAAATGTTTCACTAAAGAAGCAGTAAAAAAAGAATTTGAAGATTTATGTCAGACTTTAGATAAAGAAAAACTTCTAGCTAAAGTCTGTGGGTTTGGTCATTTACATATATGGTCGCCTAATTTGAGAAGTAAGCTAGATTTCTGGACTTCTGCTATAATAGAAAATCAGTATTATCTAGTTCCTACTTTAAATAACGAGGTACAAGATAAGGATTGTATTCCATTAACAACGATAGAATTCAAAGGAATAAGCTTTAATATACCTAAAAACTCTGTTAAAATATTAAACATTCTATATAAAAACTGGCAAACGCCTCAAATATTAAAGTGGAGAAACGCTTCAATAAAGAAAATACTATGAATAGAAAAATTCAAAAAGAGCTACTACTATCCTTAAAACAATTACTAGAAGGTAATGAGATATTCTTTTGGCTCGATTTCGGCACTTTACTAGGTGCAGTACGAGAAAAAGGATTTATAGAACATGATGACGATATGGATATCAGCTTATGGTCTAAAGATTATTGGAGAGTGAGAAAAATAATAGAAAATAGCACGTGGAAATATAAATATATATGGAGAAGAGAGTTGACGATTTATAAGGCTGACCACCCTGAATTACATATTGATTTATTTTTTTATGATGAAGAAGAGAACACTTGCTCATTTTATGTTAATCTAGAAAATAAAATAACACAAGACGTTAACATAGAATCTCAGGTTAAACTAAATAAAGAACTATTTTCTAAATTTAAACATATTAAGTTTTTAGGTGAGTCTTTTAATATTCCTTCTAAAACTGATGAATACTTAACTGCTAATTACGGAAATTGGAAAAATAAAGATACGAAATGGTATTACTCCAAAAGAGAAGGAATTAACAGAGACCATAGAACAATTGGCATAATAATTCCTACATTTATAAGAGAAGAAAAAATGAAAACCTGTGTTAACTCTATAATTCAGAATACATTTAAAATAAATAGATTTCAACCTTTTATACGTATCTATATAGGCGACCAAGATAAAATTATATCAGATACTAAAAAAGAATTTTATACCGAATTGAAAAATAGTGGTCATGAAATATTTGAAATGCCTTTTAACTGTGGGTTAAGTTATACTCGTAATTTTCTTATTAAACAAGTAAAAGAACCTTTTGTTATGATTATAGACGATGATTTTGAATTTCCTGAGCAATTTAGTTTTGATGCTTTTCTCAAATTGATTTTAATAAATGAAAATATAGGTATTGTAGGAGGAGGATTGAACGATATAATCACTCCTGCCATACGTTTGGAACTAGACAAAAGAACAACTAAATCTCATCTATGTCATATAGAAAATAACAATCCTATAATTTTTAAGTACTCTTCTGGTAGTTGTCAAAAGGAATACGAATATTATAAAACTCACAAACCTCTTAATTTCTTTTTAGCTAAAAAAGAGATGTTTAACGATATACAGTGGGATAATGAGCTTCGATTAGTTGAACATTCTGATTATTGTTTAAGATTAAGAACTACTAAATGGAAAGCCATTATAGCGAAAGATATATTTATTAAGCATAATCATGAAAATAACCCACCCGAATATACTGCATATAGAGACCCAACAAAAGGTAGCAATTGTAAAACAGCTTTGAATCTATTTTACGAAAAATGGAATTTACATAACAATCTATTAAAACTAAATGCTACAAAAATAGAAAATTTTTATCTGTCTTCTCGTAAAATAAAAGTAGTGCAATTAGCTAGAATACCATGTGCTAACAGTGGACTAGAACTAAGCAATCTAATCAACAAATACTCGAATAAATTTGAATCTCGTTATATATTAGGAAGTGAGTACAGCGGTAAGTTATCTACTATACCTTATCGTAAATTTCCTATGGATTTATATTGGCAAACTCAACAAAGTCAGTGTATATCAGCCTTAAAAGAAGCGGATATTATTCATGTTCATCACGATATAATAAATCACCCAGCGATATTGAGTCTTTTACCTGAAAAAAAAGTTATATGGACACTGTATAATCTTTCTCAGTCTTTGAAATTCAAAGAAAGTAGTTTTAATGTAAATTATAACGAAAAAGTTAAAACTATGTCTAATCTAATAACTGTAGCCGACCAAAGTCTACAAAGACAGTTCTTCGACTATTTAACAACTATACGAGTACCTTTAGTTAAAATGCTATTCAATGAAAATATAATTAAAACAAATGTTAGACCTCTGATTGTATTCGCTCCTACAAATAGAGACAGTACAGGAGTGGCTACTAAAAAATATCACGAAGTTTTAAAAGTAATAGAAGAACTTAAAAATGAAAAATACGATTTTGATTTTGAGCTTATAGAAGGAGTTCCTTACGAGTTAAATCTTGATAAAAAAAGAAAAGCAGATATTCTTATAGATGATGTAGACGATACTTATGAAAAATTTCACAATTCAAGTTTAGAAATCGCTTGTTTTGGAGGAGTTGCTCTTACTAATTATAGCGGAGAAGATTATCCATTTATTAAAACAGATATAAATAATCTTAAAGAAACTCTGATAAAATATATAACAAACAATAGTCTTTTAAAGGAAGAACAACGTAAAATAATAGAATGGAGAAACAATAATTATACTCCTGATAAGCTCTTATCTTCATATGAAGTCATATACACTCAAGTATACAACGAGAGTTATCATAAAGTATCAGACTCTGTTCAAAAAGACGAAATTCCTTTATCAACAAACGCTAATATTGTTAACATCGAAGATAAAATTTCTGATATATTGTCGCAGTTAAATAAACTACAAATAAAATACTGTATCGTTAAAGATAGTTGTGTCAGTCTTATAGTAAATAAGCACATCAATCTATCTACAGTCAATATAGAAATATTTAACGAAGAAGATAGAAAAAAAATATTAGAAAAGATTAATTCATACGATTTGAAATTAGATATAACTATCAATTCAAGTCGAAATACTAAGACTTGGACTTGTAATAACATACAAGTGAATGTTCCTCTACCGTTGATAGGTTATCTAGAAAAATACACTGGAAAGTTATGGACACAAATAATAAAATAGCTATTATAATTACAACATTTCTCAGAAATAATATTTCTTATCAAGCTGTAAATAATATAATAAAATATTGGAACAAAGAGTATATTATATTCTACGCCAATCAAAGTTATAAGACCGACCTAGAAAAAGTAAATGGATTTTCTGAGTTCTGTTCTTCAATTTCAGACCCTGCTCATTTATCTTCTAATCATCTTCATTATTATAATCTTCCTTTCGATTGCGGATTGTCGTATGCTCGTAATTATTTAGTTGAAAGAGCTAAAGAGCATGATTGTAAGTACTGTCTGATAATGGCAGATAGTTTACATGTGAATTCTACATATGACTTTACAAATCTTATAGCATTTTTAGAGTCTGATTTAAATAACGGAATAGTTGGATTTAATATTAACAATAGAGTTGCTTGGGAATATGATTTAGAACTCGTTCCCAATGAATATTTTTATTTAAAAAAACCTCGACGAGAAAAGATTGTATTTAACAGTATTGAATTTAAACCTGTTGATATATGTCGTAATTTCTTTCTTGCTAAGACCACCTGTCTATTAGAAAACAAATGGGACGAAAATTTGAAGTTGACGGAACATGAATCGTTTTTTTGGGAATTAAAACAGACTGACTGGAAAGTATATTGGACTGATTCTATTACTTGTGATTATATATCTTCTAAATCTGATGTTTATAATAAATATAGAAGACGAATATATAAAGAATTTCTAGACGTTTTAAAAAAGAAGTATCATATAAAAAGTTGGGTGAGATATGAACGTTAAACCTAAACAAGCGATTATTATAGGAGGTGGAAGTTCACTAAAAGAAGGCATTAATATGAATCTCTGGAACATACTCAAAAATAGATTTGTTATAGGTATTAATTATTCTTTTAAGTTTTTCACAGACCCGACTGTACAATGTTTTGTCGATTTTGACTTTTATAATAACGAATCAAAAAATTTATCGAAGTTAGGTCTTATTATAGGCAAACATCATAAAAATTTAAAACTTCTTTCTAACACAGTATTATTACCTTGCAGTGGTAAATTCAATGCAAACTTAAAAGAAGGAGTTTACAAAGGCTCTCTAACAGGTTTATTCGCTTTAACTTTAACTAGCCACTTATTAGATACTGGAGAAATATTTTTATTAGGATATGATGAAGGCAGTGTTAATAATAATCTCGATTCTAAAAATAGAAAAATTACTCACTGGTATCAAAACGAAATAGAACATAGAGGAATCGGAAAAACTAGTTATTATGAGAAATATAATAGAGGAAATGATGATTTTGAAATATATCTAAAAAAAAGTAAATGTAAAATTTATAATGTATCATTAAACAGTAAAATAACCTGTTTTGACAAATTATCTTATCTTGAATTCTTTAACAAATTAGACTACACTAAAGAATATTACAATCAAACTGAATTAAGAGATTATATTAAATCTCTTCTTTAATATCCGAACTTGTCTAACAATATTTCTAAATCCGCAGTTAAAACGACAGTTCCTCCCCAAGGGTCTGAACTGCTCATCTGTCTAGCGTAAGAAATTATTCGACTAAAGATATTAATGTCTTTAGCAAAAATAAAATCATTAATATTAGCTCCTGCCCAAGAAACGTCTGAAGTATGAGTTAAAAAATATAAAATATCGCTGTAAAAATCTAATTCTTGTGTTTGTTCACCTAATTGATAAGGCAGTTTAAAATACTGATAAGTAGCCAACGTTCCAGCAGATATTAGACTTCGAAAAGTAATCGGAGTTGGTTCGAGATAATATGTCAAAGCTAAAGACTTAGATAAAACAGTATTATACAATGTAAATTGAAACTGTATAACAGCTCCATTAATACTTTCAGTTGCTGGACTGGGAGAACCTGACCAAGCATCTAATATTTTTATTAAATTATATTTGATAAAACCTTTTCTCGAACTCGAAATTTTATAATTTGGAATTGACTTATAATCGTTTACAGCCCAATTAAAAGATACTCGATTTTCAGCCCAACCTAAGCTCATAATCGGAAAATTGGAAGAAGCGTAATATACATAAGAGGAAGTTTTAATATATATTTGATGAGACTCGATTATATGCTCTAGATTATTTAATCTTAGCACAGGACGATTTATCATCATACTTCCGTCGATAGTTCTACATTGAACTGCATTATAAGAATATAACGCTATATTGTTAGACTTCAAAGAAATCAGATTATTATTCAACTCAACAACTTGTGCAGAAGACATATCATAATCAGGTGCCGTCCATATATACGAATAAGCAAAACTCTGTTCCAGTATAAAATCTTCTATCCATTGAGTTAATATCGGATGACGCAGTTCTTCTATGTGTATATTTTTTATAAATACTATTTCGTTAGGCAATTTGGGAAGTTTTGGAGAATAGTTATTATCTCTTTCTATGTCAGTCCACTCAGTTTTATCTGCTATCTGCGTTCCAAATTTAAAAGTACCTATGTAATTCCCATTCGAATCATTGTTAAAATAATTAGTTAAATTAGCTCTGATTTCTCCATCTATTTCTACTATATCTCCATAGGTTATCAATAACTTTTCCGTGGACTCTCTGATTTCTTCTATGTATTGAGATAAAAAATAAGAAAATTGAGTTACATCTATATTAGAAAATACAGTACGCTCTTCCTCTACAATTCCGGCATCTATTTCCTGAGCCTTCCTAGCATCTTGTATTTCTATTATATGCTCAGGTTTAATTTGAGTGAATCCTTTGTAATCAGAGCCGGCAAATCCATTTTGTGTTAATATAGGGTCGTCAGTCCAAAGACCAATTTCAGTATGACAAACAGGACATTTATCTGCCATTATTCTGCCTCTTTATAAACAGCATATACATACCATTTTTTAGTGTTAGGGTCAAATACAAGACTGTCAGATAGACTACCTATATGAGACTGTAGTGTTCCTGAGCTATCTTCTGAAGATTGAATAGAAGGCTCTGTAACAAAAAACTGTTGACAGTGTTTATTATGAAGTTCCGTATCAAAAACATATTCTACTAATTCTAAAGTGTTAATATCTAAAGCTCCTCCTGCATACCTAGAATGTCCATGCTTGTTATATCCTTTGATAGGAGTCGCAGGCAAATCTCCAAAAGGAGGTCTTTTTAACTCCGAATCGTTCCATATTAAATATCCGCCGACTCCTGTCTGAATATCTCCTATAACTTTAGAATCTAACACAGTACCTACTTTAGAATAAGGCGTTTTAACTCTTTCCTCTACATTTTTAGTTAAATCATTGATTTTACTTTGTAAGGCTATAATTGTCTTTTCTAATTCTGCTATTCTAACATTTAATTTTTTCATGCTATTCTCCGTGAGACTGAAGCGATACCGTTCTTTTGTAGGGTCTGAAATTTTCTAATTCGATTGTAACTAAAAAAGAAGATATATTATAATTGATACTTACTATGTTTAAAGGATTATCTAAAACATCGTCAATCATAATTCTATTAAATAATTCTATATTATAATGACATACTGCGTCCAAAGTCAAAGCTATTGTACCTTGTGTTTTAACATCTGCCGATTGACTTAAAAGCCAATAAGAATAATCTACTGCAAAAGGTATATCGTTCCAACTCGGTATAACTATTCTATCTCCTTGAGCATTTTTATAAGAAATTCCTTGTTGAACAGTAAAAGAAGTTAGCTCTAAGTTATTCATAATAGTATCGTCAAAATCTCCTATTTTATCAGTAAAAAACATCAAATTATTAGATACTACAGTGGCAGGGTCTTCCGAAGAACTTCCGGTGTGAGAATAATAATATTTCTTGCCTATTTTAACTTTAACAATAGGAGCCCGAATATTTGTAATTTCTCCATATGTATTAGTTTTGTAAAAATAAACGGCTTCGTTAAAAGTCATAGTACCACGCTCGTAGTCTATAGAATAACCTTCTAAAATAATGCCTACATCATGAGTACATTTCCAACCTGATATCGAAGGATTTATTATTTCTACTATAGGTTCAAATCTATTAGACCACTCTTCGGTATTTTTAGATAAAGTTTCAAATTTATAGTCTCTGAATACCTTATCGTATTCTTCTTTATTGTTAGGGTCTGGATAGTCTATCCCATAGCCGTTAGTAGAATATCTGGACAGCTTTTCATAATTACTATTCCAATTTGGTTCTACATAAAAATCATTCATAGAATATGAAAACGAAGTATATCGCTTAGAACCTCCCGTGTCAGTGAATTTTCTTATAGTTTGTTCTCCTAGTTGTACTCTAAATTTATTAACTAAATTTGAAACTGAATTTTTAAATTGCATACTAATAACCTGATATAATTTCAAATTTTTATCTAATTCTTGTTTTTCTATATTAATTATATCGCCTTCGCCTCCAATCCAAAGAGCTTTTTCTTTATTTGTTCTATAATACCAGCCGTAATTACCACATTCGTTAATTAAAGTAGTAATAGCATCTGACTGTCCTATACCAAAATTATTTAACGTTTGAGGAATAAACTCTCCGATAGATAAGTTCCAGTCATGTTGATAATATAACGCCTGTGCTATAGAATAATAATATAACTCAAGATTATCTTGAGGTCTATGACCGACTAAATAATATTTTTTTGCTTTATTTTGTTTGTAATATTCATCTTCGCAGTTAATTTGTATAGATTCTGGACTATCTCCCGGAGTTACAGAAGTGATATAACCACTGTAAAGCGACCAATTATGATATTTTATTTCTATAGTAGAATCTATAGAAGGTTTTGTGTTATCGTACGCTCTAGCTAAATTAAAATTGGCTACATGAGCTGAATTTAAAGTCTTAGTAATATTTATACTGTCTATATCTACGTCTGTTTGTTCAATCGAATTTATGTATACTTTTATATATGTTTTACCTAAAGACTGTATTCCGACCTCTCCGGGAACTTGAAAATCTGCCAACATACCAAAACGATTGGAAATATCTGACAATTCTAGTCTATGAGTATCGAATCTATTGTCAATATTATATAGACTGCTAAGATAAGTACTAAAATAATTAGCAATGTTTTCTATAGTAACTATTACTGTATTTATTTTGTTATCTATATAATTCAATAAGATAGCCCATGTAGAAATAGTATTATCTATATATTTATTTTCAAATATAGCTACAGTATCTAATAAATTAGAAGTTTCCGATTCTACTACGTCTCCCATAAATGAAGTAGACTCTACAAGATTAAGAGTATCGTTAATTTCTAATAAATCTGAACCTAGTGGGTCTATATCAATATTCTCTACGTAAGCATTTATAGTATCGAATCCTGCACCGCCATAAGAAAAACCTGATAACAAATATCTATAAGTTGTAGTGTCTACTAAATTTAACGTATTTGAATATATTGCATTTGTATTATTTGTTCTGTCGCTTGCAGTAGGATATATCGCCCAAAATAAATCCGAACCTGTTCTATTTATTTTTATATAATAAGTAGTATCTAAGCTACTTGACATATAAATATCTCCGAGACCGCTGTTCATATCTTGTATCATAATCCAAGTAGTGTAAAATAAAACATATATGCCATGTCCTGAAGCCATTGCTGAGCCTAAGAAGCTATTTACATTATCTGCTACGCCGTAAAGACCTCCGAATCCAGTATCTCCTGAAGTTCTTCGAATATTAAACCAATGTTCGAAATCTCCAAAATAACCTGCGGTAAAATCTTTATAGACATAAGAACTTTCAGAGGAAGTCAAACTCGTTGCTATATTTTGAGTAACATTTTGAGACCAGTGACTTAATGAATCTACTTCTGTAAAGGTAGTTAAATTTTGATACATATAATCCTATTAAGATATTGTTATAGTCATTTTTATTTCAAGACTAGTATCGACATCTAAAGTTCTAGAATCAAACGTTATTCTATTTAACATTGTAGAACCTGAAGCCGTTGCACTATCAAAAATACCAGCCTCTGTAATGTTATAACTTTCACCCGTTCCGACCGTAAATTCTTTTTGAAAAACTATTTTATAGTCAGCTTCATACGCTCCTGCTACTGCTTCTCTGACAACTTCAGATTCTAGCTCTGTCATAGTAGCAATCGAAGTTGAAGCTCCCTCTCCTAGAGCTATAGCATTAAAATAATCAGAAGCAACTCCTCCTAAAAGTTTAGTCACTCTTTCTTTACCGGAATTAACTATAAGATTCTTTAGTAGCTGTTTGTCTATTATCTTACCTGTTTTTAAATCTTTAGATATAATTTCTACTTTACCCGTCAATTGTATAAAATTTTTATTTTTCATTTTTTCTCCTTAGTTCCATGCGTATCTTACACAGAGAGTAAAATTAACGGCTTCTGGAGTTGCGTAACCTGCCGGAATAACTATCTTTAAATTAGCATACAAATCGTTAGTCTCTCCTGTTGCAGGAACGTCTAAGGCTCCGTTATTATTGTTTAGTTTTAAAACTCTAGCTGAAGCACTTCCTGCGATAGCAGTACCTGTCCAGCCGTCTCCGGGTAAAGAATCTGTAGTACATACCGCTTTTATCATTGAATTAGCAGGAGTTCCATTTCCAAGCACATGTTTATTATATGTTGAGTGATTCTCGTCGTCCCACGCTTCTAATTGAGGCTCTGTAGCTGTTGCTCCGTCAAAACTAAAACAAAATACATAACGTTTATTTTCTCCCATTCCTATCACTTCGTGAGTATAATAAGAACCTCCTACATTATGACTATTGTCCATTAACATACACTTTTCAACCGTAACTGCGTTATCAGGGTCAATAACAGTAGAAGCTTCGTTAATTTCTGACTCCGTTGGTTCGTGTGTCAATAAATCATCTAAGCTGTCTGTCCATATAAGATAGTCGTTAGTCAAATCCACGTCAATATAATCGACAGGGGTAGTAACGTAATCTACATCTGCATCTACATAATTTACTCTAAATTCTAAATTAGTCATGTTTAAATCTCCTTATTAATATGCTATCACTAAAAAAGATACTGAATATTCTTGAAGTCCTATACGTAAAGATTCCGAAAAAGATATTTCTCCTTGTCTTTTTACCGTATAGCTCCAATCAGTTATCCACGTTCCTCCACCAGAATAATCCGAGTCGTAATGTTTTAAAGTTAAAGTAGCTACATTATTAGTTACACTACTTTTCATAGTATTTATCAAGTCTGTTAAATCTTTATATCCATCGCTGTCGTACAATCTTCCTCGTATTGTTATAGTCTGACTTTTTCTTCCTCCCGGAATTACGATAGCTCCGTCTCCTCGATTGCCTTCTATTACTACATCTTTAGTGCCTTCTTTCGGGTCTTCAACACTGAAAACATAGGGCAAATTGTAGTTTTGCACACCATCGTTAAAATTTATAACTACTTGATAATTTTTATAACTCATAAAATTCTCCTTACAATTCTATTCTTAATAAATCTGCTAATTTTTTTCTAAGTTCTTCATTTGTTTTCAGTACTGTCATAAACTTTTTTCCAGCGTTTTCTGCTAATTTATCTAAAGAGTCATCTGGTAACTTTACTATAATACTACCTATATGAGTCTGCATATCTATACTCACAGGAACATTCGGCTTAGAAACAGAGATATCTTGAGTTCCTTGAATTTTAGTTCCAATCGCCTTATTTGCTATATCTTTAGATATGGTCATTCCCGTTTCTCCGGGAATTTTTGCTTGAGGCAAATTAAATTGCTGTCTTAAAACTTCTCCTATAGCCTGTCTAGCAGACTCTGAAAAACTACTCCAATACTCTTGAATAATATTTTTATCGAACATATCATTTTTAAATCTTTGAGCTATTGTTTCTGCTGACATCTGTGACAATTCTATAAATCTTCTAATTCTAGCTTTCTGAAGAGCGTCGGCTTGTTCGTATTGCATGAAAATATCTGTTAATCTTTTCTTTTCTTCTGATAGTACTGATATTCGCATTTTAGCTATAGAGTCTTCTTGGTCTTGAATTTTTGATAACGCATCTCCTCGACTTTTCATCAAAACAAGTCTTTGTATTTCAATTTGTAAATCTGTAGCTCCGTATAATTTCATCTTAGCTAAAAGAATATCTTCAGCTTGAAGTGTTCTACTTCTTCTTTCTTCTGCTTCTGATTTCGCTATAGAAAGTCTTAGATTTTCTTCTTGTTTTTCGAGCGAATCATCTTCTTGAATAGACTGCTTCTGCAAATATTTTAACTGTAATTTCTTAATTTCCAAATCGTTTTGTCCAGTTTCTAAAGCTTTAAGCTCTATATTTGTTAAAGCTTGTCTTGCCTGTTCTGCTGTTAATATATTCGTAGTATGTTCTTTAGTTAAGTCATTTATTTTTTTCTGAGCTTGCAATTCTGCATCTGTTCTTGTTTTAGAGACATTGGCTAGTTCAGCCTGCTTTTTTATGTAAGTATCTATAAAAGATTGTATTTCTTTGCTCTGCGGAGTATCTATATTCTCTAAAGCCTGAGACAGTTTATCGAATTTTTCAGGACTGATTGTTAAATTTTGTAAATCTTTAAAAAATTCAGCCCACTGTACAATACTACCAGTTCGAAGCTGACTAAACTCTTTCGTTCGTACAATCAAATCTTGTATATTACTAGCTACTCCTGCTAATTCTTTTTTCAAAGTCAATTCTCTTTTTTCGACAAACGCTTGAGAAATTTTATTTTGAATTTCAGATAAATTATCGTTCAACCACTTAAATAAAGTTTGACTATCTACTACCCAATCAGGTACTTCTATTCCTGCTAATTTAATGGATTGAGTATAGACATCTCCCAAATATTTCGACCATTGTTTTGCTAATTCAGGATTTTCTTTAAAAATAGCATTAACTCTTTGCATTTCCACCCATGTATTGAGTAACCCTTCATTTAAAGTCATTTGCTTATCAGTTTCAATCTCTAAAGTCTTTAAACTGCCGACTGTTTTATTATAACTAGCAACTGAAGCGTTTGTAGCTAAAGTTAAAGCATCTAATATACTAGAAAATCCGGTGACTCCTTTTTTCATTACTTCAGTGCCTAATATTGCATTAACTAAAGTATGAAAAGATTGAGACAGTCCTTCTATTCTATTTTTTAATGTTTTAGATATTGTATCTACTGCGTTCATAGATTTTCCAGAACTAAACATAGCATCTGCTTGTGCTTGAACGGATTCTTTATAATTATTCATAAATGCTATCAATTCGTTTAATTGTCTCTTGCCTGCTAAGGACTCTGCTAAACTCAACTGTTGAGCAGAAGTTAAATCCTGCCAACGCAGTGCAATATCAGTTAAAACATCTCCGAGATTTCTCATATTGTTAGTGACCGTTAAACTACTTTCGCCTGTAGCGGTCAAAAATACAGGAACTTTCGCTATTTCTGCTATAGATTTAGAAGCGTCGGTAGCCATACGAGAAAATATAGTTCTCCAAGCACGACCCACAGCTTCTCCTGAAGTTCTTGTAACTGCATGAGTCGCTGTTATAATACCTTGTAATTTTTCAAAACTTATATTCATCTGTGAAGCCGTACTTGCTACGGTTCTGAACGCACCTACTAAAACATCTGTAGTAATTGCGTGTTTTAACTGAACGTTAGTTACTGAATCTATTATATGTGTAGATTTATCTGTTTCAAAATTATAGGCTTTCATTACTGCCGTTAAATCTTCAACTGACTGTGACATGCTCCTTCCTGTTAGCATTGATAGTTTTGCGGTTGCTTCTAGAAGAGGTATAGTTTCAGCTATAGAACGACCTTGTTGAATCCACAAAATTGAGTTCAAAGTCCAATAACTTTTACCGTTTCTTCTAACAAAAATAGTATTATAAGGCTCTACTTCAACACAATATACTTTATCATTATAATATTCTTTGACTATTTTATTTATTTTTATATTTTTATTTTTACTTTTTGTTGCGATATATAATCTATACTGTAATTGATGGTCGGTTTTTTGTTTTGAAATAGAAACCGCATAACCGCATTTTACAGCAATTTCTTGAATATCGTCTGCTAATTGTTTGGAAACGGTAGTATAATGAAAACTATTTCGTTTTTTTATTATACTCCCATCTCCTTTCACTAAGTTATGTAATAAAATAATTAGATATTCTTTGTTATAGTTTTTTAATTCTATAGGAATTTTTTTGTTTTTAGCAGTGTGACCGCACTGTTCTAATAAATATTTACCTAAAACTTTATTTGCAAACTTAAAGGCATATTCTGAAGTATTGTAATATCCGCTTAAACCCATTCGTTTTAAAATATTTTCTATCTCAGATAAATAATTTTTCTTTTTTTGTGAAATTTTAATTCTATAACTATCTTTTCTATTTTTATCTTTAATAACACAGCCTTCGCTAATAAACCAACCTAAAAATTCAAAAAAAGTTTTAGTGTCTATTTTAAGTTTGTTTTTTGACGTAGTTTCAAAAAATTCAAAATATGCTTTTTTAGTTGTTTTTAACCAATTACCCGAAGTAGGAATATATATTTTCTCATTTGTGATATTTTGAATTTCATTTTTCTTGTATTTGTCTCTATTTCCTCCGTATAATCTATATAAAAATCTATGATTAGGGGTTACTTTAAAATCTATAGAGTCTTTATATGTATATAAATCTCCTGTATAATTATAACTAATAATATTTTTAATTTTATAATAATCGAGTTCTCTATCTTGCGGATTCATACTTAATACTTTGTCACTGTAAGTTAAATCTTTAAAGTACTTCCAACCAGAATCGGTAAGTATTTCTGTCTCTTTGTCAAAACACCCTTCTGATAACGATTTGTGAGAAATACCTAAACTACGAGCTAACATTAACATAGCGTTCGATATATTTTGAATTTCAGTTTCTGTACTTTCTCCAACTATTCTAATCTGAGCCAATTCATATTCCCAATCTACTAAAAACTGCAAAGAATCTTGAATAGAACTGACTAATCCCATAAAAGCCTGTCTCATAGCAAACCATATAGGAATAATAAAGAAAGACCTTCCGGCAAGAGCCAACGCTTTCGATATCCCAGCTCCAAAGTCCTTAGTCGATTTAGTAGTTTTATTAATCTGCTTTTCAATATTTTGCATACTTTTTACAACTACTTGGTCTCCATGAACTTCAGCCATAAAACTGATTAAATATTGTTTAGTGTCTGCCATTATTTTCTTACCTTCGATTTAAATAGTACAGTAGGTAAAGTCGAGTTAGTATCTATTTGACTTTTATTGTCGTTCACACTTTTATTTTTCTGTTTATATAATATGTAAGCATCTGTTCTTAAATCATCATTAACAACTTCTGAAGTAATGTATTGTTCTTTTTTGATAATATCTGTATTTAAAACATAATATACTTCTAACCACTCTAAAAATAATATCTGCAAATCAGTTAAATCTTTATTATTAAATAAAGATATATTACTTTCTTTAGTTAATCTATAAAGAAACTGATACTTTGACGACCTAGCTAAATAACGAAGTGTTTTTTCCATTATAAAGTATTATATATAAAGTAGCTAATAAAGTAAAAAGCTTTATTTATCAGTTCGCTATTGTCTGAATTTTTAAAATCCTCAAAAGAAGCGAATACCTTTATCCATCTGTCGTTTACTTGTTTTTGTAAAACTATATAAGTATAATAGGAATTAACCTGTACTTTTAGTTGGTCTTCTATAGAACAACTTAATAAATCAGTTTTTTCTATAGAAAAAGCTATTTGTTTTGACTTTAATTGAGTTATATCCGCTCTAAGTTTTTCTATATCACTAGGATTCGAAAGAGTCGCTAAACGAAGCAATAAACTTTCAATCTCACTTTGAATTGAAATTATGTTTTTTTCTATTCCTTTAATATCTATATTCTTTGTTTTGTATTTTTCTATCCATTGTTCTCGAAACATCATAGTATCATCAGATACTAATTCTAAATATTTGATTCGACGATATTTATCTATTTCTAGTTGTTCGGCATAGTTAGGTTTCTTAACTCTATAGATAGTATCGGCTACCGAAAATTCTATTGTATTGTTCTTAATCAAATGCTCTATTTCTGAAGTTTTTTCTAAATTTAATATAGTACTAAGCAGTTCTTCTTTTATCTGTTCTTTATTCTTCATTTAAAGACTCCTTACTTTTTTCTTGAGATTTCGAAACAAATTTCACTCCATGAGAAAAAGACTTCACTAATTCTTTTAAATTACGAAAATGCTCGTATACTGTTTCTTTGCTTAAAGATTTGAGTAGATTGGGCGAAAAAGAGTTTTCTTTCTCTAATACTTCTGTTTTTTTGAGAAGAGTTCCTACCAGAGTTCGAGCAGATTTGTCTAAAATCTCGTCGAGATATGCTTTGCTTATTATGTATTCTTCCATACCGTTCCTTACTTGAAGTAACTAGAGAAGCCAAGACGCTAGACGACTTAGCTCCTCTATTACTTATGTTATATACCTAGTTCAGTGACATCCGCAGTTATAATTAAATCTTCACC
>Ga0172371_10002232_pt1 | contig 30866 bp, 26 predicted proteins | sample Lak12m_FD_114543 | JGI IMG/M metagenome (GOLD analysis project Ga0172371, IMG submission 114543) | Freshwater microbial communities from Kabuno Bay, South-Kivu, Congo - kab_022012_12m | ecosystem: Environmental > Aquatic > Freshwater > Lake | place: Democratic Republic of the Congo: South-Kivu...
AACCTTGTCCAGCGGCAATCGCAAAATTATGGTGCTGGGAGGCGGCCCCAACCGCATCGGCCAGGGCATCGAGTTTGACTACTGCTGTGTTCACGCGGCCCTGGCCTTGAGGGATGAAGGCTATGAATCCATTATGGTCAACTGCAATCCCGAAACCGTTTCCACGGATTATGATACTTCCGATAAGCTTTATTTCGAGCCCTTGACCCTCGAGGATGTGTTGAGCATTTATGAAAAGGAAAAGCCCGAAGGCGTTATCGTGCAGTTCGGCGGTCAAACGCCTTTGAACCTCGCCGGCGAACTGGCCGCAGCCGGAGTGCGAATCATCGGGACTTCGCCCGACACGATAGACCTGGCTGAAGACAGGGACCGATTCCGCAAGATGATGGGCAAGTTGGGCATACCCCAGCCGGAGTCCGGCATGGCCGCCAACCTTGAGGAAGCTCTGGATATTGCAAAGAAAATCGGCTATCCGTTGATGGTGAGGCCTTCCTATGTGTTGGGAGGCCGTGCCATGGAAGTGATCCACGACGAGGACATGCTTCGACACTATGTAGCCGCTGCGGTGGAGGTAAGTCCCGAGCGCCCCATACTCATTGACAAATTCCTCGAAAGCGCCATCGAAGCTGAGGCCGACGCTGTAGCTGACGGAACCGACGCGTTTGTGCCCGCGGTAATGGAACATATTGAGCTGGCGGGCGTGCACTCAGGGGACTCGGCGTGCGTCATACCGCCGATCAGCATCCCCCCCAAGCATATTGAAACGATAAACGAATATACTCGGAAGATCGCGATTGAATTGGGCGTTGTGGGATTAATGAATATTCAGTACGCTATTGCCAAGGACACGGTCTACATCCTGGAAGCCAATCCCAGAGCCTCCCGCACCGTGCCGCTTGTCTCGAAGGTGTGCAGTATTGCCATGGCCCGGATGGCGACGCAGATCATGTTGGGCAAGAAGCTCGAGGACTTTGACATCAAATCTCGATCTGTTCCCCATTACGGAGTCAAGGAGTCGGTCTTTCCGTTCAACATGTTTCCGGAGGTTGATCCGGTGCTGGGACCGGAAATGCGTTCCACAGGTGAAGTTCTCGGACTTGCGGACTCTTTCGGCCTGGCCTTTTACAAAGCGCAGGAGGCCACTCAGGTGCCTCTTCCCTCCGAAGGTGTTGTGCTCATTTCCGTCACCGCCAACGAACGACCGGCCGTGCTGGAAGTCGCGAGGCAATTTGTTGATCTGGGATTCAGAATAAAGGCCACCGAAGGAACCCAAAAGTACCTGACGGAGCACGGACTTGAGTCGGAATGTGTGTTCAAGCTTCATGAGGGCCGTCCCAACATAGTGGATCATATCAAGAACCGCGAGATCCATCTGGTGATCAACACACCGAGCGGAAAGCTCAGCAAAGATGACGATTCCTATATTCGAAAGGCCGCCATCCGTCACAAGGTCCCTCACATTACCACGTTGGCAGCGGCGTTTGCCGCGGCAAGAGGCATCAGGGCCTTTCACGGAAAGAAGAGCGAAGTGAAGTCTGTTCAGAGCTATCACGCGGACATCAAGTGATCGAAGAAACGGGTCTTCAAGTATTGATAAAAAACAAAGGCCGCCTGTCAGTTATAAGCTAACCAGGCGGGATTATGTCTGGTTTCTGGTGCAAGGGACGGAATCGAACCACCGATACACGGATCTTCAGTTCTCGTTGCGAACCATATAGCCAAGGATATCAACCACGTATTCCGGAATGCCGGCGCAAGGCGATAGGCCAATACATTGGGAACTCTGCACGTAGGTCTTTGGGGGATCCTGGAAGAATTTGGTCGCGGCCACGCCCCTTTTCTTAGTGGATCACGGCTTGTCCGGGTGGCCGGTCAGGGCATAACCTTCTATGATTATGGAATAAAAAAAGAGCTTGACAGGGCTATGGCATCCGAATATTATAACGTTATAATGTACGGACAAATGGAAGCGGCACCTTCCGAGCGCTTCGAAATGCCACGGAGCCTCGTCAGCAGGCACGAAGCCGGCTACGTCTGAACGGGGCAACCCAGTTTCCATGTGGATCAAAAGAAGATGGCCCTCAATGAGTCGGCACAGGAAAAGATAATCCTTCGGTTCTTGGGGAGATAGTTACCCGTGGACGCTGAGAAGAAAAGGTTTGACATGGTTTTCGGCGACTCATATGCTAATATTATAATGTCAGGACAATCAACAAAAGCAACCGCCGCGAAGCTGGAAAGAGGGCACATCCCGCTCTACTACCAGCTCGAAACAATCCTCCGGGACAAGATCGCCGCAGGTGAGATCACCCCCGAGGAATCCTTTCCCACCGAGCAAGAGCTCTGCAACCAGTATGGAGTGAGCCGCGCTGTGGTCAGACAAGCCTTTGCGGCTTTGCTTCAGGAAGGGTTAATCTCCAGAATCCCGGGCAAAGGAACGTTCCTGTCCCGGCAGACGCCGTCTCATAGAACCCTGCACTGTTTCAACACCATCGAGGAGTTGGTCGAGCTTTCGGCCCAAGCCACAAACGTCATTCGGTACAGGGGACTGGTCACTCCCAGCAAGCAAACGGCCTCGTTATTCGCCCTGGAACACGGTGAAAGGCTATATTCCCTGAGGGGGATCCGGATTCTCAAGAATAATCCGGTCTGCTACTTCGTGATCAATCTTCCGGGTGAGTTCGCTGGATTCTTTCAAGATGAAAAGTTGGAAACCGGAGCGATCCTACCGATCATAGAGAAGAAATCCGGTTTGCTGGTGCAACGGGTTCGGCAGACTATCACAGCAACGCGGGCCCGCAAGCACGTGGCAAAACATGTGGGATTGGAAGAGGGAGATCCTGTGCTCCGATTCGAGAGGATCTACTATGCGGCAAACGATAGGGTGGTGGAAACAGGAACCAGCTATTTTCATCCTGACCGCTATCATTATGTGATCGAGTTCTCCCACAAACAGTGACAGATTACTGCCGGGCACGTTTTCTCGGAAGCTGAGAGTCAGACTCAAGAAAGTCCGCCAAGGGCTTACCCCGGTGTAGCCAAGGGTATTGGAAGTTCGCGTCGGATGTCTGCGAAGCGGAGGGGAGAAGTACGCCGACTGCAGGGGACCGGTCTGCCTGGGGGCATCCGAAGCGCCTGGTACCATTTCGCGTTCAAACGACTAACTTCGTCTTGTCGGCGGGGTACCTCCGGAGTGAAGTCAGGTCGTCCGTTCGAAGCGGAGGAGGTGCCCCGCCGGTTTCAATGGTCCGAAAGCGCACTGGGAAAAACCATCATAACGCCAACGAACAGAAAGGGATAAGGCTGTGGAACCGTTCATGGACAGACGCCTGACCCAGTTGCAGCAGGCAAGGGAACGCGTGCTTATGAAGGGCAGGGCTCAGAACACATCAAATGAGCCCGTTGAGGGAAGAATGACTGCACGCGGCCGGATCGGGGCACTTCTGGACAAGGATTCGTTTGTCGAATCAAATATGCTCGTCGGCCATCTGGTGGATCGTCCCGGTGACGGCATAATAACGGGGCTTGGCAGCATCGAAGGCCGCCGGGTGTTCGTGTACGCCCAGGACTCCTCTGTGTTGGGGGGCTCCATAGGCGTGGATCACGGGTACAAGATGTACCGCACCATAGAACGGGCCCTGGAAATGAGGTCTCCGCTCATAGGACTCCATGATTCGCCGGGGGCGAGGCTTCCGGACTCGACGGATCTGGAAATACTGAGAAAACAGCGTCGCTCGTTCTTTTCGCAGATCGCGGAAAAGCACGGAGGATCAGTCTTCTTCCCCAACACCCAGGCGTCGGGCGTCATCCCTCAGATAGCGGCCATACTGGGAAGTTGTGGTGGAATCTCCGTGTATTCTCCGGCTCTCACGGATTTCGTCTTCATGGTGGACAAAACCAGTCACATGTTCATCACCGGGCCTCGCATCGTCAAATCTGCCGTGGGTGAAGACATCAGCAAAGAGGATCTCGGAGGGGCAAAAGTCCACGCCCAGAAATCAGGGGTCTGCGATTTCCGGTGCAAGGACGATGCTGAATGTCTGCGTGAAATACGGCGACTGTTGAGCTTTCTTCCGCCGAACTGTGACGAGCAGCCTCCTGTCGTCCCCACTGGAGACGATCCGGACAGGGAATGTCCCGAGCTGAGCGAGATAGTTCCCACCAATCCAAACCGGCCCTTCAACATTCTCAAGGTCATCGAGCAGATAGTGGACAATGGGGATTTCTTGCAGGTGAAGAGAGAATTCGCAGGGGAGATTGTGGTCGGATTCGGAAGAATGGATGGGCGTACCGTCGGCATTGTGGCCAATCAGCCGAGGGTGCGTGCCGGAGCCATGACTGTGGACAGCTCAGACAAGCAGGCACGCTTCATCAGATTCTGCGATTGTTTCAACATCCCCATCGTTCTTCTGGTTGACACTCCGGCGTATATGCCGGGATCGGCTCAAGAGCACGCAGGAATCATCAGACACGGTGCAAAGGTTCTTTATGCCCTGTGCGATGCGCGCGTGCCGAGAATTTCTCTCGTGCTTCGCAAGGCGTATGGGGGAGGCAATCTCGGTATGGGAGTGCTCCCAGGCCTGGGGACCGACATGGTCCTGTACTGGCCGATTATGGAGACCGGTATCCTGGGGCCGGAACAGGCCGTAGCTCTGCTTTTCGGCAATGCGCCCAGCATTTCCCGAGAGGTTCTGGCCCAAAAGATCGAGGAATACCGGGAGACTTACGCTAACCCCATCTATGACGTCTCTTCCAACCTGAATGTGGAGGATGTGGTCGCGCCGTCAGAGACGCGGCGGTATCTTATTCGAGCCCTCAGATCTTTGGAAGGCAAGCAGGGGCAGCGGATCACCAAGAAGCACGGCAACATTCCGCTCTGAGTAAGCACCAACCAGGCTCGTCAGGGTCGCTGCGGAAAGGAAGCTTCAAGAAGAAAGGCAGGCCTCATGGATCAGCAGAAGCGCATACGCGTGTTGGTAGCCAAACCGGGGCTGGACGGACATGAGCGTGGTGCCCATGTCGTTGCGTACGGGCTGAGGGATGAAGGGTTCGAGGTCATCTACACGGGGCTTCGGCAAATGCCCGATCACATAGCAACTGCCGCGGTCCAGGAAGACGTGGACGTGGTGGGCCTCTCGATCTTATCCGGCGCTCATCTCACGTTGACGCGAAAGGTCATCGAGAAGCTCCACGAAAACGGAGCTGCTGATGTAATGGTTCTCGTCGGGGGTGTCATACCTGAAGAAGACGTCCCCAAGCTCAAAGATATGGGAGTTACGGAGGTGTTTAACGCTGGTACGCCCGTGAAGACAATTGCGGAGTTCGTTCGGTCGCACCTTGCCTGATGCGCTGAACGAGCTGCGCGGAGTGGGTAAGCTTCCACGAAGGAGCGGAAGGAGTTCCGAATGTGGGCGGCTCTTCCAGGATTTCTCCAAGTAATGAGTTGAGCGCAGGGGCACTCGTATCTCGCTTTCCCGGCCCGCGACGTTCACCGGGCCAGGCGCCCTCTGGTGGAGACTCTAAGTCACCATAGGCCCTGGGCGAGTAACCCTGAGAGGACTGCCAGCTCTCATTTCTTGCAAGAACTTATGGAAGAAAGGGGACCGATAGATGCATTGGGACATTGGTTGGATCGCGACAAAAAGGGCCATGATGACCCCGGACCGAACCGCTCTCATTTATGAGGACAAACCAATTTCCTACAGGGAGTTGAATGACGGGATAAATCGTTTTGCTCATCTTCTCCGGGAGAAGGGTCTCAAAAAAGGAGATCGCATCTCGGTGCTGCTTCTCAATTGCCCGGAATTCCTGGAGGTGTTTTTTGCGGCAGCCAAGCTCGGGCTGATCTTCGTTCCGCTTAACTTCCGGCTCGTCTCGCCCGAGCTGAAATATCAACTGAACGATTGCGGAGCACGCATCCTGGTCTTTCATGACGCGCTCGTCAAGAGCTTCGAGTCACTCCGCTCGGAGCTATCCGTGGAAGAGGACAAATACCTCTGCGTGAAGTCGGAAGTTCCGGATGCACCACGGTGCCCGGACTGGGCCGTAAGTTATCACGAAGCGGTTCGGCCTTTGTCAGCCGGCGAGCCGGTAATAGACGATCCGCCCGCTATAGACGACCCTCTGGCCATCATGTACACGTCTGGGGTTACCGGTGCCCCGAAAGGAGCGGTGCTCTCCCATCAGCAGACGTATTACAAGAATGTGCAGATGATGATGTACACCGACATGCGGGAGACAGACGTCTATCTTTCTCAGCTCCCGCTCTTCCATTCGGGAGGCCTCTTCATTTCCGCGACTCCTACCCTGTGCCGAGGAGCCGCTCTCATAATGCGGCAGGGGTTCGATCCGGACAAGTTCGCCTCGGACATCGAACGGCATCGGGCAACTATCATCCTCGCTCTCACCACCATGTGGAAGTTCGTTCTTGCGACCGGGAAGCTGGACCACGTGGATCTCGGCAGCGTGAGGGTGGTTCTCGGGGGTGGCGAGCGGACACCGCCATCCATCTTGGACGATCTTTCTGCGAAGGGACTGTACATGCAGCAGGGGCTGGGACTCACAGAGAACTCTGCCATGATTCTACTGCCCCGCACGGATCTGCAGAGGAAGCAAGGTTCGGTTGGTCTCCCGGGCTTTTTCACCCACGCGTGGATCAAAGGCACGGACGGGAAGGAGGCAGCACCGGGTGAAATCGGGGAGATCGTGGCCAAAGGGCCTACGGTCATGACCGGCTATTGGAACATGCCGGAAAAGACTGCCGAAGCCATCGTCAACGGGGTGCTCCATACCGGTGACCTGGGCTATCGGGACGAGGACGGGTATTTCTACATCGTAGACAGGGCCAAAGACATGTACAGGAGCGGCGGTGAAAATGTCTATCCCGCTGAGATCGAGAAGGTGCTGGCCGGCCATCCCGGCATATCGGATGTGGCTGTAATCGGTGTTTCGGATGACAGGTGGGGCGAGACCGGTATGGCCTTCGTCGTTCCAGCGAAAGGAGCCACCGTATCGAAGGACGAGATTCTGACGTATCTGGACGGCAAGGTTGCCCGGTACAAATATCCGCGTCACGTGGAATTCATAGACGCACTTCCCATGACTGCCAGCGGCAAAGTCAAGAAAGTGGACCTGAAGCTGCTGTTTGGTGCCTCCTTGCGGCGTGAGCCATGAGAAACCGCATCACTGAAATGCTCGGGGTTTCTTTTCCCCTGATCCTTGGCCCCATGCGGATGATCACGCTCGGAGATATGGCCGCGGAGGTCTCCCGATGCGGAGCTTTCGGGCAGATTGGGGCGTCTCGACTTTCAGGGGAACGGTTGCGCTCGGAGCTGTACAGGGCCAGCCGACTGACCGACCGGCCCATCGGTGTGAATATTCCCTTGTACCGTCCCAATGCCCGAGAGGCCCTTGAGATAGCCATTGAATTTGGAATCAAGGCCGTGACAACTTCCGCGGGTGATCCCGCAAAGTTTATGGACAGGATCAAGGACGCTGGGCTGAAAGTCCTGCACAAAGTCTCCTCAGTGGAAATGGCTCGCAAGGCCGCGGGCGTTGGCGTGGACGGAGTCATTGCCACGGGATTTGAAGCTGGAGGGCACATCGGCCGACAGCAGACCACCACGCTCTGTCTGGTTCCCCAACTGGTGGACGTGCTTGACATCCCGGTGGTCGCGGCGGGCGGGATTGCCGACGCCAGGGGTATGCTTGCAGCGTTCGCTTTGGGCGCGGAGGGAGTCGAACTGGGCACCCGGTTCATCGCCACGAGACAATGTCCGGTTCCTGAGTACTTCAAAAAGCTCGTCATCGCTGCGGACAGTGACGCTACCGTGCTTCTGGGCAAGGAAGCCATGCCGGTCCGAGTGCTGAAGAACAAGGCAGCGAAACGAATTAGGGATACCGACAAATCCATAGAGGATGCCAAGCTGGAAGCCTTGGGAGAGGCAAACTACGTCCAGTCCGGAGGCGATGCGGACACAGCGATTATGCCGTGCGGCCAGATTGCGGGCCTCGTGGGCGGTCTCAAGGGGATCGAGGAGCTGATGTCCGAGATGTCAGCGGGATGCAAATCGCTTTCACGGAAACTCTCCTCACTCTTCAACGAGGAATGCCAATGAGCTGGAACAATGTTCTGCTTGAAAAGAGGGAAAACGTTACCACGCTGACGCTAAACAGGCCTGAGAAATACAACGCCTTCGCCGGTCACATGCGGGAGGAAATCCGCGAGGCAGTGGAGCAGTTCTGCTCTGACGGGGATGCCCGCGTGCTTGTCATAACCGGAGCCGGAAAAGCATTCTGCTCCGGAGGCGATGTGGATGAATTCGTTTCGGGTGAGACGCAAGCGCTGTCCGACGTCGCATCCAATATCCGGCATACCATGTGTCGTACGGTCCTGGCCATCAATGCCGTGGAGAAGCCGGTGATCGCGGCAGTGAACGGTGTCGCAGCCGGAGGAGGATGCAATCTGGCTCTGTCGTGCGACATACGCATCGCCAGTGATCGAGCCAGATTCGGTCAGGTTTTCACCCGTATCGGGGCCCACCCCGACTGGGGAGGAATCTATTTTCTGCCTCGTCTCGTGGGGTACGCGAAAGCTGCCGAGCTTATTTGGTCCGCTGACATCATAGATGCACAGGAAGCGCTGCGCTTGGGCATGGTAAACAGGGTCGTGGCCCATCAAGAGCTCATGGGCGCTACGTATGAGCTTGCAGGACGAATAGCCAAGAATGCTCCGCTTCCCATTGCCTTCTCCAAGAGGGGGCTCCGGAACTTCTTCCGATGGGACCTGGAAGCGGCGCTGGATTACGAGGCCTACGTCCTGGAGATGATCAAGAACAGTGAAGACATGTTGGAGGGCTTCAAGTCGTTTCTCGAGAAGCGGGAGCCACATTTCAAAGGATGTTGAAAGGGAGCGAGGCCGATGACGACTAAGCTTGAAGCCATAGCCGAGGCTAAGGACGAGTGGAGCGACAAGGTTCTGAGCCCCAAATTGAGCAAACTGGAGATCGCCGAAAGTCCCACCCGATTCTATTCACCGCTGGACCTTCCCGATTTCAACTTCATGGAGAGTGTTGGATTTCCTGGGCAATATCCGTTCACAGCGGGTAATGATCCGGTTCCCACATGGCAGGCCAGGGCACGACAAATGGCCATCGCCGGGTATAGGTACGAGTGGGGTGCGAGCGGTTCCGGGAAGTATGGTGGCTTTGCCACTCCCGAGGACTATCGAGACTACCTGCTCCGGATGCACGGTATGGGCAGAAGAGGTGGCCCGAACATCGCCTTCGATTTGCCGACCCAGTGCGGTTACGACTCCAACAGCCCATGGGCCGAAGGGGAAGTAGGACGCGTTGGAGTGGCTCTGGACACGTTCCGGGACTTCGAGGTGATCTACGAGGCATATACCGGCGGCCTGGATATAGACAAGGTTCCGTCCAATTTCACGATCAATGCTCCAGCAGCTATAATCATCGCGATGTACGTCGCACTGGCAGAGAAACGCGGGATTCCTCTCGAGAAGCTGAGAGGCACTCCCCAGAACGACATACTCAAGGAATTTGTTAGTCGAGGAACGTACATCCTGCCGCCCGAGCCCTCCATGAGGCTGTTCCGGGACACGTTGGTCTTCTGCACCGAGCATCTTCCGAACTTCAACATCACCAGCATCGGGGGGTACCACATGAGGGAAGCCGGGGCCACGAGGGAACAGGACCTGGCCTTCAGCATGGCTAACGGAGAAGCGTACCTGCAGTCGGGAGTGGACGCTCAGCTCCCCGTGGATTCGTTTGCTCATCGCTTCACCTTCAATGCCTTCGGCGGGAGCATGGAGATCTACAAAGAGGTGGCGTTTCAGCGGGCTGCAAGGAGGATGTGGGCTACCATGCTCAAGGACCGTTTCGGAGCAAAGAACCCCAGGAGCATGATGATCAGACAGATCGCGACCGCCCATGTCGGATGCACCAGCACCACGCTGCAGAGGCCGCTCAACAACCTGATCCGGGCGGTGGTGGGCGGACTGGCAGGGGCCATGTCCGGCGGAGTGCCGCTGGCTTTCCCGCCGTACGATGAGCCCCTGGGATTGGGGCACAGCCTCGAAGCACAGCAACTGGCCCACGACGCTACCCGTATCCTTATCTATGAAGCCAAGGTCAGCGAAGTGGCCGATCCTTGGTGCGGTTCTTACTTCATGGAATCCTTGACGAACGAGATCGAGGAGGCTGCCGGTCAGGAGCTCGAGAAGATAGATGAAATGGGTGGCGCCGTTGCGGCCATTGGCAATGGGTATATGCACCAGGCTATAGCGAAGAGCGCACACGAGAGGCAAAAGAGGCTTGAGAGAAGGGAAGAGTTCCAGGTGGGCGTGAACTGCTTTGACGGCCCTCACGAGCTGGAGCTTTCGACGAGCAGGACCGTGCCTGAAGTGTACGACTCCGAGCTCCTCAATACGGCCGAAGAGAGGCAGAAGGCGGCACTGGAACGGGTGAAACGGGAGCGACCCGAGAAGGAGGTCGCAAGGACGTTGAGTCAGTTGCGGCGCCAGGCCCGTAACACAGACGCCAACCTGCTTCCCTGCATTCTGGACTGCGTCAAGTGCTATGCCACCCTTCAGGAGATCTGCGACGTGCTCCGGGAAGTCCTTGGCGAAGCCAAACCGGCAACCGGTTGAGCGCAGAAGGAGACCGGCTTCATGATCGAAGCGTGGGACGAGCTCATTGCAGGCGTGAAACATGGCTCGGTTCGCTCTCTGGCCCGGATGATAACGGCTGTCGAGAACCGTAATCCCGGCTGGATGGAGGCCATGAAGCTAATTCACCTGGATCAGAAGACAGCCGACGTTATTGGGATCACTGGGCCTCCCGGCTCGGGCAAGAGCACCCTGACCGACAAGATCGCGTCGGAACTGGTTCAGGAGGGCCTGTCGGTTGGCATCATAGCTGTGGATCCTTCCAGTCCGTACTCACACGGAGCGCTTCTGGGTGATCGCCTCCGCATGAGAGATGTGAGCATCCTTCCCGGCGTGTTCGTGCGGTCCATGGCGACGAGAGGGGCCCTTGGGGGACTCACGTGGGCGGTTCACGATGTCGTCAAGATCCTCGGTGCGTTCGGCAAAGACGTGATTCTGATTGAAACCGTGGGGGTAGGCCAGGATGAGATCGAGATCGTGAGAACCGCGGACCTCGTCATGCTCGTGTGCGTACCAGGGCAGGGGGACGCAATTCAGGCGATCAAGGCCGGCGTTATGGAGATTGCCGATGTGTTCGTGGTGAATAAGGCGGACCTGCAAGGCGCCGACCGGGTGCTCGCAGACATAGAAGCCATGCTGGACCTCTCCTCGACCTCGGATCGTCCCAGGCCTCCTGTGTTAAAGACCATAGCCACTCAAAGCACCGGCACCCGGGATCTGGTGGCCATTGTACGCGGCGTGCTCGCACGGCGCTCGGACGAGAGCTCTCGGCGGAAAGTCCGTGTTAAGGAGGAGTTGGTGAGGCTCATCGCAACGGAAATCGCCCGGCTCGTTCATGAAAAATGGAATCGGGACGGCTCGCTGTCCTCTGCTGCCGAGGACGTCCTGAGCGCGAAAAGGGATCCGTATTCCATTGTTCAAGACTTGCTCGCTCCGGTTGCCTTTCATCTCAAGTGAGTCCAGCACACTCTCAGGCCCTCACCTCGAACGGAAGCGAGCTGAAGGGGACCGAGAAAGGCCTATGCGATGGAGAAAGTGAGGTGGTGAATGGAACAATTGGTGGCCGCATTCTTCTCTGCTGCTCTTCTGTTCAATGCGATTCCCCACCTGGTTCGGGGAATATGCGGAAAGTCTCACATGACCCCATTCGGCGTGAGCTCCAGTCCTGCGACGAACGTTGTCTGGGCATGGGTCAACCTGGTGGTAGGCGTCTTGATCTGGAAGTTCCTCGTGACGGTTACGCCAACCCTTTCCGTCTGGGTAGCCTTCGGTCTAGGCGGGTTTGTAACTTCCCTGGGCCTGGCAATCTTTTGGACGAATCCCAGGGCAAGACTTCCCTGGCACAGGAGCTAGCTCGGCTGTGCCGCGGAGCTGTGCTTCCGACAGTAAGTCCCGGCTTTCCATCGTCCGCCCAAGAGCATCACCGGGATTATCGGGAGGTACATTGCAATGCAAGAAAAGACTTCACAATTCACTCGAACGATTGCAGGTTTTGTGGCCTCGACAGAGTCGGCAGACATACCGCAAGTTGCATTCGAGCACGCCAAAGTGGCTTTCATGGACTGGTTGGCCGTTACGATTTCCGGCAAGGATGACCCACTGGTGGAAAAATTGATCCACTATGCTGAGCTCATGGGTGGAAATGACCAGGCCACCATACTGGGGCACGGAAACAAGAAGACGGTGAGCCAGGCTGCTCTCATAAATGGCTCCGCATCCCACGCCCTGGATTACGACGATACGTTGAGGACCTTCCTGGGTCACCCTTCGGTGACGCTGTTCCCCGGGCTGCTGGCTCTGGCCGAATGGCTGGAAAAGTCGGGTGCGGATCTCCTGTCGGCTTATCTCATCGGCCTCAAGGTGGGTGCCACCGTGGGTGCGGCTGCGGGGCTGGAGCACTACAAAGCCGGTTGGCACGCCACCTCTACCATCGGGTATCTGGCTTCTGCCGGCGGATGTGCTCGCCTACTGGGGTTGGACGAGCAGCAAACGGTTAACTGCCTGGGGATTGCCGGGACGCAGGCTTGTGGGCTCAAACGGGTTTTCGGAAGCATGTGCAAGCCGTTTCACGCGGGAAGATGCTCACAGGGAGGGGTCATGGCCGCTCTTCTCGCCCGAGAAGGGTTTACGAGTGCTGAGGACATTCTGGAAGGGGCAGACGGATTCTTTCACGTGCTGAAGGGCTCAGGGAACGAAAAGGCTCTCGCGGGTCTCGGCAGGTCCTGGGAAGCTGAGAACCTGGCCCAGAAATACCACGCCTCGTGTCATGCGACCCATTCGCCCATCGAGGCTGCCCTGGAGATCATGAGGAAAGAAGGAATTCAGCCGGGCCGGATAAAGTCTCTGGACATCTACTGCTCCCAGGTATCACTTGGCGTCGCGGGGAAGCTGAAGCCGAACACAGGGTTGGAGGCCAAGTTCAGCATACCGTACTGTGTATCCAACGCGATTCTGAGAGGAACCACCGGAATGCAGGCCTTTACAGATGAGAAGGTCAGCGATCCGGCCATCAGGGAGCTCATGAACAGGATCACTGTTTCCGTTGACGAGAGTATGGAAGCCCTGGAAGCCAAGGTTACCGTGCACACCGACAACGGCAAGGTCTACTCGGGTTCTTCTGATATCCTTCAGCAGATCCCGGATCTGGATACAAAAAAGGCCAAGATCAAGGACAAGTATACCGATTTGTGTGGTCCGGTCCTCGGAGATGCCAAGACGAAAGACCTTGCCGAAGCTATAATGTCTCTGGAAGACCTGGTTAATGTCAGGGAACTCACCGAGCAGATAACCGGCTGATCTCGACGGGAGACCGCATCGAGACGGCTGACAACGGGTTCACGAAGAACGTGACTCCGGAGACCGAAATATGGAAGACAATCAGGCAGTCTCGGGCAAACCGTTGCGCAGCCATTGGGAAGAGCCAAATGGTAGCATTATTGTCGAGCCGGTCGGTGCAACCCCCCTCACCCCACCCTCTCCCAGAGGGAGAGAGCAATAATTATGGCCCCTTACACGTCCCCTCTCCCGCCGGGAGAGGGACAGGGTGAGGGCACAGTCTGCCGCAGTACCACGATTTTCGGCATGTGCGCAGTTAAGCGACAGGCTCCTAGCAAGGACCCGAGAGCAGAAGCAGGCGATTCTTTTCAAGAGCCACGGGCTACGGTATATTGATTATAGTGAGTGACAGAATTTTTGTCTTCTTGGACTCGGGACCGCCTCAGCGGAAGTTACACGGTGGGTGCCACTGCTGGGCAAGCCAGCAGTGGCACCCGCTCCATTTAGACTTACGCCTCTCCAAGTACCATTCGTGAGGAAGCCGTTCTCGTTGAGGGAAATCGGACAAAGATTTTGGCAATCGCTATAATCAGTCGCATCGCACATGCCTCGACGCGGCAGCTTAACGATGTGCGTCTTTCATGCAACGTGTGCCCAAACCGTGACACACACTTCGAGCAGAGGTCCCCACCCCATCCGATAATTCTCACGCGGCGTCGCGGCCGGGACTTCGCCCGGCAAGGGGACTGATGCAGCCGGGAGGAACAGCCATGCAGACCGGCAACAAAGGTTTCGATCCGGATAATTGTCCGCCTGAAATCCTTAAAATGATAGCCCGTGCGTTTGACCAGATGGACACTATGGCTGGAATTGTGGGTACGGATCAGCGGTTGATATTCGCCAATCAATCAGGACTGAGGCACGTTGGAGCACGACTGGAAGAGGTCCAAGGCATACTCTTTCCCGAATCTCCATGGCGAAATCATTCGGCCGAGGCCAGGGAGATCACTCGTCGAATGACCACGGAGGCGCTCAACGGCAAAAGGGCCATCGTAGAGGACGGATTCCGCGACAAAGATGGGCAAATTTTGCCTGCAATCTTTTCTGTTTCGCCTCTATTTGACACTGCCGGCGACGTGGTGGGACTCGTGCCCGAAGGAAAGGTAATCACCGACCTCAAGCGTCTCCAAGCAAAACTTGAGAAAGAGCGCCTGAAGACCCAGCAGTGGCTCGATTCTATGGGCACGTACGTTGCCTTGTGCGACCTGGACGGAAAGATTCTCATCTGCAACCGTCCTCTGGAGCAGGCAGTGGGCAACGCAGTGGGCCGAAATATATGTGATTTTCCCATGCTGAAATCGGCCATCGAGGCTAAGGACAGGATTAAGCATTCCATCGAGAAAGCGGCCAAAGGGGAGAAAGAAACCATTGAAATTCGCTTGGCGAAGGACAGCGAGAAACAACTCGCGTTCATCATCAGTGCAAGTCCGATATACGACGCCCACGGAGGAATAACGTATCTGGCGGTCGAAGCCAAAGACATCTCTGAGCAGACCCGGCTGCAGGAGCTGATACTGCAGAGGGAAAAAGAGTACTCCACCCGATTGAAAAAGGAGGTGGATGAGGCCACCAGAGCCCTTAAGGAGACAGAGCTGCTCAACAAGAATCTGGTTGATTCGGCTCCGATGGGTATCATCCATTTGGACCAGCGTGGGGGGCTGGTGTTTGCCAACCCTGCTATCAAAGAGAAACTGGCCGCCGCCGGATTCGATCTCAACCAGATCGAAGGCAAGCGCCTGCCCGGTCTCAACATATTTCCGGCCAACAAATCCTGGGAGAGAATGCGAGAGCTCCACAGGCAAGGTTATGAATTCAGGCACGAGAAGATGATCCTTCGCTCCAACGGGCAGGATCTATTTCTGTTCGCAGCTGACACGGCGCCCCTCAAGGACTATGAAAACCGGATCAAGGGGACCATCGTCATTGTGAGTGATGTCACCGAGCGGACCAGGCTGGAGACGGAGCTGTACCAGACCCGGATGCAGTCGGAAAAGCTGGCGTCCCTGGGCCGACTTATTTCAGGAGTGGCGCATGAAATCAACAATCCGTTGACCGCGGTTATCGGATGCGCGGAGTTTCTGGTCGAAGCCTGTGTTCTTGGCGAAGACGCTCGGGAGGCGGCTCAGATCATCGCTGAAGAGGCAAGACGCTCGGGACGGATCGTGAAGAGCCTTTTGGCTTTCGCTCGCCAATCTGCCCCGGAAAAGACGCGCGCGGACTTGAACAAGATAGTGGAGACCGTCATGAACATAAGTGTTTACGGTCTTCAGATCCGAAACATCGGGGTCATTTTTCAACTGAGCGAGAACCTGCCCCTGGGCGAAATGGACGTTAATCAGATCCAACAAGTTATCGTCAACTTGATCAACAACTCTGCCGATGCTATCGAGGAATCAGGGATTGGCGATCGCGTAATAGTCAGGACGTATGACGAGAGTAACTGGCTGTTCTTGGAGGTGGAAGACAACGGTCCGGGAATCCCGGATGAGATAAGGCCAAAGGTCTTCGATCCGTTCTTCACTACCAAAGATCCCGGCAAAGGCACGGGCTTGGGACTGTCCATCTCCTACGGAATCGTGAAGGAGCATGGCGGAGAGATTCAACTCGAGGCGGTCGAGCCCCACGGGAGTCGTTTTGTGATAGGCCTGCCGGCACCCAAATCAGAAGAGTTGCCGACAACAGAGCCGATAATCGTGAGGTGGATCCCAGGCAAGACTCTCGTGGTTGACGACGAAACAAACATCCGCTTGACCCTGTCGAACTGCCTGAGGGAACTCGGAAGCCATGTTCACACCGCGGCAGACGGCATTTCCGGGCTGGAGAAGATACGCAAAGAGTCGTACGACTTGGTGCTGGTGGATTTCAAGATGCCCAAGATGGACGGCTTGAAATTCTACCGGGCGCTGCTCCAAGAACGTCCTGAATTGGCCGAGCGGTTCGTTCTGATGACCGGAGCCCAGGGGAAGGATGTCGAGCAGTTCCGGGAAAAGACCGGGAACTTGATATTGGCCAAGCCTTTTGGCCGAAAAGACATCTTCCGCGTGCTCTCGCTGATGGGCTCCCGCGAAGGCATTCGTACTCATTCCTGGACGGGTCGTGGGAGATGAGAATTCTAGTTATTGACGACGAACAGTCCATCCTCAGAACATTCAAGCTCCGATTGACCCAATGGGGCCACCGGGTGCTCCTGGCATCCGATGGTGATTCAGGAATGGAGATTCTCCACAAAGAGCCATGTGATGTTGTGATTACTGACTTGAAAATGGGGGGTGTGCCCGGCGAGGAAGTGGTACGCAGAATCGGCAGCGAGAACTCCGGAACGGAAGTTGTCGTCATTACCGGTTTCGCGACGGTGGAATCTGCTGTTGAGGTCATGAAATCGGGAGCCACCGACTTCCTGGTGAAGCCATTGAACTTCGACCAGGTGCGTCTCGTACTGGACAAGATAGAAAAGCAAAAGAGCCTCAGAGACGAAAACCGGCAGCTCCGCGACCGCGTCAACGAGCTGAGGTCACAGTTGGCCGAGCAGAACAGCCTCCAGAATCTGGTGGGCAAGAGCAAGCCGATGCAGGAAGTCATGGATCTTATCGTCTCGGTTGCTCCCCTTGACTGCACGGTCACCATATATGGTGAAACGGGAACGGGAAAAGAGATGGTGGCCAGGGCGATACATAAGTTGAGCCCTCGCTCCTCCGAGACCATGGTCACCGTTGATTGCGGCACGCTTACCGATACTTTGCTTGAATCGGAATTGTTCGGATACGAAAAAGGGGCCTTCACCGGTGCGGTAAAGACGAGAAAAGGCAGATTCGAGTTGGCCCACCGGGGAACCATTTTCCTCGATGAAGTGGCCAACGCCTCTCCCCGGGTTCAGAAGAGACTCCTGAGAACAGTTCAGGAAAAAACGTTTGAACGACTCGGAGGGGAATCGTCCGTTCACGCGGATGTGCGGATAATCGCCGCGAGCAATCGCGACCTGGCTGCCATGGTCAGGGAGGGAAGCTTCAGGGAGGACCTGTTTTATCGCCTTAACGTCGTTCCCATCCATATCCCGCCGCTGCGTGATCGGACAGAAGATTTGCCGTTGCTCACGAGGCACTTTCTGGACCTGTACGCACGCGAGATAGGGCGCGAGCCGCCCAATCTTTCTCCCGAAGCAACTGAGCAAATCATGCAATACGCGTGGCCCGGGAACGTACGCGAGCTGGCACATTTAATGGAACGGTTGGTCATAACCTCCTCTGAAAGCGTGATTCGGAAGATTCCGTTCCTGGAACCCGCCGAACCGGTGCCGGTCCAGAGCCCCGGCGCCGTAAGCCTCGATCCTCCACTGAGAGATCAAATCACCGCTCTGGAGATGGACTACCTGACCTCTGCCCTCGAAGCCTTCCGGGGTCGCATCAAGGAAATTTCCAAGAGATCGGGGCTTGATGAGCGGACCGTACGCAGGAAGATGAGACTGTATGGTTTGCATAAGGAAGACTTCAAATAAATCGGACTGAATTGCGGCAATCGGCCATATTGTCCGAAACGGCTTTCCTTAATTACCTTAACAGGTTACATGACTTAAGCGGACAAGTTGACCGAAATGTGAAGGATCCTCTTAGACGTCGTTTCACCCGTACGCCCGAAAGCGTTTCATTCCCACATAAGTACCTGTAATAGCGACCAATTACTATCAACACTACAATACATTTTGGGTGTAGGCTGGCACACTTTTTGCTCCTTAACCATCAAGCGGGCTAAATGGAAAGACAACGGGATACGTGCTTTGCGTTCAACAAGAGACAGTCTGTTTGCGGATTCTGACCACAAATAGACTGTCTCCAGTACTGCGCTGATTGCTTCGACGTATCGGCGCACCAAATGTCGTATGTCGAGTCGCCGGCAAGTAACTGGTTCCTCCTTCCTGGTAGGGAGGCTACCTCACGATTGCTTGTCTCCGAATGTCACCAGCTTGCCGGCGCACTGGCATGAACTGATACCAGTGCGCTTGCGATCCGGTAGGACCGGCACGGCACTTCCTTCACTGCGAACGGAGGACCTGACTTCGCTCCGGAGGTACCCAGCCGGTGCTCCGTAGGTAGCAACGCATTCTGGAGAAGAGAGCCTGACAGATGGGACTCAAATGCCGACATTGCAGCTTCGAGGGAACCAGGGCTGACTTCAAGCTCCTGCTGCGCGTGGACAGCGCCGGCCCCGATACGTATCGGCTGTGTCCCAATTGCAAGGCGGCCGTCTATTGCGAGGAGCTGGAAGTGTTCGATTCAGTGGGCGTCCCCTGGGGAGCGGGACACCTCCGAGGGCGGGTGTTCCGCCGTTCCGACAAGTCCAAGTGAGGCGTGGAGGGGATTGGTGCGTACCATGGAATCAGAGGCTCTGGTAACCGAGATTCAGCGATTTGCCGTGAATGACGGGCCTGGCTTCAGGACCAATGTGTTTCTCAAAGGGTGTCCGCTCAGGTGCCAGTGGTGTCACAACCCCGAGACCATGGCGCCTTATCGAGAAATCTACTGGAAAAGACGGTCTTGCGTGCAGTGTGGAGCGTGCCTGGACGCGTGTCCCAACGACGCCATAAATGCTCCTATACACCCATTTGAGGCGCAGGAGGAAAAAACCACCTACCACAAGATCATCAGGGAGCGTTGCGACCGTTGCTTGAAGTGTGTGGATGCCTGCGGGTACGGCGCTTTGGAGATCGTTGGAACCAGGTTTAGCGTCAATGAGATATTGGACGAGGTGGAACGGGATAGGCCGTTCTATGACAACTCGGGCGGAGGAATGACCATCAGTGGCGGGGAGCCTACGGCTCATCCCGAATTTGTCGTACAACTGATCGAGGGCGCACGGAGCAGAGGCCTCCATATCTGTCTGGACACCAACGGGTATTGCCGGTGGGATATCCTGGGGCCGCTCGTACAGAGTGTGGACATAGTGCTGTACGATCTGAAGCATCTCGATTCCGCCAAGCATTTCGAGATGGTAGGTGTCGGTAATGAGCTCGTTCTCGAAAATCTCGTCAAGATCCTCGGCACCGGACAAGAGATCTGGATCAGACACCCGATCGTTCCCGATTACAACGACTCCTGGAAGTATCACCTGAGAGCGGCCGAATTCCTCGAGCAGCTTCCCGGGGAGATTCGGCGAATAGACCTGCTGCCCTTCCACAACTGGTGTCAGGACAAGTACTCCTGGCTCGGCCGCGACTGGCCGCTGAGAGAAACCGAGTCTATGAATCCTTCTTTCGTGGAGCTTCTCCTGGAGGCCTATCAGGCCAGGGGGTTCGCCGCAACAGCGGGCGGATCGGGATTCGAAGAGAACATCGTGCAAGGGAGCTACTGAGATGAAGCAAGACCCGGTCTTCGGAGTGGTCAACGACATCCAAAGGATGTGCACTTGCGATGGCCCCGGATTTAGGACCGTGGTCTTTCTCAAGGGCTGCTATCTCGACTGCCGATGGTGTCACAATCCCGAGGGCAAGAGACGCTATCCGGAAGTGATCCCTTTTGTGGGGAACTGCGAGAGGTGCGGTGAGTGCCTCACCGTGTGCCCAACCGGTGCGATCAGTGTTGACGAAGGTCTTGGGCCTCGGATGGACCGCAGTCTGTGCTCCACCTGCCTCCAATGTGTCAGAGCCTGCAAATACGACGCACTTGTCCTGTGGGGACGCATCATGCTCGTTGAACAGGTGGTGGCGGAAGTGGAGCGAGACAAAATGCTCTATGTGAATTCAGGAGGGGGCGTCACCATTTCCGGTGGCGAGCCAATGGCTCAGCCCGACTTTGTCCTGGCAATCATGAATGCGTGCAAGGAGCGAGGCATCAGCACCGCTCTGGACACGTGCGGGCACGCTCCCTGGGAAGACTTGGAGCGAGTTCTCCACTGCACGGATCTGGTGATGTTTGACATCAAACAGATGGATACCCACAAGCACCGGGAATATTCCGGCGTCGGCAACGAGCTCATTCTCGAAAACTCAAAACGCATAGCCGACCTGGGCATCCCGATAAGGTTCAGGGTTCCGATAATTCCCGGAAGCAATGACTCAAGAAGGAATTGGGAAAGCGCAGCCAGGTTCATCGAATGCCTTGGGGACGCTGTCCTGGGGGTAGACCTTCTGCCGTACCATCCGTTTGCCGGAGGAAAGTACAGAGCCTTCGGCATGGACTACCCGTACCCGGGCGGAGAAGGTCTGGCCGATGACGACGTCGCACCGGTGATTGACCTGTTCCTGGAGCACGTACCCGAAGTTACGGTCGGCGGTTAGCCGCCGTCAAAAGTCCAAACAATGAAGGAGGTGACAAGATGGCTACTTGCAAAGACTGCAAGAGCTTCTTCGCAAGGGAGGAAGACCGGTCACAGGGTGACTGCGTGATGAGGGTTGTGGACCCGCGGCAGGCGTACTACAAGGCCACCCCGGTGGAGGCAGAGACTGATGCCTCAAAATGCTCATCGTTCCAAAAAAAATGAAATCAGACCCTGCGTACGTGCCGCCGGCGACAGGGGCCGCAATGAGCCTTGTCTCCAGCACCAAGGAGTAGAAACATGGGGAAAAACACAGCACAGACTGAAAAGGCACTGAGTGTCGAGGAACTGGCAAATCGAAGGGAATGGTGGTTTGTTGCCGAGAAAACCAGGTCCAAACGGTTGGATTATCTTCGTAAGGGCGTCTGGAAAAAGGGAGCCATCGGCGGCAACTACGCTCCCGGGATCAAAATCGATCTCACCTTTCCCCAGCTCTTCACAGAGACATGGCAGGAGCACGAGGGCCATCCCATAATGCTTCAAAAGGCTCACGCCCTGGCCCACGTCTTGGACAACATCGCGATATTCATCACCGACAACTCTCAGATCGTGGGCTATGCCGGGAGCGCCCCTCACAACATCGTTTGGCATTGGCAGGGCATTAGCATGGTCAACGAGGAGATCTACAACGAGGAAGGGATCATACCGGAGCCGGAAGAAGAATCTCTCGAAATCCTCGCCACTCTAAATGACTACTGGGGTGGTCGAACCTCGGTAGACAAACTCGCTCGAGTACTCGATCCCGAAGATGCGGTGAAGTTTATGAGTGGAGCTATCGGATGGGGTACCCCCACGTCTGCGGCCACCTATTCCACCAAGGACTTCGACTACATCTTCAAGGGATTTGAGGCCATACTCGCTGAGATCGAAGAGCGCATGGAAGAGACAGAGGAGAGGCTTCAAGGGAATCCATCACCGGAGCTCCTCCCTCTCTACGACAAACTCCCCCGATGGGAAGCCATGCAGATCGTTCTCGAGGCGAGCATCCGGTATGCCAAACGCTATGCGAGATTGGCTCGAACCCTGGCCGAGCATTTCGAAAGCGATCCCACGCGAAAAGAAGAATTGTTGCGCATAGCAGAGACCTGCGACCGCGTGCCTGCTAACCCGCCACGTAACCTTCAGGAATCGTTGCAGTTCGATCATTTCGTCCAGGTCCTCGCCAGGTACGAGACCTTCGAGGGCGCATGGCCACACCGGCCGGATTACGTTCACGGCCCGTACTACGATAAGGACGTGAACCAGGAGAAGCGGCTTACCAGGGAGGAAGCCCTTGACCTCGTCGGGGAGCATCTGATCCGCACGCACGAAGTGGGAATATTCGCCCCCAAATATGCTCGAGAGGGACTCCAAGGGATCACCGGAACCTGGGTCTGGACCATGGGCGGTGTCAAGCCGGACGGATCCGACGCGTGCAACGACATGACCATCGCGTACATGCAGGCGGCACGGCTGGTTCGGGTATCCAACCCCACTTTTGGGTTCAGGTGGCATCCCAAGGTGAAAGATGAAGTCATGCGGGAATGCTTTGAGTGCATCAGGCACGGGCTCGGGTATCCGTCCATGCGCAACGACCCCGTGCTGGTGGCGAACACGGTCCACTGGTACGGACACCCGGTGGAGGAAGCCAGAACATGGGTGCACCAGGCCTGCATGTCCCCCTGTCCCACAACCAAGTACGGCTGCCAGCCGATGCGAATGGCGTCGGCCACGGCCAATTGCGCAAAGATGATCGAGTACGCTCTCCATGACGGATACGATCCCGTCGTGAACATGCAAATGGGTCCCAAGACCGGAGATCCTCGCCGGTTCAAGGACTTCGACGAGTTTTTTGGAGCGTGGGTCAAGCAGATGGAGTGGCTGCGGAATATCCTGGTCCGCACGGTCAATTTAGGCAGAGTCAAAGATCCCGAGTTCTTCGGCAGGCCATTCCTTTCGGCTATCTATGAACGGGCGGTCGAGACCGGGACCGATGCGGTTGATCCGTCCAATGGCGAACGCGGGAACGCCTGGGTGACCGGATTTACCTGGGTGGAGAACGCGGACAGCCTGGCTGCAATCAAGAAATTCGTCTACGACGAAAAAAAGTACACCATGGATCAGCTCATGGACGCGCTCAACGCGAACTGGGTGGGCTACGAGGAGATGCGTCTCGACTTTGTCAAGAATGCGCCGAAGTGGGGCAATGACGACGACTATGTGGACGACATAATGGTTCGTTGTCTCCGAGAGGTGTCGCGACACGCCAAAGAGAACAAGTGCCCGAGCAATAACAATTGGCCGTTGTTGCCGGAAAACGTGAGCGGAAACATTCATTACGCAAACCTGGTAGGTGCTCTCCCCAACGGCCGCCGGCTTGGCGACGCCCTTTACGACGGAGGCATCTCGCCGGGGCCGGGCCTCGACAAGAAGGGGCCCACTGCGGTGCTCAAATCGTGCAGCAAGTTTGATCATGTCACGGCCGGCAGGGCTTTTCTCCTCAACCAGCGGCTTTCCCCAACGCAGCTCTCCGGAGAAAAGGGCTACCAGTTGTGGAAGGCCTACATGAAGACATGGGCCGATCTAGGCCTGGATCACGTGCAGTTCAACATGGTGGATGACGCGACCTTGAGGGCTGCTCAAAAGGATCCGGAGAAGTACCAGGAGGTCATCGTCAGGGTGGCCGGTTACAGCGCCCACTTTGTGGACATTAGCCGAAAAACCCAGGACAACATCATCCAAAGAACCGTCCAAGGACTGGGCTGAGTACATGCGGCCGGTCCACTCACTCGGAGGCCGGCCGCGCTCGCTCACCCGCAAGAACCCAATTCTTCAGAGTATTGAGGAGGCAATCCCATGAAATGCACCGAATGCGCGTACGAGGCGCCCATCAGCAAGTTCCGTTACCTGTACAACGCTCGAATAGACTCCTCCATCAGCATGAGACAGTGCCCGCAGTGCGAGCAATGGCTTGCGGTGGACGAATTGCTGGGAGAAGCCAAGGACGTGGTGACTCCCGGTGAGGCTCCGTGGGGTAAATCCGCAGGAATCGAGGGGTTGGCTGAAGACGCCCAGGGATGAGGCCGGCACAGGAGGTAGATCATGTCCAGGCGCGAGAAGTGGAAAAACGCGAGGGATGCCATGATGGGCCCGCTGGCACGAGCTAAAGGGGTGAAGAGCCGGGAAAACGTGCCCGAAACATGCTGTGGCAAGTGTCAAATGTGGTCTGAAAACGCATACTCGTCCGAGGGCAGAGGCACCTGCCGCGTTCTGAAAATGGGGTCCGATCTCAATTCCAATCAGCCAACCTACGTACTGGACGGCGAAGCAGGCCTCATATCGTATTTCAACATGGATGCTTCCCGTTGCAACTATTTCACGAAAATGGAGCTCATAGACACCGATGGAACGGAGTGCTCAGATCCCCATTTTCGCAGGGCGCTCAGACAGATGAAGAAACTCAACGAATGAAGCATGGCTTCCGTTACCTTCCGGCGCACCTCACCGCGAAAGGGGCTGTCGCCCTAACGTTTGCACGAGGGCGATCGCCTGCCTTTCGGCTGACCGTGCGCAGAGGACCGAAAAGTGGAGATGACATGCAGGCAGTGCGGGTTCACCGCATCGCATTCCGAGTTCACTTACCTGTGCAAATCCGGTTGACCTGCTTGCGGAGAAGCTGATCTCCGCCAATGTCCCAGGTGTGGGACCCAAAATCTGTTTTCGCGCGCCGAATCTCTCGAAAGAGAGCAGATCGAAATGAGAGAGCTCTCCGAGAAACTTGCCGGCATCTCCGCAAGCGCAAGCGACGAAGAGCTGGCCAAGGCCCGACAGCTCATATCGAAACTGAGGAACATGAACTTGAGATGGAACGTTCCCCAACTGTCGGAATTCATCAAAGCCCGCCAGCGGGAGCTGTTCTTCAGAACTTGATACCCCGGAGAAGCACGACAAGCTTTTCTTGACCACGACCTCGGAAAGAGATCACAGATGGCCGGATTCGACCTGTCAACCGCAGTCCCTGACCCGGAAGAGCACTTCTTCCTGGAAGAGAGAGAAATCGTCAACCTGGAGCGAATCAACGAGCTCTCGAAGCGTCATCCCGTAAATCTCCTGGTGGCTGGAAAGCAAGGCTGCGGAAAGTCCACGCTCGTGCGTCAGTTTGCTGCCCGCAACGGCAGACCCTTGGCCACCTTTCAGATAGGCATCCTTTCCGAGCCGGGCCAACTGTTCGGGGAGCATAGACTTAAGGATGGGGAAACCTACTACCAGAAATTCCTCTTCCCACAGGCCATTCAGACCCCCGGATGCGTGATTCACCTTGAAGAGATCAATCGTCCAGAGCATCCCAAAGCTCTCAACATGCTGTTCTCGGTCCTTGCAGAGGACCGGCGGGTCTGGACGGATGAGTTGGGGCTGTTAAAGGTCGCTGCAGGAGTGGTCTTTGTCGCAACTCTCAACGAAGGCGACGAATTCATAGGCACGGAGATGCTGGATGCAGCGCTCCGGGACAGATTCTATGTGACCTTGCTCGGCTACCTGCCGGCGGAAACAGAGGCCAGGGTCCTCGAGCTCAAAACGGGAATCGAAAGTGCCGACGCGTTGACGGTGGTCAATTTGGCCAATCAGCTTCGAGGAAACGCCCAAGAGCCGATGACCGTCTCCACACGGCACACGCTGATGATCGCAGAGCTCATCTCGGTGGGAGCATCGGTAAAAGAAGCCTTCATCAACAGTCTCTCCATGAGCAAGGATATGCTGGAGTCAATTCTTCTCTCTCTCCATATCCAGCTCGGTCAGACAGGAAAAGGCAATGGATTGCGGTATCGGTCCTACTAAAGTCCCTTCGTCTTCAGCGGAAAAGGAGTTGGATGCAGCCGGAAGATGTGCGAGCCAAGGCACGGGACCGAAAACGGAGTTCTCTGAGAAGAGCGTGGTCGGCGGCGCAGGTCTTTCGGTGTTTTGGCGGATGAATACCTCGCCGGTGGCGTCCACAGAGCTGGCAAATCTGCTGCGGGCGCTGCGCAAAGCAGCCGGATACCTCGGTCCCAATGTGGGGCATATCGAGTGGGCCGGCATGTCCCGGGGAGATACGGGAGCCATTGTTCTGGATCCATCCCTCGTTTCCGGCCGGTACCCGGTTCCGAGCGAAAAAGTGGATTATGCTCTCGGCATTCTGGTTCATGAGGCGGTCTCGAGGATCGAGTGGAGCGACCTCGTATGGAAAAAGCTGGAGTCATATCTCGATGGAATGAGAATTCTGCACAAGATCATGTTTCAGAGGATTGTCGAGAGGGGAGAGCAAATCTACTGCGACATGGTCCTGGAGCGATGCCTGTTGGGAATGTACGCAGCTCGGGCGAGGCGGGTAGCCATGAAAAAGGCCCGGCTGAGCCTGCGCCGGGAAAAGGTGACAGTGGACGAGCTGGTGCAGCTCTGGTGGGAGATCACATGGGGCGAAAGCGGACCGGAGGGGCTCGATGTCTATGGCGATGCACTGGAGCCACTGCGCAATCTGAGCCACCGGCTCAGAGAGACGAGCACATCTTCGGCCTGGCTGGATCAACGGTGTGAGCAACGGAGCCGGCTCTACATCGAGACCTGGGAGAAGGCCAAAGAAGCCTTTGTCCCTCTGGAAGTCGTGAACAAGGTGCTCGTGTGGCATCCGCGATCGGGCTCGGCGGAGTGCGGCCAACGCCCGGGCAAGGCCGCACGCGGACCGGGAACAGAGCTGCCGAGCTGCATGGCCAGGAAGGTGGAGGCCGAGTTGGCGAGGAGCTCAACCGACCTGACTCCCATCATACGCTCGATCGTGGGGTACGACAACGAAGAGGTTGTCCCCATATCACGGTGGGACTTCAATATCGCGGCCCGACCGATGGTGGACACCAAACAGGTGGGGAGGCTTCGATCCATATTTCGCACGTACGCCGAGAGATCGAAGCTCGTCAGTCGGGGTCTCACAAGCGGCAAGATTGACGGAAAGCGACTTTATCGGGCCCCTATCTCCGGCCGCTGCTTCATGGAAGCGGACCACATACCGAACATGAATTGGAACATAGGTCTGCTTGCCGACGCCAGCGGATCAATGAGGGGACCCAAGTGGCGACTGGTCGAGAACACCGTTGCTACCATCCACAGGGCTTTTCTCGGTTTTGAAAATTCTTTCCGCGCATGGGGCTACTTCGAGGCCAATGGTATCTCGATGATGGCCAATCTCGTAAGAAAGAGGAATCTTCTCTCTATCCCCCCAAGCGGGCAGACCACGTCGGGGCAGTCCATCATCGCGGCAGCCTACTTCATGCCTCAGGATGGCCGTAGAAGACTCCTCATACACATAACCGATGGAGAGTCAAATTGCGGGTGCCACGTACGGTACGGGATGGATTTCTGTAGGGAGAAAGGCATCCATCTGGTGACCTTGGGGTGCGGGTTCACGAATCGGCAAGCAATGCTGAGACAGTACGGGAAGAGCATACAGTTCCTCAATAGCTTCAGTCAATTGCCTTTCGCACTGGAAAAGCTGCTTAAATGGACTCTCATATACGGCGGCACCAAGAATCACTCGCTATCATATCGGAACTGGGCTTTGGACAGGTTCGACAGCCAGGGAGGAGCTACGTGATGAAAATGTTCTCGGAGGAATGGGCGCAAATGTTGGCCGAGAAGCTGAAAACCGACGAGGTGTTTCAGAAAAAGGCCGAGGACTTCGACAGTAATCTCCATTTCCACGTGCTCAAAGATCCCAAGGCGGGCCTCAAAGAAGATGTCAGCTTCGGAATGTGGGTACCCTCAATTCATACCTTCTGGTACGGTCCCAAGAAGGCCGACGAAGTGGACATCTTTCTGGAAGGAAAAGCCGGGGTGTACGAGTCAGTCTTCAAGGGAAAGAAGAACGTGGTCGTCGCACTGACCATGGGAGCGATTAAGCTCAAGAAAGGCCAGGTCACGAAGCTCACCGCAAATCTGGGAGCGGTCAACCGCTTCATCGAGGTAGCAGGAATCATTTCTTCCTGAGTCGCAGATCGCCTTGTCCACCTATTACTTGGGAGCGGTTTTTGCGAGCAATTTCCGATTGCTCCGAAACTTCATCCCGTTGGGCCGGCCTTCCGGCTTGCCAATGAGGAAGAACGTTCGGGAAGCGCTGCAGCTTCGAGGCACAGGAGATCCGTCAATGATCGTCAGTGATGCCGTAAAAAGCTTTTTGGCTCAGTCGCCCAGGATCAATGTCCTGAGCACGTCAAGTAATTCCGGAGAGGCAAATGTGGCACTGTTCGGGTCGCCGGTTCTTGCCGACGAATCCACTGTGATGATGGTGCTCTCTGAGAACCGGTCCTTTGCCAACTTGCTGGAAAACCCCCGGGCGGCCCTCCTCGTCATTATGCCCGGCACGTCGGGCATGCAGACCGAAGGCTGTCGCCTCTACCTGAAGGTGAAGACCATTGAAGACAGCGGCCCCGCACTCGATACCATGAAGGCAGCAATCAAGGCAAGAATCGGAAACGCTGCCGAGATGCTCAAGCACCTGGTGGTGTTCGACGTCGAGGAAACAAGACCTCTGGTGGACATGGGCCAGGGTATTTAAGGGTTGGCGGAAATAGGTATCAGCATGCGACTCCCAGGATCGTTGACGATCCTGATGCCCATTTTGTCTTTGTCTATCACCCCGGGACATTTTGCGGAAAGAAGCACACGTGTACGGCGCCGGCCGGACGCCCTCGGGTCAGGCGTTGCTGACAGCGGTACTGTTCGGCCGATGCAGGCCCAACAAAACTCTTGTGGTCAAAATAACCGACAATGGGTGCAACTGCGGGCTTGACGTTTCCCACGCAACAAGATATTGCCGGGAAAACGACATAGACCCCATCACCATCGGCTGCGGGTACACGGCTCAAACCAGTGACCTGCTGTGCACGCAGTATTGTGGCAACCCGTGCTTGATGGGCAGCATCTACCTGTTGCCGGAAAAACTCGAGAGCGTCACATTCGCCGACGGCTTCTCGCACGAGGCCTCACAGTTTCTCCCCTGCTGATATGAAGCCCGAGCGGGGAGAAGTTCGCGGGACAAACTCGCAGCCGACCGATCACCGCTGATGTAGAGGACTGCATGGACAAAGATTCGATTCTGATAACCACTGACGGTCCCATTGGGATCATCTCCATCAACAATCCGCAAAAGAAGAATGCAGTTACCAACCAGATGCTGAAGGAGATCCACCACGTCCTTCAGCAAATGGAAGAGAATGGAACCCGGGCGGTCGTGCTCACGGGGGCGGGCGACAGTATTTTCTGTTCGGGGTTCGATGTCACGACCATGTCGGATGTGCTGTCAGGCCTCGAAGAAGCCGCGGAAGCCGGAGAGAAGCCCGACTACCTCCGGCTGACGTTGAGGCGCATCGAGACTGTTAGTATGCCGGTAATAGCCATGATCAACGGACATTGCATCGGCGCCGGGGTAGACATTTCCTTGGCGTGCGATTTCAGATACGCCGCCGCTGGTGTGAAGCTCCAGGTCCCCCCTGCCAAGCTGGGCATAATCTACAATCCTGACGGCATCCGACGCGCAATAAACATTCTCGGCCTGGCCAAGGCAAAGGAGCTGTTTTTTCTCGGAGAGAGCGTCTCTTCCGAGGAGGCCTTTGCCATGGGGCTTCTCAATGGGGTGCACCCCGTGGAGAACCTCGTGGAATACACCATGCGCATTGCGCACACTTTGGCTGAAAACTCTCCCCTGTCCTTGAAGGGCATGAAGAAGGTGTTCCGTTATTGCCTCGAGCACCAGGGACTGAGCCGGGAACGGGAAGCGGAAGTCGCCCAATTGATCATCGGTGCCATGCGGAGCGAAGACGCTGCCGAGGCATTGAAAGCTTTCTCGGAAAGGCGAAAGCCACAATTCAAAGGCCGATGAGCACTGCGCCGATAGACCGGTACGTATAACATAGCAGCACGTCGCTGCAAGAAAGCGGAGGAAAGAATGTCCAAGAGAGTTGGCATCGTTGGAGCGGCGGTGACCCCCTTCAAGGGGGCCTGGCGCGAAAAGACCTATTATGAGCTTGCACAGATGGCCACGCGAGAAGCGGTCAAAGATGCCCAAATTAGGATCCAGGACGTTGATGCGGCGTTTTACGGCATTTACAATGATATATTTGAAAGAACCTGCATTCCCGAGCACGCGATCCACGGGCTTCTCGGCATGCAAAACAAGTTTGGGATGCGTATCACAAACGGCGGAGCCACAGGCGCTTACACCATGTCGGCCGCCCACGCGTACCTGGCCGCGGGGCGATTCAAGACAGCGCTGGTTCTCGGGGTGGAAAAGGCCACGGACTGCTTCGATTTTGCGTCCATGTCCGCAACACCGGAGGTCATCAAGACTATCGGCTGGTCGGGTGACAGTTTCTTTGAACAGCCCATCGGCTGGACAGCCTCCGACAGTTACGCAGAGGTGGTGCTCGCGTACATGGATGAGTACCCTGGCGATCTGAAGCCTGAGATCACCGCCGAGATATCTGCGCAACTCAGCCGGCAAGTCAGGACCAATGAATACGCCCAGCGCCGGTTCGACCAGGTTTCTCCTGAGGAAGTCATCAATTCCCGACTCGTGGTCTACCCGTTCAAGGAACTGGAGATCTGCGTCTATTCGGAAGGCGCTGCGGCCTTGATCATGGCGGAAGAGGAGACTGCTCTGGCCATATCGAAGAACAGCGGCAAGCCGGTGGCCTGGATCACCGGCGTGGGTGAAGCCAACGAGCACTCTTTTGTGGGCAAGGGCCACAAGACAATGTCCCGGATTATGTCCGATTACCATGCTTCGCAGAGAGCTTACGAGATGGCAGGCATCAAAGATCCGACCGATGCGATCCAGATAGTCGAGCTTCATGATGCGTTCGTGCACCAGCTCGAAATCAGCATGGCCGAGTTTGGCCTCGTACCTCTCGGCCGAGCGGACGCCCTGATCGAGGAAGGGTTGATGAGACCGGGCGGGAAGTACGTAGTCAATCCGTGCGGCGGCCTTATCTACAGCGGGCACGCTGTCGGAGCAAGCAACATCATGTCCGCCTGGTCG
>Ga0172371_10002236_pt1 | contig 30824 bp, 28 predicted proteins | sample Lak12m_FD_114543 | JGI IMG/M metagenome (GOLD analysis project Ga0172371, IMG submission 114543) | Freshwater microbial communities from Kabuno Bay, South-Kivu, Congo - kab_022012_12m | ecosystem: Environmental > Aquatic > Freshwater > Lake | place: Democratic Republic of the Congo: South-Kivu...
CATCCTCAATTCAATCTCATCCGGCCATCTCTATACAACCTCCGCGATCCAAACGCGAGCAAAATCTTGGACACGTCAAGCCGCCTGACGTCAATGTCTCCCCCGCATAACTGAATGGTTACCGGAGAGGGACGTTTAGTCGTGATTTATTCTATCGCTTGAGCGAATTTACCATTTTGATCCCGCCCCTCCGGGACCGAAAAGAAGATATCGAGCACTTGGCAAATCGGTTCCTACACGCCACCAATGCCGAACTCAACAAGAATTTGCCGGGGTTCTCCGATGCCGGTCTCCAGGTTTTGCTCAATAACGATTGGCCGGGGAATGTTCGTCAGCTCAGATCGATGGTCCGCAGCGCGGTGCTCAGAGCAGACGACTGGATCACTCCGTCCCACTTGATTCTTGGAGACGCTGCCACCGAGGATCGGACAAGTCACTCGGACAACGCTGAATTCAACATTAACGGGTCTTCGCTTAAAGAGCTGGTTCGCCGCAAAACCGTGGAGGTCGAGCGCCAGGCGCTCACTGAAGCATTGAAGAAAACCGGCGGAAACAAAGCCAAGGCAGCTCGTTTATTGCAAATCGACTACACCACCATGCACGCCAAATTAAAGCAATACGCTATCAAAATTGACGCTGAGCAGAAGGATACTTAGACAGCTCAAGTAAGTTACAAGACCAATGTGCTTGAATTCACTTCCTGCCGTTCCTAACTTAATACCAAGAGCGACTTGTTTCGTATCCGAAGTGGTACCGGAGGTCAAAGAAATGAGAGTAAGATTTGTAAGTAGCACAGGATTTCTTTTGCTCGGCATCTGGCTGATTATCACAGGGATAATGCAAGCCCTGTCCATTGGTAACCCAACTGTCCATGTTTTGATGGGAATTCTAGCTCTTGTCGCCGGAGCGTTCATTTTGGTCGGCAGATAACGGGAGGAGACCCTTTTCAGGGCCGACCAATTCCCCGCCTGGAGCTAGGGCGCCGTTCTTGCGCCGCTGCTGTCACTCCGGAAGTCTCAGAGATCGAATCAATTGCTTGAGGCGTTGGTAATCTTCGTCTGAGATATCGGTAATTTCAAAACCAGCCACCGATTCCGCGCCGTCGTTCTGTTGTTCAACCCATCGACAAGCAGCCCGGAAAGAAAATGGAGAAATACCGAAAAACTCGTCAGCAGGAATCACGAGTTTCTTGAGTTCGTTCACTGCCGCCTCAAGACCGGCCACCCCGACGCTCTTTTCAGTCAGCTCACATACACTGCCGCGGATATCTTGCAGATTTTCCTCATATATGGGCACGAGACAAACCAATTCATGAGGGGTCGATTCACGCAGGTAGTCCAAAGGGCTGAGATCCGCATACGAGGCGATACGAGAGGACAATTCGTCCGCGCTCATCGCCTCATGGTCCAACAGTTTTTTGAAAACCTTGTTAATGCCTCTCTCGGATAAGATGTACTTTTCCATCAGGCGCTCATCGCTCATGCCTGAACGAATATCTTTCACTATGTGCTCCGCGGTGATTTTTCGCTTGTAACTCATAATCCCGGCCCTTTTGATGAATCCCGTCTATTGCGAAAGTTATGATCGGTGAAAGCGCAGGATTGTTTGTAGGGGTACAGCGAGACGCGGAATGTCTGCCCTGGCCGGACACACAAGTCCGCCCCCCATACAAATCCTACCTGTCGCTCATTTAAAACGGGAACTTTGATCGGCTCACGTGTTGTGGTCCTCGGCTATTAATTCAGAAACGCACAAGTTTGCGAAGTTCACCGGAATCCAGACCTGAAATGCTCGTAATTTCGAAGCCTGCAACCCATTTCTTTCCGGGAGATTGTTCGGAGTTCACCCATCTGCATTTACCCTCGAATACGACAGTGTGGCCTTCCCCAAAAGCGCCTGAGCGAACGATAAAGTTCTTAATTTCGCCGACAGCCGCCTCAATTCCTTCTACGCAAACTCCCTTTTCCGAAATGTCGCGTACATAACCGGTCGCGAACGGGTTTCCGGAATCGTAAATCCGCACCGGAAAAGCAGTAGGAGTACGAATCACTTTCCGGACGCCTTTCACATCGATAGTGTCCTTGTAAAGAGCCGCCTGGGCAGCCAACTCATCCTTTGTTATCACTCCGGCGTTTAGCAATCTCCGGAAAACGAAACGCAGGATCTTAAGTGAAAACCTATACTTGTCCATGAGCTGGGAAATAGTCATCCCGGACCTGAGGTCTCGTATAATATCACCAGCTCTGATTTTGCGCTTACGCTCCGCCATTGCCTATTCCGCCCCCCATAGTTCAAAGTGATGATCACAACGAGAAATCTCGCCGGAAATTCAACGTTGCCTATGAATAATGTTAGCACGTATCTCGCTGGTCCTGAGCGGAAACTGGGACACCCCACAAAGAGAACGCGCTGTCTCTTCTCGTAGCTCTTGTATATAACGACCAACGTGCGATGGGATCTTGGGTTTAGCAGCCCTGTCAGTCTTCTCAGAAGTCACGCCACTATCTACAGTTTAACATGATTTTAGGATATCGCGCCCCCCCAAATTAGTACGTCAGACAAAAAAATTCTATTTCATTCGAGTTTCCTGGTTCTTCCGCGTATTTTTGATGACCGCGCTCAGTTCAGGGACACAGTCGGTCGAACCGGGGGTGTAGGAACAAAAATCAAACCTCCTGTGCGTAATAAATTCGCAGGGCGTAAAACGGCGCAAAAAAGTTGGATACTAATTACTCGCTTTTCGGATTGGCTGAAAAGGCTGTTGTGAGTTAACTACCTGTAATGACGACGTCTCAATGAGTTGGCACGGCCATTGCTTAAACTATAAGTCACGAAATGAATCCATACCCTTTTTAAGCAGTCTCCCCTGACTGCTTTTTTTTTTTGCCGGAATTCTATGAACGCCGTACGAACTTTACCTCGTGGCTCGATGAAGCCTTCGAACCAGGCTTTTGAGGCCGCAGCGACCTTGACGCTAGCTCCATCTGACAGGAGTCAAGATCATGGAATGCAAACCGATGAGAACAGAAGAGGACTACGAGGCTGCAATGGCACGCATCCAGGAGCTGTGGGGAATTCCAGCGGACTCCGCCGAAAAACGCTGACGAACTGGAGGTCCTCTTGGCGCTCACGGGCGTATATGAGAAGAAGCGCCATCATGTTCCTTCTCCGGATCCTACGTCATTGGCGGAATATCGCATGGACCAGATGGGACTCACAGCGGAACAGATTCGCCGGTATCTCGAGTGTCGGAGGAGATTGCCTGAAATCATGAGCCGTGAAACTCACCTGAGCCTGGAGATCATCGAGGGCCTCGGGGACCTTCCCACCGAACACACGGAAAGTCTTTGACTAGACTTCCGAGTTCCGACCGAGCTATTCGCATGGCTAACACTTGTAGGGGCGGTTCGTGAACCGCCCGAATCAAGGCGCTTCTCGAAGCGCCCCTACACCGGATATTTCGCGGTCCCTAATTCTGATACAGCTTCGGATGCCTGTCCCACCAAGATCCCCGTCGTCGTTCTTGTGCCCCGTTGCGTTTGGCTGATGGACGTGCTCTACTCGGCAAATCGTTGACGAATAATTTTGTATGCCTCAGCCGGCACCGACGTGAAGTGAACAACAGCTTCATAGTGGTCCTGAGCCTCAGAGACCGAGACTACCTTGGCGTAGATTTCCCCTCCGACAGGGTTCAAATCGTCATCCAGCATCATTATTTTCAAGTCTTCCCACTGTTTGACAGGCAGGCTGGATATGAGCACTGCGGAACTCAGCGCAATATGGGTAAACCAAGCGGATGAGTCCGTTTTGCTCACAGTTTTCTTGTCTAATCTGTTAACCTTTACATCAATCTTGTTTCTCAGCTCCACCGGCGTTTCGTCTCTATCGGGCAGTCTGATGTTGTGAGGGCCTTTTATTGCCTGCACATCATAGAGATTCACCGTCCCCTGCAAGCCCTTCATTTCTACAGTCAGGACTTTCCTAATGTCCAGGAGATCGCTTAACCTGTCGTAAGTCGACTGACTTATGAGCACTTGGCCGCCCACCGTGAAGGATTCCATTCTTCCGGTAAAATTTACCTGCGAACCTACGGCGCCATACTTCGTGCGCCTTTCGGATCCGATATTTCCCACCACCACGTTACCGGTGTTGACTGCAATCCCCATTTCAAGTCGCGGGAACCCATCAGCTTCATTGAGAGCGTTAAGCTCATCCATCGCAGTCTGCATTTTGAGAGCGCACGCTACAGCTCGAGCAGGATGATCTTCCATCGACTCCGGCGCCCCGAAAAACGCCAGAATGCCGTCTCCTATTATCTCATCTATAGTTCCTCGGTATTCGATCAAAATGTCTACCATCTTACCAAGATAGCGATTCAAAAAGGCAATTACCTTCTCAGGGGCCATGGTTGCCGTCAGCGCCGTGAAACCTCTCACGTCGGACATAATAATCGATATATTCCTGGCCTCACCACCCAATTGGAGCCCGTCTTTGGACTCCAACAGCCGATTGACCACCTCTCGTGTCAGATAACGTCCGAAGGTATTTCTTATGAAATCTCGCTCTTTCAAACCCTGAGTCATTCGAGTAAACGCCTGGGCCAGGAGACCGACCTCGTCTCTGCTCTTGATATCTGACAGATCGATGTCCAGATCACCGGCCGCCACTTTTCCTGCAGCCCCGGCCATTTTACGCAAGGGCCGTGCAATAGAACCAGCCGTGAGAATGCTTACCGTCAACAACAGCAAAATGCCCACTGCTGATAGCAAGATCGTGATGCGGAATAGTTTTTCAACCTCAGCAAAAATTTCAGCTTTCAGGAATACCGCTCCCAACGACCAGCCGGTGGATGGAATTCGAGCGTACGCCAGAAAGGCTTCTTCACCTTTAAGATTGGCGCCTAAGTCCAGAAAACCTGATCGGCTCCATAACATATCCCGAAAGATTCGCCGGAGATCCGGCCGATCCAATTCCTCTGCTACACTGAATAACGATTCTCGCATAATGAAGTTCGCATCTGGGTGACTTATGAAGGCGCCGTTTCCTGAAACGAGAAAGCAGTACCCGGTGCGACCGGGGCTTATTGAGCACAAAAGTTTGGTAAGCCATTCCAAAGAGACATCCGCAGTGACGACCCCCATTAACCGGCCCCGTGAATGGTGGCCGTCACGCTGGAAAAATGGAAAAGAGTAAGTCGCCATTAATATATTTCCCGCGCCCTCGTCAAAATAAGGCTCGCTCCAGACAGGCGTTTTCAACTGCCGAGGAATATGGTACCAGTCGGGTTGAAGATAATTATACGAAGACGCCAGATCAAGGAACTCCATGCCATCTTTACTTTTGTAATAGTAAGGAGCGTAATTCTCAACGGATTCACTAAAGCAAAACGGCTCAAAGGCCACTGCTGACCCATACACTTCGGGACTGTCAATCACCGAACGCTCGAGTAGACGGAGAAGTGATTCTTTGTCTCGCTTGGTTGTTTCCAAGAAACAGGCTATTCCTTGAGGCGTTTTTTCTACAGTTCTGAATTCCTGCTCTATTCGCCGAGCCACCGATAGCGCAAGATTTTGGGCATTTTGTTCCGCATCATTAAGGATAATTTTTTTAGAAGAAAAGTAGCTGTAAGCCAAAACAAGCGAGCAGACGAGTGATGTGCCTCCCAGAACCAGGAGGGTCATTTTGAGCGCGATGCTGTTGTGAAATTTAACTTTCATCAATCGCCTCTGTAGAAATCACTAAAAGCCGGAATTTCTTCAACGAGATGAAAGGACTTCATTGTCTCGGCCACAGTTATGTAATCCGCCTCTTTGAGCTTCCCCAGGCCGGTCTTGTCCCCGTCAGGAATAATTAGATCCTTCATCCGCGCCAGCATCCATCTCTGATGAGCCTTATTCGTTCCGGTATGCGCGGCGTCAGCATACTTCATAACCAAATCGACGGTTTCAGCCTGATGTTCAAAAGCGTAAAGCCAGCCTCGCAAAGAGGCATGGACAAGGCGCTTACACAAATCCGGATTCGCCCTGTGTGTCTCTTCCAGGCAGTACAGGCCGTCCTCCGGAAAATTCAGCCCGAAGTCACTGAAAAAGAATAATGTCAGTTCGTCAGGATTGTAACCGCTGTTCAAGACGATGTGATACTCGTTGTACCACATTGCGGACGCGGCATCGACAGCGCCTTTAAGAAATAAATTGATGGTGCTGTAAAGCGGTACAGTGGTAACGCTCAGATCATATTTTCGGAAAAAAGCCATTGGTTGAATCTGGAAATTCCCGCCCCAAAGACCTATTCTTCTTCCTTCGAGGTCCGGTACTGATTTGATCCCGCTCCTTTTCTTGGCGATTAGCATCAGGGCTGATCGCTGAATTATCTGTCCGATATTGACGACGGGCAATCCTGACGCTCTAGTGCGTATTCCGGCGGACACCCAGTCCGTGCAAAATGTGGCTTTGTTTGTGCGAAGCGCCTCAAAAGGCGGATTTTCCGGGCCGCCTCTCAATAACGTAAGGTCCAAGCCTGCTTCCCGATAGAATCCTTTTTCCAGGGCTACCATGTACCCGGCAAATTGAGCCTGTGGTATCCAATGCGGCACAAGAGAAACCTTGGTCAATTCCGACGCGGCGGAGAAGCCGGCGCCAGAGGCTACAATAGAGAGAAGGCTCAAAATTATAACTAATCTGCGCATTTGTGCCCTGCCATTAGCCGGGATCGGGCCGGGAAGTCCGGTGTTCAAGATGGAGGTGTCTGCAAGCCTACCATTTTCAGGGGGCGCCTGTCACGGATGAATTCAACAGACGCCTAATACCTCAGGCACGCGGGGTGAGGGTTTTGTCATTGCGAGGAGTGAAACGACGAAGCAATCCCCCAAGCCAGGAGATTGCTTCGCTCCGCTCGCAATGACAATCTTTTGCCGCCCGTACTGAGGAGTTACACACGTGCCGCCAGGCCGAAGCTTTGTCTCTTCTACTATGCTTGCCGACCGGTAAATGAGCCATTTTGGGAGCGGAACGCGGCAAATAGCTTGCGATCACGGTGTTCTTTTCGTACAAGGAAAGGTCTCAACAATTCTGAACGTGAGCGGTCGGATGAACAAGAACTCGGATGCTTCAAGCCATATCCCAATAGCCGGTGTGCTGTTCCTTGTGATGCTCAGCTTCCTTTGGGGGGCAAACATGGTGAGCATCAAATTCAGCAATCAGGGCGTCCCGCCTATTCTGGCCGCCGCCATACGATCGGTGGTGGCCTCATTTCTGCTTTGGAACTATGCGAGATGTGTCTCGGAAAAAGTGTTTCTCTCCGGCGAAGACCTGAAACACGGAATAGTAATCGGCGTGCTGTTCGGAGTTGAGTTCCTGTTACTTTATTGGGGCCCGACCTTTACCGATGTGTCCAGGGCCGTAATCTTTCTTTACTCGCACCCTTTCTGGGTAGCGCTGGGAGCCCATTTTCTATTACCGAACGATCGCTTGACGTGGAGCAAATCGGCAGGCTTGCTCCTCGCGTTCGCTGGGCTGGTTCTGGTATTCGGATCCAGATCCCCTACGCTGGGACCTCATTTCTGGGTGGGAGACCTCCTGGAACTGGCGGCAGGATTCCTTTGGGCCGCAACGACCCTATACGTCAAGAAATTTATCCAGGATAAGCCGATAAGTCATTTCCAAACTCTGTTTGCGCAGTTGTTTTTCTCAATTCCGATTCTGGCAGCAGGCGCATTGATATTCGAATGGGGCTGGAGGTTAGATTTGAAGCCTGTGGTACTTGCCGCGCTTTTTTACCAGTCTGTCATTGTGGCGTTTATGAGCTATCTGCTGTGGTTCTGGCTGATTCACCGATATCCTGTGAGCCGGCTCGCGGCTTTCACTTTCCCCACCCCTCTCTTTGGCGTTCTCTTGAGCGGCCTGATTCTGGGAGAAGCCATAACAGTTCTCTTGGGCATTGGACTTGCTTTAGTGGCGGCGGGAATCTACCTGGTGAATCGTCCGCAACCGGCCACTACTGAGAATTAGGCTTGACCAAATTCATTGTGAAAGCCAAGACATGGCCGAACTCTTTCGCAAGCTGAAACCCTGCCGCTTGGCATAGGGTTCGGATCACATGCCTTCCTGAATGTCCAGCGCCAGTGCCTCGCCGTCCGGTTCGACTGCCCTCGCAACCGGAATCGTCAGACGGCCCGGGCCACATCCGACGTCAATCACCCGCATACCCGGGCTCAGGCCCAGTCTGTCCAGCGACGGCGGCATCCGACGAATATTCGCCCAAAAGGAACTCTCCAGGAATCACGCGAACCACGTCGGACAGGGCAATGATCGAAGTCTGGACGCGCGACGCCACCACAAGGCTCCGCCGATCAACAGGGCTACTATTAAGAGGATGACGATGAAGGCCGTTCTCATGCTCGCTTCGCCTCGCGATCGGATTGCCCGCCCATGTGAGCAACCTCGTAGTCGGTTATGAGTGTCTCTGCCGGAATCCCAAGCCTCCGATTCAACTTTCGGATCATGGCCAGGCTGAGCCCTCGCTTGCGATTCAGCACCTCAGAGACTCTGGAACGTGATCCCAGCATGGGTTCGAGGTCTTTGCGTGTCAAACCCATTTGTTCCATTCGAAATTTAATTGCTTCAATCGGATCTGGCGGTTCAATTGGATAATGCTCTTTTTCATAAGCCTCAACCAAGGCCAGCAGGATCTCCAAATGGTCTGATCCGGCAGATCCAGGTTCGGCGTCCCAGAGCCGGTCTATTTGATTCAGCGCCGATTCGTAGTCTGCTTCGGTTTTGATGGGCTTAATTTCCATAGCTAAATCTCCTCAGCGTTTATCTTATCGTATTCGGCATGGGTACCGATAAAGCGTATGAAGACAGCTTGCTTGTCATATCTGATCTTGACGATCAACCGCTATTTATTGCCTCCAATGTTGAAAACCACCCTGTCACCAGGAATAAGACTGGAAGTGGGATACCGAGTTTTGATATCCGCAGGCGAATGCCAGACAGCCTTATCGTGATGCGAACAGCCACTATAACTATCGCCCGGAGATTCACGAGGCTATTAGTGCCGAAAGAATAAGGCCCATCGTTTGGCTTCCAGCTGGTTTGGCCGCGCCTTGCAACTATTTGTCTTGCAGAATGAACAGTCTATTGTACAGTTGTGGAGGGCCACGCCTCTTTCTGTACCGCTATAGAAACGGAGGCCGAATTGGCACGTACAAGAGCATTTTCGTGCCATCGATGCATTCGGCGATGTGACAAAATCAGTACCGGATCTATGGGAGGCATCGCGCTTGAATCCACGGTGCTGCTTTGGCATAAATGCCCCCGAATATTGCCTCGCCAAAAGCAATGGCTGCCTTCGGTCGGTGATTTGCCCAATTACGCAGAGAAATGAGCGGCCAAAAAACCATCCGTTGTATGTTTTATGCAAAAGTTGAGGACTGAGCGACCGCGCGCTGCAGTTTCCTTCCGAAGCCCCTTAATATAATAGTGGCTGACGGGATCTAACTCTATATTGAAGAATTTCTGTTCACTTTCGCGGTCCAGGTTGACACGCGCCTCGAAGCGCTTCGCTCCTGCCGAGAGTGAAAAATCAATCTTCTCGTTGACAAAAAACTGCTTTAGAGTTGCGTGATCGGACTCGTCGAAACGATAATACCTATCCTGGAATATATACTCATCCTTCAAAAATCTAGGCTTTGAATCTCGGAAAATTTCAATAGTATCCGGTATGATCGACCTCAAGTAATCGTACTTTCCGAGAACGAAAGCATCCATATGTATCAATCTCGCGAACTCGGCCAGCGCGACGAAGTTTATCTGAAGCTCCCGATACCTGACCAGACGGTCATAAAAACCACGCAGCAACTCAAAGCGAGTCTCTGCATTCCAGAGAAAAGATCTCTTCGCAATCAGGCTGACAACAACAGCCGTAGCCGCATCACGCTGCGCCAAATCAGCATACAGTGACACAAGTCTGGCAAGGTCTACCCAATTGCTCTCGCTTCGCACCCCGAGCAAATCCATTGCATAATAACCCATGAGCAAAGGAGAGGCAGTTCCGCTCAGTATATGCTCACGGACGGCTTCCTGAAAGTCAGGGCTCAGCCGACCAAAAGGAACCTGGCGTCCAAGCCAGTCTCTAATGAGGTTTTGGCGACCAGGCGGAATCACGCGAAGAGCCTCAAAAGTGAGCGCCTGTTGCTCAGCGTAAAGCATAGCTTTAGTCGCCACCTCGGAAATTGACTGCATTCGAAAGCGGATCATGTCTATCTCAGTGTAGTATCCATGTTCTTCTTCATAATTTTTAAGCACGCGTGTCCTGCCAAAGTAGTCTTTGGCCGCATCATAAAATTCTAGAGCCTTTTCATCGTCTACGCCTAGCATTTGCTTATATAATTTAAAGCAAAGATTACCGATGGAGTGAATTATAGACGTGTTATCCGGGTCTTCTAGGAGAGCGAGATCCAGATAATACCTAGCATCTTCGAGACGAGCTTCTTCTCTGATCAGGTAAGCGCCAAACTGGTGATTAAGAACCGAATCCTTCTTCAACACATGCTCAACGCGGCCGACTGTCTCGGTGGCCTCCTTCAGATGAGTTGCTTGGGCCAGAGTAAATGAGGCGTGGTAATGAAGGATGTAGCCGAAAAAGTCACGGACGAACACCAGATCTTTCTTGGTGCAGCGATTAAGCACACGTGCCATCAAATCGACCTGCTGATCCACATCAGGAACGAGCTGTTCGACCACACGGCGTGAGAACTCCGAGTGGCGGGTCATCCCCATTTCCCTGTCAGGTTCGTGGGGAGGGCAATCAGTCTCTATAAGTGCCTTAAAGGACGCTTCGCTTCGAAGTTGTACGAAATCCTCAATGCTTAAGCCAGCGGCTTCAGCGCACACTGACAGCCTGGGAGACAAGTTGTAGCGATGGAATAAAGCGACTTCCAGATAGAAATTCTTCAGTTGCTCCTGATGGTTAAGCTTGTCTATTTCATCTGCTATGATCTCCTCGAGCCTGCGAAATCGACCATCAAACCATGTATAGAGAATGAGTAATATGTCACGATCACACTGGGTACGTTCCCTCGCCCTTCTAATCAGCAAATCTTTGTGCTGCAAGACTCTAGGTTCCAGGCATGAAACAACGTCAAAAAGGTCTTCTATTTCACCGTCTTTCACTTTGTGAGCAACAAACACACTGGTAGTGCCATAAAGGTGGAGAAGCCTCTCAAGCGAAGCAGCACTTCTCATCTCTTCAAATTCGTCATCGTTCAGGACAAGAATAAGTAAGGAAGGTTTCCCGTGATTCTCCAAGTATCTAAGCATTGGGTCGAGGCTGCGCAAACGATGAGAGAGATGGTCGGCCAGTATCACCGGGACTATGCGCTCCCTGTCACCGTCTTCATCTGGAGAAAACAATGATAGAAACTTGTCCAGCAGCCTACCGTCCCACCCCGAAATGTTCATAGGGCCGGTCGATCCCCGCTCAATATCGAAGTAATTGGCTTCTTGCGTCAAATGCAATGCTGGCTGATGCAACTGCAAATAGCAATAACTGAGAAGCTGCCTGGACAATACGCTCTTGCCACACGCTCTCTTTCCGTGGATCACCAATATTCGGGCGCTCTTTCCTCTTATCACCTTCTGAATCTGTTCTTCGATTTTCCCCACCACGTTACCGAAGAATCCTCTCTTGATGTAAAACCCCTTCGCCAAAGCCGAGTCACTCGGACGGGCTTTCCACATGTCTCTCAGTTTCTCTGATGGGTATGAATTGACAGATGCAGACTGATCTTCAAGATATGTTTCATGATAGGGTGTGAATTGATCCGTGTATTGGTCATACTCAGAAGCGGTCAGTCCAATCTCCTTTTTCTGGACCTTTATCCAAATCTTTTGCTCATAACTCCTGGGGCGGCATACCGTAGCTACATCCCCCTGGATGGCTGCCACGTTTTCGAGAAATTCCTCAAAGGTACCTTCCAGCAAGTTGAGACCAGCATCCTCAATGTCGGCACGGTCCTCAGAATTAACCCCCGTCAGGACTGCAAACGCCTTGAAGGGTTGGTGGAAAGCCGTAGATAGGTTGCTATAAGTATCAATCACGCTGGCTAGGATTTGATTATTTTCAGATCTGTGGACCTGGAAGCCGAGGAATACGATTGAATTATCGTAAGCACAACGTTTCAATTCCTCTAAGAAGAGAGCGTTACGTCTAATGCTCAGTCTGAAGTCAGCTTGAGTAATCACTAAAGGGGGAGCGGCCCGAGGATGCTGTTCAATTTCCTTGCAACAACCATGAATTTTGAAATACCTGATTCTCCCGGCGCTCTTTCCGTAGATGGAAGCCATCTCATTTGGATCGACGATCGGTAGTAGTCGCCACTGTCGCCCTTCGTTCTCATGCTCAGCAAATTCCATGCACAGGTCGAAATTTGTTGTGAATATGGCAGCCAAGTTCAGTTTGAACATCAATTTGTGGCTGTCCAAGGTAGCGTAATTAGATCGCTCGATAAAATATTCGGTCAATTTGCGATTGGTCCACTGTCTGGTAAAGTAGAGATCATTGTCGAGCCTTGCGACAAGTCTCTGCAAATCGTGCTTCCATTGGACGTACTTTTCTGGGGCACCGGCTTCGTTGAAAAGCCACTCGGCCAAACTTGAAGCGCCAGGCAAGCCAGCCGCCTGACTAGCCCCTGCCCCCAAAAAGAGAGCCACTTTACCGTGAGCGATGTCGTCCTTGAGCTGCCCTTGAATGAGCATTGGCACCCCCCATAAAGAGTTATCAGGTTGTTGAGGAAACGAGGGAGACAGTTCCAGCAAGACAATTTAGTATGCCTAGACGATAATGGTCAACAAGAATTTCGGCGCTGGCATCAAACCCTCATTATGAAGCCTACAGTCTCTTATTCTCAAGAGCAGGGATCAAATAAACACCCCTCTCAGGTCACTGCAACAATGACCAATCCTGAACCCCATGAAAACTCCAGGACTCCGCACTCCTACGCCCTCGTTTCCCTCGCCGCGCGTAACTGAAAGCTTACGTTGCAGGAAAGAATTTCACTTGACAAGTGGCCTGGACCACGTGTATCAGGGGTACAAAATATTCTGGGGTACCGTGTTCCAGATACGGCAACGAGCGAAAACGTGACTGAACGTCTCAAAGATTTTGTTATAGAAACTCCAACGTTGATCAGAGGTCAAATATACGATCGTATTAAGCGGGAGATTCTTTCCGGAAACATTTCTCCGGGGTCTCGTGTCCTTGAAGGCAGGCTGGCCAAACAAATCAACGTATCCAGAACTCCTGTTAGAGAAGCTCTGCATCTATTGGAGATGGAAGGATTTCTCGAATCATTCCCAAGGGTTGGATACCGGGTAAGACAGGTTACCTATGAAGAAGGTATGGAGATCCATGAGATAAGGGCGGCCCTTGAGCCTCTGGCCGCCAGGAAAGCCATTGAAAGCGAGAATCAAGACTACCTGGATGCCCTGGAACAGAATCTCGCACAGTCTGAAGTTGCGGTGAGGCAGGAGTTGAGCTCCTTCCTGCGATGTGACGCGGAATTCGATGAAATCATCGTTCGGGCCAGCGGAATGAAGACCCTGTTCAGCGTCTGGGGCACGCTTCGGCAAAGGTTGAATCTCTATCGAATGGAGGCGCAACACGCCGTCGAAACCAGACTGCAGAGCATTGAAGGGCATCGGAGAATCCTGGAATGCCTCAAGGCCAGGGACTCCGATGGCGCTAAAATGGCCATAAGAAATCATCTTGAAGACTCAAAACGCGCGTTGAAATACATCGGGTACACGATCGATCGTTAGGAGCGCAGTACCTCAAATTAACTATTTCGGAGATTTTCCTCACCAGTATGAAAGAAAGGGGGGGGTCGGAGGACAGCGTTGGGAAAGAATTACTATTTGTATTCAAGCCGGAACCGGAAGGCATATTTCTCTCTGCCTCCGCACTGGTCACTTTCACATTTCATAGAAAACGGAGAAGATGTTTCCGTACCCTCTATTGGCCAGATGGCTCAGAAGGCCCTCGAAGCGCCTCTTGGAACGCCACCACTGAAAGATATAGTCTCCGGAGCAAAAAAAGTCGTCATTCTCGTAGACGACTGGACTCGTCCAACGCCTGTTGCCGACATCCTGCAAGCGCTGCTCCCCTATTTGGTCAGAAATGGTCTTCCGAGAGAAAAAGTCTCTATCGTTATCGCGCTTGGAACGCATGTGAGACTGACACCGGAAGAAGTGGTGGCGCGAGTCGGAAGTTCGGTGGCGTCCGTCTACAGAATCATCCAGCACGACGCCTGGGGCCACAATCTTGTGCCCATCCCTCTGCCTGATGGCCGGGTCGTGAGAATCAATCCTGAAGTGGCTAAGGCAGATTTGAAGATAGGAATGAGCTCGATCTTGCCGCACCCAATGGCGGGATTCGGAGGTGGGCCCAAGATTGTGATTCCCGGAGTGTCCAATTTCGAGTTTGTCAGGGACCATCACATGAGGCATACCATCCATCCGCGATCCGTAGCCGGGCTCACTGAGGGGAACCCTTTCCACGAGAGTTGTTTAAGGGCGGCTCAGGCTGTCGGTCTGGATTTTTCCCTAAACTGCCTCTACAGCCAGCACGGCGAGGTTGTTAGCATCATAGGAGGAAGTCTCGAGGCGGCTTTTGCGGGCGCGGTGGAGGCATGTCACAAAACACTCGGAGTCAGATTTGAGGAGAAAGTAGACGTGACAATCACGTCCACCTATCCGCACACCCACGGTCACCAATTCTGCAAAGGTCTGAATGCGCCTGATCGCGTCACCAAAGAAAGCGGCGCAATCCTGATGTTCGCCCCACTGGTAAAACCGGTATCGAGCGAATTCGTCGATTCCTTCGATCAGCTCAAAGAAAGGTCGCGCAATGACCCTGCCGGATATGTGAAGGAAGCAATGGGCCAGGGCAAGCTTTTTTTGGCGGACAAGCCGGTAGAGTTCAATATGGCGATGAGCAGTGTGATCCTGCGGCCGAAGATAAGGACCATACTGGTGTCTCAGATGACTCCTGAGGAGGAAGCCCGCACAATGGGGTTTGAATATGCGCCGTCCGTTGAAGAAGGAGTGAGGTTGCTTGGAAGCGAATATCCCAATGCACGCGTGGCGATATTCCCATCAGGAGGTTTGATTATTCCTATGACGCCCGTGTAGCTCGTCATAAATTTCGTTCGTTTGTTTGGAATTAGTGGGCTGGATCCGTTCCGAAGTTCACTCGAGTTGCGCCGGCGGCGGCATTTATGCGATGAGCGTTAGACGAGGCTCAGATTAAATTTGCGACAGGAAATCAGGGCAATGGCAAGAGCCAGGGTTATCGTGATCAATGAGAAAGATAACGTCGCCACAGCTCTCGAATCGTTAAGACGAGGCGCTGAGGTCGCTATAGAGATCCAGGACAATGTGGAAAAGATCACACTGGTGTCGGATGTCCCCCTTGGCCATAAATTCGCCCTGAGAGACTTAAAGAAAGGTGATGCCGTGATTAAGTACGGCGAACCTATAGGGCAGAGTCTGTCAAAAATCGCTCGGGGAGAACATGTCCACGTCCACAACGTGATCAGCAAGCCGCGATTGAGAAGAAGCCGATGAAATTTCAGGGGTACCGCAGAGCGGACGGCCGAGCCGGGACGAGAAACACCGTGCTGGTCATTCCCAGCGTGGGCTGCTCGCAGGAAGCGGCCCGTTCTATCGCCCAAGGACTCAAAGGGGTCGTCTATCTTCCCAATATTATGGGGTGTGGCCAGATGGGGGAAGATCGTCAAACACTCAAGAGGACCTTGACCGGCTTTGGCCTCAACCCGAACGTGGCCGCTGTACTGGTAGTCGGGCTCGGATGTGAGGAGCTTGCCGCTGAGAATATCGCCGAAGCGATCAGGCAAAGCGGCAAGCGAGTGGAAGCGCTAGTGATCCAGGAAATTGGAGGAACTAAAAGAACCATTTCGCTGGGCAGAAGCATCGTCAAGGAGATGCTGGACCACGCTGCCAAACTCCGCCGTGAGCCGATCCCCTTGCGAGAGCTGATTCTCGGCACGGAATGCGGCGGTTCGGATTTCACCTCCGGTTTGAGTTCCAATCCGGCGGTAGGATCCGCCTGTGACATGCTCTTGGCGGAAGGTGGGACCGTGATTCTTTCGGAGACCCCTGAGCTAATAGGCGCAGAACATATCCTTGCCAGGAGAGCGAAGACCCGGACCGTTTCCCGGCAGCTTCTCGATGCCGTTGCCTTGTGGGAGTACACGGCCCTTGAGGCAGGGCAGAACATCCGTGAGGGCAATCCCTCCCCGGGCAATATTGCCGGCGGCATAACGACTCTCGAGGAAAAGTCTCTCGGGTGCATCTACAAAGCAGGGACAGGGCCACTTCAAGAAGTGATCGCCTACGGCTCCCGGCCGAGTAAGAATGGATTGGTATTCATGGACACCCCGGCTCATGACATCGAGCAACTGACCGGTATGGCGGCCGGAGGCGCTCAGATAGTCCTCTTCACTACCGGTCGGGGCACACCGATAGGATCCCCCATCGCCCCCGTCATCAAGATTACCGGAAACAGGGGCGTTTATTTGAAGATGAAGGAACACATGGATATCGATGTGAGCAAGGTCCTTGAGGGAAAGGAGACTCTGACGGACGCCGGAAGACGGATCTTTGAAGAAATGATCCTGGTCGCTTCAGGCAAGCCGACCAAGGCGGAAAAGCTTGGCCAGAGGGATTTCTGCATATTCAAACTGAACCCGAACATTTGATCTCAAATCCCCTAATGCTGGTCTCGTCCATGGGGCCGCTGATAACGGAGCATAAAGATGAGCCAAAAGCTGAGAAGCAAAGCTTTAAGCCCTGACGTGCCGCAATATTACATGCGCAGAGTGTTCTTGAAGTCCATGGGGGCGACCGATGAAGATCTGGAGAAACCCCTTGTCGCCATCGCCAATACCTGGAATGAGATCCTCCCAGGGTCTCATCATCTCGATCGTATAGCCGCTGCCGTCAAGCGGGGAATTCAAGAGGCCGGAGGACTGGCCACTATCTTCAACGTCCTGGCGCCCTGTGACGGCCAGGGGAGCGGAAACGAAGGCTTCAAATACATCCTCCCAAGTCGGGACCTGATAGCAGGCTCGGTGGAGATGATGGTGGAGCATGCGAGCTACGACGCTGTGGTGATGATCGGGACCTGCGACAAGATCGTGCCGGGTCTCATTATGGCGGCCGTGCGCTGCAACCTTCCCACCGTTCTGGTCACCGGCGGCTACATGCCTTCAGGGCGGTATAAAGGAGAGAGACTCGATTGTTCTTCCATGGGAAAATATTTCGTTATGCACAGGCAAGGGAAGATCTCCCGGGAGGAATTGCGCGAGATTGAAGGCTGTGTATGTCCGGGTCCCGGAGCTTGCTGCCTTATGGGAACGGCCAACAGCATGTGCATTGCGGCCGAGGCCCTTGGTCTTTCTATGCCCGGAAACTCGGCCCTGTGCGCCACGGACCCCGCTCTCGAAAAGCTGGCTGAGGAAGCGGGCAGGCAGGTGATGTCGCTTTTGTGGAATGATGTGAAGGCGCGGGACATAGTGACTCCCGAGGCTTACCGCAACGCGGTTAAGGTCTGTTGCGCTACGAGCGGCTCCACCAACCTGACTCTCCATTTCCCGGCCATCGCCCATGAATTGGACCTCCCCTTCACCCTGGACGATTTTGAAACTATCAGCCGGCAAACTCCGTCCATCATGGAAATCAAGCCCTCGGATCCCAGGTATCTCATGGAGGATTTCGAGAGGGCCGGGGGGTTGCAGGCTGTCATGAAGTCCATGGAATCCCTCCTGGACACGGGTGTGATGACCGCGAGCGGCCAACCCCTGGGCGAGAATCTCAAGAGCGCGGAAATCAAGGATGAGGAGATAATCCGTCCGCTTTCCAAGCCAAAATCCGAGAATGGCGGCATTGCCGTCCTGAAAGGCAACATGGGTGTCGCGGTGGTGAAGCAGACGGCGGTGAGACCTGAGATGCAGAAGCACAGAGGCCCCGCGAGAGTTTTCGAGCAGGAAGAGGATTGTGTCAATGCCCTTTTGAACGGGCAGGTAAACGGAGGTGAGGTCTTAGTCATCAGGTATGAAGGGCCGAAGGGAGGACCCGGGATGCGAGAGATGGTGATGGCCACCTGGATGCTTGTAGATTTGGGACTGGACAGATCGGTGGCTATTGTGACGGATGGGAGGTTTTCCGGCACATCGGGAGGGCCCTGTGTAGGGCACATTGTGCCTGAGGCTATGGTCGGAGGCCCTATTGCCGTGGTTCGCGATGGAGATATCATCGACATCGATATTCCCGCCCGGAAAGTCTGGCTGGAAATCAGCGATCAAGAAATCAGAGAAAGATTGGCCTCATGGAAGCCACCCCAACCAAAGGTGACCAAGGGCTATTTAGCTCATTTCGCAAAATATGCGGCAAGCGCGGACAAAGGCGCTTATCTCGAATAAGGATAAAGCGCAAATAAACCGTAGGAGACATGACAAACGAAACGCCCCAAAATCCGCAGAGGCAGAATCGTGGTATTTTCTTTCGATTTCCGCGTTCCGCTTGAAATCGGCTGTCGCCCCTTGATATTGCGGTAATAGTTTTTTCGTCTATCTCAGGATAGTTGCCTTTTAGGCAACACATTTCAGAGTGAAATTTGCCAAAAAGGAAACTATTCGGTTCTTTTTAAGATTGACAATTCCTTTGGTCATATGTTGTTGTGTTTGCAAATGGGAAAACTCATAGTCTCAAAAAAGGAGGGTAGACCTGTGAAAAAGGGAATCATGCTGGCCATTGCTTTTATATCTTTTGTCATGTTTGTGACGACGCCTTCTTTCGCACAAGGGACCATCAAGGTAGGTTTTGTCGACACCTATAGCGGTCCGGCCTCGGTTTACACCTTCGACGTGCTCGACGGGTTTAAGATTGCCATTGAAAAGGTCAATGCGAAGGGGGGGATCCTTGGAAAGAAGATCGAATATGTGACCCGCGACGAGAAATTTAAGCCCGACGTTGGCCTCGCGATGGCCAAGGAATTGGTCATGAGAGAGAAAGTTGATATTCTTGCGGGAACGATCAACAGCGGCACCACCCTTGCGGTAGCGGACTTTGCGAAGAAGGAGAAGATCCCGTTCATCTGCAGTTTTGCCAAGAGCGAGAAGATCACCGGAGAAATGGGGCACCGCTACGTATTCGCCGTTTCTGAAAATACGAGAATGATCGGCAAAGCCGCCGCGGTCGTGCTTTCAAAGAAACCATATACAAAGTACTGGATCGCAGGCGAGGACTATGAATACGGCCACGCCGTCGGTGACGCGACTTGGCGGTATATAAAAGAGATGAACCCTAAGGCTCAGCTCATGGGACAGACGTGGTGGAAGGTCGGAGAAGCTGACATTGGGTCTTACATCACACCGATCGTACAGGCAAAGCCCGATTGTCTGATCATGGGAACGGGGGGTTCGGGGAATTTGAATTTCCTGAAGCTTGCGAAGTCCATGGATCTTCCGAAGCAGATGGCTATTTACCTGCATACCGCCATTGAACTGTCCAACCTTGAGCCCCTGAAGGATGAGGCGCCTGAAGGCGTGTACGGCACGGCCAATTACCTGTACTACTATCCTGAGACGGCTGAAAATAAGGCGTTTGTGGATGAGTTCAAGAAGCTCTACAATAGACCCCCGAAGGTGGGAGCGCTCTACGGCTACGCCCTGGGGCAGCTCATCGTGAATGCTTACCAGAAGGCAGGGGCCGTGGACAAGGAAAAATTCATCGACGCCGTGGAGGGCTTGGTCGTAGACAGCCCGGTCGGCAAGCTCGAGATGCGCAAGTGCGATCATCAACTAATGCTCCCGATGTTCTTCGGCGTTACCAAGAAGAGCCCGAATTATCCTTACTTGATCGCCGGTGACATCGTGACAATATCGGGCAAAGACTACTTGCCCACCTGCGATGAGATCATGAGCGTGAGAAAAAAGTAGAGATTTTCGGGAGGAAAAGGTGGACATTTTATCAGCCATCTGCTCGCCCGTGGTTCTTTGTCAAATCCTGATGGGACTGAGCCGGACAGTGATCCTTTTCATCGTCGCTTCCGGCCTCAGTCTTATCCTTGGTGTTCTGAGAATTCCGAACATAGCTCACGGGTCTCTTTACATGATTGGGGCTTTCATGGCCTATACTGTTTCCCGCTTATTCGGGGGAGGGATAGCGGGGTACTGGATGGCTGTCCTGTTGGCGCCCCTCGGCGTCGCTCTCCTTAGCTTTGTCGTGGAGCGTGGCATCTTCTCCCGCGTCTACGATAGAGAACATATCATGCTCTTCCTGCTTACGTTCGCCTTCGTCCTGGTATTCGGTGATCTTGTCAAGATGGTCTGGGGAGCCGAATACAGAACCGTGCCCATACCGCCTTTCTTTCAAGGCGCAATTCCCATACTCGGCATGCGTTTCCCTATCTACAACTTTTTCCTTCTTCTTATGGGGCCCCTCGTCGCGATCTTGCTCTATTTGCTGGTCAACAAGACGAAAATGGGCAAAATTTCGCGCGCGGCCGCAGTCGACATGGAGATGGTCGCTGGTGTTGGGATCAATGTGAGTCGCGTTTTCTGTAGCGTCTTTGTCATCGGCTGTTTCCTTGCAGGACTGGGCGGAGCGCTCGTGGCGCCCATTGTCAATGTTTCGCTCGGCATGGATCACACATTGATCATGGAAGCCTTCCTGATAGTAATTATAGGCGGACTGGGCAATATCTGGGGCGCTCTCTTGGGCTCCCTGATATTCGGTCTCACGCAATCCTTGGGGATCCTCATATGGCCTCAGTTTGGCATTGTCTTACCGTACGCGGCGGTGATCGTCGTCCTCAGTTTTAGGCCAACAGGCTTGCTGCGATCTACTTGGTGAGGGGCCCATGGAAACAGCCAACTACAAATACGTCATCTTTGCGCTAGTGATTGCCGCGATCTTCGCGGTTGCGCCCTTTAGCCTTCCGCGATTTTATGTGTATCTGATCGCTCTCATTGTCACGACAGGTCTCCTGTCCACAAGCCTTAACTTCGTGCTGGGTTTCGGCGGCATTTACCAGTTTCATCACGCAGTATTCTACGGCGTGGGCGCGTATGGGGCCGCGGTGATGATCATGAAGCTTAATTATAACCCCTGGATCGGCTTCATAGTTGGCCCTCTGGCCGCGGCTTTTTTGAGCCTCGTGATCGGTCTCATTTGCATCCGGCTGTCGAAACTCTATTTCGGTATGCTTCAAATCTCTCTCGGCTCCCTGGTGTGGGCAATCGTCTATCGATGGTACACTTTTACGGGAGGTGATGACGGTATCCACGGGATTTCCGTCCCGCCGATCCTCGAGTCGCCCATAGGCTCTTACTACTTTACCTTGATCGTGGTAGCCCTCTCCCTGTTCATCATGTACCGGATTCTCAAGGCGCCGTTTGGGAGTATTCTTCAGGGGATTCGGGACAATGTGGTGCGAAGCCAGGCGATAGGGGTGAATGTAAGACGACATCAGCTCATCGCGATCGTAATTGCAGGCTTTTTTGCCGGCGTCGCAGGCGTTCTTTTCGTTGTGGTCGACAATTCGGTTTTCCCCGATATGATGTTCTGGACTCTTTCACTAGAGATCACGATCATGGCCCTTGTGGGGGGCTGGTACACTTTTCTGGGGCCGATGCTCGGTGCCGCCATCATCGTCTTGCTGCGGACGTTCGTCAGCACGATGACCGAATACTGGGCACTCGCTCTCGGCTTAGTGCTCCTGTTGGTCATTCTTTTCTTGCCCGAGGGGGTTCTGGGCAAGGTTTTCGAGATCTGGCGTGAGCGCGGACTCGGAAGAACAGGCGAGGCGGAAAGGACAAAGGGAACGGATTATGCTTGAGGTGAGGAACATAAGCAAGTCCTTTGGCGGCTTTAGAGCGATAAATCGGGCAAACCTTGACGTCAAGAAAGGTGAAGTCGTGGCGGTCATCGGCCCGAACGGGGCGGGGAAGACAACCCTCTTCAACGTGATTACGGGAATCCTGAAGCCGAATGAGGGGCAGGTGGTCTTCAAGGGGGAAGATATCACGGGTCTGGCGCCCCACAAGATGTGTAAGAAAGGGATCGCCCGCTCTTTTCAGATCGTCAATATCTTCTCCCGACTGACCGTCTTCCAGAACGTCCAGATCGCAGTCTTCGCAGAACAGGGTAGAGATCTTACCTTGTTCTCCCCTTCGCGCAAGCTCGCGGTGGACGATACGTATGCGATACTCGACAGTGTCGGGTTGACTGAAAAGGCGAAGAGCGTCTGCGGATCTCTGTCTCATGGGGACCTGAAGGTCCTTGAGATCGCTATCGTTCTCGGCGGAAGGCCGGAACTTGTCATTCTGGACGAGCCGACCGCGGGTATGTCCCCAGAGGAGACAGGGCGGTGTATCTCGCTTATCCAGCGGCTTTCTACTGAGCGCGGCCTGACCATCCTTTTCTGCGAACATGATATGGAACTCGTTTTTTCCATCGCTCAACGGATCATGGTCATGGTCCAGGGTTCCACCATCATTGAGTCGGATTGCGCGAGCGTCCGGCGCAACAAAGAAGTGCAAGATGCTTATCTCGGGGAGGATTAGATCCATGCTTCGGGTCGAAAATATCCATACCTATTACGGCCTCTCCCATATACTTTTCGACGTCTCCCTATCTTTGTCCGAGGGCGAGATCGTGGGGCTTCTCGGGAGAAACGGCGCCGGCAAATCGACCACGATGAGGAGTATCGCTTGCTGGACACCTCCCCGACAGGGATCGATCAAATTCAAGGGAAGGTCGGTTGCCGGAAGAAGTCCTTTCGTTCTCGTTCGGGAGGGGATCGCCTACGTTCCGGACGACCGGAGGGTGTTTGCCGATCTATCTGTGGACGATAACCTTGAAATTACCTACCGGCGGAACAACGAATGGCCCAAACAGAGGGTGTACGATTTGTTCCCCGCCCTTTTACACATAAAGACGCGGCGCGCGGGAAACCTCTCGGGCGGGGAGCAGCAGATGCTTACGATTGGAAGGGCCTTAATGAGCAGTCCTGACCTCCTTCTGCTGGACGAGCCGACGGAAGGTTTGGCTCCTCTGATCGTCAGGGAGCTGGAAAAGCAAATCTTGGCGTTGAAGGATGCAGGGATCAGCATTCTCCTTTCTGAGCAGAACGTAAAATCGGCCTTGAAATTGATCGACCGTGTTTATGTGATCGACAATGGGCGCATTCGATATGAGGGCACAGCAGCCGATTTTGATCAGAACATGGAAATCAAAAGAAAATACCTGATGGCATGAACCGGGACGAGTAGTTTCTTGACAGAAATCAAGAGACCCCGGCTTCGGGGGAGTTGTAGACTCCCTGGAATGGCAAGTTGGCGCCGCCCCTCGCAGACCAGGCCATTCTCTGTGGACGGCCGAATAGTTTCCTTTTTGGCACATTTTGGGTTGACAAATGTTGCCTATAAGGCAACAATCCCGCCATGGAAGAAAGAACCATCTGCCAAAACATTAAGACCCTCCGGCTCACGCGAAAGATGACCCTGGACGATCTCTCGCGGCTCACCGGTCTGAGCAAAGGATATCTGTCGAAAGTGGAGCGTTCCGGCAAGCTCCCCCCGTTTTCCACCCTCAACCGGATTGCTTCAGCGCTCGGAGTGGAGACTGTTTCTCTGTTTAACGGCCAACCTGAACCGCCTGACACACGGATCGGGATTGTGCGCAAGAACGAAAGAAAGGTTATTGTGACAAAGGGCTCCCTGTATGGGTATAGATATGAGACTCTTGCGCACAATAAGTCCGGCAAGAGCATGGAACCCTGCATCATCGAGCCGGCGTTCGAAGAAGAAGCCATATTCCAACATGAGGGTGAGGAATTGCTATATGTCTTGGAGGGTACCCACGAATTCACGTACGATGGTAAGAAATACATCATGCACGAGGGTGACTGTGTGTATTTCGATTCAGGAGCGCCTCACACAGGAAGAAGTGTCGGTCGCGAGCATGCGAGACTCTTGGCGGTGATGTTTTCCCGTGAAAGGCATGGACGCGGCATTTCCTAATAGAGAACCCGATGCCAGGGGTTGTGAGCAGTTTTGAGAACGGGTCTCCAGCGCATCTTTGGACACGGAGGAACGATATGGCGTCTCAGGAACAGATGGAAATCAACAAGAAGAATGTCGCCGAATTCTACGATCTTATCATCAACAAGAAGGACTTTGAGTCTGCCCGGAAGTACATGGGGCCACGTTACAAGCAGCATAATCCATTAGTGGAAGATTATCCCGAGGGTCTCGGAAAATTTATCAGTTGGCTTAAAACCAATAGTCCTGGCGCAAGGAGCGAAATTTTAAGAATTTTTGCCGATGGCGACTATGTCATTCTTCACGTCCATTCGGTTCGGCCGCCGGACACGCATCGGGCAATCGTTGAGATATTCAGGCTCAATGAGAGCGGAAAAATCGATGAGCACTGGGACGTGATACAGGAAGTCCCGGCGACTTCCGCCAACCCGAATGGCATGTTCTGATCTCTGAGCCCGCTTGCGGCTCGTTGTTTGTGCGGAGGGGCTCCCACATGCTCTAACTGACTGCCAAGTTCGCGGCCGATCTGCCCCCCTCTCCCTACCCTCTCCCGCGAGGGGAGAGGGATTTGGAATCCCCCTCCCTTGACGGGAGGAGGAAGGGGGAGGGTGAGTGATTTAGCAATCTTATCTTGGCGGGCGAAGTGACGGATCGCGATCTTGAATTCCCGAACTTAGGGACCGGCTGGAATCGCGCAAGGAGGACGCATGAGGTTGCGAGGCAAGGTGGCAATTATCACGGGTGGCGGCAAAGGTATCGGCAAGGCCATTGCTCTCGCTTTTGCCCGAGAAGGCGCCACAGTGGTGATCGCGTCGCGGACCGTATCGGCTCTTAAGCAAACCTGCGGGGAGATAACCGGTAACGGTGGAAAGGCGGCCTACGTTCAGACCGACGTTTCGGATGAGAAGCAGGCGCGACGGCTTGTTGAGGAAACAATCAGACAATTCGGTCAAGTGGACATATTGGTGAACAATAGCGGCGTCTCAGGACCTACGTCTCGGGTTGTGGACATGGATTTGTCCCAGTGGAACGAAACCCTCGCTGTTGATCTGACAGGAAGTATGCTCTGCGCGCGGGAAGTCCTTAAGGGCATGATCGAGCGAAAATCCGGCAACATCATCAACATTGTTTCCGAAGGAGGCAGGTCTGCTGACGGAAGATCGGGCTACCCATTGAGGGCAGCGTATTGCTGCTCCAAGATGGGCCTTATCGGTCTGACCGAAACTCTTTCAGTTGAGATGGGCGAGTATGGCATACGAGTGAATGCGATTAGCCCTGGCCCTGTTTTAGGAGAGCGTATTCGGAATGTGATCGAGAAGAGGGTAGCCCAGACCGGCAAGACTTTCGAGGAAATGATGACGAATCTGGCAATGAACAATTCCCTCAAGAGACTAGCCACGGAAGAGGAATGCGCGGCTGTCGCGGTTTTCCTCGCGTCGGATGAATCGAGCGGAGTGACCGGTCAGACCATACCGGTGAGCTGCGGCCAACACGTAAACTTTTGAGCGCATACGTAACACAGACTGAGCCTATCGGTCTGAAGGCGCCGAGTTGAGATTGACCCTGAACGATCACATACGAGGAGGTTTGGCTATGAAGAAGAGGATTCTGATCGCGGGCATGGTGACGTGCGCGGTAATGGTTCTGTTTTTCGGAGTATTGACAAGCTATGGAGCCGATAAGGTCATTACTCTGAGGTATGCGAACTTATTTCCACCCACAAGCAAAGTTAGCGTCATTTCAGACGAGTGGTGCAAAGAGGTGGAGAAGAGAACCAGCGGCCGGGTTAAAGTGCAATACTTTCCCGCGGCGTCTCTCTCCCGGCCTACTGAAACATATGATGACGTAATGAGAGGCGTTGTGGACATAGGAATGAGTTTTCCCGGATACACAGGGGGACGGTTTCCTCTCAGCGAAGTAATTGATCTCCCCTTGGGATACAAGACATCGCACGTCGCAACAAAAATGGCGAACGCATATTTCGAAAAATTTAAGCCCAAGGAATTCGACGGCGTAAAAATGATGTATCTCCACACTTCGCCGCCTCATCGTCTTTTCACCAAGAAACCTGTGGAAAAATTGGACGATCTGAAGGGGCTCAAGATCAGGTCTACCGGAACCAGCGCAGAGGTAGTCAAGGCGCTCGGTGGCGTCTCTGTGGCTATGCCCATGTCGGACGCTTATGACGCGCTTCAGAAAGGCGTGGCTGATGGAATAGTGGCTCCTTTTGAGCCGCTGGTGGGATGGAGGCTCATAGACGTTGTAAATGACGCCACCTTATTTAGCTCGGCGTACGTCAATGTCGCATACGTGGTTATGAATAAGGACAAATGGCAATCGATTGCCCCCGGAGACCAGAAGATAATCGAGCAGATCAATCAAGAATGGATCGAAAAGGAGGGCAAACTCTGGGACCAACTGGAAGATGAGGCCCGAAAGCTGTTCCTGGACAAGGGCAAAAAGATGATCCAGCTCCCCAAGGAAGAAGATGAGCGCTGGACTAAGCTCCTGCAACCTGTGCTGACCCAATATGTTGAAAAGATGAAAGCCAAGAGTTTGCCCGGTCAGGAAGCTTTGGATTTCTGCATCGAATATTTGAAGACCCATCAGAAATGATGATCAGTCACTAAGAGACTGCAACCGGTTGCCAAACCTCATTTGAAAGAACGGCGGCTGCATTATTTTGCAGGGGCGGTTCGCGAACCGCCCCTACCGCGGACATTGACACTTGGATGTCTTGCAACCAGCTGTAGTGACGAGGGACGGCAGTCTAAGTTAGAGGCACAATGAAATTGTTTGTCAAAGCAATGACGCTCGCCTCCCGCTTAATGTGCGCTGTGGCAGTGGTCGCTCTTGTAGCTATGATGGTCCTCACGCTAGCTGATGTAGTTCTAAGGGCGTTTGGCCGGCCGATTCCCGGAACCTATGAACTCGTGGGTATTCTTGGAGCCATCATTATAGGTTTCTCCATCCCTTATACGACAATGTCGAAAGGGCATGTCATCATGGATTTCCTCACAGGAAGTCTGTCGGGACCTGCTCGGACCGTGCTCCACGTATTCACGAGAGCGCTCGCTATCGCGTTCTTCATTATTGCCGGTTGGAATTTGTGCCTCTTGGGGCATGGCTACAGCAGAGCGGGCGAGGTCACTCTAACCCTGAAATTGCCTTTGTATCCGATTTTTTTTGTGGTTGCTTTTTGCTGTTTCGTTGAATGTCTGATGCTAGTTGTTGAGCTTACGCCCTCGGAACAAGGATCGGAACAATGAGCGTGGAAACCATAGGCTTTCTTGTAATTGTTCTCTTGTTCGCTCTCTTTCTTCTAGGCCTGGAAATCGGTTTTGCCATGGGGCTTGCCGGCTTTATCGGGTTTGCAGCTATCGTGAGCGTGGACAGCGCAATGATACTGGTAGCCAAGGACATAGCCAGCGTAATCTCGTCGTATGGCTTCACTGTAGTGCCTATGTTCGTACTCATGGGCCAGTTGGGCGCAAGTGGCGGCGTGGCTCGGGGCCTGTATGACAGCGCGTACAAATTCGTTGGACATGTTCCGGGAGGCTTGGCCATAGGAACAGTGGTTGCGGCCACCGCATTCAAGGCTATTTGCGGTTCCACTCCGGCCACCGCTGCGACATTCGCCACTGTCGCCGTCCCTGAAATGGATAGATACGGCTATGATAGAAAGCTCTCGTGCGGAACCGTGGCCTCGGTTGGCACGTTGGGTGTGTTAATTCCGCCCAGCGTAGTATTGATCATATATGGAATAATTACAGAGACTTCCATAGGAAGACTTTTTCTGGCTGGTCTGATTCCGGGCCTGTTGATCGCTTTTTCTTTCGTTGTAACTCTGCTGTGTTGGAGTCTGATCAACCCGTCGCTAAGCCCAAAGGGAGAAAAATCGACCTGGAGTGAAAGACTCGCCTCGCTTCCCCCGGTTCTGTTGGTGATGCTCGTATTTCTGATCGTGGTGGGCGGTTTGATGGAGGGTTTCTTTACACCGACCGAGGCGGGGAGTGTGGGCACATTTGCCGTATTGTTATTGACCTTGGCTAAGAAAGACATGGATCGAAAGAAGTTTTTCAAGGCTGCCGTGGACACGTTGCGCATAGCGTGCATGGTTCTGATGATGGTTGCCGGGGCCACCATTTTGGGGCATTTCTTCGTCGTGACCAGGACCCCGTACATTGTTGCGGAATGGCTGGTAGCGCTCAACGTGCATCGAATCATTGTAATGCTGATCATTATTGGCGTATACCTAATTGGCGGGTCTTTTATCGAAGATTTGGCTTTCTTGATACTGGCTACTCCAATCTTCTTGCCCATTGCGCTCAAACTTGGTTACGACCCTGTGTGGTTCGGGATCATCATCTGCGTCGTCACAATGATAGGAATCATCATCCCGCCTATGGCCATAAGCGCTTTCGTGGTATCCGGGGTCACGGGAGAACCCATAGGCAACGTGTACAAAGGCATTTATCCGTACTTGGCAGGAATGTGCGTTTGTCTCCTTATATTCCTGCTTTTCCCGGAGATCTCTTTGTGGCTTCCTAATCTGCTTATGAAGTGAGCGCACACTCCGGATTTGCAAGCATTTGGCGCTTTTATACCGGTTCTCGAAAATTCTGTCCGAATGAGGCAGACCATCGGCGATCATCGACCGTCATTCCCGCGTACGCGGGAATCCAGTATTTTCCCGTGAAAACAGGAACCCAGAAGACTAGATTCCCGCCTGCGCGGGAATAAAGACCTGGATTCCTGCCCCGTTTTCCACCGGGGCAAGCTTAAAACCGCAGGAATGACGAGACCTCACTCTCGCAATCGGACAAAACTTTTGGCAATTGCCTCTAACGCTTATGGGGGCCGGGGGAGGGCCCTGCGGAAAACGGGGTTGCAAGAAAGAGTCCTCCGGACTCCGTGCTGAGCAAAACAAACGATCCAAAAAGAAAAGGGGTCTGCTTTTGATTCATGCTGAGCCTCGACACATGGGAACATAGCTCGGTATGAGCCGGGAGCAGACTCGGCCCCTATGCTCGCAACTTCATGCTGGCATGGAAGAACGCCCTGTGCCATAATCGCTCCAGCTCGTTGGCGCCGGATTCTCTTCGCAAAACCGATTCTGTCTTCTTGATTAATCAAGAACAACGAGGTTTTCCACCTTTTTTTGACCTGCGATCCGGGGTACCGCAGAACTCACGCTTGGAGGAAATCATGAAGAGGTTGTCCATCATTCCGCTTGCTGAAAAGAATTTCCGACAGATGACGGTCCTTCTGGGACTAATCTTCATTCTTGCCCTTCCGGCTGCGTTACTCGCGCAAAACGTGTCAGACCTCAGACGCAGGGCCGAACGAGGTGATGCTAACAGCCAGGTTAGGTTGGGGGTCATGTATGCCAACGGTCAAGGGGTTCAGCGGGATTACACGGAGGCGGTGAAATGGTACCGGAAAGCTGCGGAACAAGGCAATGTTTACGGCCAGCTGAATCTGGGCATGATGTATCATAATGGTCAAGGCGTTCAGCAGGACTACAAAGAAGCGGCCAAATGGCTCCGAAAGGCTGCTGAACAAAGCTTTGCCATCGGCCAGAACAATCTGGGCTGCATGTACGAGGATGGTCAAGGAGTTCCGCAGGATTTCAAAGAAGCGGTCAAATGGTTCCGAAAAGCTGCTGAACAAGGACATGTCGGCGGCCAGAACAATCTGGGCCGCATGTACGACGCTGGTCAAGGCGTTCCGCAGGACTACAAAGAAGCGGTCAAGTGGTTCCGAAAAGCCGCACAAAAAGGCTATACCGCGGCCCAGAATAATCTGGGGGTCACGTACGAGTTTGGTAAAGGAGTTCCGCAGGATTTCAAAGAAGCGGTCAAGTGGTACCGAAAAGCTGCTGAACAAGGCGATGCCAGCGGACAGGCCTATCTGGGCACGATGTACGAGGCTGGTAAAGGCGTTCCGCAGGACTACAGGGAAGCGGTCAAATGGTTCCGAAAGGCTGCAGAACAAGGACATGCCGGCGGCCAGTACAATCTGGGCCGCATGTACGACGCTGGTCAAGGGGTTCAGCAAGACGACAAAGAAGCCGTCAAATGGTACCGAAAAGCTGCCGAGCAAGGCGATCAGGATGCGAAAAAGGCCCTGGAAACGATCTTGAACAAGAGATGACCCCCAAGCGCAGCGTTCTCCTCATACCGGAATGGGCGCCTTATATCACTGACCGCAAGATGAAACTGTCTCAGAAGTAAAGCCTCGCGGAATTATGATGTAGGGGCGCTTCGAGAAGCGCCCTGATTCCGGGCGGTTCGCGAACCGCCCCTACAAATGGGTATGGCGCAACAGAGATTCTGAGATAGTTTCAGGCGCCTGTCATACTGACATGCAACATTCCGCGGCTCATTTGGTCCCTTCCCCATTACCGAATGTCGGTAACCACTCACTTACGCGCGGGCCATGTAATCACTGCCCCGTAGGGGCAAGCCAACAATAGCCGTGCGGGAAACCCACGGAAAAGGGCACAACACCAACCCAAGGGACCCTGGGGGTCCACATCCTACTACCCGGAATTATTGTATGTTTGGGCGACCCCTCCTGGGCATGAGCGTTAACTTAAGAGTTGCGTGCGCGCGTGATGTGTTATATGGCCGCCCTTGAGGTGGCTGACATGAAAGAACAACCGGGTTGTTTGGGTGAGGACGATTGGTCGGTATTA
>Ga0172371_10002238_pt1 | contig 30823 bp, 25 predicted proteins | sample Lak12m_FD_114543 | JGI IMG/M metagenome (GOLD analysis project Ga0172371, IMG submission 114543) | Freshwater microbial communities from Kabuno Bay, South-Kivu, Congo - kab_022012_12m | ecosystem: Environmental > Aquatic > Freshwater > Lake | place: Democratic Republic of the Congo: South-Kivu...
TACAAAGAAGCTATACGAAACTGGTATAAAAAAATGGACGATATATTAGGAAAGGTTTTAAGGACCACCGGAAGCAATGACACGCTTATCGCGTTATCGGATCATGGGTTCGGCGCATATAGAAGATCCGCTCATATCAACAGCTGGCTCAGAAAAAACGGCTATCTGAAATTAATGAATCCGGATGCAGAGAGCGGCTCGGAATTACTGGAAGATATTGACTGGCCTGAAACCAAGGCTTACGCCATAGGTTTCGGCGGTATCTATGTCAACCAGGATGGTAGAGAGAAAAACGGGATAGTCTCTCCCGGCAAAGAAACGGAGCTCCTTAAAAAAGAACTGTCGGAAAAAATAAAAAAGTGGCGTGATGAGAAATACGATACGCCTGTAATTAACATGGTTTATTCAAGAGAGGAAATCTTCCGGGGAAAATATGCGGATAAGTCTCCTGACCTTTACCTGGGATTCAATATCGGATACGGGGCTTCGTGGCAAACCGCTTTAGGAGGGGTGCCGGAAAATTTAATTGAGGATAATTTAAAAAAATGGTCGGGCTCGCATCTGTTTGATCCAAAATTTGTCCAAGGAGTAATCTTTTCTAACAAAAAAATAGAGAAAAAAAGGCCTTCAATCTATGACGTGTCCCCTACTATTCTAAAAATCATCGGTTTTGATAAAACGGCTTTGAAAAAATGCGGCTTTGACGGAGAGCCTTTGTTCTAAAAATTAGACTATCACCCCTGCCCCCTGTAAATCATATCCTCGCTCTATTACAAATCTGCCTAACTCTTCTATAAAAGAAAATTTTTCTATAACGACTGGTTTTTCCGTTTTGAATACCACTACGCCGGCTTCGTTTAATTTAAGCTCATTCGCGTCTTTTTCCATTAAATCGAACGTCGAGGTGTTGATCCTTTTTTCGATCTTTTCCGCGATACATGCCACTTCCTGGGTTGCACACCGTAACGTTACTGTCTTATTAACCTGGAGAGGCTCTTTGGACATCCAGAAGACATTTCCTCTGAAACGGTTTACACCCTTCTGTGGATCATCCGCCTGAACAATGACTTCGCCTCTTTTGACTGGAAAAAATTGCTCAAGGATCAGTCCAATATTCTCTCCGGGGAGGGCTTTTCTCTTGCCGTATTTTTTAAAAATCCTGATGTCCTTTATTTCCGCTCCCTTAAAAGACGGCAGGAAAACTACTTTCTGGCGCTTTTTGACGATTCCCGATGCCACCTTCCCGGCTATTATCTTCTCGCCGCCTATCTCATAGACATCCTGCACCGGAAATCTTAAAGGCTTCTTTGCATCCCGACTATCTGATTTCAATGCTTCAAGCGCTTCTGTCAGAACCGGCCCTTTATACCAGATTGTCTCGGAAGACCGCCCGCCGATATTTACGCCTTCTCTTACAGATACCGGAATCATAAAAAGAGGCTTCACGCCAAGGCCTTCAAAAAAAACATACAGCTCATTTTTTACTTCATTAAATTTTTTTTCTTCATAACCTACGAGGTCCATTTTATTAAAAGCGACTACTATCTTGTCTATGCCCAGCATACTCGCGATAAAAGCATGCCGCCTGGTTTGCTCCATCACTCCTTCGTTTACGTCAATTACAAGCACCGCGGCCTGGGCCAGGCTCGCTCCGGTAATCATATTTTTCAGGAATTCCACATGGCCCGGGGTGTCTATTATAACAAATCTTTTCTTTCGCGTTTTGAAGAATATCTGCGTAGTATCTATAGTAGCGTTTTTCTCCCTCTCTTCTTTTAATTGGTCCGCAAGGTATGCTAGCTCGGTATCTTTTCCGAACTTTCTGGAAATTTTTTTGATTTCTTCGATCTTTCCTTTGGGCAAAGAATCTGTTTCAAGCAACAGCCTTCCTATCAATGTGGACTTTCCATGGTCCACATGCCCTATGATAACAATCTTGATTGTCTCTTTTTTCGCCTTCATGCCCATATATCGTTTTTATTACTTCCGGTATGCCGGTATTACATATACCCCAGACTTCTTAATTTTTGCATTGTATATGAATTTTCTTTATCCTGGCTACGCCCGCTTCTCTCCGCTATTTTCGTAACCTCTAATTCCCATACTATTTTTTTAATACTGTCCGCGCTTGATTTGACTGAAGCGCAGCATCTTTCGCATCCGATACTTCTGTATCTTTTTCCTTTTTTAGCGAAATAAAGGCCTACCGCTGGCATACGCTCTCTCTGGACGTATTTCCATACATCTAGCTCCGTCCAATGCAGCATCGGGTGAATCCGGAAATGCTGTTCGGCGCCGATCTTTGACTTATACAAGTCCCAGAGTTCCGGGGGCTGGTCCCGATAGTTCCATTTGAAATCAATCTCCCTCGGAGAGAAGTATCTTTCTTTCGCCCTGATGCCATGCTCATCCCTCCTGATAGCCAGCAATAGCGCCTTAAGATCGCGCTCTTTTAACGTTATCTTCAGCGCCTCGGTCTTCAAGGCATTACAACATTCAAATCTTCCTTTTTCCGGGTTCATCCCTTCCCTGAAAGCCTCTTCGTTCCTGCTTATAATAAGGTTAAGGCCCCATTTTTCAGCATACTTGTCCCTGAATTCATATATCTCTCTAAATTTAAAGCCTGTATCAATATGAATAACCGGAAAGGGGATTTTTCCGAAGAACGCCTTGCGGATGATCCACAAAAGAGACGTGGAATCTTTGCCCATAGACCAGAGCAAGCCTATATTTTTAAAACGGGCGTATGCTTCCCGTACTATATAAATAGTTTTGTTCTCAAGCTCATCCAGGTAGGTCATGAAATCCTTACGAACCGCTTATCTTTAAAAGGGTAAAAAGGCCCAGGATAGCGATCAGGGCGCCAGCGTATCTTTTAAGCTTTTCAGAATTAATATTTTTTACGGTAATAGCGGCTACGGGTACAGCACATGTAGCGCAAATAACCAAAAGCCCCGTAAGTTTCCAGTCTATACTTTTGCCCATTATCAGGTAAATCATGAATCCTACAAAGCAAGTGGCGGCTTCCGCAAAAGCCGTAATACCTACGGCATTCTTCGCGCATACTCCGGAAATCATCTGCCCGCCCATCACTAAGGGGCCGTAACCTCCTCCCGATATACCCTTGTTGAAAGCCGCCAGAAAACTAATCGCCATTAATTTGCGCCAGGAAAATTGCATAGGTTTTTTTATTGTACACAAAATAAGAATTCCCATGGACAGGACCAATAAGCCGATATAAAGCGTCAGCAACCATTTTGGAATTTTTAACGCTATGACTACCGACAAGATAACGCCTATGGAGCTTATAGCCCCTAAGATAAGCGCTATTTTAAAATCCTTGGATTTAACCTCTAAGTTTACATTATGCAGTTTATGATGGGCTATACAAGCGGCTATATCCGTAACAAACTGCGATATCAGGATCGCAGGCACGACTTTTAACGGATCAAATCCCAGGATAATAAGTATAGGCGCAAGAGCTGTTCCGTATCCCATACCCAGGCCGGAATCCAGATATTCGCTGACAAAAGCTATTATCCCTACCAATATAGGCATATTTTATTCTACTCTAAACAAGGATTCGAATACTGCCATCTACATCTTATTTGACTTCATCAGTATAAACAACAGGCAAAACCCGTATAATATTGTTAAGAATCTGGCATGAATCCTTAAATCATTCATATTTATATTGACGTGGTTTTTTAAAATTTTACCGAATCTCAAAAAAATATAGGCCGAAAACGAAGCGGTCAACAGGGAAACATAGATCGAAAGAATTTGCAAATACCATAAAAACAAAGGCCAAATCGTAAATGGCAGCAAGGAAATAAAAAAAAGCTTAAATGATGCCGGCATATCGTATCTGACAACCGTTGTAACCGCTTTTTCTGATTTGTCTTTTTCAAAATGGGCAAGTTCGTGGATTAACTGCAAGGGGATAAAAAGAAGAAAAAATAATGCAGTAATTAGCAAGGAATTCTTATCCAGCGGTCTTAATGAACAGTAACCTATTAAAAACAATATGCTGAATCCCGCGGAATTGACAACAAGATCCATAAAAGGGACGCTCTTGAACCTGAAAGGCGCAGCGGAATAAAGATAGGCAAGTAAAGCCCCTGCTATGATAAGCAGCAATATGTTTTTATAAAATAATACGGAAAAAACTAAATTTACCAGTAAGGGAATATATGATAAAATCAGCGCCGAATTAAAAGAAATCCCTTTTTTAACCTTGAATTCGTTTTTCGAATATTTGACCGCAACTTGAGCGTCAATAATTTCATTTAAAGAATACCCGTGGGCTATATAAAGAGAGCTTGCGATAAAAGAGAACAGCAAGCTCGGAAGCAAGATCTGGGATGTATAGGCGTATACAAACCCCAAAAACGATAAGCCTAAAACATGGAACCAATCGCGGACCCTGAAAAAGTTCATTAACATAGATGCTATTTTTTGCAGCACACAGCAAGATTGCATCGGATTATAAGATTGTTCCGCGCAGGTTTTGTTGGCCAAGAGTTTTCTTCCCTTATTTAAACTTATTTATTTATTGTACCACTAAGAAGAGCCTGATATCCAGCATTAATTAGAATGTCTCTATGCTATTTAGATAGTCTAGTAATACAATGGGCTTTTGTCAACCTGGCAGGCCTGGAGAAAAGCCCCCAGTTCGAACGGGCATAGTGTCTTTGGCTAGGCTGGGGTCGTTCAGCGCAAGCCTAGCCAGCTCGATGGATTTTTTTCCAGCGGTAAAATATATAATTACGCAGCATCCCCTGCTCCAGAGGATTAAATAACGACAGCTTCCTGCGGTCTTTACTGGAGAACATATGCCTGAAAGCATTTATTATAAAATTTGCTCCTTCCATCTTCAGCCCGATAACAAGGAATCTGTAAAGATTGGGTATGCGTATCCTTAACATCATAATCTTCAGCTTTACGATCCTGATATATTTAATGGCGATGCGCGGGGTATTCCAGGTTTTAGTCAGCTTGTCTTCATCGACTATGACGCTCTTCTTGACCATCTCCCCAAGCTCCGTCTTCGGCAGCGGCTGGTAAAAAGAAAAAAACGTATATATCGGATCGGCTATTTTCAGCAGGTTAATCGTATTATTAACGCTTTGCGTTGTTTCTTCCGGGCATCCCAAGATAACGTTTATGACATACATTATATCGTTCTTTTTCAATATACGTACGGCGTTCAGGATATCATCTCTCGTTATATCCTTCCTGAAGACCTTGGTCCGTATGTAATCATCTCCGGATTCTATCCCCAGTATGACCATGCAGCACCCGGCCCCAGCTGCCAAGCGAGCCCATTCTTCCGTAATAAGATCCGCTCTTGTCTGGCATATCCAGGGAAATTCAACATGAAGAGACTCTTTTATATATAGCTCGCAAAATTTCTCAAAAAACTTTCTGTCCAAACCAAAAGTCGAATCTCCAAAAGCAACGCTCATAAATCCTCTTTTGGCATATTTGGTTTTATTGAGCTTTATCTCTTCTATGACATTCTCTGGGTTTCTGGTACGATAAAATTTTCCGGGTATTGCGCGCCTTATAGCCGGGCTGGAACAAAAAGTGCAGGAGTGGGGGCATCCGCGTGAAAATATGTGCCCTATCCCTCCCACAAAGTAGAGATTGGACTTCAAGTATCTGTCAATATCCCAATAATCCCAATCAGGAAACGGCAGAGAATCCAGGTCTTCCCTGAAAGGCCGCAGCGGATTCTTTATAACTGCGCCTTGTTTGTCTTTATACCAGATACCGGCTACGCCTTTTGGTCCCAAGCCGGCTTCTATCCTTCCGAGGTATTCTTTAAACGAATCTTCTCCTTCGCCGATGCATACGGCGTCCACCAGGGAATTTCGGAGCGCTTCTTCCGGCAATAAGGTAGGATGTACTCCGCCGTAAACCAGGGGAACGCCAGGATACGCCTCACGGATAATCGAGGCTATTTTAAGGGCGTGGTGAAAGCTGAAACTTGTTACCGAGAACCCTACAACATCCGGGTTGAACTCTCTGAGATTATCCAGGACATAGCTCGCGTAATCTTTAACATGGAATGTTACATCGATCAACCGTACATCATGCTCTTTCTTCGCTGAAGAAAGCACATAGGCCAGGCCGAGGTTGGGAGCAAGGTCGCCGTCGAGATTAGGATATATCAGACATACGCGCATAGGTTTACCGGTCTTTGTGCTTGTCAAAAAGAAATATCGAACTGCCCCTGAACTCCTTAAACCCTTTTAACGCGAATTTCATGGAAAACCAGTCTTTCACCCTTATCCCGTTGTTGTCTGTTTTCCTATACTCGCTGAAATACAAATTTGGAAATCCCCAATCCGAAACTACCAGCCATATCCTTCCGTAACCGTTCAGGATCGAGCCGCTGTCAACGCCTGGGTCTTCGTCTATCAATCTTGTTTCCCCTTTGGTATGGTTTCTCTTTTCGGTGTCATAAAAGACCGAGTTATGCCTGAATTCCAGGCCCCAAATTTTTTTCTCGAAAAAAACAGGCTCCCCTTTTCTGAGCTGCGCATAAAATCTATTTTTATGTTCTACGCCGAATCTTTTAAAATAATATATAAACGGGTAAATCGTATTGTCGCAGGTATGGATTACAACGTCTCCCTCTTTAAAGTTGCTTGCGATATATTGCGCCGCGCCGCGAAAGTCCCCCTTTGCCTGCACTCCGATATGTTCGGCCGGGCTTCCAGAAAGATAGCCGCGGTAATAGTTAAATAGCCCGGCAGATACGGCGCTTATAAAAATTAAAAACAATAAATAAAAAATAATCTTTTTTTTGTCATAAAACCACGCCATGCCATACCCCATAATAATACAAAAAAACGGAACACTCGGCAGGAAATGCCTGTCTACGTAGATCACCTTCCGCAGAGAGACTATAAAGACAAGCAGCGGATAGCCGGCATACAATAAAACCGCGGAAGATTTCAGAAAATCCTCTTTTTTTATCAACCGTATGACGCCTGCGATAAACACTATAAAAAATACCGGGACAAAAAGCAGATACCTGCTCTTTTCCAGGTTATACCCAACGCAGAGGTTCTTAAACGTATAAAAAAGATTTGTAAAACCTATCTTCGGAAGATAAGACAGCACCCTTTCGAAGTTGTACCTTTCGCCGTATAGCAGCATAAAAATCGCCAGGTTGAATAGCTGGACGAAAAAGGGGATGGCAAATATTGCCAGAAGAGACATTATAAATATCCATCTAGCGGAAATCTGCCCTTTCAGATTTTTAAAATTAATAATTATAAATACTGCCTGGGCCAATAATACAAATACTGTTATATAGTGCGTATACATCGCCAACAGGCAGAAAAACGCATATCCCGCCCAATACCTGTTTTTTTTCTCAGCCATGGCCTTTGACAAAAAAATAAAACTCAAAAATATGGCAAAGGCCAAAAGCGTGTACATCCTGGCTTCCTGCGAATAATAGATATCCAGAGGGGAAAGAGCTAAAAGGAACGCCCCGAATAAAGCCGCTTTTTTTTCATAATATTTCCTGATAAAAACATAGAACAGGATAATCGTGGAAAGAGAAAACAGCACGGACGGAAATCTTAAAAATAATTCCCGCGCGCTTATTTTTAAAAAGATAAACGTAAATATAAACCCATATGTCAGGAAAGGTGGAAATTTCGCTTCAATTACGTTTCGGAACAAAGAAGATAGGCTTGATAAATTTAGTTCCGGCAATATGCAAAAACTGGCTTCGTCATACCAGAAGCTGGCTTTTTCTAAAAGATAGAGCCGCAGGCAGGCTCCGATTAAAAAAATTATTCCAAAAGACAGGTATTCTTTACGGCTTATCTTCATAGGCCTTTTTTAGCGACAACCATGCGCGTACCGTCGATAAGATATAACTTAAGATGATATCTGCGGCACAGTTCAAAAGCCGCAGAGGCGACCGCCGAATAATGTTTACCGAACGCGAGAAAATCATGCCAGATGATAAGCCCTCCGCTTTTAACGCACCTGTAGGCGTTTTCGCTGTCGGAAAGCACGCATCTGTACGTTTTTCCTCCGTCAATATACATAATATCTATCCGGTTGTAAAACATCGAGAAATCAAATTCCAGCGAATCGCCTTCCAGTATCTTGACTATCTTCCCGGCCCTTATATCCTTTTCCACGTATTTTACAGCCACATCTGCTTTTGCGCATAGCCTGTATAAAGGAAAATCCAGCGTATAGATCGCGGCGTCATCGCTTACGTTATAAGCGATATTGGCCGAGGTATTGCCTTCAAAGGTGCCAATCTCAAAAATATTCTTGGCGTTCATTCCTTTGACCAGCATGGATAAAGCGATAATCTCCGAATAAAACATAAGTAGCGGCTGCTTATCAAACAGCTTCGGAGGATACTTGATAAAAACTTCGCTGTTACTGATATTAATGCCGAATTTACTGCATAAACCTTCTACAGTAATAAGCTCTATCATATCCGTATTCTTCCGGATCAGGTCTGTAAAATCCGCGACACGGGCCTCTTTCTTGCCGGCACAAAGGAATATTCCGCGCATCCTGGCCATGATTTTGCAAAAAGTCCATTTTATTAGCAATAATAGCCCGTTAAATAGGCTTACTCTGCCGGATAAATTATTTTTTTGAAACAACGCTCCCCCTTATCTTTCTATATGCTGCGGCCTTGCTTTTCATATAAAAAACTAAAATAAAAATGACAAGCCTCTGCTAAAAACCTCATCCAATATTTTACGATATTTCTCTGCCGCGAGCTTTAGGTAATCTTCGTCTGCCAGTATTGCGCTACGCGCCGCATCTTCGCAATACCGGCAATTGCCGCAAGAGCCAGTGTTGCAATCCTTCGGCATATTTTTTATAAAGTTCCCCAATTTGGCATTATCTATAATTACATCGATATCAGAAAACAGTTTTGAAAATTTCAATATCTTTACCGGATTCATCATAGTAAAAGGCAACGTTAAATAAAATATTTTTTTTCTCAGGCTTTTATCCGCGTGAAAGCTGCTGCCCTTGAATAAAGGCAGTATATCCAGAAGATTGCCTTTATGTTCCCGATTGTGGTATGCGGTAATAATTTTTATAATCGCATCCGTTGGCAAACGCCTGTCTATAAGCTTTATGCTGTCTATCCCAAGATTTTCATAATAGGCCGAATCTTCCGGCCTTATCCAATCTGATTTTATAAATAATACCGGATTTTCCAAGCGCCTTAGCCTGCACATGATATTATAATAATCAAACATATACCCCCTGCATCTATGCCAGCTCTGCGAAGCGTGGGAATTCATCAGCGCGTGGCTGATAAATGTCGGGCAATTGTTTATGCATCCGCCGTTAGCGATAAGCTGCATCCTGCATTTCAAATTTTTCCTGAAAAGCCTGATTAATGAAAAATTCCTGTTCACTGCCGGAGCAGGAAAGGTAATCCTGTCTGCTCCCAAATCCTCCCAGAATTTAGCCCTGATGAGGGAATTTATATTGCACATGGTGGAAACCGATATAGACATATGCGGATAATTCTTTTTTACCCACATAAAAATATAAGGATTAGCTACGGTAACCGAGCCTACCCCCGCCCCTATAAGCCAATCCAGCAATGCTCGCAGTTTATTCTGGCCCACCCTGGTAAATTCCAGATTGTCCATACATAGCGTATTCAAAAGATACGTAAATTTTATTCCTTTATCCTGCAGCTTTTTTATATGCAATGCGGCCTTTTTTTTGGAAACAAAAATAAGAGATGACGCCGTGCGCCCACCCCCTGTTTCATCCAGGGCAAGCTTGCCGTAAACGTCTTCCAGCTCTCCTTTAATATCGCTGGATTCCAGATATTCGACAAGCTTATCGTCCCAATTTGTAGGAATGCTGAATTTCATATTAATTAGTACGCCGCCGCTTTGTCGCACCGCTTTTTCGAAATTTAAATAACGAAGAAAGAAACAAAAACGTCACCCATGCTCCGCCGTACGCGATATCCTTAATCTGGATAGTCCCTCGCGTAATATGCTTAAAAATCACGCCTGCTCTTGCGTAAAATTGAAACATGGCCTTGCGCTGTAAATGCTTCAATTTTTCCTGCGGTATGCCTTTCGGAGAATACACTAACCCGGCAGACTCTCCTGTCCAGTCAGCCCAGCTGGTATAGCTTTCCGGAACGCGCATCGCCTCGCTCTTCAGACAGTCATTAAAAAATTCCGAGCCAGGATACGGCGTAGCTATATTAAATTTGACTAAATCACAATCCAGTTCCATGGCAAAGTTTATAGTATCCCTGCATGTATCTTCCGTCTCCCCTGGCAAACCCAGTATAAAAAGCCCCTGCGTTATTATACCATGCTTCTTCGCTTCTTTTACGGCATCCCTGGCCTGCTGCAAGGTAGTTCCTTTTTTCAGCGACTCGAGAATCCAGCTGTTGCCTACCTCTATCCCATACATAATAAGATGCAGGCCTGATTCTTTCATGATTTTTAACATGGCCGGCGTAACCTTGTCCACCCTCGTCTCCGTTATCCACCTGATTTTTTTATCAAGGCTCCTTTCTTTTAGAAGCGCGCAAAATCGCAGGCCGGAAGCTTCATCAAAAGGGAAATATGCGTCGCAAAACCCGAAAAATTTTATTCCCAGGGTTATATAGAAATACTCCATCTCATCAACTACTCTTTCCAGGCTTCTATACCGGGCCGAATTATAAAGTTTATCCTGCGAGCAATAATAACATCTGTACTTACACCCCCGGGAAGCCAATAGCGGCAGCACCCGGATATTGCTTATTGAAACCATTGGATGATTGCGGTAATTCTCAAGATCCAGCAAATCCCACGCAGGATAAGGCAATTCATCCAAATTCTCCAGAAGAGGCCTGTCCGGATTATGCACAATCGCGCCATTTTCTATATAGCTTATCCCCTGTATGCCGCATAGCCCTTCTCCCCGGCCTACCCTAGCGCATATCTCAAGCATTGTCATCTCGCCTTCCCCTCTCACTACAATATCCGCGCTTTTTTTACTAAGAACATCTTCCGGAAAGCATGTAGCGTGAATGTTGCCGAAAATAATCAAACACCGCGGGCTGATCTTTCTTATTTTAGCTACGATATCCTCTACATCGCGTACCAACGGGGTTAAAACCGAAAAGCCTATGATTTCCGGATTATCCTTTTTTATAAAATCCAAAAGTTCCTGATTTTCGGCCTTATTGGCAAACTGATCAAAGACTGAAACGCCTATGCCGTTTGCTCTCAGAACCGCGGCTATATAGCACAGGCCCAAAGGTGCTATAGGGCTACAAAACCGCCTATAGGCCCAGCTTTTATTTATCGCCGAAGAATTGGGGTTTACCAGCAATACTTTCATGATTTATTAAAATAATAGAAAAGGCCTCTCGATGTAAATTGGCTCACAAGACCCTCCATTTCTTTTTTTAGCTTTTCGACGCGGCCGTTATCCCATTTCATAACTTTATTGGCTATCTCACCGCAAAACGTGCAATCGGAGCATAATTTATTTTCGCAATCCTGTTCCTGCAAAGACTCTATGAACCCGCCTAATTTATTATTATCAATATATATCCCGGCCTCGGAAAAAGCTTTTTTTACGCCGCGAAGCTTGAAGATATTTATAAATTGCGGATGAAAAAAATATTTGAAAAGACGCAGGCTGTTTTTTTCCGAAAAATTAATATTTTTTGATGCGCTCGGCAGAAGATCCAGCAGATTTCCTTTGTACTCCCTGTCCGTATAGGATTTGACTATCCTCGCCAAATCAGCCGTCTTCATCCCCCTGTTTACCAGTTTGATGCCGTCCACGCCCAGCGATTCGTAATGCGCCAGGTCCTCCGGCCTTATCCAGTCAGCCCTTATAAAATCAACCGGGTTATTTAGCCTCTTATACATGCAAAGAATCCTGTAGAAATCTATGAAAAAGTTTTTTGCTACGTGCCGTTCCTGCGAGGCGTGCGAGCAGGCAACCCCGTGATAAACAGTGAGCGGACAGTTGTGCAGGCACAGATTGTTGGCGATCAATTGTATCTTGCACCTCACTGCTTTCCTGATATCCCTTATAGCCTTGAAGCTGCGATTAACATCCGCCTCATACAGAGTAATCTTTTCAGCCCCCAGGTCTTCCCAGAATTTCGCTTTATCCGGAGTATCGACCTGCGCCATGGTAGATACGTGTATGCGCAAGGCACCGTAGTTTTTGTTTATAAATTTAGCAAGGTAAGGCAAAGAAACCGTCACCGAATCCGCGGATATCTCCGTCAGCCACTTAAGCAGCGCTGAGAGGCCGGTAATCATATCATGAGAAAGCTCCCGGTTATCCAGGCAGTCGCCGTTAAGCAGATAATTAAATTCCAGGCCAAGCTTGTGTATCTTCGCGATCTCCTGCTTGATAGTCCCGCGGCTTGCATGGGGGCAGATATTGGACGAGCGTCCGCCGCCTATGATATCTCTTTCCAGTTTCCCGTAAAACCCACCCACCTTTCTCGTATCAATGCTCGAGATTAAATTGCTATCCCAGTTATGGGGAACAGATAATTTCATATCAAACTTTCTCTATAGTATCTGCCGCGTTAATTTAAAAGCCATTGCTCTGTTGCTTTTCAGCTCCTCTGCGATAACCGGAGGCTGCATTGAGCTTATTACAGCTTTTATCTTATAGTAGTTGTCGTTTCGTATAAAATCGTAGTTAGGCAAAAATCCCCACATTACCAAAATACTGCCAAATTGTTTTTTCTCTACGCGCCGGAGATATGCGCTGACCTCGCTTATCCCTTCAGCGTCTTCCGGGCGGTAACTTGCAAGATATATGTCATTTTTATCAACATGTCTGCTTAAATATGTATCTGTAAAAATGTAATGGTATCTGAAAATATCTCTGGCTATGCAATTAACGTACACAAGGTATCTGGAATCGCTTTCAGTAATATCGGTTTTCACCTGCTTCAAGAGCCCTCTGATATCGGCAAATCCATATTGTATAGCGCGATAGCGGTAGCTGCAATATGCATTAGACAGGCATAGAACTAAAAACACCGCTATAAAACAATAAGCTATTTTCTGAAACCGTCTGGCATAATATTGATATAAAAAATGCGCGCCAATAAAAAAACTGAGTATAAGATACGGGCTGAAAAATATGGTATATCTTATCTGCTCTACTTCGGCCAGCCTTAGAAAAGGCAATATACCGCAGCTTACGGCCCCGCACAGAAACGCCGATATAATAAAAACAGGAATGCTATCTTTTGTCTTTATGGAAACAACTAAAAGACGGATACAAGCTATTATAAAAACTAAAGACGCCGCATAAATAACCTGATTTAAAAAATTGGAGTTGTGATAAGCCTCTACTATCCCGGTCAACTGCCAGAAAATTGCAGCAGATACCAGCCGTAAAGAATTAGATACTAACGAAAAATCCAATCTTATAAGCCCGTTTTGGCCAAAAAATTGCAGCACTGCAATCTCTTTGAATTCCCGGTAATAAACAGTCTGTTGGGATATGATATAGCCAAGAGCGGCGCATACCGGCACCAGGACCAGGGCCGCATTCCGCAGTTTATCTTTTAGAGGCGCTGGGCGGCGCATAATAAGCGCTAAAATAACGCAAAGCAGAAAAGGAATCAGAAACCAGAACCCGTAATGAGAAAAACAGGCCAGCGACATCCCAAGCCCCAGGATTACGTAGTCCCTGAGGCTAACCGCCTTATTTTTAATAATCCGTGTAATAAGAAAAATGGAAAGAACAGAACTAAAGATGGTAAAAGAATACACGGCCCGCACGTATAGCGACATAAAAAACCAGGCGTAAGACAAGCTGCAGAAAGCGACAATAGCTAAAGACCACAAAACGCTAAAACCAATAAGCCGGGAGCTGTAATACATAAGCAGCAAAGCCAATACACAGAATATTAGCGGTAAAATCCTAAGCCATGGGATAGAACAACTGATGTTCGACCAATAATGCAATAATGCGCACATTAAGGGCGGCTGTAAAACAGAGAATTTATTTATATCGAGAGTTCTCCGAAGCGGGCGTTGGTCTGGCGTTATCTCAAAATCATTAAGGCCTCTTGCTATTAAAACTTCCTTGGCCTCATCCATCATTAAATCCGCGCTATTAATTGAAGATATCCTGAAAAAAACACCGAAAAATATTGCGGACAAAAGCAGGGATATAATTATTTTTTTGCTAAATTTATTCATTTCTTAAAATGCGTTTTATAAAAAAGCTTGTTAGAAATTCAGTTATCATACCATCCCGGTTTCCGCAAACGATTGGCTGACGCAAAACCTTCAAATTTCTTTTTCCCTGAAAAGCTAAGGCGTAAATCCATAAACAATACCCTTGATATAGAAAAAAGAAACCACCAGTGCAGCCTGCGGCGGATTGGATAAAAAGAAACGAGCCCTTTGATATATCTTAACGGCTGTTTCAGGACAAAATCTTTATACAGTTTTTGCGAAAGCTTCGAGATCTCCTCCTGAGAAAGGTACTCGGAGGACATGACCGGGAAAAACATGTCAAATTTGGAAAAATCGCGTTCTTTAAGCCACCCTTTTTTGTTAGCCTCGTCCCATAAAGCCGTCCCAGGCCACGGAGTCAAAGGGTGATAGGCCGCGAAATCAAGGTGCACTTTTCTGCTGAACTTGCCCAGTTTTTTCATGGAGCCTGCACTTTCATTCCTTATGCCGGTTACGAAAGTGGCCTGCCGGAAAACCTGCGGATATTTCTTTTCCAATAACCGACAAGCCTTCGTAAGGTCATCGGCTTGCAAAGCTCCTTTGCCTAGTGCCTCCAGGTCCTCGTCATCCGACCTTTCTCCGCCTATCAGCGTATGGCGAAGGCCGGCCTTAACCATCGTTTTCAAAATCCCCAGCCTTTCCTGTTCCAGCAAAAGGTCCGACCTGACAAACGCCCACCATCCAAGCTTATAGCCTTTTTTGATAACAGCCTCGCAGATAGCATTGACCCACTCATGGTCATGATTCCAAGTGCCTTCTACCCAAAAAAGATACCTTATCCCGTATTTATTATACAAAAAATCTATCTCTTCAATTACTCTCTTCGCACTTTTTTTCCGATGCCTGGACATCAGCACCTCGCATCCGCCCTCCATATGATGCTCTCCTTCCGTGGCTGTCCAGGAACAAAACTTACAATTATACACGCACCCCCTGGCTCCCTGGATTGTAATAGCTTTTGGCCAGAGTTTTCCGAAAGCGGCGTATTTATTAACAGGCATCAGGTCATAGTCCGGAAACGGCAGGTCATCCAGGTTTTTGATAACCGGCCTGGAGGAAGTAACTATAACATTGCCGTTATCGCGATATGCGATAGAAGCTACCCGTGACAAATCTCTCCCTTCCCTCAAGGCCTCTATAAGCTCTAAGAAGGTTTCCTCCCCCTCATATCTGACTATAAAATCCAGCGAGGGATATGTATCCAGGGAATACTTCGGCAAATGAGAATGAAAATGACCTCCGGCGATCGTTACTACGCCCGGGTTTAACTCTTTGGCTATTTGAAGTGCTTTTATCCCCTCGTGCGCATAGCATACCTTGTCGCCGACGCCTACTATATCAGGTTTTTCTCTCGCAATAATTTCCCTGAGAGATTTCCATCCTATCTTTAGCGGCAGGCAATCTATTACTTTTACTTCAATACCTTCCATTTCCCGCTTGAGATACGCGCCTAAACACGGATACGCTAGCGGTAATAGAAAATTATCCGACTCGTTGATTATCGGCCAAAGATGATACGGAGGCCGTATAAAAATAATTTTAATATTTTCTTTTCCTAATATGGGTGTATTCATGATTTCTGTTTTTCTTTTGTAAAAAAAGGCGCAGCCCAAGCACAGCTCATCATAGCATAGTGAAAAATAAAATACAATCTTCCGGTCAATATAGCAAGGCCGATCGGATACAAAAGAATAAATATAATTTTTCTAAATATATTTTTTCTTCTGTAACACCGCCCCGTCTCCGCCAGCCTAGCCAACAATTCGCGGAAATTCGAAAATGCATGGTTATGCGCCAGTTTTAACCTTTTTGTAAATAGTATCTTACAGCCATTTCGTGCCGCCGCGTTACAAAACGCTTCGTCTTCGTTTACCTTATACCTTTCATCAAACCTGAGCACGTCAAAGACTTCCCGGGCGCAGGCCATATTAAGCGAAGGCGCGAAGTTTATAAAAAAATTGTCCGCTTTTCCGCGGGCAAAGATCTTGCGCAGCAATCCCCCTTTTGCATTCCAGGACAGCCATAAGCTGCAATTAAAAAAATTATTATATATCTCTGCCAGCAGATCCTTGCCGGTATAAACGCTGTGCCCTCCCAGAATAATCTTTTTATTAATTTGCGCTGCATAAAATCTTGAGGCCTCGAGCAGGTTATCCCCCAAAAATTCGCAATCATCATCTATAAAATATAAGATGCCCCCTTTTGCTTCCGACGCCCCGGTATTCCTGCAGCCTGAAGGATGCCTTCGCTTGCTATTATATATGCACCTTAATCTTAGATTAAAAAACAGTTTATCCGCCAGGATATTCCGCAAAATATCCTTATTTTTTTCGCCGGAATTATCGTCTATAACTACTATTTCAAAATCATCGTAAGTATTATGCCGCAATATAGAAACCAGCAGATTTTTCAGCTGGTGCGGCCTGTCGCGGGTAGGGATAATAATTGTGATCATCTTTAAATTATTGCGCCTCTATTTTACGCAGAATAAGTTCGTATAGTGAGACCGTTTAATCTTATAACCCTTTAGCAGCTTTGGAATATCCGTATGCTCTACGCTGTTAGTTTTCTCGTTTATATCGTACAACGCGAAGCCAAGCCCGGATAAAAGCCGTAAAAATTCCTCCGGAAGAACGTTAAATTTTTTTAACGCAAGCGGCGCATATTTGACCATTATCTTGAGCGGGCTACTTTTTATAATAATGTTTTTCATACCCAGAAGTGCGTTATACTCAGCCCCCTCAGCATCTATTTTGATAAAGTCAAACCCCGCTGTTTCATCTTTGAGATATTCGTCCAGACTAACGGCATCAACCGTAATATGCCTGCGGGAATTATTGCCCCGGCGTAAACTATGGGTGACGCCTGGGCCGTTCAGATACAACCTTGCCTCCGCCATTCTGTCGAAGGCTGCTTTCTGAATCGCGGTTACATTCTTGTAGCTATTCAGCTCGATATTTTTTTTGAGCATATCAAAGCTTTCCGGATTGGGCTCAAATGCGTAAAGTCTGCCTTCCGGCCCTATAAGTTTTGCAAGAAGCAAGGTATAACAGCCTATATGCGCTCCAATATCGATAACCCTGCCTCCGGAAGTTACTTCATTCATAATAAGCTTGAGAGGCAAAGCTTCCCTGTCCTTAAATATATTGAAATACAGCCTGTCGTTGAAATTCAGGAGCAACTTGTTTCCATAGAACTCTATGATAGTCTGCGGTTTTTTGAAAGGGGAGAGAAAAGCATAAACCAGCCTAGGGGACAATATCCTGTCCAATCTTATTTTAAAAAAGCGTTCCTCAAACCCGTGCTTCAATAACCGGATATGGTATTTTATAAGCTGGATTACCAGCCGGAGATTATAGCTGAATACTGTTTTTTTAAGGTATCCTTCGGTAAAATCCTCCGTGGTTATCATAGGGTTACCGTACGGCTGTGAAGCCGTTGATAAATCGTACTCGCTGAGCTTCCCCGGTATCAAACCTTTTTTTACGCAGATATCATATAATTCCGTGCCATACAAAGGAACCGCGAAAAGCAAAGCCGGGTTAACGTCGAATCTGCTCAGCAGGCTTAACGCCAGATTAATTGTTTCTTCGATATTCTTCTTTGTCTCTCCGGGAAACCCTATGATATAGAATCCCAAAAGCTTTATCCTTAATTCTCTGCAATATTCCGCTACCTTGGTAATTGCGGCTATGGAGGTGTCTTTTTTAATAATCCGATTCAACACGTCCTGGTTCCCCGACTCTATCCCGATCGACAGGCCTTTGCATCCGGCCGCTTTCATTTTTTTTAACAAATTAAAATCGAGCGTATCCGCCCGGATTCCGTTCGGGGCGTCCCATTCTATTTTTAACCCCTCTCCGATAATCTTATCCAGAATGCTTTCAAAGCGTTCCCTGTTTAGCGATATATTGTCATCCTCGAAATGGAACCTTCTTATCCGGAAATTGTTTATGCAATATTTCAGATTATTGATTACGTACTCCGGGGTATGCGCCCTGTATTTGCGCCCCATATGAAGATGCACGGAACAAAAGATACAGCCGTACGGGCAGCCCCGGCTGGTAATAACCGGCATGGAATCCTTTTTGAGAGAGCTTCGCATATTATAAAAATAACGGTTATTGAAATAGTCGCCCGGATTTACGAGTTCATACGCCGGCAAAGGCATATCATCCAGCCTGTTTATAAATCCTCTTGGGCTGTAATTGATTTTTCCGTTCGTCCTGTACGCCAAACCGCTGATCCCTTCCAGTGAGAGCTTTTCATTAACCCTTTTTACGAACTCGTAAAATGTTTCTTCGCCCTCCCCTACTACGCAAAAATCGCAATAATTATTATCCAGCAGGTATTCGTATCTGACCGAAGGGTCAGGACCGCCGAATACAATCTTCGTGCCCGGATTTATTCTCCTGGAGATATCGCTGACCGATACGGCGGAGGCAAGCTGGGTGGCGGAAAGCACGGAAATCCCCACAATATCCGGTTTAAAAGATTTTATCATCTTTTCTATTTTATCGACCGGTGTTCCGTATATGAAATAATCCTCTTCTTTTTTCTTCTGGAAATCAGCCGCTGAGCAGTCAGAGACCATCAGCGTGCATATATCCTTGATCTTTGCGCCTACGCTAAGCAAGCCGACCGGCATATACAAGCTGAACCTTAATGATTTTTTGTAATATCTTTGCGGTGGATTTATAAGAAGAACTCTACTCATAGCTGTTTTTTATTTTTATCAGCCTATAGACTCTTTTTTGTATGGTAGCTGCGTCTATCTTGCCGGCCATCCCGGCGGCTTTCGTATTAGGCCTTTCCGAAAAACCAAAGATATTAACCAGTGGCAGCTCTATCTTTTTTACCAAATCGGCTGTTTGTTCAAAATCTTCTTCCGTCTCGCCGGGAAATCCCGCCATAATCTGAACGCTGAGCTTTGCGGTGCAGCCCGGCAAATTCCTGCGCAATCTTAACAGGCTCTCCGCGGCTTCCCGAGCCGAGTAATTACGGTTCATCAGCCTGATAACCTTATCGCTCCCTGACTGGACTGCCAGGGCGATCCTTTCTATCTTTTTATGGTTCACTATAAAAAGCGGCTCCAGTTCCTCGTAATACTTGATAAACCACTGGACGTTAAAATCAATCAAGATTAATTTATAATCTCCTTCTATCTTGCACAACTCGCTTATTAATTTAACAATTGTGAGGCCTTTATCCATGCCATAACTTCCGGTATCATGGGCCACAAGCATAAATAGCTTAAATCCTTCGTCCAGCCCGGCCCTGAATTCTTTGATTATCTCATCCAGAGGTCTGCTCTGGTGCTTTTCCGCAAAATTCGACTGCACGCAAAAAGCGCATTTCCCGTAGCAGCCTCTTGAAATTCGTATATGGTAAATCTTCTTTGAAACAAATCTGTCGCAGACCGTCCGGCGGTTATTTAAAAATCTGGAAAACATACTGAAGTCAGCTTTAAGGATATCGCGCATGGCCTTCCCCGCGGCGATCAAAAACGAATTATCGCAAAATTTTATTATTTTATTGGGCTCCGGGATCGTGTCAAACTTTTTCTCCGCCTTTATGATATCATCCAGCTCCGAAAGGCACTGAGTGCTTATCTTATCCAAATGACTGAATTCATTCTTTAAAAGCTGCGAATTGATCCCGCGCGAGCATTCGACTATAACCAGCCTGCCATGCCGTGATTTTTTAGCCATATGGGACCTCAGGTCGTTTATGGATTTATTTTCCAGGTCTTCAATTATGGCGCAAGGGCTGATTATGATTATATCCGCCCTGGAAGGATTTTTAGTAAATATAAAGCCGTTGCCGCTTAAATAGTCATAGATCTTCTGACAATCCATGGACATCCTCGGGCAATTAGGAAAGCAATTATAGATGTAAAATTTCTTCATAATGCAATGGTCCTTATTTGACATGAATTAGATGCCCATACTTACGCATTATTCAGCGTCTTCTTAATAATCGGAATCAACATTAATATCCCATAACGCATAAGGAGAGCCGGGAAGCTTGAGATAGTTCCTGGCTGCTAATATTCCGCTTAAAAGAGCATGATCCTGGTTAATGTATTTATGCATACCGGCGCGTCCGATAGAATAGAAATTAGTAAACCTATCTACTGCTGATCTCAATAAATCAAGGTGTTCCTGAAAGCCTACGTAATTAACAGGATACGCCTGCGCCTCCCGAACGACCCAGGCCTTTTCTATCTCGCCGCGTTTTTTTATCAAGCCTATCTCGATCAGCTCGTTAATCGCTAAATCTATCATAGATTTGTTTGACGCATTCCACAGATTGTCGTTTTCAAAAGTGAAATATTCAGCGCTTATCGCCGTTTTGTTCCTGCCTCCAAGCATGGCTCCGGAAAAATTATTATAGTTGGCTACCCTGGCCATCTTGACGTCCGAAGAATGCACGTAAATCCACTGATCTTTGAACAAACATTGTTTATTGATTATTAAATCTACCGTGATGTGGGAGCGGTACCTGAGTTTGTCTGTGGAACTATTTGAAATTTGCGGATTAAGCGCCTTAAAAAAGTTGGCTAAAGGAATGCTGCTAAAAAAACATTTAGCCGTAATATTTATTTTACGTTTATCATGTTGTGTCATATCTATAGATTGTATGGTATTATTTATATGATTAAAACCGACAACGCTGCTATCCAGCATTAATTCAGCTCCTTGAGACATTGCTTTATCGCGCATAGCTTCGTACATCTGTCCCGAGCCCAAAACCGGATAATAAAATTCCTTAATCAGGGTCCTGATATTTTTCTTATCTTTTTTTATCAGATAGTTTTTAATAATCTCAAAGGTATCCCAATCTTTTATTCTCTGCGAAGCCCACTCGGAAGCAATCTCATTGCAATTAATTCCCCACACTTTCTCCGTATAGGTTTTAAAAAAAATTTTATATAATTTGCGGCCGAATTTTTTCACTATCCAATCCTCAAAACTAATCATTTTGGTTGTTATCCTTGTTTGCGAGAAAATAAAGGAAAGGATTACCTCGAATGACACCAGAGGGCCTAATTTTATCAGCGCGTCCAGAGGCTCTATCGGATATCTGAAATATTTATTTTTATAGTATATGCGTGTTAATCTGGATACCGGCCTGAAATCTTTTCCGAGCGTATCGCGCCAGATCTTATTGATTTCCGCATTCTTGGTAAAAAATCGGTGCGGGCCCGTATCAAATCTCACACCTTCAAAGATATCGGTCCTCGCCAACCCTCCGGCTGATTTGTTCTTATCTATAATCAGGATATCGGTAATACCGTGCCTGGTTAATTCTAACGCCGCGCCTAATCCGGCAGGGCCGGCCCCGATAATACAACATTCGCAAGATCTTGAGTTTTCGTTTATATCCATAATTATGCGATGATATCCTATAATAAAGCGGTTGACCGCGTTTTCTTCATCATAACGCTTATTATCCTTACGATGCTCGGGATCCTTAAATAAAAAGTCAAGGCGGCTTTATGCGAAAGCTCTTTAAGTTCTTTATAAGAAAATTCACAAGCGGATTTACCCTGATATTCCTCCCATAGCTTTGAGCCCGGCTCTATCCGTAAAGGATGAAAATTAACCAGGCAGGGCCCGGCCTGAAGAACAAAATCTACGCTTCGACGGATCGTTTGCCGATTCTCGCCCGGCAATCCCAGTATAAAATCTATCGAAGTCATTATCCCGTTGTCATGAGCCAGCTTGATTACGCCGCGCAAGGTTTCCGCTTCAAGCGGATTGCGGTTAATGCGTTTCGCCAGAACCGGGTCCGCGGTCTGAAGCCCGAAAACAAATAAATTGCACCCCGCCTTTTTCATAAGCCCTATGAGCCGGCCCGGATTATCTTTAAAGACTAAAGGATGCAGCACACACATCCAGCGTAAATTGCGGTACTTTTTAGCTATTAACAAAGAACAGAATTCCCGCAGCCAGTCATTGTCATAACCAAACAGGTCGTCCTGAAATATTATGTACCTGACGCCGTGTTTCAAGACAAGGCCATTGATCTCTTTTATCACATTCCCTGCCGAGCGATGCCGATAAGCGTTCCCCCACAAGCTCGGAGAACTGCAAAACGCACAATCAAAAACGCATCCCCTGGAAGTAACCATTGGGACAAAGGGTTTTCGTAGTGGAAGGATATAATGGTCGTGATATTTCCCGAGATCTATCATTTCCCACGCCGGAAAAGGGATGGCGTCTAAATTACCGATAGGAGCTCTTTTCTTGGTGCATAAGACGCGCCCTCCTTCTTGATAGGCAATTCCGTCTATTGCTTCAAGAGGCTTTTCTCCTTTTAAATAATCAGCCACCTCGGAAATAGTATCTTCAGCTTCTCCCAAGCATACTATATTACAGCCGCTCTTCAGGAAGTCCTCGTAAAACAGCTGCCCGGGCCCGCCCACAACAACCGGCATCGCGGGAAGAGCTTCTTTGATTTCTTTTATATATCCCGCCACCTTATCCTTTATCAATAATTGCGCGTAAAACCCCGCAAAAAGATATTTTCCTTTACGTAACCTGGCGATCAAATCCCTTACGTTGAATGCGGAAACGGATTGATCTAATATCTCTACTTCCATCCCTTTCGCTTTCAAAGCGGAGGCAACATACATCAAACCCAATAGAGGCCTTCGCTGCAGCCATCTTAATTGAAACCTGCCTTCCGTAGGATAGCTGAAGCTATCCATAGACAAAGAAAGCAGCAAAATTTTCGGCGCTGGAGGCATTATACGGTTATTCCCTTTGATAAACCCAATATCCAGATCCAAACTGTTCCGTCAACGAAAAAATGCATAAACGCAAAAGTAGGCGACATCACCCCGTCGTAATATGCAGAGCCTGTCATGCTTCTTACGGATAGGTTAAAAGCTACGCTGGCAGAAAAAAGAATCAAGAAATACAGCGTGGCGTAACGAAATTGTGAAAAATAAGAAGCATTTTTATCTTTTTCAACAATCCTTTCCTTGAATCTCTGGCGGTAAAAAAACCAGCCCAAGGCTATCCACTGCAAATTATGGAATACTATTAACGCCTGAGTCAGGATACTGAAATCCCTGATATTTTTCAGTGAAAAATACGTCAGCGGAAAATAATAATTAAAAATAGCCATGGAGACTATCAGGATTTTGAAAAAGCTGATTTTTCTCCATCTGATATACGCATAAACCTGCCTCAATAACCAGCTTATTACTATAAAATACGTGAAAAACGTGATCAGCGTCATAGGTTGATTATCCGCCGGGTGGCGAAAGACGGATTCTATGGCAAATCCGCTTTGGATTCCGAATAGATAGTAAAAAATCAGATAAAATGGCCCTGCCATAAGCGCCAGCATATCGAATACTTTGTCTATCTTCAGATAATCATCATTGCGTAACTTATAAAGTTGTAAAATAAATAAATATTGGATAAAGACATGCCCTGTTCCCAGGTAAAAACGAATGGTTATAATCCAGAAAGAATGGCCCAGCGTGAATAAGGTCATAACGCCGACAAAAGCAAACAGGAGGGCGCCGAGGAACAATAAAGGCCTTTTTTTGTATCCCTGCGAAAAAATATAAACAACGACAAGCCCTGAAACTGCATGCGTAAAATTCATTACCGTATACTCATAAAAAGGTAATCGTGGATTTTGTAAATAAAGATAACATATGAAAGGAACTGCTAAAATAGTAGGGAACCCGGCTAAAAAAATAATATCAAACCACGGGTTCACAAACCACTGTATTTTATTTGGGTTATCGTTTTTTTTCATTAATATTTGCTGTGGAGCTTATCTTGTCAGATGAGATCCATAGTTAATCTGTTTTACTTTACCATTCCATGGAATTCATATAATTATACCATAACAAAACAGCTTTTAGACTCAAGAACTTGACAAATGTGACATTGTTAGAGTGTCAAGTTTTTTGGAGCCGTGATGCCATGGAAAACTACTTATGAGACAACTCTTTAATGATAGTATCCGCGATATTCTCGGCCAGGAGCCTGTTACCTTTTTCAGTGCAATGTCCGAAATCGCCGGCAAACTTATCTATGAAATATTCCCCGTAAGTTCCTTTTTCCACGGCTTCTTTGAATATCTTCCCGTTATCTACTATGATAGCCCCGCTTGAGCCTTCAAATATATTTTTCAACAGCTCCGCATTCCGCATAGGGTATTGCACGCAGATTAATTTTATTTTTCTTTTGTCTAAAATCTCCTTTATTTTCAGATAATTAGAAGCTAGCTGCGGCAAACATCTTTCCCATGTCCTGTTTGTTTTTTTAAAATACTCCTCGGCGGCCTCTTTTCTCCCTGTATCAGCGTATAATCTTGCAAGGCCGTTATGCGCCCTGTCATTATCGGGGTTAAGGTCAATAGCCTTTTTAAACGCCTCCTCGGCTTCTGGATTTTTCCCCTCTTCGGCGTAAACCAGCCCTAATTCAGCGTACGCCCAGTCATTACCGGAGTTTGTTTCCAAGAACTTCTTAAAACAATGCTCCGCTTCCGGCAAATCTTTTTCCACCGCGTTCATCCATCCTAATTGCCCGTACGCCTTGCTGTCCAGAGGATAATGCTTTAAATATTCTTTAAAACATCTTTCGGCTTTGTTCAGATCCCCTTCCAAAACATAAATCGAAGCTAACTCCTCATACCCTTCCTTTCCCTGTAAAGCGGTCAGCGCTTTTTTAAGAATCGCTTCCCTGACACCCCAAAGCTTCCCGGTCTTCATAATTTCGTCTATGCCGCTTTCTTTTAGCTTATTAATAAGATTTCCGCATATAAAGCCGGCCAGATTGCATACCTTGAGAGAGCTTATCCATTTATTTTTCTTCGATCCGGAAGCGTTGCCATAAATCGCAAGGACAGCGTCATTCACCCCTATCATTGCAACTACCATATCGGGATCGTACGCATCCAGGTTTTCCTCCAGCTGCGAGAGTATACGCGCGCTATTGGTGCCCGGAACGCCTTTATTCAATACCTTGAATTTTATCCCGGGATTTTTCCTGTTCAACGCCTCTTCCAGTTGTGCCGGGTAAGCCGCCCTTCCTCCTAACGCCGTAGTGGATTCCCCCAGGCACATTATAAGGTAGCTATTCTCCTGTTTAGCGGGAATCCGGTTTCTGTAATTCTGCGCGGATAAAAATATAAATCCGCCCAAGCGCAATCCCGCTTCTATAAGGGCCAGCAGCAGCAGCAAGCCGAATAATATAAAGCTTATTTTTTGTATAAAAGATATTCGCTGTTGCATTGATAGTATTTGCCTTTTTTTACAGGCGTTCCGCCGTCCTGAAAGAACCGGGCTACCTGTAACTGAATAATTTCAGGAAAAGCGGAGCAAAGCGAACGAACGTAAAAAACCAGGCAGGATTTTTTATTAAGATATCTTTTAACAACTGAGAAGCTATGTCCGGCCTGGAGTAATATTCTCTTGTATATCTTGTGCATATTTGTATAAATTCCAGCTCTTCCGACTCGGTAAACAATTTATCCCTGTAATCCAAAGCTATTTTCGAGCCTGGCAAAACTCCGAGAGAATGAAAATCAACCATATGAGGTTTTGCGCTCAGGCAAAATTCTATATTTTGCCTTATCGTATCCGCCGTATCTCCCGGAAGGCCGAAGATATAAGAAGCTATAACGGTTATGCCGGCTTTCTTGGCCAAATAGATGGATCTAGCCAGCTCTTCCGGCTCGGAAGGGTCTCTGTTGATATTTCTCAATACACCTTCATTGGCTGATTGCGCCCCGAAGCTAATCATGGTACAGCCTGCTTCCGCCATCATAGAAAAAGCCCTGGCCTTGTCTCCTTGAAAACTCAGCGGATGCAGCGTGCACATCCATTTAAGGTTATATCCTTTTTTATTGATCGATAAACAAAATTTCTCCAGCCAATCAAAGTTCATAGCGAATACATCGTCTATAAAATAGATGTATTTTATGCCGAACCCGGAAACAACCTGCTCGATTTCTTCCATAACGTTCTCCACCGAACGCTGGCGGTATTTCATGCCCCAGAACGAATATGACGTACAAAAAGCACAGTGGTGAGGACACCCTCTGGAGGCTAAAATAGTTATATACGGTTTCTTAAGCGGGTAGGCGAAATAATCATAATATCTCCTGATCATATCAGGATCTCTCAGAGGAAAAGCCAGGCTATCCAGGTTACCGATCAGATTTCTTTCTGGCGTAGATAAGATTTGCCTGCTCTTTGCATCATAGTACGAGATCCCCTCTATCCCCTCTAATTCCTTGTTTCCGTGATAGTAGTCTATTATCTCAGCTATTGTCCTGTCGCCCTCTCCGTGGCAGACGATCTCGCATCCGCTTTCAATAAGTTCATTATAATGGATGCACCCGGGGCCGCCGGCGATTATTGGTACGGATAAGTTTTTTTTGATCTCTTGAATAAAAAGGATTGTTTGCTTAAGGGTACAGAAGCTTGTGTAAAATCCGACCAGGTCGAAATTGCCTTTCTTTAAAATGCCAATTAACCCGTCATTGTCAAAGTCCGTCAGCGTCTGGTCAAAAACCCGGGATTCAATTTCTTTTTCCATGAGCGCAGCACGGAGATAATCCAGGCCCAGCTTAGGCCTGCGCATTAACCTCTGCGCGACTGATTGAAATTTATTGCAGGGAAATACGGCGTTTTCCAGCGCGGGATAAATAAAAGCGACTCGTTTAATCTTATGCATATATTGTCACGCCAATGGTTATTGCCTGAACTCTTTCACAATTATTTCAGCGGCAATTTTGTGGCCCAAGCTATTCGGATGAACGGGATTTCCGGAGCTTGATTTAAGCGCTTCCAGCCCGTAACTTTTATAATACTCCATAAGGTCTATGAAGCTCCAGCCAAATTCCCCGCACCATTTCTTTATTAATGCGGACATCTTTGCGTCATGCGCGGCCTCGCGCTCAATCAGATACGGAAAAATAACCACCATGGCCTTGGCCCTTCGCGATCCCGTTAACGCATATAGCTTCTTAAAAGCGCGGTATATCTTGTCATCGCGGAGTAGGCAGTATTTAATGTGCGGGCTAAACTTATAATATTGCAGTAGCCCTATCGCACGCTCATTTACAAATCTTGCCACCAGCGATCTTTCCGTAAAGAATTTATTGAAAGGGATTGAAGACAAATATGGAATCCCTGTTTTATAAAAAGTCAGCAAAAGCCGCCCGTTAACCTTTCTTATCCGCGGATAAGCCTCCGCATCGTCATTCTGGCAATAAGCGACTATTACCAGATTATGCCGTATGTTCTCACAGTATTTTTTATAAGCTATGACCTCTTGCGTTGTGCTCCAGCCGCCGCTGGCGCACGTTAAGATATCAAAGTTAACATCAGGATATTTGCGCCGCAGGATATCTTTCATGACCTCCTGAAATTTTAATTCTCCCTTCCGCAATCCCCATCCTTCGGCAATCGAATCGCCTAATATAATTATCCTGTACGTATTTGAAGCGCCCTGAGCAGCCTCAAGCGATGAATCTTTTTCCGCCTTTATCAAATCATCCAGGGTGTGGCCGGATATGAAACTTAATTCATTCTCAGCGTCCTTTTTAACGCGGTTTTCATCAAGCTGAATGCTGTATTCCGCTCCATAAAAGCTGAGATTTCTTAAATAAACTTCCCCTAAAGCTATAGTACCTGAAACTACGAAAAAAATAACGATAAAAGCTTTAAGGGCCATTACAACATTCCTTTAGGCTATTACGCCGTCTCTGAGATAAATAGTCCTGGCTGCTTGGGAGCCAAGTTCATTATTATGCGTGGTCAGAACCACCGTCAAGCCGTCTTTTTGATTTAATTCTTTCAGGATTTGAAATATCTCTTTGCCGGTTTTTGTATCCAGATTTCCCGTCGGTTCGTCGGCAAATAATATTTTGGGAGAAGTCACAAGCGCCCTGGCAATAGCAACCCTTTGTTTTTCTCCTCCGGACATTTCCTTTGGCAGATGGTTGACACGATGAGCCAACCCTACTTTTTTAAGCATCTCTGTTGCCTTTTCGTTCTCTTCGCGCAGTCCAGCGAAAAGCAGAGGCAACTTTACGTTTTCCAGGGCGGTTAGCGTAGATATAAGCAGAAAATCCTGAAATACAAAACCCATATTCTCGCGCCTTATATTCACCAGGAAATTTTCTTTCAACGAAGAAACATCCTTTCCAAAAACTTCCAGTTTTCCGCCGGACACTTTATCCAGGCAACCTAAAATATCGAGCAGGGTAGTTTTTCCGGAGCCGGACGGGCCCATGATAGCTATAAATTCTCCCCGGCTTATTTCCAAATCGATATCCCTTACGGCATTGATTTCTTCCGCGGGAAGCTTATACGTCTTTGTAACTTTTTGCGCTTTGATCAAAATATCGTTCATGGTCAGTCCCCCATCCTTATTGCCTCAACAGGCCTCATGGAAGAAGCCCGTAGCGCAGGATAAATACCAGCTACCAAACCCATAATCACTGCCCCTATAAATGAAATCCCGAGAAGCCACGGCGTAATCAATACCAGTTGCCCTTTCGGCGCATACGGCAGGATATGCCTTAAAATATATTCCACGGCGCTTGATCCTAAAATAGCTATTATATCCCCCGCGATACCGCCTATAACACAAATAAACGTAGTCTCAAGCCAGATAATCCTGAAAATATCCAATCGCGAAGCGCCTATGGCTTTCATCACTCCTATTTCTTTGGTTCGTTCGAACACCGACATCAGGATAGTATTGATTACGCCTATCACGGCAATAAGAACAGCAATAACAGCGACGGAGTTAGTCATGACCTTGGCGGAAGATATAAGATTGAATATAGTGCCTTTTACTTCCGCCATGCTGATTACCTGAATGCCAGGTTCGTTATACAAGGCTTCTTCAAAAGCCGCTAACTCTCCTATATCCTTTAGCTTAATGCCTATGCCGGTAAGCTTATCGGAAAGGTTAAATATTCTCTGCGCACTTTTAAGAGGCAGGAAAATCACGCCGTCGTCTTGCGTACCAGTCCTTTCAAAAATACCTATGACTTTCAAAACTTTATTTAAGTTCGGCACAAAGATTTCATCTCCGGGCAGGCGTTGTTCAAGCTCAGCCACTTCATAACCCATAATAACTTCGTCCGCATCATCGTTTGAAAACCAGTTTCCTGCTTTAAATTTTACCCAGGGTTTTAATTTCAGATAAGAATCATCAACTCCCATATATAGTGCGATCCCGCCCTGGCCGTTCTGCCTGTCTTTGTCAAACTCCGTGGCAATTAGCTGCGGGGTTATTCTGTCAATCCTGGCGTCTTTTACTATTTTATCGTATACAGCTTGCTCCATATAACGCAGTCCGCCGCCACCTTTAAGCATAAGCGTTGCGGCTTCGTACGGGCACCCTTTTGCAGTCACAAGGACCTGGTATCCCATCTTATCTATATCGCCTGTTAACGCCCGTTGATATCCGGCGTCAAATCCGATCAGGCTAACCAAAACCGCTACTGCGATAGCTACTCCTCCGATAGTAAGAAACGAGCGGATCCTTTTCCTCTTAAGATTTTTAAAAGCTACCGATATAATCTTCATTGAATCTCAACTCCTTCCCCCTGAATCATAGGGCCTGATTCTTTAATAATGACTTTTCCTTCAACCAGCACTCTCTTACCAGTATATTGAGGTATAGCTAATCCCGATTTGCCGATATCCACGTATATAACCGTGTTCCCGTCGGCTACCTTAACATAAAACCAGCACCCGGTCTGACATTCATTGTCTATTTTACCGTTTATCGTCACCGTCTTATTTTCGTACGCTTTAGGGTCTGCCAAAATATCTCTTATGGACGTTAACTGGCGGTTTGAAATTTCCTGTCCGTACTTTTCCTGCCTTGCGCAGCTTGCTATTACAATCAAGCCTGAAATTAAAATAACGCTAAAAAAAACTCTGAATAGGTTTCTCATTCTACTTGCCTCCTTTCGCTCGCTTTAACGCGCAAAAACTCGTGTAGCAGGATAAGGTTCTTCTTTATCCCCCTGATGGTTGCTTTAAAATCTTCGGAGCTATTGGCAGCAGGGTCAACAATTCTTGATACAACTCCGTCCTGCGTATTTTTCCCAGAAACATCATATTTATAAAAATCCGCCAAACTCAGGCCTTTAAGCTGATCGGTAAAAACCTTTGCGCGAAATTTCGCGGATTCAGGAGAAGATATTTTCTGGTAATAGAACTCCAGGATTTTCCCCTGTAAATCCGTTGCCACCACAAGCTGAAGGACGCCGAATTTACCTTTTTGATTCACCCCGTGGATATAACCTAAGGTATCTTTGCCTTTCAACACGGAGTAATACGCATAACCCACGTCAATGTTTTCGTAAACCGGATCCAGCTTGTCTCCGAGCTTATTTTCAACATCTTTTTGCAATGCCTCGCCCCCTGGTGGATTGTAACTCATATTGCGAAAATTTTCAATTCAAATCCCCTGATCTGTTATTTGTAACAGCTGAAACCAACTCGTTTGGTGTCTTATAACCCAATATTTTACGAGGATAGTTATTCA
>Ga0172371_10002239_pt1 | contig 30821 bp, 32 predicted proteins | sample Lak12m_FD_114543 | JGI IMG/M metagenome (GOLD analysis project Ga0172371, IMG submission 114543) | Freshwater microbial communities from Kabuno Bay, South-Kivu, Congo - kab_022012_12m | ecosystem: Environmental > Aquatic > Freshwater > Lake | place: Democratic Republic of the Congo: South-Kivu...
TATCAGCCTCCTGTTGTAGCGCAGCCCACAGGAGCATGGGTTAATTATATAAAGTCAGGGCAGGCTTTTAAGGTGATATTTGACGTGGCCCCAAGCAAATTCAATGACGAGGGCTGGCAGGGAGCAAACGACCCTATGGGGACGCTAAAAGGCGGAGAAACATATACTGTTGTTTATAATGCGGCTGCCGGATGGGCTGTAACGGGATATAACGAAGGCACGGGCGGAATCGGCACATGGACTTATAGGGAACTTAGCCCTGACAACTACCAACTGAACCTTTGGGGCCGGGGTTACACCTTTAGTGAAAAAGGCGAGGTATTTGATTATGAATACGGCCTTGTAGGGCATCTCTCCAAGGGAACAGTATCTTTGCCTCAAACAGGCAGGGAGCTTATAAATAACGGCGCATTAAAAAATCTCAATGGCTGGACTATTCATGAATGGTATCAACCATCAAACGGAAAAGGCGAGGTAAGTATCGCAGGAGACGGCATACGGTTTAAGAGCATACTCGGAAATAACAGAATAGGCATAATGCAGACGATAAATGCCGACGTGTCTTCGTGCAGTTCATTGGTTTTAAGCGCAAGCGCGAAGGCGGATTATCAGGCATTGACAGGAACCGGATGGCAGGGAAGGGAAGCTCCAATTGCTATATTTATGTCTTACACCGATATGAACGGCGTGACGCATAACCTTCTGGGTGAAAATCCGAATGATACGGCAAGGAGGATGTTCTGGCACGGTTTTTATTATGCCGACCCAAAATCGCCAAGCCTTAATATTTTTGGAACTAAAACACAGAAGAGCGCGTGGCACACTTACCATATTGATTTGATGTCTCTTTATCCCAGGCCGAGATTCATACATTTCATCGGAGCAGAGGGAGCAGGATGGGCGCAGAGGGACGGCAAGATAGGCTCGCTAAGCCTAAAGTGTATTGAATGAGTATCGGTAACCTTGAGGGGCATAGCAGCTTCAGCTTTGCCCCTTTTGTTAATCTTTATTGTCAATCAATTCTGCTCTATGGTATTCTTTCTCTATTATTTTGAAAGGATTTTATAAATGAAATTGCGGGAAATTGCGGAGATGCTCGGCGGAGAAATTACAGGCGCTCCTGACATAGAGATAAAAGGAGTTGCCGGAATATCCGATGCCAAAGACGGTGATATAACATTCCTTGTTTCAACAAAACTGATAAAAGAATGCATTGAGAGCAAGGCATCCGCGGTTGTAGTAAAAGACGCAATACATGAGATAAACAAACCGCAGCTAAAGGTGGCAAATCCCCAATATGCGTTCGCAAGACTTCTGGAACATTTTTATATAAAGCCCTTAGCGCCTGCAGGCATAAGCGATAAGGTCTTTGTATCCGATAAGGCAAAAATAGGCGAAGAAGTGACTGTACATCCGATGGCGTTCATCTCTGATGGCGCGTCAATCGGCAGCAAAACAGTAATATTCCCCGGAGTATTCATCGGCGAGAATTCTTCCATTGGTGAGGGATGTGTAATCTATCCGAATGTAACAATCAGAGAGAATGTGAAGATCGGCAGCAAGGTGATAATCCATTCAGGCGCTGTGATAGGCTCTGACGGCTTTGGGTATGTCATGGAGAAAGGGATTCATTACAAAATCCCGCAGGTTGGAGGCGTAATTGTCGGCGATGATGTTGAGATAGGCGCGAATGTCACGATAGACAGGGCAACTACGGGAAATACTGTTATAGGAAAGGGCACAAAGATAGATAACCTTGTTCAGATCGCTCATAACGTGAAGATTGGCGAAAACTCAATCATAGTATCGCAGGTAGGGATAGGAGGGAGCACGGAGATTGGGAATTACGTTGTTCTCGGAGGCCAAGTTGGTGTTGCAGACCATGCAAAGATTGATGACGGAGTCATGGTAGGAGCGCAGTCAGGTCTGATGGGTCGCGTCACTAAAGGAATATATTCAGGCTCGCCGATAATTCCCCATCGCGACTGGCTTAGGTCTATAGCAATATTCGCGAAACTGCCGGAGCTTAATAAAAGGATAAAGGAACTTGAAGATAAGATAAAAGATATCGAAAGGAGAGAGAAATGATAATAGATGTTAAGGGGATACAAGAGTTAATTCCGCACAGATACCCGTTTCTTATGGTTGATAAAATTATTGAGCTTGAGGCGAGTGTAAGGGCAGTGGGGATAAAGAATGTGACTGTCAATGAGCCTTTTTTTCAGGGACATTTCCCCGGCAATCCTATAATGCCCGGAGTTCTGGTCGTTGAGGCGCTGGCACAGGTTGCAGGAGTTCTTGCATTTAAATCAGGAATGCATGGCAGCTCAGTTTATTTTATGAGCATAGAAAAGGCAAAATTCAGAAAGCCTGTTGTGCCCGGAGATCAGCTTAAACTTGAGGTTAAGGTGCTTCAGCAGAGAGGCAATGTATGGAGATTTTCAGGGGTCGCTGCTGTTGATGGAAAGATTACTTCAGAAACTGAATTCACGGCAATGCTTATTACGAAGGAGCAGGAGAAATGAATAAGGGAATACACAAAACAGCAATTATAGACCCTAATGCAGGTATAGAGGAGGACGTATCTATAGGCCCGTTCTGTATAGTGGGCGGAGGGGTTAAATTAAAAAAAGGCACAAGGCTTGCGTCAAATGTGATATTAGAGGGCAATGTAGAGATCGGGGAAGATTGTCAGATATATCCGTTTGCAAGCATAGGGCTTTCACCGCAGGACCTTAAATATAAAGGCGAAAGCACGGGCGTGAGGATAGGCAGTAATAATATTATAAGGGAATATGTAACAATCCACAGGGCCTCGGTCGGGGGAGACGGGATAACAGAGATCGGGGACAATAATTTCCTGATGGCTTATGTTCATGTTGCTCATGACTGCAAGATAGGCAGCAATGTTGTAATGTCAAACCTTGCCACGCTCGCAGGCCATGTAGTGGTCGAGGACTATGCAGTGATAGGCGGGATAGTCGCAGTCCATCAGTTTACAAGGATTGGAGCTTATGCCATGGTAGGAGGATTCAGCGGTGTTGGCCAGGACATATCCCCGTATATGATGGCATCCGGCCCGAGGGCGAAACTTTTTGGGCTTAATTCAATCGGGCTAAAAAGGCATGGTTTTTCCGATTCATCAATTGCCGAGCTAAAAAAGGCATACAAGATACTGTTCAGGGAAAAGCATACGTTGAAGGAAGCGCTAAAGAAAGTGCACAAAGAATTCCCGAATTCAAAAGAAATAAAGACTCTCGTGGAATTTATTGAGAAGAATACAAGGGGAATATGCAGGTAACTCTAACGGTGAATAGGTTAATCGGTCAATCGGTGAATCGCAAAAATAATATAATCATTTGCCTATTCACCTATTCACCCATTCACCTGCCTTTTTAATTATGAAAACTCTCGGACTGATTGCAGGAATGGGCGAGCTTCCAAAGCTTGTTGCTGAAGAGGCGCGGTCAAAGGGATATAAAGTCGTTGCTGTCGCGCTGGAGCCTTTGGCAGATAAAGATCTCGGTTCGCATGTTGATGAGATAAAGCGCATAAGCGTAGGCAAGCTCGGCCAGATAATAGACACGCTTAAAAAAAACAAGGTTAAAGAGGCTGTGATGGCAGGGAAGGTTCCCAAGTCACTTCTCTATAAAAGCAAGATAATACCTGATATGAGGGCAGTGAAACTGCTTTTCTCTCTCAAAGACAGAAGCGATGACTCGATCCTTCTTGCGATAGCAAAAGAGCTTGCCAAAGACGGAATAACTCTTATTAATACAACAGATTTCAGTTCAGGCCTTCTTACTCCCGAAGGCCTGCTCACAGAGGAAAGAATCTCGGAGAACGAATGGAAGGATATCGCGTTTGGATGGAAGATTGCAAAAGAAATAGGGCGGCTCGATATAGGGCAGACAGTTGTTATAAAGGATCAGGCTGTTATGGCAATCGAGGCTATAGAAGGAACAGACGAGGCTATTAAAAGAGGCGGAAAGCTCGCAGGCGAGGGCGCTGTTGTAATAAAGGTCAGCAAGCCGAAACAGGACATGAGGTTTGATGTGCCGGTTGTTGGAATGACCACGCTTAAGTCAATGATAGATGTAAATGCCCGTGTCCTTGCTGTTGAGGCAGGGAGAAGCATTCTACTTCAGCGCAAAAAAATGCTCAAAGAGGCTGACGAAGCAGCAATTTCGATAGTGGGATATAAAGAGTAGTTACGGTTTCCAGAACTCCTCAAACTTCCCGTTTTTTGTAATCCATATAATATAAGGAGCGACGGTTACATCGCCCTTTGCGTCAAACTTTATCTTTCCGAGGGCGCCATCGAATTCCATGGAATGAAGCTTCTCAATTATTGTCTTGCCTTCTTTGCTGTTAGCTTCTTTGATTGCAACGAGCATTATATTTGCCGCATCATACGCATATATGGAATAAGGCCCTATCTCTCCGAATTTTTTCTCGTAGTCTTCAACGAATTTTTTTGCTGTCGGGATCTTTCTCGCGTCAGGGCTGAATGTGAGATATGTTCCCTCTGCCGCCTTTGCGCCTGCAATCTCTATGAACTTAGGGTCAATGGTCCCGTCTCCGCTCATTAAGGGAGCGTTAATGCCAAGTTCTTTGGCCTGTCTTACGAGGAGCCCTGCCTCAGGATATATCCCGCCGAAATAGATGAGTTCGGGTTTTTTCTCTTTTATCGAAATAAGGACTGTCTTGAAATCTTTGTCTCCCTGGATAATACTGCCATAATAAACTATCTCGACGTTTTTCTCGACAAATTTTTTAAATTCGTCAGCAAGCCCCTGACCATAAGTCGTTTTGTCGTGTATGATTGCTATTTTTTTTGCCTTCAGTTTCTTGATAACGAATTCAGCTCCGACCTTGCCCTGTTGGTCGTCCCTTCCGCATACCCTGAAAACGCCTTTGTATCTTTTTTCAGTAAGCTGCGGATTTGTTGACGCAGGAGTTATCATCGGAATTCCCGCGCGGTTGTAAACATCAGAGGCAGGTATCGAGCAGCTTGAATTAAAATGCCCGATTATTCCGGCTGCGCCCGCGTTTACAATCTTGTTTGCAACGGATACCGCCTGCTTCGGGTCGTGCTGGTCATCCTCAACCATTATCTCAATCTTTTTCCCGAGCACGCCGCCTTTTGAGTTCCATTCTTCTACTGCAAGCGTTACGCCGTTCTTGAAGTCTGTTCCCATCTTTGCCTGATCTCCTGTCATCGGGCCGGCAACGCCGATTTTTATTACATCCTCGTTTTTCTGACAACCGGAAAATATCAGGGCAAACGATATAATCATAAATAAGAATACGAATAATTTTTTCATGGGTTTCTCCTCTAAGATTGATGTGTTAGATGCTTATATTATGCGATTCGGTTCCTTTTGTAAAGCATATCGAGAAAGCGTTTTATATTCTCGGATATGTCGCCTTTCAATATTGCAGATGCAACTGCGACAGCATCAGCTCCTGAATCAAGCGTGGGCTTGATGTTTTCTATATTTATGCCTCCGATTGCAACAACAGGAATTGTTATGAGCCGTTTAATTTCTCTAAGCATCTGGATGCCCTTTGGCTCGCCCGCATCTTTTGTTTCTGTCAGAAATATAGGCCCAAAGCCAATATAGCTTGCTCCTCCTCTCTCTGCCTCTATTGCCTGTTCGATGCTGTGCGTGGATACGCCTATTATCTTTTCTTTCCCGAGTATCTTTCTTGCCTCTTTTAAGGGAAGGTCATCCTGACCCAGATGAACGCCGTCTGCATTTACTGCGAGGGCAATGTCAGGGTGATCATTTACGATAAAGACCGCATTGAATTTCTCTGCGAGGTTTTTTAATCTTATTGATTCATGATATATTTCTCTGCGTGATTTGTCTTTCTCCCTGTACTGTATCCATTTTATCCCTGCCCGCAGAACAATATGGGCCGTCTCCTGTGCTGTAAGGTCACAAATTCTTCTGTCAGTGATAAAACAAAGGCCATTTAAATACATCGGCTTAATATTACGCAATCTCTATGCGATTGCGTCCTTTCTTTTTTGCCTCATATAAAGCGGAATCCGCTGCCTGCATCAGTTTATCCGCAGTATCTATAGACCGGGCCATGGCATTCGCAATCCCGATGCTTACAGTAATTTTTCTATTGGGCATATCTTTGAACTTATGAGCTGAAATTGCCGCGAGTATTTTTGAGGCAGGCTGAAGGGAATCTTCTTTTTTAGTCTGGGGCAATAACACTACAAACTCCTCACCGCCCCATCTTGCTGCGGTGTCTGCTTCTCTGAGGCTGCTTTTTATTATCTCTGCTGTTTCTTTGAGAACAGAATCGCCTGCCTGATGCCCGAAGGCGTCGTTGATGTTTTTAAAGTGATCTATATCCAGCATCAGACATGCAAGGGAAGTTTCGTATCTGAGCGCCTGCGCGAATTCCTTTTCGAGCATAGACGCTGCATACCTCCTGTTATAGAGCCCTGTCAAAGGATCTGTAATTGCCATGATTTCAACCTGTTTTAAAAGGTCTTGAAGCTGACGGTTTTTCTGCCTCAGTTCATCCTGCAGGGCCTTTGTCCTCAAAGCAGCGTATATCCTTGCATTGAGTTCAACATTGTTGTAGGGTTTCGGAAGATAATCATCAGCGCCTGCCTCCAATCCTGCAACCTTATCGGTTACAGCGTCCTTGACCGTGAGCATGATTATGGGGATTCCTTTTGTGTCATCATTGAGTTTTAGCCAGCGGCATATTTCATTGCCGCTCATATCAGGGAGGACGAGATCGAGAAGTACGATATCCACATGATTGGTTTTTACTTCTTTAATTGCCGACTTGCCGTCTTCAGCCCAGATGACATCATATCCATCTTGCTCTAAGAAGTCTTTGGCAAGCCCTGCCTGGGATTTGCTGTCTTCTACGAGAAGAACCGTTGCTTTTGCCATAAAAAAGAGTATAACATTTTCGCAGACGTTACTTGAAACTCTGATCTTTTGAGGGGAATATTCCTTTTTCTACTTCGCCTTTATAAGCCTTGATTGCCTTTAATGCCTCAGACTTTAACTCTGCATACCGCTTAACAAACTTAGGCGTGAATCTCTCGAAAAGTCCGAGCACGTCATGAAGCACAAGCACCTGCCCGTCGCAGAAAGGCCCTGCGCCGATGCCGATAGTGGGGATTGTAAGCTCGTCCGTAATAGTTTTTGCAAGCTCTATGGGAATTGCCTCAAGCAAAAGGGAAAATGCGCCCGCATCCTCCGCAATGTGAGCCTCTTCAATCAGTTTCTTCTGTGCTTCTTCTGTCTTCCCCTGAACTTTATATCCGCCCATTCTGTGAATTGACTGCGGCGTGAGCCCTATATGCGCCATCACAGGGATGTCCGATTTTGTCATTGCCTTTATATGTTCTGCCACTTCAGCGCCGCCTTCAAGCTTTATTGCGGAGGCGCCTGCCTCCTTCAGAAATCTTCCTGCATTTCTTACAGCCTCTTCTACGCTTGCCTGATAGGACATGAACGGCATGTCTCCTATTACCATTGAATTCTTAACCGCCCTTGATACCATCTTTGTGTGATAAATCATTTCATCCATTGTAACAGGCAGGGTGTTTTCAAGGCCCTGAACAACCATCCCGAGAGAATCTCCTACAAGCACCGCATCAATGCCTGCCTCGTCAACTATTTGCGCGAACGGGAAGTCATAGGCAGTCAGCAGCGTAATTTTTTTATGCTCGGTTTTTTTCTTTAAAAAGTCCTGAATAGTTATCTTCGGCATAAATGTTTCTCTCCTAAAAATCAACCACAACACTTTCTGAAGGCGGGCTTTCTTTTATCGGCCCGACCGCAGTTATTCTGTATGTATGTTTTTTGCCTGTTTTTTCCCTGATGGTAAATGTAGGGGTGAATGGTTCTGCTACCAGCTTAAATCCCTCAGCCTCGGCCGTTTTCCTGTAAACTCTGTATTTTGTTGTCCATGTCTCAGGGTTTTCCTCCCATGTGATAACTGTTTTATCCTCTGCTGTAATTGTCTGCAATCCCCTGGGCTTTGAGGGCGTGAAATCAGAGGGGTTAACCTCTATCTCGTTGGATGGGGGGCCTTCGTGCCTTATCCCTGCAGTTAATATAGCCCTGACCGTGTAATAAACAGGTTTGGTCAATTCCAGATTGTCGGTATATGAAGATGTTTTTAATGGTTCGTTATTCATAGGATTAAGGCCGTATTTTCCCTTGTCGGAGGTTTTATAAATGTTATAGAAAATGCCATTGCCGCTATCTTTCCATGATATATTCAGGGCATTATTTCCGACCTGCGCCGAAAGGTCTTTAGGGGCAGGAGGAACAGCCTCGGGTTTAACGGTTATTGCATTTGAATCGTCGCTGAATACATTTTTTAAGGTCTGGGCGATTATTTTATACCTGTAAGAGACGCCTGTTTTAAAGTCGGTATCTTCATATGAATACCTGCCTGCAGCTACAAATGCTATATTCTTGAACTCTCCGCCCTCTGATTTAAAAACATGAAACCCGTTAAGATTTTTTCTTTTATCGGTATGCGACCATGATAAAATAATCTTGTCTTCCCTGTGTATTGCCGTTAGATTTATCGGTGTTTCGGGTTTTTCGTAGGCCTTAAGCGTAGGCGGCCCTTTTTTCCCGCAGGAGACGAGTGTGAGGCAGATAATAAGCAGCAAGAAAGATGCACGATACATGATGCATGATGCATGAAAAATGGTACGTGTATCATGTATCATGCTGACTCCTGAGCGCTGACCACCTTCATCCTATCAATCTCTTCAGCCTCTTTATTTGTTTTCTGACTTCTGCGGGAGAGGTCCCGCCTCTGGAGACCCTTGCCTTTATGGAATCTTCAGCCCTTATATGCTTATATATGTCTTTTGCGATTGAAGGGGAGAATTTTTTGAACTCGCCGATAGAAATTTCTTTGAGTTGTTTTTTATTCCTTATGCAGTAAAGGACGATCTTCCCTGTTATCCCATGAGCAGCCCTGAACGGCATTCCCCTTCTCACAAGATATTCTGCAATGTCGGTTGCGGTGGAAAAGGATTCTCCCGCAGCCTCCTGCATTTTCTGTTTCCTGAATTTTATCTCGGGCAGCATCTGGGTGAGGACAGTCAGGCATGATTTAATAGTATCTGCCGTGTCAAACACAGGGATCTTGTCCTCCTGCATATCTCTGTTATACGCTAACGGGAGGCCTTTCATAATCGTTAGGAGCGATATCAAGCTTCCGTATACCCTTCCGGTTTTCCCTCTTAGCAGTTCTGCGACATCGGGATTTTTTTTCTGAGGCATAATGCTCGAGCCTGTTGTAAATGCGTCAGGCAATTCCACGAATGAGAATTCCGCCGTTGACCATAATATGAGTTCCTCTGCAAGCCGCGAGAGGTGCATCGCAAGGATGCCCGAACCGGCTGCAAACTCTATTGCAAAATCTCTGTCAGATACCGCGTCAATGCTGTTTTCAGCAATGCCGTTGACTCCGAGCAATTTTGCGACATATGCCCGGTCAACAGGAAGAGTTGTCCCGCTTAGCGCGCATGCTCCGAGCGGCAGCAGGTTTATTCTCTTAAGCGAATCTTCAAAACGGCCTTTGTCTCTCTGGAGCATCTCTATATACGCAAGGAGATGGTGTGACAGAAGCACAGGCTGAGCCCTCTGCATGTGCGTATAGCCGGGCATGATAATGTCAATATGCTTTCCCGCCATAGCGAGGATTATTTTCTGGAGGGCATTTATGAGTGAAATAATCCTTTTGGTTTCGTCTGTTAAATATAGCCGTAAATCTAGCGCTACCTGATCATTTCTTGAGCGCGCCGTATGGAGTTTTTTGCCGGCATCTCCGGTTTTTTTTATAAGCGCTGCCTCTATGTTCATATGAATGTCTTCGAGTTCTTCTCTGAATTCAAACCTGCCTGCCTCTATCTCTTTTGCTATTTCATTGAGCCCCTTTATTATTTTCTTCGAGTCTTTTTGCGGGATGATCCCCTGCCTGCCGAGCATCTTTGCGTGGGCAATGCTTCCTTCAATGTCATATCTCCAAAGCCTCTTGTCAAAAGAGATGGATTCCGTGAAAGATTCAACATATCTCGATGTTTTCTCGGCAAATCTTCCCGCCCATGGTTTTTTCATTATGTGTAAGCATAAAATTTTAATCCCGATGTGTCAAGGGTTTTGTGATTATGCGGGGTTTACAGATATAAAGCCGTTATGTTATCCTTAACCTTACTTAAAAATTAGAAAGGTGGTGATTTAATGCCTCTCAATAAAGAAAAGAAACAGACAATTATGGACGACTTTAAGATCCACGAAAAGGATACCGGTTCTCCCGAGGTTCAACTGGCTATTATGAGTGAGAGGATAAATTATCTTACTGAGCATTTTAGAGCCCACAAGAGTGACCACCACTCACGCCGCGGACTCCTGAAACTTGTCGGGCAGAGAAGAAAATTGCTCGACTATCTTAAGGCCTCAAGCAAAGAGCGGTACGCAAAGGTGATTGAGCGCCTCGGCCTTAGAAAATAGATTCAAAAAACATACAACATACAGAGAGAGGTTTAATGACTACAATAGAAGTTGAAGTTAGGGGTAAGCGTTTAATTATTGAAACAGGCGAAATGGCAAAGCAGTCGGACGGAGCAGTTGTTGTGCAGTATGGCGACACAGTAGTTCTGGCAACAGCGGTTGCAGCAAAGAAAGCAAGGGAAGGGCTTGATTTCTTCCCCCTCACAGTTGATTATCAGGAGAAGACTTATTCGGCAGGCAAGATCCCCGGCGGATTTTTTAAGAGAGAAGGCAGGCCAAGCGAAAAGGAAGTCCTTACATCCCGCCTGATAGACCGTCCGATCCGTCCGCTTTTCCCGAAAGGTTTTTACTGCGAGACACAGGGTATTGTTTCAGTGCTATCCTACGGAGAAGAAAATATATCCGATACCCTTGGAATAATCGGCATATCAGCGGCTCTTATGATCTCGGATATCCCGTTTGCAGGCCCTGTTGCTGCAGTCAAGGTAGGCAGGATTAATGGTGATTTCATAATAAATCCTGATCTGTCAGAAATGGACAAGCTTGACATGAGCCTTGTTGTTGCAGGCACCGAACACTCGGTTTTGATGGTTGAAGGAGAGGCCGGCGAGGTCGCCGAGGAAGTGCTCCTTAAGGCGATAGATTATGCGCACACAGAGATAAAGCGCATAACTGCAGTGCAAAAAGACCTTAGAAAGGCTGTTGGTAAGGAAAAGCGTGTGTTAACCCCTCCCGTAGTTGATGAGGAACTGAGGGGCAAGGTAAAGGCGTATGCGCTTGGAAGGATGAAGGACGCCATTAATATTCCCGGAAAGCAGGAAAGGCAGGATACGCTTGATATCATATTAAAAGAAACGGTAGAGCATCTTAATACGCCTGAAAAAGATTTAACCAAGGCTATAGCAGATGCTTTTTTTGAACTCGAAAAAGACCTCGTAAGGAGGATGATTATAGAAAAAGGGATTAGGACTGATGGAAGGAAATCCGATGAGATACGGCTTATAAGCTCAAGGGTTGGATTGCTTCCGAGGACTCACGGCTCAGCCCTTTTTGTCAGGGGTGAGACTCAGGCCTTAGTTGTAGCGACTCTCGGCACTGCTGACGATGAGCAGAGGATTGACTCGCTTGACGGCGAGAGTTCCAAGTCATTTATGCTTCATTATAATTTTCCTCCCTTCAGCGTGGGAGAGGTCAAGCCGTTGCGCTCTCCGGGCAGGCGTGAGATAGGGCATGGAGCGCTTGCTGAAAAGGCGCTGAAATCTGTGCTCCCTTCCAAGGAGGCATTCCCGTATACGATAAGAATCGTTTCTGATATCCTTGAATCGAACGGCTCGTCTTCAATGGCAACAGTGTGCGGCGGGACGCTTGCCCTTATGGATGCAGGGGTTCCGATAAAGGCTCCTGTGGCAGGCATCGCGATGGGGCTGATACAGGAAGGCGAGAAAAATATCGTGCTTACGGATATCCTTGGAGTGGAAGATCATCTCGGCGATATGGATTTTAAAGTGACGGGCACTGAAAACGGAGTAACTGCATTTCAGCTTGATGTTAAGACAGGCGGAATAAATATCTCTATTATGGAAAAGGCACTTGAACAGGCCCGGCAGGGAAGGCTTTTCATATTAGGCAAGATAAAAGAGGTTATAGCATCTCCGAGAGAAACACTTGCTCCCCATGCCCCGAGAATTTATACCATGCAGATAAAACAGGACAAGATACGGGATGTTATAGGCACTGGCGGAAAGGTGATAAGAGGGATAATAGAGCAGACAGGCGTGAAGATAAATGTCGATGATTCAGGTTTAATAAATATTGCGTCTGCTGATGAGGCGGCGGCACAGAAGGCAATTGAGATAATCAAGGGAATTACTGCGGAGGCGGAACTCGGCAGAATATATCTTGGCAAAATAAAAAGGATTGTTGATTTCGGAGCCTTTGTGGAAATATTCCCGGGGACTGAAGGCCTTCTTCACATATCCCAGATAGATGAGAAGAGAATAGCAAATGTCACCGATGTGCTTCACGAGGGAGAGGAAGTCCTTGTCAAGGTAATCGAGATGGACAGGACCGGCAAGATTCGCCTTAGCAGAAAAGAGGCTTTGAGAGAGCAGGCTACAAAGGCTTAAGAGCTTTGTTTAAAAAAACACATCTTGAAAACGGCACGCCCGTTGTTATGGAGCAAATCAGGAATGTCCACTCTGTTGCTCTCGGCATATGGGTTAAGGTCGGAGCCAGAAACGAACCTCCTGAAAAGAACGGCATCTCGCATTTCCTCGAACATATGTTTTTCAAAGGCACTCAGAAGCGTTCTGCAAAAGATATTGCAATTGACACTGATTCCCTCGGAGGCGACCTCAATGCTTTCACATCGCGCGAGAGCACGACATTTTATATAAAGATCCTCGACGAATATTTTGACAAGGGCATTGAGCTTCTTTCGGACATATTCCTCCATTCCGCATTCCCTGAAAATGATGTGGAAAAAGAAAAGGGCATTGTGAAAGAAGAGATAAAAATGGTGGAGGATACGCCTGATGATTACATCCACGACCTGTTTAATGCGACGATATGGGGTAATGAAGGCATAGGCCAGCCTGTTCTCGGCAGAAGAGAGACGGTAAAGTCATTCAAAAGAGAAGACATTGTCGGCCATATAAAGAGATACTACGGAACTAAGGACACCGTCATATCCTGCGCCGGAAATTTTGACGGGGATAAACTTCTTAAGGCCCTCAATCACAGTTTCGGCTCTCTCAGGAGAGGCTCTGAACCCGAGAAATATCCTGCGCCTTTATTCAATGGAAAAGTTTCCATCCACGGCAAAGACCTTTCAGAGGTTCATCTCTGCGTGGGTGTCGAGGGCATGCCTGTGGCAAGCAGCGACAGATACGTGTTGTTTCTTCTTAATACAATTCTCGGAGCCGGCATCAGTTCAAGGCTCTTTCAAGAGATAAGGGAAAAAAGAGGGATGGCGTATTCGATTTATTCCTATGTGGCGTCATATCTCGATACCGGCGTATGGGCTGTATACGCGGGCACAGGGAAAAAGAAAATAACTCAAGTGATAGAACTCATTATCAAGGAGATGAAAGAGCTTGCGGATAATGTGACGGATGCCGAGCTTCAAAGGGCAAAGGCTCAGCTTAAAGGCAATCTTATGCTGGGCCTTGAGTCAACAAACAGCAGGATGCAGAACATAGCAAGGCAGGAAATTTATTACGGAAGGTACTATTCGCCTTCGGAGATCCTTAAAGAGGTAGACGCTGTGGATTTAAGGCATGTGAAAGATTTGTCAAAAAGGCTGATGTCCAAAAATGAATTTGCCCTCACAGTACTCGGCCCTGTGAATGAGGGAGAGATTAAGGGTTGTTAGCGCTGCTTTTTTGATAATATTTTTTTCCCCCATTCTTTCATCATAACTTCAGGCTCTTCCAGCGCTCTCTTACAGCGCAATGCGTACTTGTTCGACAAAATAGATATATTGCCGATGTTATTATCCATGTCTTTAAGCATGCCCTTCATGCCTGCCTCAAACCGGGACAACGTAACTTTTTGCGCCATTTCCCTGTTTCTTATTTTTTCGGCGGTCATAAGGGCATACTTAATGGCGGTATCCGAAGCCTGTCCATATTTATCGGCCACCGTTTTATGTCCGGCGCTTTTCATTGCCTGGGAGACAATCGAAAAATAACTTGAGCACTCAGCGAACTCACTTGAAATATTATCGAAAATTTCAATCTCTATCGCCTTGTTCCCCGCGTATGCTGAGGCAGTAATCAGGATTAGCAGAACAGCCTGCCACAGAATTTTCATTAGTTATCTCCTTTTTGTCCGCGAACATCATATCTTTAAACTGATTTTACAATTTGTGGCATTCTATATTTGAAAATGGCATATTGTCAAGCTGGTGTATAAGTTCAAGGCGTGTCCTTGACAACCTTCAATAATTGAAGGAGAATTTAGGCAGGGACACGGGACTATAAAAAACTTTTTTTCTATACATATCAGGAGGTGTGTAATGCCTGAAACCTTTAGGAATTTAATAAACGGCAAATGGATCGAATCTTCTTTAGGAGAAAACTTTAAGAGCGTAAATCCTGCGAATACCTCTGAGATAATCGGGATAATAAGCAAATCAGGCAAGGCTGATGTTGATAAAGCGGTGAAGGCCGCGAGGAATGCTTATAAGAACTGGAGGCTTGTGCCTCCTCCGAAAAGGGGAGAGATGCTTTTCAGGACAGCAGAGATACTGGTAAAAAGAAAAAAGGCACTGGCAGAATTGATGACAAGGGAAATGGGGAAAATCCTGTCCGAGACCCTCGGCGATGTGCAGGAGGCAATTGACATCTGCTATTACATGGCAGGCGAGGGAAGAAGGCTTTCAGGCGAGACCGTGCCTTCGGAGCTTTCCAGCAAAGACTGCAAATCCATTCGTGTTCCTCTGGGGGTCTGCTCCCTCATTACACCGTGGAATTTCCCCATAGCAATCCCCGCATGGAAAATTTCCGCTGCGCTCATATCAGGCAATACTGTTGTGTTTAAGCCGAGCAGCTATACTCCGGTATGCGCTGCAAGATTTGTGGAAATACTTCAGGAGGCGGGAATGCCGAAGGGGGTGGTTAATCTCGTCAACGGAAGCGGTGAAGATGCAGGAGAGTATCTTGCGTTCCATCAGGGAATAGATGCTGTCTCTTTCACAGGCTCGACAGGAGTGGGCATGAAGATCGTTGCAAGGTGCGCTGAAAACGGAAAGAAGGTATCGTGCGAGATGGGCGGAAAGAACGCCATAATCGTTATGGATGACGCAAAGCTTGAGCTTGCCGTTGAAGGCGCAATATGGGGCGGGTTCGGAACAACAGGGCAGAGATGCACTGCTGCAAGCCGCGTTGTTGTTCATGAGGCAGTTTATGACAGGTTTCTCGAGATATTCAGGAACGCTGCATCAAGGCTAAGAATAGGAAATGGCCTTTCCGATAAAACCGATATAGGCCCTGTGATCAATGAGGCGCAGATGAAAAAGGTTTTGAATTATATCGAAATAGGCAAAAACGAAGGGGCGAAACTTGTTATTGGCGGAAATGCTTATAAAAAAGGCGAGTGCTCTAAGGGATATTTCATTGAGCCGGCCATATTTTCGGATGTTGCTCCTGAGATGAGAATCGCACAGGAAGAAATCTTCGGGCCTGTGGTATGCGTTATTAGGGCGAGGGATCTGGATGATGCAATAGGTATTGTGAATGGCACGGCATACGGCCTTGTCTCTTCCATTTATACTCAGGATGTAAATAAATCCGCGGTTGCGGAAAGAGAGCTTGATACAGGCATAGTTTATATAAATGCGTCAACAATAGGCGCTGAGGTGCAACTGCCTTTCGGAGGCGCCAAGAAGAGCGGCTTTGGATATAAGGAGGCTGGAGGAAGGGGAGGAGCGCTGGATATGTTTACAAAATGGAAGGCTATTTACAGGGACTTCAGCGGAAAACTTCAAAAGGCTCAGATAGATAAATAAAATATGGCTGACATTGTTAAAAAAGCAAAAAATCTTTTGACCTCTGCTCTTGTCATGCACACCGATATTATTGTCAGAAAGGCTGAAGGAATATATGTAGAGGGTGTGGACGGAAGAAGGTATATGGATTTTTCATCCGGCCTTGCGACTGCCAATACAGGGCACAACCATCCCGCTATTGTCGAGGCAATAAAAAAACAGGCAGAGATGTTCATTCATTCAGGATGCATGTTTTATTACGAATCCATTGTAGGGCTTTCTGAAAAACTGAAAAAAATAACGCCTTCAGGGCTTGATATGTTTTTTTTCGGGAATTCAGGAGCTGAGGCGGTGGAAGGCGCTATCAAGCTCGCAAGATTATATACCGGAAGGCAGGGCATCATAGCTTTCACAGGGAGTTTCCATGGAAGGACTTTTGGGGCCTTAAGCCTTACCACATCGAGCATTAAATACAGAAAAGGATATCATCCCCTTCTCCCGTCTGTTTATCATTCTCCGTATCCGTACTGTTATCGCTGTTATTTCGGACAGAAGCCTGAAACATGCAGCATGGGCTGCTATGAATACCTTGAAGGTCTTTTTAAACACCAAATCTCAGCTGAAGAAGTTGCATGCCTGATAATTGAACCTGTGCTTGGGGAAGGAGGATATGTTGTTCCTCCAAAGGGATTTCTTAAAAGGCTCAGGGCGCTCTGTGATAAATGGAATATTCTCCTTATCCTCGATGAGGTGCAGTCAGGCATGGGAAGGACAGGAAAGTGGTTTGCCTCTGAGCATTTCACTGTTAGCCCCGATATAATGACAGTTGCCAAAGGCATTGGATCAGGAATGCCTTTAAGCGCTGTGGTTTCTAAAAAAAGGATTATGACAAAATGGCCTCCGGGAGCTCACGGCACAACCTTTGGAGGAAATCCGGTTTCCTGCGCTGCTGCCATAGCAACTATCGGTGTAATCGAAAAGGAAAAGCTGCTGGAGAACGCGCTCTCGATAGGAAAACATACGCTTAAGAGGCTGAACATCATGAAAGAAAAATACAACTGCATTGGAGATGTGAGGGGCCTCGGGCTAATGATAGGAATAGAGTTTGTAAAGAATGGCAACGAGCCGGATAAAGAACGATTGGAAAAGGTGATAGGTTATTGTAGGGATAAGGGGCTGATTTTGCTTGAGTGCGGGATTGATAAGAATATCTTAAGGCTTGTGCCGCCTTTGGTTGTTAAGAAAGATGAGATTGATAAGGGGCTTGATATTCTGGAAGAAGCAATCGTTAAAACATCAGACAAAGGATAGAGATTGAAGAAACAGAAAGTCGTTATCATGGGCGCAGGGGGGAGGGACTTCCATAATTTCAACGTGGTCTTCAGGGATAATTCATATTGCGAAGTCCATGCGTTCACAGCAGCCCAGATTCCCTATACAGAGCGAAGAAATTATCCGGCAGAGCTTTCAGGTGTTTTATATCCCGATGGCATACCTATTTATCCCGAGGAAGAACTCGGGATGCTTATTTCAAAGAATAAGATAGATCAGGTTGTATTTTCATACAGCGATATATCCCATGAGCACCTCATGAACAGGGCCTCTCTCTGTCTTTCTCTCGGGGCTGATTTTATTCTTCTCGGGCCTGAAAAGACCATGCTCAAAAGTTCGATCCCTGTTATTTCAATATGCGCGGTGAGGACAGGATGCGGAAAGTCCATCATCACAAGAAAGATCGCGGGGATATTCAGGGAGAAAGGAGTAAAGACATCCGTAATCAGACACCCCATGGTTTACTGCGATTTCACGCCTGTCAAAAGATTTTCCACGCTTGAAGATATTGACCGACAGGCATGTACCATAGAAGAAAGGGAGGAGTTTGAACCTCTTGTGGAAAAAGGCATCACTGTTTATTCAGGCGTGGACTATCGGATGGTGCTTGAAGAGGCAGAAGAAAACTCTCAGGTCATAATATGGGATGGAGGGAATAATGACTTTCCCTTTATAATCCCTTGTATGGAGATAGTATTGCTCGATGCCCTGAGGCCGGGGCATGAGATGCTTTTTTATCCCGGCGAGGTGAATTTAAAACGGGGCGAGATTTTAATAATCACAAAGGTGAATGAAGCAAAGAAAAGCAAGATACAATCGATAAAAAGAACAATACGTGATGAGAATCCTAATGCAAAGGTTCTTGAGGCTCCGTCGATGCTTAATATCAGTAATCATGAACTGATAAAAGGCAAAAAAAAGGCGCTTGTTATTGAGGACGGCCCTACAATAACACATGGCAATATGCCCCATGGCGCCGGCGTTGCTGCTTCAAAAAATATTGTCTCAGCGTTTGTTGACCCGAGGCCGTATGCCGTGGGCTCCATAAAGGAGACTTATGAAAAATATCCGCATATCGGCCCTGTCCTTCCTGCTATGGGATATTCGGCAGTCCAGATAAAAGAACTTGAAGAAACGATCTCGCTGACGCTGGCCGATATTGTCGTCATAGCCACTCCTTTTAATCTTCAAAGGCTAATAAAGATAGACAAACCCGTTGTCAGGGTATCTTATGATTTTGATATAGACCTGACATGGGTGGTGGAATCTTTCATTGAGAAATATGTCCGCTGAAACTCCTATCCTGATAGCACTCGGTGGAAATGCCCTAATACTTTCTGGCGAAAGGGGATACATAGATGAGCAATTCAGGCATACAGATGCATGCATGAGGCCTGTCGCAGCCTTAATATCAAAGGGTGTTGATGTGATCATCACGCACGGCAACGGCCCGATTGTCGGTAACATACTCCTCAGGAATGAATGCGCGAGAGACTACATCCCACCAATGCCTCTTTATATATGCGTTGCAGATAGCCAGGGAGGGATAGGCGCTATGATGTCGGAGAGCCTGCATAATGAACTAAAGAAGGGCGGTATCCGGAAAACTGTTTCCACAATCATAACCCATGTGCTTGTGGATAAAAACGATCCGGCATTTAAAGAACCTACAAAACCAATAGGCCCTTATTATTCTCATGATGACTCAAAGGTTTTCATATCGCAGGGATGGTATATGCGTGAAATAAAGGGAAGCGGCTGGAGAAGGGTAGTAGCCTCTCCCCGGCCCAAAAAAATAATCGAGATTGAGGCTATAAAAGCAGCTCTTGAAAACGGAATTATCCCTATAGCATCGGGAGGGGGAGGCATTCCGGTTATAGAAGAAGGCAATTCATTTAAAGGCATTGATGCGGTCATAGACAAAGACCTTTCTGCGAGTTTGTTGGCAAGAGAACTTTGTTTAAAGAAGTTTGTGATACTCACTGATGTAGATGGAGTCTACCTCAACCGGGAAGGCAAAAATAAGCAGAAGCTTGACAGGCTCACCGTTGAAGATGCGAAGAAATATCTTCTTGAAGGACAATTTCCTCCCGGCAGCATGGGCCCCAAAATAGAGGCTGCCATAGAATTTATTGAGTCCGGAGGGGAAGATGTGATTATATCAAGGCCTGAAGATCTGCCGGGGGCAATGAAAGGGAAATCGGGGACAACAATAACACGCTAATTCTTTACCAATTCACTCAACTAAATACTTGACAAGGTTAGTAAGGTTTTATAAAATTCATACATGCTGAGATTATCCACAAAGGGGCAATACGGCGTCAGGGCGATGTTCGAGATAGCGAGGGGTTATCCTGCTAAACCGATTTCTATTAAGGGCATAGCGGAGAGACAGGATGTCTCTGTTGCCTATCTCGAGCAGATACTCAATAAACTTAAAAATGGCGGGCTTGTGAAAAGCATTAAGGGGCCGGGCGGCGGTTACATTTTAAATAAAAAACCGGAACGCATCAGCATCAGCGCAATCCTTAAAGAACTCGAAGGCCCTGTTGCGATAACATCGTGCCTTAACCCCGAAGAGGGATGCGTGAGGGTCGAAAGCTGCGTTACATATGCCCTCTGGAAATCTTTGGGAGAAAAGATAGAGGGGTTTTTGGATACGGTTACATTGGACGATCTGATTAAAGGGACTTTGTTGGGCAAGCCGGATAAGACACCCGGTAAAACTAAAACAATTATGTTAAGCAGGATGTCATTGCGAGAAGTCCGCCGTAGGCGGGCGACGAAGCAATCTTAGCATGATGAGATTGTCACGCCTTTCAGGCTCGCAATGACAACAGAAAATTAAAATAGTTATGAAGTTTGTGGATAATGTTAAGGCGGATGTAACGACGGATATCGTTCATATGATGTGCCCGATGCATCTGCTTAAGCTTGAAGAGAAGATAAGGGAGCTAGAGGACGGGCAGATACTGGAAATTATGACGGACTATGATGGGGCTCTCGAAGATATTCCGGGTTGGTGTGCAAAGACGGGAAATGAATTTTTAGGAATGAGCGAAACAGAAGAATTTTATAAATTTTATATCAGAAGGAAGGTGAAGAAATAATGAGAAAATGTTATTTCGACCATGTTGCGACAAATCCACTGGACATGCGCGTGTTTGACGCAATGATGCCTTATTTCAAGGAGGATTTCGGCAATCCTCTCAGCCTTTACGAATCCGGCTCAAAGGCAAAGGAGGCAATAGAAAACGCGAGGGCGCAGGTAGCATCACTCATTAATTCAAAACCGTCCGAGATAATCTTTACCGCAAGCGGCGCCGAGGCAAATAATTTTGCGCTTCGCGGCATTGCGCTTGCAAGGCAGAATGAAGGAAAGCATATGATTGTCACCAGGGTGGAGCATCATTCAATCCTGAATTCCGCGCGCTTCCTTGAAAAGGTGGGTTTTGTGGTCACGTTTCTCCCTGTGGATAAACATGGAATCGTTGACCCGGACGCGGTAAAAAAATCCATAACAAAAGAGACAACTCTCATATCCGTAACCCATGCGAGCAGCGAGGTAGGCACTATAGAGCCCATAAAAGAAATAGGAAAGATCGCAAAGGAAAGAGGGATAATTTTCCACACAGACGCGGTCGCGGCAGTTGGAAATATTCCGGTTGATGTTAAGGATCTCGGGGTTGACCTATTGAGCATGGCGGCCCATCAGTTTTACGGGCCGAAGGGCGCGGCTGCCCTTTACGTAAGAGAGGGGATGAGAATAGTGCCGCTTATTTATGGCGGGATACAGGAAAGCGGCAGAAGGGCAGGCACAGAGAATGTTCCCGCGATTGTAGGGATGGGCAAGGCAGCGGAACTTGCAAAAAATGAAATGGCTGAAAGAACGGGGCAGGCAAAGAAACTGAGGGACAAGCTCATTCAGGGTGCGTCCGAAATTGAAAATGTCTTTCTTACGGGACATCCCGAAAATAGGCTTCCGGCGCACGCAAGTTTCACTGTTGAATTCATAGAGGGAGAAGCAATGCTTCTTCTTCTCGCTGCAAAGGGTGTTTATGCTGCTTCCGGTTCCGCGTGCTCTTCGAAGGCTTTGAAGGCATCGCCTGTTCTGCTTTCTATGGGCGTGCCCTCAAATCTGGCTCAAGGTTCGATAGTCTTTACGTTCGGAAAAGATAACACGGAAGAAGATATTGATTACCTGCTTTCCGAATTTCCGCAGGTAATAAAAAGATTAAGGGAGATGTCTCCCTATGCAAAAGGCTGGGGAACGAAAGGAGAGAGTGGAGAATGTACAGTGCAAAAGTAATGGACCATTTTACAAATCCGAGGAATGTCGGAGAGATACCGGACGCAGATGGTGTCGGCACAGAGGGAAATCCCACATGCGGGGATGTGATGCAAATCTTCATAAAGGTGGAGAATGACAGAATAGTTGACGTAAAGTTCAAGACCTTCGGATGCGGCGCGGCTATTGCGGTAAGCAGCATGATTACAGAGATGGCCAAGGGCAAGACAATTGACGAGGCATTGACAATAACAAAAGAAAGTGTCGCGAATGAACTGGAAGGGCTGCCTCCCCAGAAAATGCATTGCTCTAATCTGGGGGCTGACGCGCTTAAAAAAGCTATTGAAGACTATAGAAGCAAGAACAAATAATAAATTTACTTCCGTCCTGTTTGACAGGAATGGCAGCTCTATTGTTGAAACCCTGATAGTCATTATAGTTATCAGCGTTCTTGTCGTGGTCGTAATGGCTAAATATGACGATATAGAATGGGAGGCAAAAAAAGCCGCCCTAAAAACAGAGCTGAGCACCTTAAGGCAATCTATCTTATTCTTTAAAATGACAAAAGGCAAATACCCTGAAAGCCTTAAGGAGCTTATTACACAAAATGTTGTTCTGCCGTATAAAGACACGATTATCAGCTCCAAGTATCTTGAACATTATGCGCTCGATAAGGATAAGAATATTCTCGACCCTTTTGATAAGCCCTATGCTTACAACAATGTGGATGGCAGTGTCCGGTCTACAAAAGAAGGGTTTGAGAATTGGTGAGATTTAAGCGCTATGCTTTCAATCGGGTTTACAAAGCCAATTTTGGACTGTTAATATATTAAGTTTTAGGAGAGGTGGCCGAGCAGGTCGAAGGCGGCGGTTTGCTAAACCGTTGTAGGGGTCAAAGCCTCTACCCAGGGTTCGAATCCCTGCCTCTCCGCCATGAAATAAAAGTTAGAAATGAAAAGTGAGAAGTTAAAAATGAACTGAAGAAAAAATTTGTTTTAACTTTTAACTTATCACAACTTATTGAGGGGGGTATATGAACAAAAAATTTATTGCAGTGATGCTAAGTTTATTACTTGTGGGCCTTTTTGCCTGCAAAAAGAAGGAGCAGCAGCCTATTCCGCAGATGCAGAACCAGGCAATGCCTGCTCAGGGAACAGGGCCGATCTCGCCCGGACATGAAATGCCGGTCGGACATGGTATGCCATCAAAAGGACTTCAGGTTGTGGTCCCTGAAGGTATAAAAGGCAAATGGAGCGGTGTGAAAATTATTGTTCAGGATAAGATAGCCAAAAAGTCTCAGGAATACACTCTTAAACTTAATAGCGATCTGAATATCCCTGATTCTGATTTAAAAGTGACTGTCGGGGAATTTCTTCCTGATTTCATAATCGATTCGGGCAAAATAACTTCGGCTTCAAGCGAACTGAATAATCCGGCAGTTGGAATAAACGTAATGGAAGGCAATAAACAGGTTTTCCCTGTGCCTGGCAAGCAGTGGGGATGGTTATGGCTGCGCAAAGAGCTTCAGTCTGCGCATCCGTTTGAACATCCAAGATACGATATCGTATTCAAAGAGCCGGTAAAGAAGATATAGCGGCTGCGCGCCCATAGCTCAACTGGATAGAGCGTCGGACTACGAATCCGCAGGTTGGGGGTTCGAATCCCTCTGGGCGCGCCATAATAAATTTTGCGGATGATAGGAACGAATGCCTCTGAATGACCGGGCAATGAATTCAGATTGATGTTTAAAAGGGGTTTGCAGATAAGCTGCAGGCCTTTTTTATTTGATATGATGTTTTTTTTGGAGGAAGTGATGGTCAGGGTGACTTTCTACCTTAAGGAAGGATGCTGGCTGTGCGATGCTACACAGGAAATGATAAATGGGCTTAAGGTGAAGTATGGACTTGAGGTTTCAAAGGTTCATATTGACTCCAGCGAGGAGTTATACGAGCTATACAGGTTTGATATCCCCGTGCTCGAATTCAGGGACGGCTCAACATTACACGGGCATATAAGAAAAAAAGATTTGCTAAAAAAATTTGAGGAAAATATAGAATCATAAAAAAGCAAAAGAAGCCGCTTAATACTATATCCTGCATTTTAGGGCTTAATTTATAATATGGACATGAAAGAACAGGATGAATATTTTATGAGGCTGGCGCTTGATGAGGCGAGCCTCGCTTTTTATAATGGAGAGGTTCCTGTCGGCGCAGTCATTGTAAGTGAAGGCATTATTCTCTCAAGAGCCCATAATACGCGCGAGGTTTCAAAAGACCCGACAGGCCATGCAGAGCTGCTTGCAATAAGGAACAGCGCGGTGAAAGGCGATAGCTGGCGTTTAGGCAAGACCACGCTTTATGTGACAAAAGAACCATGCATTATGTGCGCGGGAGCAATAGTGAACGCAAGGATCAGCAGGCTTGTATATGGGTGCAAGGATGAAAAAGGCGGGGCAGTTGACAGCCTTTTTCATCTGCTTTCCGATAAGAGGCTTAATCATCAGGTGAACATTGCCTCGGGCATTCTCGAAGCCGAATGCGCAGAGATATTGAGACGGTTTTTTCAGGTGAGAAGATAGTTTTAAAACTACTCAAATACAATACCCTCTATTTATCTGTGTTTCTAAATTATTTTATCTTGTTGTAAACTAAAACTGTTCACTATTGACTGAGGACTGTTTTTTTTTTGGAGAGGTGGCTGAGTGGTTGAAGGCGGCGGTCTCGAAAACCGTTGTGGGGGCAACTCCACCGGGGGTTCAAATCCCTCCCTCTCCGCCATATAGAAAGCAGCTGGTTGTCAGTAAATAGGCATAAAACCGGGACAGGATACAGAGAACCTATTCATTAACATTAGGAGTTCTTGACATAGTCTTTGGTTTTTGGATAGTTTATATGCGTTCAGGAGCCTTTATCACTGCAGGGAAGTTAAGGAATTTTTTACAGGAGGATTTGAATGGAAAAATTGCTGGAAAAGAGCAGATACCTGATATTGATTGCGGTTGCTGCCTCATTTGTGGCTTCTGCGGTTGCCTTTTTATGGGGCGGTTTTAAGGTTATTTTTATTTTAATAAACCTTATCAAAACTTACGGGAAAGACTTATCCGCAGCAGTAGCTTTGATAGAACTTATGGATACGTTCCTTATAGCCACTGCGCTTCTTATATTCTCTATCGGCATCTATGAACTTTTCATAGAAAAGTTGAGCCTACCGGAGTGGCTTGTGATACACAACCTTCATGACCTGAAGTCAAAGCTTGGCAGCGTTATTATTCTTGTCATGGCTGTTACGTTCTTAAAGCATCTGGTGGAATGGAGAGACCCTCAGGGAACCTATTACTTCGGCATTTCTGTAGGTGTTGTCGCTGCAGCGTTAATAGCATTCAGCCATTTCGGCAAAAAAGACTGATGCGGCTGTGGTCTGGACTGTAATACTAACAAAGAGATTGATAATTGCAGTAGTAGGCTTTACCACGCTTCTTATAGGGGTTGCAATGATAATACTGCCCGGCCCCGCAATAATCGTAATACCGGTTGGTTTGGGAATCCTTGCTACTGAGTTTGTCTGGGCGAGGAAACTGCTGAAAAAAATAAAAAACAAAATTCCAAAATAGGAAGAAAAATTATTTATGCACTGGCATCAGAGAGATATAGAAGATGTATTTGCGCAGATGCAATCATCGCCTGCCGGGTTATCTTCCGAGGAAGCCCGAAGGCGTTTTGGGGAATACGGCCCCAATGAGCTGAAAGAGAAGAAAAAAAAATCCGCATTTGTAATGTTTCTCGACCAGTTCAGAGACTTTATGATTCTTGTGCTTATCGCCGCAGCAATTATATCGGGGATTATCGGTGAACCATCGGATACAATCGCAATAGCCGTTATTGTTATCTTGAATGCAGTCATAGGCTTTATTCAGGAATATAGGGCTGAAAAGGCAATGGCGGCCTTAAAGAAAATGTCTGCTCCAACGGCAACTGTTATAAGAGAAGGAGCCCATGCCGGAATTCCGGCGTCGGAGATAGTTCCGGGAGATATTGTATTGCTCGACGCTGGAAGTTTTATCCCCGCTGACATGAGACTGATTGAGACGGCACAGCTAAGGATAGAAGAGGCCGCCCTTACCGGAGAGTCGGTCCCTGTCGATAAGCATACATCCGCGCTTCACGATGAGACGATTCCATTGGGCGACAGAAAGAATATGGCATATAAGGGAACTATGGTTTCTTATGGCAGGGGAAGCGGAATTGTTGCGGCAACAGGCATGGATACCGAACTTGGAAAGATTGCAACCATGCTTCAGGAAGAGGAAGAAGTAAAAACACCGCTTCAAAAAAGGCTTGCGGTATTCGGCAGAAGGATTGCTCTGGCTGTCCTTGCCATATGCGCGGTTGTATTCGGTATAGGAGTTCTCAGGGGGGAACAGCCTATGGTGATGTTCCTCACCGCAATATCCCTTGCGGTTGCAGCTATACCCGAGGCGCTGCCCGCGGTAGTTACCATTTCTCTCGCAATCGGCGCAAGAAAGATGGTTCAACAAAATGCATTGATAAGAAAACTTCCTGCGGTCGAAACGCTCGGCTCAGTCACATATATATGCTCTGATAAGACAGGCACTCTTACACAGAACAGAATGAGTGTTGAAGAGATGTATGTGGATGGAAAAGTGATAAGCAATCAGCAATCAGCAATCAGCAATCAGCCGATTCACCCATTCACCCATTCACCCATTCACCTGTTGTTTACTGCTCTTGCCTTAAGCAATGACGCCAAACCGGATAAGGACGACAATATCATCGGTGACCCTACCGAAGTTGCCCTTTTTTCTATCGCGAAAGAGAACGGGTTTGGTAAATCCTTACTTGAAGAATCATTTCCGAGGGTTGAAGAGATACCCTTTGATTCCGAGAGAAAATGCATGACAACGTTTCATAAAGTTTCAAGGTTTCAAGGTTTCAAGGGTTCAAGGGATGAAAATAGTTTGCTTGATACCTTGACACCTCGCCACCTTGATACCTATCCGTATGTTTCCTTCACCAAAGGCGCTATTGAAGTTCTTATGGATAAAGCAGACAACATCCTTAAATCAGGCGAGGCGGTGGAAATAGATAAAGAAGAGATTCGCAGGATTAATGAAAAAATGGCTGCTGACGGCCTGCGAGTGCTTGGCATTGCGGTGAGGGGCTGGAACGAAGTTCCTTCGGACATGTCTCACGAGAATGTGGAAAAAAGGCTTACCATAATCGGGCTTGTCGGGATAATGGACCCTCCGAGAGAAGAGGCAAAAGAGGCAGTCTCAATATGTAAAAAAGCGGGGATAATCCCTGTTATGATTACCGGCGACCATCCGATTACCGCATGGGCTGTCGCAAGAAGGATAGGCATTATCGAAGAAGACGATGTGCATTTTAATACCGTAACGGGAAGAGAGCTTGAAAAATTATCCTTAAAAGAATTTGAGGAGAGGGTCGAAGGAATAAAAGTCTATGCGCGTGTTGCGCCGGAACAGAAATTAAAAATAGTAAGGGCGCTTCAAGATAAAGGCCAGTTTGTTGCGATGACAGGCGACGGCGTGAATGACGCGCCCGCGCTCAAGAGGGCTGACATAGGCGTTGCAATGGGAATCACCGGCACCGATGTGGCAAAGGAAGCAAGCCATATGATACTTCTTGATGATAATTTCGCGACCATTGTTAAGACTGTAAAAGAGGGACGAAAGATATATGACAACATAAGAAAGTTCGTGAAATATCTTCTTTCGACAAATTCAGGCGAGATATGGACCCTATTTCTTGCTCCTCTGATGGGGCTTCCGATACCGCTGCTTCCTATCCATATACTCTGGATAAACCTGATGACTGATAGCCTTCCCGCTCTTGCGCTTTCTGTCGAACCTGCTGAAAGCGATCTGATGAAGAGGCCGCCGAGAGACCCCAAAGAAAGCATATTCTCCGGAGGACTTGGTTTCTTTGCGATATGGGTGGGGCTTTTGATGGCAGCGCTCACCTTGTCTATTCAGGCATGGTCTATTAAAACAGGGAACTCGCACTGGCAGACGATGGTATTCACGCTATTATGCCTTACGCAGCTTGGCAATGCCCTTGCAATAAGGTCTGAAAAAGAATCGATATGCAAGATTGGATTTTTCTCAAACAAGGCATTGCTCGGCGCTATTCTTCTGAGTTTTATCCTGCAGATGGCAACGATATATGTGCCTTTCCTTAATCCCATATTCAGGACAGAGCCGTTGAGTTTTAATGAATTGATGATTACAATAGCTGTGTCGTCTGTCGTATTCTTTGCGGTGGAGATTGAAAAGTTTTTCAGGAGGAAGAAATGGCTCAGGTACTGATGGAGACTGATTTAAAAGATGTGAAATTTCTAAGGCGTGGAAAGGTGCGCGATGTTTATGAGATAGACGGCTATTTTCTTATAATCGCTACCGACAGGGTTTCGGCATTCGATGTGGTTCTTCCTAACGGGATTCCGGACAAGGGCAAAATCCTTACTCAAATATCGGTCTACTGGTTCAGCCGGATGAAGGACATAATAGAAAATCATATAGTGGCAACAGAGGTAAAAGATTATCCTCAGGTTTTGCATAAGTACAAGGACATTCTTGAAGGAAGGAGCATGCTCGTTAAGAAGGCAAAGCCGATGCCTGTTGAATGCATTGTGAGAGGCTATCTCTCTGGCTCCGGATGGAAGGAATATAAAAAATCAGGCACGATATGCGGGATAAGACTTCCTGAGGGGCTTGTTGAATCCTCAAGGCTTGACGAGCCGATATTCACTCCAAGCACAAAGGCTGAAGAAGGGCATGATATAAATATAGGTTTTAATGAGATAAGGAAGATTGTCGGTAATGATCTGGCTGAAAGATTGAGAGATGCGAGCCTTAGCATCTATAAAAAAGCAAGGGGCATAGCTGAAAAAAAAGGAATAATTATTGCCGACACAAAAATGGAGTTTGGTGTCTGTGAAGATAAATTAATTCTGATAGATGAGCTTCTTACTCCTGATTCTTCAAGATTCTGGTCTGCCAAAGAATATCAGCCCGGGAAAGGCCAGGACAGCTTTGACAAACAGATTGTGCGGGATTATCTCTTAACCCTCGACTGGAACCAAACGTATCCGGGGCCTAAACTTCCTGATGATATTGTGGAAAAGACCTCCGCAAGATACAGAGAGATTTTTGACATACTTACAGCAGGATAAAATCTATCTATCTTTTAATTTTGAGATTAGAAGGCCCATATATTTATTGATTGGATTTTTTCTCGAAAGAAAGGGGATGGGCGGTTTTTTCCTTGTCCCGAGTTTTTTTAGTTCCCAGAGCAGGTCATGATTAGCCCTGTCGATCTTTAACCCGTTGCTAAAGGCCGTCATGGCCGCTTTTTTCTGTCCGGCAGCAAGATATGTTTTGCCGAGGTTCAGGTATAAGGCGGCTGATAATGATTTATCGCGCGGCGTGGCAGGGGTATTAAGTTCTTCCAATGCCTTTTGGCACAGTTTTATCCCTCCTGGATGTTTTTTTTCTACGGTAGCAAGCATATAACCATAGTAAGACATGATGAACGGGTCTTGGGGAAATTCTTCAAATGCCTCTTTCAGGATTTTCAGCGCCTGCCTGTTGTTTTTTATTGCAAGCAGTTTTTTTGCCGCGTCAAAATATTCTGATTTCTTTTTGTTTTCCTCGATTTTTTTTGTAAATTCTTTTATGGTGTTCCTGTGCTGTTTTTCTGTAAGGTCATGGAGCTTTTCGTCATAGTCCGCTTCGTTAAGAATATCCGAATGGTCTGCTTTTTTTGTATAGACAATTTCTCCTTCAAGATAAACTCGAGTTGTAAGCAAAGAATTTCTTAAACTTCCGCGCTCTGTCTGAAGATGGTAGGTTTTCCCCCCCAGCTTGATATTCGTATTAAATTCAGTCCCGAATGCCTTCGGGATAATAGCTATATCTTCGGATTTGTGTCTCATGCGCTTCAATTTTTTAACAGAAAATCAGGCATTAAATCAAGTTAAAATTTCCAGTCTTGCCCGATGAAGGCGTTGGGAGGCATTATTTGTTATATAATATCCCATGCTGATTCTTGGAATAGATACATCTTGTGATGATACTGCTGCCTCGGTTGTTTCCAACTCGCCGGATTCGCCCAAAGGCGAAGAAGACGGAGCTAAGGTAGTCTCTAATATCGTATCGAGTCAAACAGACATTCATGAGAAATACGGCGGCATTGTCCCTGAGCTTGCATCGCGCAGGCATATCGAGATGATATTGCCTGTTGTTGACGAGGCCTTGAAGAATGCGGGAGCAAAACTCGAAGACCTTTCATCAATAGCTGTTTGCAACGGCCCGGGATTAATCGGCTCTCTGCTTGTCGGATGCTCATTCGCAAAGGCCTTGTGTTTTTCAAAGGATATTCCTCTGATTGCAGTTAACCATCTGGAGGGGCATATATTCTCATGTTTTCTTGAAGACCCAAGGCCAGAATTCCCATTCATCTCATTAATCGCATCGGGAGGACATACCAGCCTCTATCGTGTTGACGGCTTTGGGAAATATAAAGAGCTTGGAAGGACAAGAGATGATGCTGCCGGCGAGGCTTATGACAAGGTATCAAAACTTCTGGGACTTGGTTATCCCGGAGGCCCTGTCATAGATAAGCTTGCGTCAGGGGGGAATCCGAAAGCGATAGACTTTCCGAGGCCGTATCTTCCGGAGAGTTTCGATTTCAGCTTCAGCGGGCTAAAGACGGCAGTGCTTCACTATTTAAAATCGGTATCAAAGGGTCAAAGTGTCTCGCCTCAGGCGAGTCGGCGAGGAGACAAAGGATCAAAGAGTGGCACCGATTCACCGATTCACCGATTCACCGGTTCAGAGCAGATTAAGGACATTGCTGCCTCATTTCAGGCGTGCATGGTTGATGTGCTTGTGAGAAAGACAGAATGGGCTGTTAGAAAAGAGGGTGTCAGGCGCGTGACATTGTCGGGAGGTGTGGCTGCAAACAGGGAATTAAGGAAACGCATGAAGGAGATGGGAGAGGAGAGAGAGGTTGAAATATTTATCCCGTCCATAAATCTATGCACGGATAATGCCGCTATGATTGCGGCAGCAGGCTATCATCATTTTCTTGCTGGCAATTTTGCGGGAATGGACTTAAATCCAAAGGCATATCTGCCGCTTTAA
>Ga0172371_10002240_pt1 | contig 30809 bp, 33 predicted proteins | sample Lak12m_FD_114543 | JGI IMG/M metagenome (GOLD analysis project Ga0172371, IMG submission 114543) | Freshwater microbial communities from Kabuno Bay, South-Kivu, Congo - kab_022012_12m | ecosystem: Environmental > Aquatic > Freshwater > Lake | place: Democratic Republic of the Congo: South-Kivu...
AACAAACCTTCTTCTCCAGCTCTTCTTCCTGCTTCGGTTCGATAACATTCAGTAAACGCACAGAATTTTTTTGGCAAATCTTTTTCGTTTAAGATTTCATCAGAATAAATATTTGTTACCGGAACTTCTGCCGTTGGGACTAAAACTAAATCGTCGTTGGTTTTGTATAATTGGTCGTCGAACTTTGGAAGATTTCCTGTCCCGAAAGCACTTTTTCTGTTTACTAATTGAGGGGGATTTATTTCCGTGAATCCGTTTTTTACATGCAAATCAATCATAAATTGAACTAATGCTCTTTGCAATTTTGCGCCCGCTCCTTTTAGAATGTAAAATCCCGCGCCGGAAATTTTTGTTGCGCGTTTAATGTCGATAATATCCAATGCTTCGCCTAATTCAAGATGACCTTTCGGATTTTTTATTGCTGGAATTTTTCCGACCTTTCTAATTTCCTCATTTTTGGATTCGTCACCGACGGGATTGTCTTCATGCTGTATATTTGGTAATCTCGAAACGAAATCATCTAATTTTGTTTTAAGTTGATTTTCTTTTTCTTCATTCTTATTAAGTTTTTCCGGAATCTCTTTCGCTTCGGCAAGTTCTTTTTTAGCATCTTTGCCTGCTTTTTTTAACTCACTTATTTTCTGAGAAATTTTATTTCTTTGTCCTCTTAAATTTTCATCTTCTTTTTTTAATTCTCTCCATTCCCGGTCTATCTTCAAAATCTCATCAACCAATTCTTTATCATAACCCCGGTTCACACAATTTTTTTTCACAACTTCCGGGCTTTCACGAACTAATTTTATATCAATCATGTTAGTTTTAGAAAAAAGGATTATTTAAATTTATTTGGACTGAATTGCTTTTTCATAAGTTCGAGTAGTGCCTTCTATTTCGTCTTGTGGGATTTTGTACTCTATCGCGGAGGACATATAAAGACGATAAGCTTCTTCTAAATCTGATTTTAACATTTGATTATCTTCTTTAGAGAAAAGAGGATTTAAGATTGTCCCCGATATTTTTGTTACAAGATCTTCAAGCTTCTGAACTATCCTTCCTGCTTCGAATGAATTTTTATCTATTTTCATTTCTTTTTGATAGTTTATAATTATTTAAATTTAATTATGTTTGAATGGATTCTAATTTCATTTTTGCGAGAATATAAAATCTGACAATCTTTTCGGTTTTCTCGATGGGAATGTCATAAACTACGACGGCTTTTTCGTATAAATCATATGCGCGTTTCAGATATGGTTCTAATTTTTTTAATCTGTCTTTTGAACTGGTATTCATGACTTGATGCGCAAATCCGTATAAAATTGTCTCTATCTTTCCGAATATTTTTCCAGAATTGAAAATTCTATCCTTTTCTTCATTTCTTTCTTCGATCATTCACCCAGCGACGTTTTGGAATATTTAAACTTAATGTTTCACAAATTGTTTACCACCAAATTTAAAAAAGTATTTTCCGTAGATATTTTATGGGTGACGTAGCAAATTCTTTTGGGCTAGCATTTAATTCTTTGATAAATTCGTTTCCATATCCTCTTAATGGTCTTTTTCGCCTTTTAATCCTCGTTTTAGTTATTTTTTTGTATTGTTTTATTATTTGGGAAGTTTACCGTTTTATATCAAAAAAGAATATTTTGAATTTTAATTTAGATAAATACACTCTCTCTGGTTCGTCCTTTTTTGCAAAAGTTTCTGGGGCATTTTTCTATTTTATTGAGTTTTTATTTTTGTTACCCATGATAATTTTAGTTAGTTTTGCTTTTTTTTCATTTTTAATCATTGGTTTAACAGAATCTTCTATTCCGGTAGGTCACATCTTGCTTATTTCAGCGACGATAATTTCCATTATTCGTTTATCTGCTTATTATAATGAGGGATTTTCTCAGGAAATTGCAAAACTTTTACCCCTAACTTTACTTGCCGTTTCTATCACACGTACTGACTTTTTTAATCTCACGAGATTGTTTTCTGGATTTTCTCAGATTTCCTCATTAATTGGAGAAATATCGATTTATTTCTTATTTATTTTCTTACTTGAATTTTTGTTAAGGCTTTCTGAGTTATTTTTTTTCTGGATTGGAATAAAAGAGAAAGACGGGGAAGATTAATTTCGTAGTGGTTTTCTAAAAAGTTTTAAACTTAAGGAAGGGGCTTTTTTTCCCTCAATGTTTAGTCTATCCTGACCACCATAGTTTTCTAATCTACAGGTGTACTTTCCGGGGTCAAGATTTTCAATTTTTGAATAGGTTATTTCTCTTTCAACAGGTAAAAGAGTCAGACTGGTACCTACTTTGTGAATTAAATTTAAAGTTGTTTCAGACGGCGGAACGTTATCCTCAACTTTGATTGGTAACTCGTCTATAAATTTCTTAACTTCCGAAGCTAACTCATGGGGAATATTAATGTATTTTATTTTTATTTTGTCTGAAAGTTCCATAGGTTTAATTGCCCCTTTTAGTTTTTAAGGATTGTTGTATTCATTAGTCTTTTTCAACCATTGAAATTTAGGGAATTGTAGTATATTGTTGTTTTGTTGTCATTTATTAGTAATATTTATAAATCCTTTTTAATGAAATCTTTTATGCTATCATTAATACAAAAACTTTTTGGGAAAGAAGAAAGAGAAAAAAGAAAAATTACAAGTCAGAAAGAAAAAGAAAAAAAGGAATTAGCTGAGTCTAAGTCAAAAAATCCTTTTCTTGCTAAAATTAGCTGTGCTCTTGAAGAATTGGGGGTTTCGGATTTGGAAAAAAAGGTTTTTAATGAATTAGATTCTTGTCCGTGGGATTTGCATGTTGAACTGAGAAATCGGGGAGTTTATTTCGCTTATCCTGTTGGGGAAGACAATCGAATTGTTCTGGGCAAAATAAAAACAAATGAGCTTAGGCAAAAAAGTAGTGATGTCGGAACATATTCTTCACAATTTATTGTCTTTGAACCAATTTCTTCATTTAATTATTCTAACCCAAAGTTAAGTTGGGAAAGAGAAGTGGCTTATAATCTGATTGAGTTCAGAAAATTAGCAGAACAAGCATGGGGAGAAAAACAATCCGGAACTATCAAAAATCCTTTACTTGAGAAATTTATAAAAAAAAGAAAAAACATAAAAAAAGAAAAGTTTATCGAGGACTTTTCATTATATCTAATGAATGATAATTTTAAAAAATTAATGAATGAAAAATTGGACTTAAATAAAAAAATTGTTGAAAAATTAAAAGAAAGAATTTATTTTTATTATCAATTCGTGAGAACGGGAAACCGGCTTGGGGGTTACACTGAATCATAATTGCCTCAGAGAACAGAAGAAATTTTAAAATTAGCTAAGGAGACTGAAGATCAAGATTTGGTTAAAGGACTTGGGGGATTTTTTTCTGATCCTGATGATAAATTTAGAAGTGTAAACTTAATGAACTGCTATTTCAATAAATTTGATCAGTTTTTTCGTTCTGCTATCTCTTATCCCGGTGAATGTAGATTTAAAAAAATTGGGGGTTCTTTTTATTCAGATAACATGAGAAAAGTAATCAGTTGCTCAAAAGAAAAATTCTTATCAAATAACTCTCGCGAATATGTAAAAGTTGTTTTAGGAGATGAAATTATCAGGGATTTTTCTTCATTTTTTTCAAAAGGAAAATGGTCTTCCGCTTCGGCATATGCCTGGTATTCTCATAATTTTGAATGGATTGTTTATAATCATGGTTCTAAAAGGGAAGATCAGGCACTGAAAATGACTAAATTTATTTTATCCATGCATAACAAAGATTTTGATTTATTGTCTCTTGGAAATAAATTGCTTTATCTTGCATTCGAAAATTCTGGATTTTCTTCGAGTAAATTAAAAAAATCTTTTCTTGAAATAGACATGCATGACGTTCGAGTTCATGAAGAAGCACATATTTTAAGAAAACAATTTCGGGGTTCTGATTCAGAAAACGAAAGAAATTCTTTTCTTCATCAACTCTGTTTTTCAAATCCAAGATTGGCTTTACGACAGTGTTTATTTTCTACATTTGGCAGAAAAGTCCCAGATGAAAAAGATATATACTATCTTGCAGGAAAAAATATTCTTCAATCTTACGTGAGTATAATTAATGATGAACAAAAAAAAGGAAATTTTGCTGAGATTGATATTTCGGGGGATCTTAAACACTCAGTTCAGGATTTTTACAAACTGTCTCCAGAAGACATAAGAAATATTGCAAAGAGAATCTTGTATTAGCAAGGCATTAATCTTTTTCAATCATTGGGTGATCGTGTCCTTTTGATGCGAAATCTTTAAGCATTTTGATGTGCTTTTCTCTTTCGGGTTTGTATGCTTGTTTGTCTGTTTTCTCTTCGGCAATTAAATTAGAAACATATTCTCCGCCGAGGAAGTGCGGGGTTAAAACATAGTCTGCTCCTTTTTTGTAAAGTTCGAGTGCCTCTTCGATTTGGTGCGCTCTTGAAATTATTATTGCTTCCGAATTTGCTTTTCTTATTTCTTCAATTAATAAACAATTTGTTTCAAAGTCAGGAATTGTTGAGACAGATAGTTTTATTTTTTCTAACGGAAGTTCTTCTAACAAATCCGGATCGTAAACATCTCCGTAAAGTGCAGGAATATTTAATTTTTTCAAAGTGTTTATTGCGTCGGGGTCGAAGTCTACAACTAAATATTTCTGGTGTATTTTTTGTAGAGAAGTTAATATTCTGAATCCGATTCGGTTGTAACCAAAGAGTATTGCGTCGTATTTTTTCTGAATGTTTTTTCTTTCATGTTTTATGTTTTTCTTTTCAAATATATTTAATCCTTTTTTTATTTTAGAATAAATCCAGTCCGAGTAAGTAATTCCGTAAGCCGACGAGGCAATGGTTATTATTGCTGTCAGAATTATTGCGCTTTGAATTTCCTGATTTATGTGTCCGAGTGAAAGTCCCATTGCAGCGATAATAAGTGAGAATTCTGAAATTTGTCCGAGTGAATTTCCAATCAAAAAATTTGTTCGTTTTGTATAACCAAAGGTCGCCATTAAAATCATTAAAATAATTGGTTTGACGAAAACAGCGATAGCTGAAAAAATTAAAACGTATAATATCACTGAATTAAAATTAGTAATTTTTATTGAAAGTCCGAGGATAATAAAAAATATTACTAAGAAGAAATCTCTTAATGGTCTTATCTTTGAGCTTATTTCGAGGCTGTATTGCGACGTGGAAAGAATTATTCCGGCAATCAATGCCCCCATTTCGATTGAAAATCCAAAATAATTGAATGCTCCGATTATAACAAAACACCAGGCAATTGAAAATAAAAATAAAATTTCCGTTGATTTTGCAAAGTTTTTTGTGACTGCCGGGATTACCAAAAATCCGACGGCAGAAACTAATACAATTATAATTAATCCTAGACCGATATTAGTTATACCCGTTCCGTCATTTCCAATTCCGGTAGAGATTATAGTCAAAACAACTAACGCAGCGATGTCCTGAACAAGCAAAATTCCTGCCGAAATTTTTCCATAAAGAGAATCTAATTGTTTTTTGTCCGAAAGGAGTTTCATTACGATGATTGTTGAACTGAAAGAAAGAACAATTCCAACATATGCTGAAGGAATAAGTCCGAGACCGAGTAATAAACTTATCAAAAATCCGACCATGAAAGTTAGAATCATTTGTGCCATACCGACGAAAAATGCACAGACTCCAACCCCTTTTATCATTTTTGGATTAAGGTGAAGTCCGACGATAAAAAGGAGAAATGCGACGCCGAATTTTGAAAAAGTAGTTATTAAACTGCTTGAGGCACCAAATTTTATTATGAACGGACTTAGCACAATTCCGGCAAAGATGTATCCTATAATGATTGGCTGTTTTAGAATTTTTGAAATGTACGAAAACACAAATGCAACGACGAGAATTATTGCCAGCTGAATAAAAATTGTTTCCATCTTTTTATAATAAGTATACAAACTTTTTTATATCTTTCTTTTTTTATTCCCGAGTGAAGGAAAACGGATTATCTTCAAAAGAGGCAGAAGAAAAACTTAGAACATTTGGATTTAATGAAATTAGGGACATAAATAAAAAATCAATTTTTTCTATTTTTTTAGATCAAATAAAAAATAATTTTATAATTTATCTTTTGTTAATAGCAATGATACTTTCTTTTGTTTTTGAAGAATCCATAACGGGTTATGTTGTTTTTGTGGTTATTCTTGTGGTTATTCTCACGGGTTTTTTTCAAGAATATAAGGCGGAGAAGGCGATAGAGTCTTTGAAAAATATGCTTATGCCTATTTCAATTGTAATTCGCGACGGAGAACAAAAAGAGATTTTGTCGAAAGAAATTGTTCCGGGGGATGTTCTGATTTTGCGAAATGGAGAAAAAATTCCAGCAGATTGCGTTGTCTTAAACCAAAATGAGGTTCTCGTCGACGAGTCTGTTCTTACCGGTGAATCAATGGAAGTCAAAAAGAAAGTTTTGTACGATTCAAAAAATATTCTTGATGAAAATATGCTTTTTACAGGTTCTTTTTTAATATCGGGGAAATGTATTGCAAGAGTTGTCTGTACAGGAATGGAAACTAGATTCGGAAAAATTGCCGGGATGATTTCCGTAGCTGAAAAAGAACTTCCTCTCAGGAAAAAAATAAATTCTATTGCAAAATATATTGCGATTTTTGCGATTTTATCGTCTATTTTTACTGGAATTTTTATTTTTGCAATGTCGGGGAAATATGAAATGAATTTTTTTACAGATACAATTATAATTGTAATCGCTCTTTGTGTTTCTGCTTTTCCTGAAGGATTCCCTCTTGTTCTGACTTCTTCCCTCTCTGTTGGAATGCATAGAATGGCTAAACAAAATGTAATTGTTAATCGTATGTCTGTTATTGAAACACTTGGTGAGACAACAGTTATTTGTTCTGACAAAACCGGAACAATCACTAGGGGAGAAATGACTGTAAAAAAAATTTATTCTGACGGAAAAGTTTTTGATATTACCGGAGAAGGGTATGAAGGCAATGGATTTTTTTATTTAAATGAGGAAAAAATAAATCCTCTTCAAAATATTAATTTATCTCTTTTGATAAAATCATCTGTTTTGTGTAATGATTCTCGGATTGAAAGAACGGGCGATGATATGATTTTTAAAATTTATGGAAATCCAACAGAAGCTGCTCTTTTAGTTATGTTGTCGAAGGCGAGAGTTTTTAAAGAGGATTTCAAGAATATTGAAACACAGAAAGAATTCTTGTTCAGTTCTGAAAGAAAAATGATGTCTGTTGTGATGAACGAAAAAAATAAATCATTAATATATTCAAAGGGAGCACTTAGCATTCTTCTTAAAAAATGTTCTTATATAAAAAAGGAAGAAAGAATAATTAAGCTTACTGAAATGGAAAAAGAAAAAATTTTATCTAAAAATGATGAATTTACCCTGGGCGGTTTTAGAACACTTGGAATTGCATACAAGCAAGTTAAAAATCAAAAAAATTTTTCCGAGGATGAATTGGTTTTTTTGGGGATTATTGCAATGGAAGATCCTCCGAGGGCGGAAGTGAAAGAAGCTTTGATTATTTGTATGCAGGCAGGAATTGATGTCAAGATGATAACTGGTGACGACAAAAAGACAGCGATTTCTGTTGCGAATCAGATTGGACTTAATTCTTCAAATGTTCTTGAGGGAGATGAAATAGAAAAACTTTCTGACGAGAAATTGGTTAAAATAGTAAAAAATATTTCCATTTTTGCAAGAGTTAAACCTGAACATAAACTTCGTATTGTTCGCGCACTTAAGGAAAACGGAGAAATTGTTACAATGACTGGTGATGGAGTTAATGATGCTCCTGCTTTGAAAGAGGCACATATTGGAGTTGCAATGGGAAAAAACGGAACAGATGTTTCGCGTAGCGTTGCCGATTTAACTTTGAAAGATGACAACTTTGTAACTATTGTTTCTGCAATAAAAGAAGGAAGAACGATTTTTAAGAATATACAAAAATTTCTTTCTTATCAGTTGTCTTGTAATTATTCTGAATTTTTTGTTTTGTTTATCGGTGTTTTGCTCTCGCCAATTCTCGGCTGGCCGATTCCAATTCTTCTTGCTCTTCAAATTCTTTTTATGAATTTAGTTACTGATGATTTTCCAGCAGTTACTCTCGGGCTTAATCCTTATTCAAAGGATGTGATGAGTGAGCGTCCACGAAAGAAGAAAAGTCTTCTAAATAAAGATCACTGGTTGTTGCTTGTTCTTTCTGGAACTTTGATGGCGATAGTTACACTCGGAACTTTTTATTTTACCTATAATGTTCTTGGACAATCCGAATCTGGTGCGAGAACAACGACTTTGCTTACTTTGATTTTTGTTGAAATTATGGGGGCATTTAATTTTAGAAGTTTTAGAAAAGGAGTTTTTAATCGTTCTCTTTTAGTTAATCCTTATCTTATGTTTGCGTCGCTGATATCTTTAGCATTTACTGTTCTTATAATTTATTCTCCGTTGAATTCTGTTTTTGGAACAATTCCGGTACCGATTATTGGCTGGCTTGTTGTCTTCGGATTTTCGTTGATATTTGTCGCTATTTTTGATTTGTTTAAATTTATTAATAACAAGAAAATGTTTTTTAATTTTGAGTGATTTTTGTCACGTCTTTATTAAGTAGTTACAAAACGAAAGTATTATATACTCCTTCTGCATATAGCTTATATGATAAATAAAAAAGAAATTTCTGTTGGAAGAGCTTATGGATTTTTTTATTGTAATGCTTCAAAATTAGAAATTGAAACAACCTTGCCGAGGATTCGCGAACTTGTTGAAACGCCGTCGCAGTTGGAACTTTCTTTAATTGAAGGTATGGATAATTTGCAAGGCGACGAGGGATTAATTGCTCTTGCTCAAGAAGCTAAAGAAGGGGGGATAAATTATGTTTTGCAAGCAATGTATCCCGGAGGAACTAATCGAAGCACTGCAGACGAATTGTCGTCGATACTTAATCAAGCATATCAATCGCCACTCTATCAAACAGGAGAATCTTTTTTTGGAGAAATTGCTTATGGAGAAGATGGTGAATATATTTTTAAAGAGTGAACGAAATTTTTCGTAAAGTTATTAAATATCATCAGTATCAATTGATTATAAAAGATGGAAATTAGAAAAGCTACAAAAAAAGATTTGAAAGAGGTTGCGAAAATATTTTGGATAGAATCTTCAAAACCACCAATAGATGTTTTTAGAGAAAAAATAAATTTTAATATTGGGTCTTTGAATTCTCTTGGAGAGATGGACGTTAATCTTATCAAAATGAAGAGCAAAGGCAACAATATGAATGGATATGCAGAGGTTTCAATTGGAGTAAATCCATTAAAACCAAGTAAGGAATTTTTATTTTCAATAATTAAAAGAGATATAGACCTTGAAGCTACTTTTCTTTTTCACACTTTAATAAAAGAGTCTTTAGAATCTTTTATAAATAAATAAACATGGAGAAAGATAATTTAATTACAGGGTCGTCGGATTATGCTTACTCATTAGACTCTTCTTCATCAACTACTTCTTCAGAGGCTACATACTATTCAGTGTATAAAAATTTTAAGCTTTTTTCTGAGATAAATTCTTATTCAAATTTCAAAGGAGACAATAAAGTTGTTATTGACAAGAAAATCTTCGAGAATCATCGAGAGCAAACAATTGGTAAAATAATTTTGATGATTATAGAAAAAGTTTATGAAACTATTAAATCAAATAAAATACTAGGAATTATTTTTTCGAAGGAACAAACGAATGATAAGATAAGAATCAGTGTGAATATTTCAAAAATGACTAATGGGGGTATGATTGATTTAAGTAATAATCTAAATGAGATTTTGTTTAATGAGACCGATAAAATAAATGACTCTAGTAAAAGGTTAGATATACTGAACCTTTTCCAAATTCAAGTTACTGATGTAGAAAATGGGATCGAACTTTAATGTCCTTGATTTTGAGAAAGTTGCCCATTTTTTAATGAAGGATAAGTCAAGTGAGGAAGAGGCATTTATAAGAACGGCTGTTGGAAGAATTTATTACTCAGTATATTTAGTAATCAGAGCAAAAGCAAAAACAAAAAATTTTCGTGAGATGAAGAACTCTCGTTTAGGGGGGATTCACGAGCAATTGATTGAGTACCTAAAAAATATAAGTGGAGATGAAAACTGTGCCAGAAAAATCTCTAAAAATCTTTCTTCATTAAAAAAACTACGAACAGACTCTGATTATGAATCTTCTAAAGTCGAGAAAAAACATTTTGACTTGGCCATTGATTTGTTTAAAGATATAAAATTAACTGCTGAAAATTCTGATTGGAAATTTTAGTTTACCTTAGTTTTTTAAGGGACAAACTTAAAATAAATTTCTTATCTTTTCTAATCTTAATCAACTTTCTACTTCTTAAGACGAGGAATTTTTTCAAACGATTATACAAATGAAAATAATAAAAAAATTTCCCCCCCTTACTCTTGTACCATTACCCTATAAAGATTTAATTTGAATAACTTTTTCTCCCATGAAGTTACAATAAATGTTTAAATACTTACATCTTTAATAGAATATCCGAGCATACATGAAGTTGTATTTCGTTTAAGTTTAGATACAACCGGTTGTATACTTAAGAGGAGATGATGATTTGCCCTTTTTGTTCCAACCCAGCTTCAAAAGTTACTGATAAGAGGAGTTCACAGGATGGAACGAGAAGAAGAAGAGAGTGTTTGAAGTGTAAAAAGAGATTCACAACGCATGAAAAAATCGTGAAGGGAGATTTTTTTGTGATTAAAAAATCGGGTGCAAGAGAAAGATTCATTCGGGAAAAACTTGAGAAAGGAATTGAAAGAGCTTTCGAAAAACGTCCGGTTCCGAAAGAAAAAATTGACAATATGATAAACGAGATTGAGGATTATTTGAGAAAACTCGGACAACGTGAAATAAAAAGCACGTCCATCGGAGAAATTATAATGAAAAAAATAAAAAAATTAGATCAGGTTGCTTACGTTCGATTCGCGAGCGTATATAGAAACTTCCAGGACATTTCGGATTTTAAACGTGAAATAAAAGACTTGAAAAAATAAAATGAAAAAAGAAGAAAAAACTTTATTGGAAATCGAAAGAACCAATTTCTCACAAGAAGTTGATAAATTTGACTTTGGTAATAATATTGCAATTTATGTGGGGGGGTTTTCAGTAATATTTATTTTACTTAATGTCCTTGTTGAACTTTATTCTCCAAATAATAATTTTAAGGTTATCATTTATCTACTATTTTTCTTTTTATGGAGTGCTTACTTTTATTTTAGAAATAGAAAAATAAAATTTGAATTCAATCAAAAACTTTTAATGAAAGATCGTAGATACGAAGAATTGGGTGTTGATATTAAAGAATTGAATAAGGAACGTAAAAAAATAACTAAATGTGATTTTGAGATTTTTTATAGAAGATGAAATATACAAAATTTCCCCTCGATGATTTTATTCCAGATAGGCATTTGGAACTTTCAAAATCTTATGATTTAGTCGGATCTCAGAATCTTGATGCTGGAAGATTAAATTCTGCAGTTGTCGATGGAGAAATTAAAATTTACGAGCACAAAGGAAAAAAATATCTTGATCGTTTTGATATCGGCAGAGTTTATCAAAATAATGTCCCAAACAAAAAAGGACTTACTATTGATAGATATTTTACTGACGGAGTGAAGGACATAAAAGATTCCGTCGGTCCGTGGGCTCCAAGAGTTGTTGAAATTAAAAGGAAAACAGATAATGGAGAAATAGAAACTGTTTTCAAAATGGATGATGCTAATTTTCCTGTTTCGTGGGATAATAACGATGCGAGTATTGTTGCTAGCAAATATTTCTTTAAACCTAAAAAAGCAGATTGGCAAAAAAAGATCGCTGACAAAATTGGTGTTGATCATGAAAATTCTTTTTATCATTTGGTGACGAGAGTTTCAACTTTCTTTGCTGAAGAAGGAGATAAACTTGGTTATTTCGCGACGGAGAAGGACAAGAATAATTTTAGAGAAGAAATTTTATGGTTACAACTAAATCGAAAATTTGCATTTAATTCTCCGGTTCAATTTAATGCCGGAATTTTTCATGAATATGGAATTGAAGGAAACAAGAGCGGAAACTTTTTCAAAAATCCTGAAACCGGAGAAATTGAGAGCACCTCTTTTGGGGAATATGTTCATCCACAATGTCACGCATGTTTCATCGCTGGGCCACAAGATGATCTTGAAAAGATTGCAAGTCACTTTGGTGATGAGACAAGAGTTTTTTCTGCAGGCTCGGGAATTGGTCAGAATATTGGGGTTTTAAGAGGAAAAGGTGAATCTCTTTCGGGTGGGGGGAAATCTTCGGGTTCAATGAGTTTCTTAAGATTATATGATAAGAATGCTGGATCAATAAAATCCGGTGGAAAAAGTAGAAGAGCAGCGAGAATGTCTCAAATGAGATATAATCATCCGGATATTCTTGAATTTGTCGAAGCTAAAATCGAAGAAGATCATAAATCACTTATTTTGATGAAGAAAGGATATAGCCAGGGAATGGATGGTGAAGCTTATACTACCGTGGATCTTCAAAATACAAACCTTTCTGTAAGGCTTGACGACTGCTTTTTTGAACAACTTCAACGCGGTAGAGAAATTGAATTGTATAATGTTGTCGACGGAAGTATTGCCGGAAAAATTTCGGCGGAATTTTTAATGAAAAAAATTGCTTTTGGTAGTCATAGAATAGGCGATCCAGGAGTAGTATACGAATCGAAGGTTAATCAAATGCACACATGCTCAAACTCTGGAAGACAAAATGCATCAAATCCTTGTTCGGAATATATGTTTCTCGACGATACTTCGTGTAATCTTGCTTCTATTAATATACTGAACTTTTCAGATAATTCCGGAAAATTAAGTATTGAAGATTATTCTCGTGCGGCAAGATTAATTGAAATTGCCTTAGACATTGCTAACAATGCAGCGTCGTATCCGATAAAGAGAATCGCAGAAATAAGTCCGGAGTATAGAACAACAGGTTTGGGTTATGGAAATCTTGGGGCTTATTTTATGAGAAAAGGAATTGCTTATGATTCTGAAGAAGGTCGTGCTTTGGCCGGTGCGATAACTGCTTTGACGACGGGAGTGGCCTATGAAACTTCCGCTGAACTTTCTGAACATCTTGGTTCGTTTGTTCATTTTGAATTTAATAAAAAACCTATGCTTGAAGTTATGAAAACACATAAAGCTAGCTTGGAAAATATTTTGTGGGAACATGTTCCTGGAGATTTGAAAAAATCGGTGACTGATTCTTGGAACAATGTACTTACGCGAGGAGAAATTGTTGGGTTCAGAAATGCTCAGACAACTGCTCTTGCTCCGACGGGAACTATCTCCTACTTAATGGGTTTTGACACAACAGGAATTGAACCTTCAATTTCTTTAGTAATTGAAAAAAATCTTGCTGGTGGAGGAAAATTAATCTTAACAAATCGAGAAGTTGAAAATGCTTTAATAAACTTGGGCTATAATGAGCGCCAAATTAACGACGTGAAAAAATTTATTGAAAAAAGAAAAACTCTTTTTGGTGCACCACATGTGAATCCTGATCATTATCCTGTTTTTGATACGGCTTTTGGTGATGCCGAGGGTCATGGAAGTATTAGTATTGACGGACATATTAAAATGATGGCGGCAGCACAACCTTTTATCTCTGGCGGAATTTCGAAGACTATCAACATGCCAAATTCAGCGACGGTGAAAGACATTTATGACGGATTTATTATGGGTTATGAACTTGGACTGAAAGGCTTAACTCCTTTTAGAAATGGGAGCAAACCATCTAGTGCTTTAGGTTTTGGAGACAAAAGTTTTATAGAATTGAAAAGGGGAGAGAAAGAAGAATTACCTTCACTTGCACCGTCCTTCCGTCATGAATTTAAAATTTCCGGAGTTCCTTTTTTGTTAAGTATCGGAGAGTATCCTGATGGTCGTCCTGGTGAAATTGTAATGAATTGTTATTCTGATTCTATGCTCGGAAATCTTTTGAAAGGTACAGGCATAGATGCTTCTACTGCATTAAAAGATGGAGTAAAACTTGAACGCCTTGTTTCAAAATGGATTGGTAGCAATTTTGAACCGAATGGATTTATAACAATTGATAACCCTCGCGGAGCTCATCCTCAAATTAAATCTTGTCTTTCAGTTAAGGATTTTTTGGGAAAATTTTTGCTTTTACATTATCTTGGAAGAACTGAGTTTGCGACGGAGCCAGATAAAGTAGATATACGAAGTCTTCGGGGTTTTAATAACGGTGCTTTCATAACTTATCGACGAATGCAAATTGACGACTGGGATTTTAAACAAGTTATCAATGATCCTTTGCTCGGGGGATTTGTGACTGATAACTCTTTAGTTTTAGCAACTAACGGAAAAAATGAGAACAACTCTAACAGAAAAATTTCAAATACCCGGGGAATTGCTTGTAGGGGTTGCGGAAATTTAATGATTCAAACAGGACCAAACTGTTTTTCATGTAGTAATTGTGGAGATAAAGTTGGGGGTTGTGGATTATGAGCAAAGAAGATCAAAGAATAATTGCTGTCGAAAGAAAAATTTTATTTGCTGACGGAGAATTTCAGGGTTTTGTTCGGCATTCAGTTTTTGATTATGAAAAAGTTATCTTGAATAATATGCAAAATGTCCGGAGAGGAAGTGTATCAGAAGATCCGAATCATCCTTTAGGAAATGCTGAAAAAAATTATTTGTTAAAACAGCCGATAGGTTATACTCTTATTGTTAATCCTTTTGAGCAAAAAACTTTTGCTTACAAAAGAGCGACTAAAGACAAAAATTACGATGAGGACAGGTTAAAAGGGAATTGGTCTTGGGGTGTTGGGGGTCACGTTGAACCCCTTGATTCTTCCGATGAAAAAAATTCATTAAGAGAAAGTCGTTTGAGAGAAGTTGGTGAAGAAATTTTTATCGACGGAAAAATTATTGGTACGAATGTTTTGGGATATATTAACGATGACTCGAACGATGTGAGCAAAGTTCATTTTGGAATTTTGTATCTTGTCGAAATTGATGGTGCTGCTCGAAAGAGAGATGATGAAATGGAAATTGGTGAGATGATGAGTTTGACCGAATTGGAAAGTTTATTGAAAAATGAAAAGGTGATTGTAGAAAACTGGTCGAAAATTGCATTGGGGCCGTTGAAAGAATATTTTCCAAAAAGATTGCTAGAGAGATAATTAATTTTGAAACTTTTAATCTTAATAAATTTTATAAACATCTTTTTTCTAGTTTGGGAATGAGTTCAGTTCAAGAATTAACAAGTCATGAGTTTCCTAAATTTGTAGAGAAAGGGTTAGTGTTAATTGATTTTTTTGCAGAGTGGTGTATGCCTTGTATTATGATGGGACCAATTCTCGACGATGTGAGTCAGAAATTCAATGGAAAGATTAAATTTGGAAAAGTTAATGTGGATGACAGCAACGAGCTTGCAGGAAAATTTAATGTTAGTTCTATTCCGTGTTTTGTTCTTTTAAAGGACGGAAAGTTGTTGGATAAATTTGTCGGCGGAATGCCGGAAGAAGATTTTGAAGAAAAGTTAAAAAAATTCTTGAAATAATTGACAACATAAATTCTTTTAAATTAGAACACTTTACTTCTTTGATGCCGGAATTAAAAGGTCAGGCTTATATTGATTCTTTGAGTTATACTGACAAGGAAAGGGACAAAATATTTTCTCTTACAAATTTTTTGGATAGTTTTCTTCCGAGGGGATTCGAATGGGGAAATCCTCCGATTAAATGGATATGAGAAAACAGCGACTGGAAGCTATGGCAAACAAATCTGCGTCGATAAGAAAAATAAGAGAAGAAAGAAAAAGAGTTTACGTTGCTCTGTTTAAAAAAATGTTTGTAAAAACAAAATTAATTCTTTAGAAGATATTCGACTAACTTATTTACTTGTAAGCAATGATATACGATCGTGGAAGAAAAGACATTCTCTATAATTTAGATCTCGCACCAATTGTTAGAAGAATCGGTTATTCAATTTAAATTTGATAATCAAACATTTTTTAAACCATTTATTTTTAGTTTAATTAAGGCCCCGTAGCTCACAGGTTTCTTTTTTAGAAAAAAAGAAACTATGCTGGTAGAAAAAACTATAAGTGTAGAAAAAAATGTTTCGCTACGAGGCAAAACAAAACGGCCCCGTAGCTCAGCCTGGTAGAGCACTAGACTTTTAATCTAGTCGTCGCGAGTTCAAATCTCGTCGGGGTCATTGGTGAAGATTGAACAAAGTGAAATCTTCTGAAGGGAGTTGGTCATACGAGTTTTGAAGGAGCAGAGTTCAAATCTCGTCGGGGTCATTTATTCTAGACGAGTTTGATACAATTCCGTGTAAAGAGAGAAAGTGTGTGAGAGAAAACCGTAGGTTGTCTTCATTCAAATCTCGAGAATTTTCACGAGAAATAATCCCGAAGGTAAAAATAAAAATCCGAGCGAATGTTCGAGCAGTCGGGTCATTGGTGAAGATTGAACAAAGTGAAATCTTAAATTTTCAAAGAATATTTAAACCACTTCTTCTTTAGTAAATTATGTCTGAAAAAGAGAAGGTGTATGGTAGTAAAATTAAACACGGCGGAGTTTTCAAATTTACTGACGCATATGAATATGCTTACTTGTGGTTGATTGAAGAAGATTTCGACGTCGTTGAAGATCAATACACTGAGAAAATTACCGGGCCGGAAACAAGAAATCTGACGATAAAATGGACTGCGAAAAAAAGTTTTTCGGATTATTTTCAATTTGAACTGAATATAGAATTTAAATTGGTCGCGATGTCGAAGACGGAAATTACCGACCCGACCGGAAAAAAGGTTTCAGCAAATAAAGGAACTTTTGAAGTAATCGTGAAAGGTAATTTGATTAAAGATAAAAAAAGTAGATTTGATCCTGATTCGGGATGGGACAGATGGATGCAAAAGATTTATGAAAAATGGATTTTGCCGGATAGAATTGAATATTTACAGGAAGAAACTATGAAACTTTGTGATGATTTTCTCGCGGCTATGAGGTCGCATTTTGAGATGTGGGCTAGAAGATAATTTAATAATTCTCATTTATTTTTAGATAAAAAACTCTTTGAATTTTAAGCTTTAAATTGTTGTAAATCCCATCAAAAACAAAACATTTAAAAACCAGTTTTTGATATCTTTTATTATCCGCAAGTTGCTAATACTCTTAGATATAATTTGCAGATGTTTAAAAATCTCCCGTCGGTGAAAAATGCATAACCTCCAACCCAAACACATCAAGATAAACGAAAAAGATGCTGATGAGATTCTTAAATCACTGAATATTTCTAAACCTCAACTTCCAAAAATTTTACTTAATGATTCTGCTTTACCCGAAGGGTGTGCATTGGGAGATGTTATCAAGGTTGAGAGAAAAGAAGAAAATAAAATAAATGTGTTTTATCGGGTTGTTGTATAATGGTAAAAAATGCTCATCTTGTTGTAAAGAAATATCTTCAGGGTCACTCACTTGTAGAATCAAATATTATTTCTTTCAATGATTTTATTGAGCACAAAATGCAAGAGATTGTCGACGAGGTTTCGGCAAGTATCGAAAATGATGAATTTGAAATTGTTCTTGGAAAAGTTTCTGTAGGAAGACCACAAGTTGTTGAATCAGATGGAAGTGTTTCAAAGGTGTTGCCTTATGAAGCAAGACTTAGAAATTTAACTTATTCAGCGATGGTGACTTTAGAAATCACTGTTAAGAAAGATGGGCAGGTTGATTCTGAAACTGTTGAAATCGGAAGAATTCCTATCATGGTAAAAAGCAAAGCCTGTAATACTTGGGGAATGAACAAAGAACAACTCATGCAGAATTACAGCGATCCGTTGGATTATGGCGGTTATTTTATTGTTAATGGTAATGAAAGAGTTATGGTTATGGCCGAAGATCTTGCGGAAAATCAATCATTTATTGAAAAAGATTCCCGGGGAAATTTAATCTTAAGAGTATTTTCTTTGAGAGGAACTTACAGAATACCGACGGTGATTTCTGAAAATAAAGAAGGTCTTTTTGAATTGTCTTTTAGCAGATTTAGAAATCTTCCGGCGATAGTTATTTTGAAGGCTTTGGGTTTGACAAAAGAAGCAGACATTGCGAGATACATCGGAAAGGAAACTGACAGTGTTATTGTTAATCTTTATGAATTTGTAAACCTTGCAACTCCCGAGGATGCCATGCTTCACATCGCTGAACAGACAAATCTTCAGGGAACAAAAAAAGAAATTCTCGACAGAGTTAAGCAAAGAGTTGATTCATATTTATTTCCACATATTGGTTTGAAAAAAGAAGACCGAATGAAAAAAGCAGTTACTTTGTGTAAACTGATAAAACAATTTTTGGTTGCAAAAGAAAATCCGGAGAATATGATTACAGACAAGGATCATTATGCAAATAAAAGAGTTAGACTTTCAGGGGATCTTCTTTCAAGTTTGTTCAGAGTTAATCTTGGAATTTTAATCAGAGATATTCAGTATTCTTTGCAAAAATCGGAAAAAAGAAAAAAGTTTTTTTCGATAAAAACTATCGCTAAATCGACGCTGTTTTCTCACAGAGTTGAAAGCGCAATTGCGACCGGTTCGTGGACTGGAATGAGATCTGGAATTACTCAGAACATGGATAAAACAAATTATTTAGCGACGATTTCTCAGTTGCAGAGAGTTTCAAGTATGCTTAAATCTGATCAGGAAAATTTCAGAGCAAGAACTCTTCATCCGACGCATTACGGAAGATTCTGTCCGATTGAAACGCCGGAAGGAACTGAAATTGGTCTGAGAAAAAATTTGGCAATATTAAGCCGAGTTTCTACTGAGGTTAAATTTGACCAGGATAAATTTTTGAAAGAGTTGGAGGAATTGGGAATGGACAAAACAGGTTTCGACGGAAAAGAAGTTTTTTTCAACGGAATTTTTATTGGAAACATTAACGAACCTTTAGGTTTTATTTCGTCTTTGAAAGAAAAAAGAAGAGCGCAACAACTTCCGCTTCAGATGAATTTTAGATATGATGATATTTTTGGGATGGTTTTGATAACTACTGAAGTTGGTAGAGCTTTGAGACCTTTGATTATTGTTGAGAATGGAGTTTCAAAACTTAAAGATGAACATTTGATAAAATTACAACAGGATGAAATTTCTTGGAAAGATTTAATTGATGAGAAAATTATTGAATATCTCGACGCTGGTGAAGAAGAAAATGCTTTGGTTGCTCTGTTTAAAGAAGAGATTACTATGAATCACACTCACCTTGAAATTGATTCGATGGATTTATTTGGTGTTGTGACTTCACTGGTTCCTTATGGAAATCATGATCAGTCGTCGAGACTTAATAGGGGAAGTAAGACGCAGAAGCAAGCTCTTGGTTTGTATTCAGCGAATTATCTTTGTCGACTTGATACTGATGTAAGTATTTTGCAATATCCGCAGAAACCAATTGTTAGAAGTTTTGTTTATGACACATTGAATACTTATCCTGCGGGACAGAATCTTGTCGTCGCTATTATGACTTATGAAGGATATAATATGGAAGATGCTTTGATTCTTAACAAAGGAAGTTTGGACAGAGGAATGGGACGAAGTTATTATTTCAGACCTTATTCTGCAGTTGAGATGAATTATGCCGGTGGTTTGAAAGATGAGATTCTTGTTCCGGATAAAGATATGTCTGGTTACAGAACTGAAGCAAGTTATCGTCTTTTGGATGGCGACGGAATTGTTTATCCCGAGGCTGAAGCCGGCGAAGGAGAAGTTTTAATTGGGAAATCTTCACCACCTAAATTCCTTTCAGAAGCAAGAGAAATTTCAGTCAGAACAAAGAAAGAATCTAGTGTTACGATGAGACAGGAGGAGAAAGGTGTTGTTGATTCTGTTTTTATTTCAATGGATAAAGAAGGAAACAAAATTGTTCAGATGAGAACAAGAGATTTAAGAATTCCGGAATTAGGAGATAAGTTTGCTACTGCTCATGGTCAGAAAGGAGTTATTGGTGCAATTGTTCCCGAAGAAGATATTCCTTTCACGTCGAGGGGAATCAGGCCTGATGTTCTTTTCAATCCACATGGTTTGCCCGGACGTATGACTGTTGGTTACTTGCTGGAATTACTTGGAGGAAAAGTCGGATGCTTGAGAGGAGAAAATGTAGACGGAACTTCTTTCTCCGGAGAAAGTAAAAAAGAACTTGAAGATCAGCTTAAACATCTTGGATTCAGATACGACGGAAAAGAAACAATGTATAACGGTGTTACAGGAAAAAGATTCGAGGCAAAAATTTTCGTAGGAAATCTTTATTACCTTAAATTGAAATATATGGTTGGTAACAAACTTCACGGAAGAGCGTCGGGAAAAATTGCTTTATTGACGAGACAACCTGTTGAAGGAAGAGCAAGGGGCGGAGCGTTGAGGCTTGGAGAAATGGAACAGCAAGCACTTGTTGCACATGGTGCGTCGCTGTTGTTGAAAGAAAGATATGATTCAGATAAAGTTGTTCTTCACATTTGTTCAAAGTGCGGTTCAATTGCAATCGAAGATAATATTAGAAATAAAATTGTCTGTCCGATTTGTTCGTCGGAAGAAGCTGAACCCGTCGAGATTTCATATGCTTTCAAATTATTGCTTGAAGAGTTACAAGGACTTCACATACATACCAAATTTAAATTGAAGAATAAATACGAATAAAAATAAAATGTTAAATACAACAACAAATATAATGATACAGGGTGCGAGAGGAGATTCGTCGTTGGAAAATAATAAATCCAGCTCTCTTTGTAAGTACATGAGTTCCTGTCAAAGATATGGTTTAGCAAATGAGTGTTTCGAGAACGGAAAAGGCTGTCGGCTTTATGCTGTTGGCGGAACAGCTGAAAAAGTTAGAGCTGTAGCTGAAGTTCCGGAATCAAGGCAATATTTTCTAAATATGAAGTCGCAAGGATTTCCTTGTTGTCCTCAATGTTATGATGGGTGCGCGAAGGCGTTAGAAGTTGGGAGAATTAATAATGTTTGCTCACAAGATTTTAACAATTGTCCACTTTACCGAGATGGTTTGAACAGTGAGGACTTGATTGGAGGAAGAAATTAAAATGAGTAAACCTGTAATAAAAAAAGTTGGAGAAATTCAGTTTGGATTATTCAGTCCAGAACAGATTAAAAAAATAGCTGCTGCGAAAATTGTTACTCCAGAACTTTATGATATTGATGGTTATCCTGTCGACGGTGGTTTGATGGATTTGAGACTTGGGGCAATTGATCCGGGTGTCAGATGTCGTACTTGTGGTGGAAGATTAAAAGAATGTTTAGGTCATCCGGGAAGAATCGATTTGGCGAGAGCAGTAATTCATTTGAAATATATTCCTTTGATTGAACTTGGATTGAGATGTTTCTGTCATAAATGTAAAAGAATTCTTCTTTCTGAAAAAGATTTGGAGAAATTTCCTTCAGCAGTTTTGAGAGCGAAAAAAGCAAAGGATGCTAAGAAATGTCCTTATTGTGGCGAGCTTCATGAAAAAGTTAAATTAGAAAAACCAACTTCTTTTGTTATGGGTAAAAAAAGAATTTTCCCGACGGAGATTAGAGAAATTCTTGTGAATATAAGTGATTCTGATTTGAAAAAACTTGGAGTTAATCCGGTTGCATCGAGACCAGAGTGGGCAGTTCTTACTTCTCTTCTTGTTCCTTCAGTAACGGTGAGACCGAGTATTATTCTTGAAAGCGGAGAAAGAAGTGAAGATGATTTGACGCATAAACTTTCAGATATTATTCGAGCAAACCAAAGACTTTGGGAAAATCTCAACGCTGGTGCGCCAGAAGTTATCATCGAAGATTTGTGGGATTTGCTTCAGTATCATGTTACAACTTTCTTTGATAATACTACTGCAAGAATTCCTCCGGCAAGACACAGAAGCGGACAGCCGTTGAAAACGATTACTGAAAGAATAAAAGGTAAAGAAGGAAGAATAAGAAAAAATCTTGCAGGTAAAAGAGTAAACTATTCTGCGAGAACTGTTATTTCTCCGGATCCGTCGATTGCTATTAATGAAGTCGGAATTCCTTACGAGATTGCACGAATTGTTACCGTTGCTGAAACCGTTACTGATTTGAATATTGGAAAATTGAAAAAGCTTATTGAACGTGGAGAAAATTATCCGGGAGCAAATTATGTCATCAGACCCGACGGAAAAAGAAAGAAAATTTCTGAAGATTTGAAAACGGAAATTATGGCTGAGCTTGCTGTGGGTTACATTGTTGAAAGACATTTGCAAGATGGCGACGTTGTTTTATTTAACAGACATCCGACACTTCACAAGGGTGGTTTGATGGCGCATTTTGTTAAGGTACTCCCAGGAAGAACTTTCAGATTACATCCTGCTGCGAACTTCCCGTACAACGCAGACTTTGATGGTGATGAAATGAACATTCACTCTCCACAAAATGAAGAAGCAAGAGCTGAAGCGAAAATACTTCTCGACGTTAAAAGAAATATTATGTCTCCGAAAAATAATTCTCCGCTTATCGGTTGCTTAGTTGACTCGGTAACAGGGGGATATCTCCTTGGTTTCAAAGAATTTTCTGGAGACTACGCAAATCAACTTTTATTCAGGTCAGGAATTAATCATGAGGTTTCAAAGAAAACTATTTCTGGAAAAGAATTATTTTCTTTACTTCTTCCAAAAATAGATTTTACAAATGATTCAATAAAAATTAAAGAAGGTAAGATTATCGACGGAAAAATTGACAAAACTGCTTTCGCGCAGGAAGATGGAGAAATAATTAAAGAAATTGACAAAGAATTCGGACGGGACGAAACTCTTTTGACAATTCAGAAGGCATTTAACCTTGGTAAAAATTATCTTTCAGATAGAGGAATAAGTATTTCTGTAAATGATTTCGATTTGGATGAATCTGTTTTGAAATCTTCTCAGGAAATTATTGAAAGATCGATTAAGAAATCTGAAGACTTCGTCGAGGAATATAACAAAGGAACTTTGGAAATCATTCCGGGAAAAACTCTTGAAGAATCTAGAGAACTTAAAATGCTTCAGGTTTTGAACGGGGTTAGAACTGAGATTGGACAGACTGTCAGAAAAGAATTCCCGTCGACAAATCCGGTTAGTTATATGATTAAGTCCGGTGGTGGAGGAAATATTCTTAACATTACGCAGATGGCTTGTTGTGTTGGTCAGCAGGCGTTTGAAGGTGGTCGTGTTGATATTGGTTTCAAAGACAGAACTTTATCTTTCTTCAGTCGAGGAGATATTTCTGCGAGGTCACGAGGTTTCATTAATAGTTCATTCATCAGAGGTTTGAGACCGGACGAATTTTTCTTCCAGGCAATTACAGGAAGGGACTCACTGATGGATACAGCTCTGAGAACTCCGAAGTCAGGTTATCTTTACAGAAGATTGGCTAACGCGTTGCAAGATATGAGAGTAGAATACGACGGAACAGTGAGAGATAGCAATAATAATATCATTGAATTCAAATTTGGCGACGACTCTGTTGATGTTTCAACTTTGCACACAGATGAAAAAATTTCTTCAGGAGAAGCAATCGGTTTGGTTACTGCACAATCTTTTGGTGAATCTTCGACGCAGATGGTCCTTAATGTTTTCCATCATGCAGGAGTCGCTGAAATGCAGGTTACAACTGGTTTGCCGAGATTGATTGAAATTTTCGACGCAAGAAAAAATCCTTCTTCACCGAAGATGGAGATTTATTTGAACAAAGAATTTAACAATGAAAAAGACGCAAGAATTTTTGCGGAGAAAATAAAAGAAATTTCTTTGAAAGAAATTGCTTCAGAAATAAATCTTAACTTTAGTGATAAGCATATTGAGATTGTTATTGATAAAAACGCGCTTAGGCAAACTCACGTCGGAATAAAGAAAATTGCAGAAAGATTAAATGATCTTGGATTTAAGGTTAAGGAAAAAGAAGATTCTATTTCGTTGAATGTCGGAGAATTGGGATTCAGAGAAATTTACAAGCTAAAAGAAAAATTGAAGAGAACAGTTGTTTCAGGAATTGCCGGAGTAAAGCAGGTTTTAATTGTTAAGAGAGAAAAAGATTACGTTGTTATTACTCTTGGTTCTAACTTGGTTGAGATGCTTAAATTCAAGGAAGTTGATCCGAACAAACTTCTTTCAAATGATCTTTATGAGTTCTCGGCGGTATTTGGAATCGAGGCTGGAAGACAATTAATTATTGATGAAATTAAAACGGTTTTGAAATCGCAGGGACTTGATATTGATATAAGACATTTGAAACTTGTTGCCGACGCGATGACGAACACCGGATCTATTAAAGGAATAACAAGAATGGGAATCATTGCGCAGAAGTCTTCTATACTCGCTAGAGCTACATTCGAAACGCCAGTGAAACAATTTGTTAACGCATCTATCAAGGGTGGTTCTGACAAATTATCTAGTGTTATCGAAAATATAATTTTGAATCAGCCTGTTCCCGTCGGGACTGGTCTTCCAGGATTGATGGTTAAAGTTATTGGTTCGTTAGTGAAAGAAGAAAAAGAAAAGAAAACAGCGAAAAAAGAAACTGTAGAGAAGACGAATCGATAAGTTTAAAATCTCCCTTTCTAAATTAATTGAATGACAAATAAAGATGAAGTTACGAAGAAGGAAGATAAGACTCCTTATTTTTTTCTTGTAGGAGGTAAATATGCTCTTGGAACTCCGAGAGGAATGGGTTCGTCGGAAAGAACGGTAGATATTCCATTTCATGACCTCGCTAAAAGTTATGATTTACAAACAAAATTAGGATTACTTTCGACATGTTTCATCAAACATCTTGTTCATCCAATATTTGCTCAACCACTTTATGGACAGGAATTAATTGAGGGCGTAGCTTATTTTTTAGCGGCATTTGCAGAAGATCCAGCGGAACAAAAAGAACGAAGTGATTACTTAATTAAAAACGGGCTTGTAAGAATTTTAGCTAACGATGGTTCTATAGAAGAAGTCAGAGAATTAATTAAAGCCGAAAGTAAATAAATTTATTTTTTAGAAATTATCTCTTCGGCAAGGCATCAACAAATTTATAATCCATCAGAACTTTTCCAGTTTGTTCTTTAACGCCGTCTTTATCGAGGTCTTCAAATGTTAACTCATATTCTTCCCGGTAAGAAACATCAGCTGAATCATCTTTGTTGAATCTGCCATAAATTTGTTTGTTATTTAATTCGAAATTTACTTTTCCTTCGAACTTTATTTCATTTCGTTCAGGATGAACAATAGTCATCATTGTAGTAACTTCCCCCACCTGCATAGGCATTAGCTGAATCCAAGAACTGTGGTGTTCCATGCTCATAACTCTCGCGTCTTCGTGAAGCAAGTCAGATAATTCTTTTCTTGTTTCTTTGCATCCAGAAACCAATGATGCAAATAGACCTACGGCTAATATATACGGTGCTATTTTTGTTCTAAGATAATTTAATACTATCATAAAATTATTGGAAATAACTTCTTTATAAATATTCCGAACTCAATTATTTTGGTTGAGCGTCTAAGAAATCATATCCGACCAAGACTCTTTCAGTTAATTCTTTTTTTCCGTCTTTGTTGACATCGTCGTAAGTAGCTCGATAGATTTCATTATAAGTCACGTCGACATTTTCTCCCTCTTTTAATTTGTTATACAAAGTTTTGTGTCTTTCGTCTGAACCTTCACTTGTAAATTCTCCGTGCTGACATCTGAAAACTGCTCCGTATTTTTCCGGAACATCTACTTCACTTATTTGCAATCCGTTTCCTATTCCCATCCCAATATTTCCGCCGTAATCCATGCTTATAGAACCAAATCCTTCGCCGGCCAAGTTCATTGCTTTCATGCCGAGTTCACTTTCATGTCTTGATGGCGTGTAAATTTTTGCGATTACCGTCGCGTCTTCATGAAGAATTGCGGAAGCTTCCAGTTGTACATCTTTGCATCCAACCAGTAAAGCAAACAATCCCGTTGCAACAAAATATTTTTTTGTTTTAAAAGATGGAAATATTGTCATTTTATTTTCTGTGTTAAAGTGTTTATAAATATTTAGATAATTTATTTTTCCGTCGATAAACTTCACAACAAACTTTATAAACTGCGTCTATGTTTAGTTCACTATGGGTGGAACAATTGATATGCAGATGATGAGATATTTGAATCTCTTTAATAAAATTACTGGTGTACTGACGAGATTTTGTTTTAAATATAACGACGGATTAGTTTTTTGCGTGCCAAGAAGAGATCTTCCGAGGGCGTTGGGAAGAGATGTATCTAATGTTAAAAGATTGAGTCAGATGTTGAGAAAAAGAATTAAAATTGTTGTTGCACCGACGGGAATTGAGGACGCACAAAAATTCATCGAGAGTATTGTTAATCCAGTTCAGTTTAAAGAAATGCATGTTACCGACGATGAAATTACTATTAATGCCGGCGGAATGCAGGTTAAGGCCGCACTTCTTGGACGAAACAAAGTTCGATTGGCAGAAATGCAAGAAATCGTCAAAGATTATTTCCAAAGAGAATTTAGAGTTTTGTAATTTTTTCTAGAGAAAATTGTGTGCTTTGGATATTAATTAAAATAATATTCTGAAAGAAATATTGTGATTAAACATAAATTATCTGTTTGTGTTCTTGGAATTTATTTACGAAGAGATTTATTATTAAAAGTAAATTGTTATCGCGAAACCTTTATAAATGATTTTTCTTACTCATATTGATATGGGATTAAAATCAGCAACGAAAAAATTTAAGGACAGAAAGAAGTTTAAGTGGGCAGATAAAACCTACAAAACGAGAGTTCTGGATTTGTACGCGAAGGCAGATCCGTTGGAAGGTGCGTCGCAGGCAAAAGGAATTGTAATTCAAAAAGTTCAGAAAGAAGCAAAACAGCCGAACTCAGCGATGAGAAAATGTTGTAAAGTTCAGTTGACGAAAAACGGAAAATATGTTACTGCTTTTATTCCAGGAAATCTCGCGCAAAAATTTATTGATGAACACGACGAAGTTATAATCGAAAGAATCGGCGGAAAACAGGGACGTTCGAAAGGAGATATTCCTGGTGTAAGATTTCAAGTAATTAAAGTAAATGATCAACCTTTGCATTTGTTGTGGCAGGGGAAAATCGAGAAGGGAAGAAGATAAAATGGTAACTCGCGGTGGTGATTGGAATTGTAGTGAGGAAAGAACAAGAGAACAAATAATTTCTGCAGTTCCAGAGATAACACGCTTAGGAAGATATTCTGGAAAATATATAATTAAGGAAGATTCACATAAATTTGATTTTGATTTAGATGGTTTTCATCATTTTGATAATCTCACTTGTGAAGTAAGTATTAGACTTGCTGATGAAGATTCAGTTATACCTGTTCGTGAGTTCGTTATGGACGAAAAAGAATTTTATGCTTATCAAGTTGGAGATTGTAGTGTTCTTTTAGAAGGGGATTATGTTTCTTCTTACTTGTCTGTTTACAACAAAAATCCAGAAAAAAGACAAGAAACAATTAAACAGTTGGAAAAAATTTTAGCATAAAATGTCCGACGAAATTTCTCTTCCTGTTTTCAAGGCCTTTGATAGATATGATTTAACTGAAGTTGTTGTTTCCGACGAGGGATTGAAAAATGTTATTAATTTGACTCCGAAATTAATTATTCAGAGTCACGGAAGAAATGTTGGAAAGATGGGGCAGGCAAAAGTTAACATAATTGAAAGATTGATGAACAAGATTGCTGTTGCTGGGCATCGAGGAAAAAAACATCGACTTGAGAAAGGTTCTGCGTCGGGAAAATATTCAAAAAATATGGGAATTGTTCTTGAGGCACTTGATATTGTTGAGAAAAAGACGGGGAAAAATCCGGTTCAGATTTTGGTTAAAGCAATTGAATGTGCGGCGCCGATGGACGAAGTTACAGTTATTGAATATGGTGGAACGAGATACCCTCAGGCTGTTGATGTTTCTCCGTTGAGAAGAGTTGGTCTTGCTTTGAAACATATTGCTCATGGCGCGTCGGACAAAGCGTTTGGAAAGAAAAAAACTTTCGCACAGGCCTTGGCTGATGAAATTCTACTTGCTTCAGAAAGTAATGGAGATAGTTTTGCTTACCGAAAGAAAAATGAGGCAGAGAAACAAGCTGACTCTGCGAGATAAATAAAAAATCAAAATTAAATCTCAATAAAATGGCACAGGAAAATATTCAATATGATATGTTTGATAAAAATGCTTTGAGTTGTTGGTGTTTGCATGAAGGAATTATTACTCCGGAAATGATTCGTCAAAGAAAGCATCTTATTCATCGACCTCTTCCTGAAATTAAAGAATATGTACAAGGAGTTTTGGAATATTTCAAAAAAGTTGATTCCCATCTTACTCAAGTAGCAAATACAAATCCGTTTTATAATATTCTCGCATCAAGAATTGGGTTTCACTCTGTACATACTTTTGGAAAACTTGAGCAGGAGGTTCAATTGATAAATAATAAAAATTGGTTTGACATTTTTGCGAGAACAGTTGCATTAGACTCAGTTGCGCCTGTGGTTCAATATTTTATTAATAATATGAATACTCCTTTGCTTGGTAATCCAAAACAAAAACAAAATTAAATCTAAAAAATGAAAAATGCCGTCGATAAACATTTATACTGATAGAAAAAGGGTTTCATCTTTAAAAAAATTCTTGCCTGAATTAGGAGAGTTTACTGCGAGAGAACTTTCTTGTTCTGATAGAGTTTTGAATAAGAATGAAATAAGTTTGAGAATTTTACCTACAGAAACATCACTTCAAATTGCTAATACTGAATTGGAAATTAAAGCACATAATTATTCTGAAAGAGTTAAGAGGCAAGATGACATTTGTTTTTCTGTAAAAGATTACATTGAGAAAAGATGTCCCGAAGCGGGTTCGGTTTATGTCTGGTTGCAGTTGAGCGAACTTGGGCATAGCACGAGATAAAAAATCACAATAATATTTAATAACTTCTTTATTCTTTATTTTAAATGAGAAAGTTAGAAGGTGAATTGGAATCTGAAAAGTTCAAAAATACAAGAAGAAATCTCGATGAGTTTGAAAAGAAAATGGATTTTGTAAAAAAATATTCTATAAAAAATCCTTTGGAAATTATCTATGCAAAACTTTCGCCTTGGAAAATTAATGACTTAGGACCACTTAAACCAAATTATTAATTCATAATTTTTTATTTTTCCGAATAATTTAAGTATTCTTTTTTTGTGAAATTTACATGGAATATGATATAATTTTTATTGTTGGGGAAAAGTTCGCAGATCATCCGCTTTCTGGAATTGGAATTCTAAAAAGATTGCTGGAAAAATACCAATATTCCGTCGCTGTGATTGATTCGTGTATGAATGAAAAAGATATTTTGAAATTCGGAAAACCAAAATTGTTCTTCGGTGTTTCTTCTGGTTCGGTTGATTCTATGGTAAGAAATTACACGCCATTGAAGAAAAAACGAGCTGAAAATCCGAAACTGAAATTTACTCAAACCTGCCCTGACAGAGCGGTAACTGTTTATTGCAACTGGATAAAACAATATTTCAAAGAAAGTAAAATTGTCGTCGGTGGAGTTGAAGGAACATTGAGAAGATTTTCTCATTATGACTACTGGGATAATGCGTTAAGAAAATCAGTTCTGTTTGATTCGCGTGCAGATATTTTGGTTTACGGACCAGGGGAAAAACAGATTTTAGAAATTGCGTCGAGAATAAAAGAAGGAAAAGAACTGAACGAAATCTTGGGAACTTGTATTCGTTCTAGGGAAATTCCAAAAGATTTTATTGAAATGCCGACGCATGAAGAAGTTTCCTCTTCAAACAAAAAATTCTGCGAGATGCAAAATCTTCTTTCTAATAAAAAAAATCTCGCGCAAAAAACGGGAAATTTTTATGTGCTTCAGTATAAATTTCCCGAATATAAATCATCAGACTTAGACGAATATTATGAACTTCCTTTTACCCGAGATATTTCTAATTTTCCGGAACTGAAAGGTTTTGAATTTTCCGTTGTGACTCATCAAGGATGTATTGGGGATTGCAACTTTTGTTCAATCAGACTTCTTGCTGGAGACAAAATTATCTCACGTTCGGAAGAATCGATAATTCGGGAAGTAAAATATATTACGACCTTACCCCATTTTAAAGGAAACATCGACGACTTTGGAGGACCGAGCGCGAATATGTATGGCATGGATTGCAAGATTTCTTATTTATGTAAAAATGCGTGTATTGAATGTAAAAATTTGAACAAAAGTCATTCGAGATTAATTGAACTTTTAAGAAAAGTTAGACAGATTCCGAAGGTGAAAAAAGTTTTTGTAAGAAGCGGAGTAAGATATGATCTTGTTAATGAAGAATATTTGAAGGAATTAGTAAAATATCATATTTCTGGAAAATTGAAAATTGCTCCCGAGCATGTAAGTGAAAATGTTTTGAAAATGATGAATAAAAATCGGGGAGATTTTGAAAAATTTGTGAAAGATTTTTACAAAGTTGGAAAAGGTGAACTTTCATTTTATTTTATGTCAGCGCATCCTGGTTCGACGATGAAAGATGCGGAAATTCTTGCCGAGAAATTGAAGTCGTTGAAAAACTGTGAATCAGTTCAGACATTTACTCCGACGCCGATGACGGTTTCAACTTGTATGTATTACACTGAATGCGATCCAATTACCGGAAAGAAAATTTATGTTCCTAAAACTTACAAAG
>Ga0172371_10002243_pt1 | contig 30794 bp, 27 predicted proteins | sample Lak12m_FD_114543 | JGI IMG/M metagenome (GOLD analysis project Ga0172371, IMG submission 114543) | Freshwater microbial communities from Kabuno Bay, South-Kivu, Congo - kab_022012_12m | ecosystem: Environmental > Aquatic > Freshwater > Lake | place: Democratic Republic of the Congo: South-Kivu...
ACCTTGGGCACCTGCTCTCGGTTTCTTTTTTGCGAATTTATTTGGTACTCAAGCACTCACAGGAAACAAGTATAAGTTTACGTGACCGTCTGGTTCGACAGTATCAGCAAAAAGGTAAAATGGCATTAATGCCGACTGCGGTTGCGTACTCAATGGCAGTTTGACAGCAACTTCGATTTGTTCAGTAACCCCTAATTATTACTAATACCCATTGTCTGTTTATGAGTTTAGGGATTCTATTTTGCATATAGAAAGGCGTATATTACTATAAGTATAATATTTTATAATGAATAAAAGTGCCCAAATTAGTTTGATAAAAACAAAAAAAATCGTAGGGAAGACTCTTGTTTTTCGTGATGCTACTGTAACAGATGCTGAATATATCATATCTCTTCGTACAGATAATAAAAAATCACGTTATCTTAGCAAGACTTCTCATGAGATAGATCGGCAACGTATATGGCTTGACAAATACACTAATAATGATGACCAAGTATATTTTATAATTGAACATCTTTCAAAACCTATTGGAACTGTTCGTTTATACGATGCTATTGGTAATAGTTTTTGCTGGGGCTCTTGGATTCTACAAGATGATTCACCTTTACATGCTGCTATTGAATCTGCTCTTATGGTTTATAGTTATGCTATAGATCATCTTGGTTTTAGTGCTTCGCATTTTGATGTCAGAAAGGAAAATGAGAAAGTATGGCGTTTTCATGAGCGATTTGGAGCTCGCCGTATTTCTGAAACTGAGCTTGATTATTTCTATACACTTGATATTCAATCAATAATAGCGTCATGTTCTCGGTACAGCAAATTTTTACCTGACGGTATAGTTGTTTCTAGGTGAATACCCTAACGTCTAATGAATAAAAAGTTGTATGACGCTGAAAAGCTGCAAAATTATAGAACTTCCGAAAATCACAGACCCTCGCGGCAATCTGACTTTTATTGAGAGTGGAAGCCATATACCCTTTGATATTCGCCGTGTTTATTATCTTTACGATGTCCCGGGCGGAGCAGAACGTGGTGGACATGCCCATAAAGCATTGCACCAGTTGATTATTGCTATGTCCGGCAGTTTTGATGTTGTTCTTGATGATGGGTATGACAAAAAGCGGTATCATCTTAATCGATCATATCATGGCTTGTATGTTTGTCCGATGATCTGGCGAGAACTTGATAATTTCTCATCAGGCTCAGTATGTATGGTACTGGCTTCAAATACCTACGATGAAGATGATTATTATAGAGGGTATGAACCATTTATAAAAGCAGTTAAAGGTAAATCGTGAAGGTACAATTTCTTGATTTGACGGCATCCTATCTTGAACTCAAGGATGAGCTTGATTCAGCGTATGCACGAGTAATGGGATCGGGCTGGTACATCCTTGGTAAAGAAGTAGAAGCATTTGAAGAGGAGTTTGCTGCTTTTTGTGACACTAAGTATTGTGTTAGCGTTGCCAATGGACTCGATGCTCTCGCCCTGATTGTGCGTGCCTATGGGATTGGGGTGGGAGATGAGGTGATTGTCCCATCCAACACCTATATAGCTACCTGGCTCGCTGTTACTCATGCAGGTGCTATTCCTGTTCCTGTAGAACCTGATGAGCTAATCTATAATATTGATCCTTTAAAAATTGAGCAAGTCATTACTCCGAAAACAAAAGCCATAATGGTGGTGCACCTTTATGGCCAGCCAGCGGATATGGATCCCATCAATGCCATAGCAAAAAAGTACGGTCTGAAAGTTATAGAGGATAGTGCTCAAGCGCATGGTGCAAGGTATAAAGGACGTAGGGTAGGCGGTATTGGTGATGCAGCCGGGTTCAGTTTTTACCCCGGTAAAAATCTTGGTGCTTTTGGTGATGGTGGTGCAGTTACAACGAATGATCATGAGTTGGTGGAGCGCATTCAAGTGCTTCGAAACTATGGTTCAAAAGTAAAATATCAAAACGACGTTGTTGGCTTTAATTCACGTCTGGACGAATTACAGGCAGCACTGTTGCGCGTCAAACTATCCATGCTTGATGCGTGGAATGATAGGCGAAAAGATGTTGTTGCGTATTATCTTCAGGCATTTTCAGACTATGAACGCATTGTATTGCCTCATGTTCCTGAGTGGGCAGACCCTGTTTGGCATTTATTTGTTATTAGGTCTCAGCGTCGTAATGCACTGCAACAGCATCTCGCAGATGCAGGTATTGGCACCATGATACACTATCCTATTCCGCCGCATCTGCAGACAGCATACCGAGGTAAATTAACACCACAGCAAAATCTTGTGCTTGCTGAGGCGTTTGCTAATCAGATGCTTAGTATTCCTATGGGGCCACATTTGACAAAAGAACAGATTCACAGTGTAGTGAATGTGATAAATAAATTTGAAGCACCATAGCATAGTGAATATGAAAATATTACTTATTGGGGAATATAGTGGGGTGCATAATAATCTTAAGGCTGGGCTTAAAAAATTAGGACATGAGGTATTTCTTTTTGGGGAATCAGATGGGTACAAAAATTTTTCAGTAGATAAAAAAATCACTCCTGATCATTCTGGAATAATTGCAAAAATAAAAAATATATTTAGTGTTTATAATTTTGCTAAAAACAATAAATTTGAAATTGTTCAGATAATTAATCCATTTGTTTTGCCAATGCATTTGTTTTTCAGTCTGGCGATATTCAGGCTTATCGCAAAAAATGGAAAGGTTATCTATTATTGTTGTGGAACCGACCCTGCATTTTTAGCTGCTGAGAATAAATTCAGGTATTTTCCGTTTGACAAAGAAGGGGCTTCTGACATCCCCTGTTATACAAGTATTCACCATTTTTATTATAAGCTTTTTATGTTATTTATTGATAGGTTGATAACATCATCATATACGTACACTATGGGTTATCAGTCGCACCCTAAATTCCTGAAAATTATCCCGTTACCGGCATTTCCTGAGGAATTAGAACGTAAGTTATCAAAAAACGACAAAATAAGGATATTATATGGAGTCACCCGTCCTGGTATGAAGGGCAATAAATATATCATGGAAGCACTGAACTATATTATTGAACATAAATCTGATGTGTTTGAAGTTGTTATAGTCGATAAGATTCCATTTCAGAAGTTTGGGGCTTTATTACATGAGTTTGATATATATATAGATCAATGCAAATCTTATGATTATGGTATGGCTGCAATAGTGGCCATGCAGAATGGACTAATCGTGATGAGCGGAGCGAATGAGTTGGCAATAAATTCTGTTTTCGGTTCGGGTTGTCCAGTATTTCACATCGAACCTTCTGCTGAGCAAATAATTGACAAACTTAATTATTTGTCTGGGCTTAATGCTGATGAAATGTTAAAAATAAAAAAGCAGGGAGTGGCCTGGGTTAATACAAATCATGAACAGTCATTGATTGCGAAGAAATTTGTATCACAATATGAATTGAAATGAATAATGAGAAAGTGTTTATTCATATCTACCGATATTCAAATAAATCCGCAGGGTGGCAGAGAGAAACTGACAAAATTACATTACGATATTCTTTTGGAATTATACGGCCCACGTCTTAATACTTTCCGGCTTAAAGAACGTTCTTTACAGAAGAAAAGTATGATTTATAGCGTTCTTGGGTATATAGATGGCTTGTCTATAGCTGTGATTGGCCAAATTGTAGATTTTGTGGCAGATAATGGGATAACAGAGGTTTTTATCGATGGATCTAATCTTGGTGTGGTTGTCGATAAAATCAAGAAAAAATGCAGGCATACTCATGTATATGTATTATTTCATAATGTCGAGTCAAGATTTTTTTTGGGAGCTTTTCTTGAAAATATATCTTTTCATTCTTTAGGCGTATTGATTGCTAATTATTTTGCTGAATTCTATGCTGTGAAGAGTGCCGATCATATTATTACTCTAAGTAAGCGGGATTCTTTGCTGTTACATCGCCTATATGGTAGATCAGCACATTCTATTACTCCTATTTCTCTCGACGATACTTTTAATCCTGAATACTTTAATACGGAATATGCTCACAAAAAAGAATATGCTCTTTTTGTGGGAGGCACATTTTATGCTAACCAGCAAGGTATTGCCTGGTTCGTAAAGAATGTAGTGCCTTATATCGATATAATGATATGTATAGTTGGTAAGGGATTTGAAGATTTTCGTGATAAACTTGAGATTCCAGGAAAAGTAGAGGTTATTGGTACTGTGGATAGTTTGGCAGAGTGGTATTGTCAAGCTAAATTTATTATTGCTCCAATTTTCGATGGTTCAGGAATGAAGACAAAGGTTGCAGAGTCGCTTATGTTTGGTAAAAAAGTTGTTGGTACTCCCGAAGCGTTTTCCGGTTACGAAGATTGCGCTTCAATAGCCGGGTGGTGTTGCTCAACTGTAAATGATTTTATTTTGGCTATGAATGAGGCTCAAAAAATAAATATACCTCAATTTGATGAACACTTAAGAAATATCTTTATTGAAAATTATTCCCTTAAAGCTGCGAGCAAACGATTGCATACAATTTTAAATGATAATGTATTAGCACGATGAAAATATGTGTCGTTACCCCCCGTTTTGCAATAGCGGGTGTTCCTCTTGCACAACTCCGATTTGCACAAGCACTGGTTAATCATGGTAATAATTTGGATTTGATCATCGGTTATATCGACCCACAATACACTCTTCCCGTTATTGAGAACGTCCGGTTACAAGTCTGGAATAAGCCAAGGGTTATCAATATGCTCTTTGATCTTGTTTGTTACCTGAAAACCGAAAAGCCCGATATTGTATTTTCTGCAGAAGACCATTTGAATACGGTCGTGCTGATGGCCGCAATCCTTTCCGATTCAAAGGCAAAAATCAGCGGCTCTTCGCGGGTAACCCCGTTTGATACATACTCCAGTACCCTATTTTCCAAACGCTGGATATTGAAGCAGTTAGCACGTTCAGTGATGTGGAGGGCAAATGCGTTGACCTGTGTTTCAAAAGATATGGTTGATCAATACCGCAAGGTCTTTCGAAATCCTCCTCATGTATGCGTGTATAACATTGTTGACGACCGGCAATCCCGATTACGTTTGATGGAACGTGTTGAACATCCATGGCTGACCAATAAAACCGTACCTGTTCTGGTTGCCGCAGGGAGGCTTGCTGAATGGAAAGGATTTGCGGATTTGATAAATGCCTTCAGAATTCTCCGGCAGAACAGACCGGTTCGTTTGTTAATTCTTGGCGATGGTCCATTAAAAGGAGAGTTGCAGGCTCAAATTGATGAGCTTGGATTAACAGATGACATACAATTGGCAGGTTATGTGCAAAATCCTCTCAAGTATTTCAAAAGAGCCGATGTATTTGTGCTTTCATCCCATGTTGAGGGGTTACCTAATGTATTGGTAGAGGCGATGATGTGCGGGTGCACACCGGTTTCTACTGACTGCCCAACTGGTCCGCGTGAGCTGTTAGAGGGTGGTAAGTATGGGTATCTTGTTCCCATGTATGATCCTCCTGCCATGGCATCCGGCATTCTGAAGGCTCTTGATAATCCGATATCTGCAGAGGTTTTGGCTATGGCTATTGCGCCTTTTGAAGAGCAGACAGTAATCAACAGGCACTTTGAGGTGCTGGGAATGGTGGATCAGGTTGTGTTTTTTAATCGGGCTTAAATAATTTGAGTAATAACAATAAAATCTGCAGGTTTATTCATCTTATTCCTTACGATGGTGTAGGTGGAGTTGAATCTGCTGCCCGTACCACAACTTCTATACGCGAGGGTCATATTGATTTCAAGGTTGACTATATTTACAAAAATCTATTACATCACAAGGATATAAAGGTTACGTATAACCCTTGGTCATTATTGACTGCAATTTGGCGTATCAAGGCAGAATCACCTGATGTATTGATTGTATCTTTATGGCGTTCTTCTTTTGTTGGAGTGTTTGTAAAGTTGATGTGTCCCAGAATAAAACTTGTAACCTTTATCCATTTGGAGCGGGATGTTCATTTTCTTGATTTTCTCTGCACCAGGGCATCACTTTTGTTTTCCTTACAGATTTGGGCTGATTCAGAGGCAACCATCAAGGGACGTTTGTCTGCTGTTCAAAGCCGACGGAGCCAGTTGATTTCATTTGTGACCCGGAATTTTGATGTATTTCCATACAAAAAGGTTGCTCCGATATTCATTTTTTGGGGTCGTATAAATCAGCAAAAAGGTCTTGACAGGTCCATCCGAATATTTTCAGGGATCCATGAAATGTATCCGGAAAGCCGCTATTTGATTATCGGGCCGGATGGTGGTGCATTGTCTGATATCAAGAAAATATGCAGGGAGCGAGGTTTAGCTGACTCCGTGATCTTTCTTGGGTCAGCTTTGCATGACCAAATTGTTCAGTATGCGTCAGAAGCATCGTTTTATCTACAAACAAGTCTGACCGAGGGTATGGCAATGTCGGTTGTTGAGTCGATGCAACTTGGGCTTCTCCCTGTTGTGACACCGGTTGGCGAGATTGCCTCTTATTGCCAGCATAACCGTAATGCCGTGATCATTGACTCTGATGAGGTGGCGGTGGAATATGTTTCAGATCTTATTGAATCAGATGAACGATATCAGGCGATGCGCTCCATGGCAATTCAGACATGGACAGGTAAGTCGCTTTATCGGGATTCTGTTCTTGATGCGTGTAAAAAAATTATTCAGAGTGACAACGCTTTGTTGAAAAGGGTTCTTTAATGTGTGGAATAGCCGGTTTTCTTTCCACTCCTTGTTTTAAGTCTGAGGAGATCGTTGATCGGGCTCGCATAATGGCGGAAGCTATTGTGCACAGAGGGCCGGATGATTCAGGTGTATGGCAAGACACCGAGATATGCATTGCGCTTGCTCATCGCCGATTGTCTATTCTTGATCTGTCACCTGCAGGTCATCAGCCCATGCATTCCGCCTGCGCACGTTTTGTACTTGTTTTCAACGGTGAAATATACAATCATCTCTCACTGCGTAGTCAACTCGAAACTGCAGGTTATTCTGAAGGCTGGCGTGGTCATTCAGATACAGAGACTTTATTGGCAGGATTTGCTGTCTGGGGTGTTTTAGATACACTTCAGCATGCAGTCGGTATGTTCGCTTTTGCATTATGGGATAAAATTCAGCTTACTCTAACATTAGGTCGTGACCGGTTCGGCGAAAAGCCTCTTTACTATGGTTGGGTGGGCCAGGGTGATGCTCAGGCATTTCTGTTTGGCTCTGAGCTTAAAGCATTGCGTGCACATCCACAGTTTGATAATCCCATCAATCGTGGAGCATTGGCTTTGTTTTTGCAGTATTCTGCTGTTCCAGCTCCTTATTCTATTTATGACAACATCTTCAAGTTACAACCGGGCTCTGTTCTCACATTACGAGAATGTGAACGGATTAATCGGAAACCATCTATAGTTCATTACTGGAGCCTGACCGATGTGGTCCGAAGAGGGATGGCTGATCCTGTTGTGAATGAAACCGAGGCAGTATCGCTGCTCGATGCGGCTTTGCGCGAAGCAGTGGCGCTACAGGCCGTGGCAGATGTGCCTCTTGGTGCCTTTTTATCAGGGGGGGTGGATTCCTCACTCATAGTTGCGCTTATGCAGACGCAGTCAGTGCGTCCGGTTGAGACTTTTACCATAGGGTTTGAAGAGGGAGGCTTTGATGAGTCGCCTCATGCTTTAGCAGTTGCAAAGCATCTTGGTACTGAGCATCATGAAATTCGGGTCTCTGCGGACGATGCACGGGCAGTGATTCCATTGCTCCCCCGCCTTTATGATGAGCCTTTTGCTGACAGTTCGCAAATTCCTACCTATCTGGTTTGTAACGCAGCGCGTCAAAAGGTTACAGTTGCGCTTTCTGGTGATGCTGGTGATGAACTGTTTGGCGGATATAACCGCTACTTTTGGGCTGAACGGATATGGAAGCAGATAGCCTTGTTCCCGCGCCCTTTGCGTCAGGTATTCAGTGCAACAATACAACAAATACCAACTGATGCATGGGATGGGGTTGGCCGAATACTGCCGGGTAGAAACGGGATTGCACGCTTGGGTGACAAAGCATATAAACTGGCCCATCGAATGAAAACGGTAAAGAGTTTGGATGATCTCTATCGTAGTCTGGTGAGTGAGTGGGCACAGGAAGAGGTTCCGGTAAAGGGAGCTGTTCATCTTGCCACGTTGCTGGATAACAACTCTCTTGTAGCAGGCTTGAGCGATGCTGAGCATCGCATGATGCTGTGGGACACACTTACCTATTTACCGGATGATATTTTAACCAAAGTAGATCGTGCAGCAATGGGCGTAAGTCTCGAAACCAGGGTACCTTTTCTTGATTATCGTATAGCTGAGCTGGCCTGGCGCCTACCGCTCAATATGAAAATCAGGGGCGGTGTTGGTAAATGGGCTTTGCGCCAGGTGCTGTACAACTATGTGCCGCGTCAGTTGATTGAACGGCCAAAAGCTGGATTTGGTATACCTGTCGGGCAATGGCTTCGCGGCCCACTGCGTGATTGGGCTGAAACTTTGCTTGAGGAACAACGTCTTGAACGTGAGGGTTATCTGAATGTAGCTCCCATTCGACAAATATGGCAGCAGCATTTGAGCGGTCGGCATGACTGGACAGTTCGTCTTTGGACTGTACTTATGTTTCAGGCCTGGTTGGAGGAAAATCAATGACAACATACTGGCTTATGTTACTTGTTCCTATGCTTGCGGGTTTAAGCCCCTGGAAAGCAAAGGGAGCATTACCTTATGTACAGTGGTTTTTATATGGTATGCTTCTGATTGCTATAATTGGTCTTCGCTATCAGGTAGGAGGTGATTGGCTCAACTACATTCAGAATTATTCCGTTATCGAGGGTATGATTTTTTCGGATCTCATAACGCAAGGGACGCTTACCGGAGATTTTGGTTACCTTATTGTTCATTGGTTTTCTGTGAATTTTCTCAATGGTATTTATGCAACAAATTTGATTTGTGCAGCCATCTTCGTCGCAGGTTTGCTAAGGGTCTGTAAAAATATGCCTTTTCCATGGCTTTCATTGTTTGTTGCAATACCATATCTGGTTATTGTAGTTGCGATGGGATATACACGGCAGGCAGCAGCTATCGGGTTTATCATGTGGGGATTGATTGATTTGATGAACGGCAAGCAACTCAAGTATTATGTTATGGTCATGTTTGGTGTGCTTTTTCATAAAACCGCATTATTCATGCTTCCTGTCGGGTTTCTCTATGCTAATTCGTTGAGTAATCTTAAAAATCTGATTCTGTTTGTGCTTTTTTTTGTGATTGCTTTTGCAGGTTTTATGGCGGAGCATATTGCAAGCTTGACATACTATTATGTTGAAGAAACTGGAGGGATGGAGTCCTCCGGCGCTGTGATCAGGGTTGCGATGAATGTCACTTCCTCGATAGTTTTTCTTTATTTCAGAAAGCTTTGGGCTGAACGGTATAACGATGCGGGTTTGTGGATGATTTTTAGTGTTACCAGCCTTATAATGTTTCCACTCGCCTTTGTCAGTTCAACATTTGTTGACCGAATGGCGCTCTATTTGCTTCCGATGCAACTTGTTATTTTTTCAAGAACACCGATATTGATTACAAGTGTTTATAACAGGACGCTGTTTATACTCATTGTTTTGTGTCTCTATATTGGTGCCCTGTTTGTATGGGGTAATTTTGGACAAAACTCACGCTATTGGCTTCCTTACCAAAACATCCTTTTCCAGTGAAATTGCATAACCAGATCCATAGCCTTATTCTTGTTCGTCCTATTCGTTTAGCAGTGGTAGGCTGTGGTCGCATTGCAGAGAAACATTTCCAGGCAATTACAGAGCATTTCACTGATCTCGAACTTGCTGCCGTTTGCGACACAGACCCACAAGCCTTGCTGAAAGCCTCCGAGACTACCGGTGCACCTGCAATTTCGGACTATCATAAACTGCTTACGAACCCCGACATCGATGCTGTTGCCCTCTGTACTCCAAGTGGCCTACATGCACGTCAAACGATAGAAGCTGCTGCTGCGGGCAAGCATATCATCACAGAAAAGCCCATGGCTACACGATGGCAGGATGGTGTAAAGATGGTTCGTGCTTGTGACGATGCGGGAGTCCGGCTTTTCGTTGTCAAACAAAACCGGCGAAACACTACGATGCAACTGCTGAAAAGAGCCATTGACGAAAAGCGGTTCGGAAAGATTTACATGGTTCACCTGAATGTCTTCTGGTCCCGCCCTCAATCATATTATGACCAGGCTAAATGGAGGGGTACCTGGGAATTTGATGGTGGAGCCTTCATGAATCAGGCAAGCCATTATGTGGACTTGCTTGACTGGCTTATAGGACCGGTTGATAAAGTGCAGGCGATGATAAGCACTACAAGAGATATTGAGGTTGAAGATACAGGTGTTATGAATGTTCGCTGGCGTAATGGAGCTATTGGATCCATGAGTGTTACCATGTTGACCTACCCCAACAATCTTGAAGGCAGCATTACCATACTTGGCGAAAAGGGGAGCGTTCGTGTTGGAGGAGTAGCCGTCAATGAAATCCAGCTATGGGATTTTGCCGACTCACGGGACTACGATCAAACGATCAAGGCTGTAAACTATCAAACAACCTCCGTTTATGGCTTTGGTCACCCGCTTTACTACAAGAATGTCATTGACGTTCTTCGTGGCGAAGTAGAACCGGAAACAGATGGACGAGAAGGACTTAAATCGCTTGAATTGATTATAGCGGCATATCTTTCAGCTCGTGACGGTAATACTATTTCACTTCCACTTGAATACTGAACATGGCCTATAGTGCACACCCGACAGCTATTATTGACGAAGGAGCGCAACTTGGCGACGGTACCCGTGTTTGGCACTGGGTGCATATTTCTTCCGGTGCTAAAATCGGTGAACGTTGTTCGTTTGGTCAAAATGTCTATGTCGGCAATGATGTTGTCATCGGCAACAACGTCAAAGTCCAGAACAACGTCAGCATATATGACGCAGTCACGTTGGAGGATGATGTTTTCTGTGGTCCCAGTATGGTTTTTACCAATGTGTACAATCCTCGCTCAGCAGTCACACGCAAAAATGAATATCGTCCGACATTGGTCAAAAAAGGAGCAACCATCGGAGCCAATGCTACGATAGTTTGTGGTGTTACTCTCGGTGAATATTGTTTTATTGCAGCAGGTACGGTTATAACAAGAGATGTTCAACCCTTCGCGCTTATGGCAGGAGTGCCAGCAAAGCGAATCGGCTGGATGAATGAAGATGGCTATAGAGTTACGGAATCACCTATATGATCCAAACAAGAAACCATGATAGGGGGGGGCTTTTTCTGTGAAGCCGTCTCGTATTCCACAATCTGATTATTTAATTATTGGTGCGGGTATCGTTGGGCTTAGTATCGCACGTGAATTGAAATTGCGTTATCCTGAAAGTATCGTTACAGTTGTTGAAAAAGATTCTGCTCCAGGGCAACATTCTAGTGGTCGAAATAGTGGAGTGCTACATAGCGGTATATATTATCCTCCAGGGTCACTCAAGGCTACGGTTTGCGGACAAGGGGCAAAAGAGCTTGCTAAATTTTGTGATCAGTATCAATTGCCCCTGGAACGGCGTGGCAAGATTCTTGTCACTACCCAAAAATATGATGCGTCGCAGCTTCAAATTCTTGCCGAAAGAGCACATACAAACGGAATTCATGTTGAAAAGCTTGACGAGCAAGCACTTAAAGCATTAGAACCCGAAGTGCGTTCTGCTACAGGGCAGGCACTTTTTGTTTCCTCTACGGCTGTCGGTAGTCCAAAAGCTGTTATGCAGGCCATGCTTCTGGAGCTTGACAGTCTCGGGATTGGTATTCGATGTAATGCAAGAATTGTACGAATAAATCATGAGCTTCGCAGGATCACGCTGAAAAACGGAGATCAGATCGGCTTTGGTCATGTAATCAATGCCGCGGGTCTTCATGCAGACACTGTTGCTCATTCGTTCAATGTTGGGTATCGGTATACACTTCTACCCTTTAAGGGATTATACTGGAAACTCGATCCAAATGCAGGCTTCGATATTCGACATTTAATCTATCCAGTCCCTGATTTACGGGTACCTTTTCTTGGTGTTCATACTACGACTACGACAGATGGAATTACCTACCTTGGTCCGACTGCCGTTCCGGTTTTTGGACGTGAAAACTACCGTGGATTTCAGGATGTTGAAGCTCCTGAGTTGATGAGAATTACCACTCTGCTTGCAACACAATTTATTGCAGGTCGTGACGGATTTCGTCGTCTGGCATGGCAGGAAGGTCGGCGATATTTCAAGCCATGGTTTGTTAAGGCTGCGCAGGCTATTCTGCCGCGGCTAAAGTCCGAACATCTTCTGCCGACCGACAAGGTTGGTATCCGCGCTCAAATGCTCGATAAAAACACTGGACGTCTTGTAACAGACTTTCTCGTTGAATATGGACTTCATTCGACTCATATCCTTAATGCAATTTCGCCAGCATGGACTAGTGCATTTCCTTTTGCCCGATATGTCTGTGACCATTACATAGAAAAAAACTGATTATGGATTTAACAGGAAAAAAACTTGTACTTGTTGGTGGAGCAGGCCTTATAGGGTCGCATACCGTTGATCATCTGATTGACGAGGATGTCAAGGAGATCATCATATACGATAACTTTGTGCGCGGAAGTCGTGAGAATCTGGTTGAGGCATTGAAGGATCCGAGAGTTAAAGTATTTGATATCGGTGGAGATATCATGCAGACCGATATTCTTGAGACCGCTTTCAGCGGAGCTGACGGAGTGTTTCATTTTGCGGCACTCTGGCTGCTGCAATGCCATGAATTTCCTCGCAGCGCTTTCGATGTTAACGTGCGTGGTACCTTCAACGTTATGGAAGCCTGTGTCAAGACTGGTGTAAAACGTCTGGTTTACTCTTCTTCGGCAAGTGTGTACGGGGACGCAGTTCGTGAACCGATGGATGAAGGGCATCCATTTAATAACAAGAATTTCTACGGAGCAACCAAGATTGCAGGTGAGGCTATGCTGCGAGCATTTCATCATCGTTACGGGCTTGACTATGTCGGTCTGCGTTACATGAATGTTTATGGTCCTCGTCAGGACTATCATGGTGCATACATTGCCGTCATTATGAAAATGCTTGATGCTATTGATAAGGGAGAGAGTCCTTCCATTTTGGGTGACGGATCGGAAGCTTTTGATTTTGTGGCAGTGGAGGATTGTGGCAGAGCAAATGTTTGCGCAATGAAGGCGGAAACAACTGATGAATTTTACAACGTAGGGACTGGCAAACGAACTTCGCTCAGGGAACTTGCTGAACTTCTTCTCGACATTACAGGATGTCAGAACCCGATTCACTACGCTCCTCGAAGTCAGGCTACCCTTGTGCGTAACCGCATTGGCGATCCTAAAAAAGCGATTGATCAAATCGGATTCAAAGCAACGCTTGATCTCCATGAGGGTCTTAAACGCCTGATAGAGTGGCGTGCCAGTCACATTGCAGAAGTTGCAATCCGTCGGAAAGCCGTTGGGCAGCCGCACTTAAAATGATGAATAACTTGAAAAAAAATATTCAGATATCATTACCCTTCACGGGGGAAGATGAATGGCAGGCATGCCGTGAACCTTTGATGAGCGGATGGTTGACTCATGGACCAAAAGTGAGTGCATTTGAACAGGCATTTGCTTCTCGTCATCAGGCTACCCATGCACTTGCAACAACCAGTTGTACAACGGCACTTCACCTTATTCTTGTAGCTATGGGTATTGGTTCTGGAGATGAGGTTATTGTGCCAGCGTTTACGTGGGTCGCGACTGCAAATGTTGTTCTTTATTGCGGAGCAACACCGGTGTTTGCCGATGTTGATCCTCTAACTCACAACATCAGGTCAGATGAAATTGCCCGATGTTTGTCGGCAAAGACCAAGGCTGTAATTGTTGTCCATCTTTTTGGGCTTTGCGCAGATATGGATGCTATTCGCGAAGTAGTGCCGCAACATATAAAAATCATTGAAGATGCCGCCTGTGCAACTGGTGCATCGTATAAAGGTATTCCGGCAGGAACATTGGGGGATGCTGCGGCATTTTCATTTCATCCGCGTAAAACGATTACGACGGGCGAAGGAGGCATGATAACGACCAACAACAGCGAACTTGCTGATGTTATCAACAAACTTCGAAACCATGGGGCTGAAATCTCCGAAGAACAGCGACATAGAGTCCCACGTCCTTACCTATTGCCGGATTTTAATCTGCTTGGCTTCAATTATCGCATGACGGACCTGCAAGGTGCTGTAGGTTTGGTTCAACTTTCAAAGCTTGATCAATTTATTGCAGAGCGACAGCAGTCGGCTGATTTCTATCAAAGAGAGCTTGCAACGATTGACTGGCTTCGGACGCCTATTGTACCGGAATCAGGTAATCATGCGTGGCAGGCTTTTGTTGTTTCTGTAGATCCGGAAAAAGCACCCATGCCACGTAATAAGCTGATGGACAAACTCCAGCAGGTGGGGATTGCAACACGTCCGGGTACTCATGCCGTGCACATGCTTGGCTATTACGCTGAACGATACAGCATCAAGCCGGCAGATTATCCTTGTGCAAGGGATTGTGACCGTAACACCATGGCGATTCCGTTACATAACCGTATGTCGGAGGATGATTACAAGTATGTTGTCTCAACAATCAAATCGTTAGCCTGAACTGTCATGTGTGGTATTACTGGCATTATTCATTTTGATGGTTCGCCAGTTTCACCTTTTGTGCTCCAACAGATGACTGATGCGATAGCTCACCGAGGACCGGATGGTGAAGGGCATTGGCTTGATGGTAATGTGGGAATCGGTCATAGGCGTCTCGCTATCATTGATGTTTCACCTGCTGGTCATCAACCAATGATCAGTTCAGATCAGCGTTATGTACTGAGCTATAATGGTGAAGTATACAATTTTCGAGAGTTGCGTGCACAGCTCGAAGCCGCTGGCTACCGGTTCCGCAGTAAAACCGATAGCGAAGTGGTACTCCATGCTTTGGCTCATTGGGGTACCGATGCACTGCTCAAATTCAACGGTATGTTCGCCTTCGCGCTGTGGGACAGAAAAGAACGCACGTTACTGCTTGCCCGCGATCGTTATGGTATAAAGCCCTTGTACTACGCTCGTCAAGGCAATACCTTTGCATTTGGCTCCGAGCAAAAGTCCATCACCGCTCAACCTGAATTCAAGCGCAAGCTCAATAAGCCGGCACTGCTGGAATACTTCACCTTTCAGAACATTTTCACCGATCAAACACTGCTTGAAGACATTCACATTCTCAAAACTGGCCATTATGCCATCTTGAACACTCAGTCTTCGGCATTCGGCACACAGCAATATTGGGATTACCGCTTCCGTGAACCCGATCAACCCGATAGCAAGCAGGAATACCTCGAAGAACTCGACCGCCTATTTCGTCAGGCGGTTAATCGTCAACTGGTCAGCGATGTGGAATTGGGTTGTTATCTGAGCGGCGGGATGGACAGTGGCTCAATTACCGCCATTGCAGCACAATCTTTTCCTAATCTCAAAACCTTCACCTGTGGTTTTGACCTCAGTTCTGCTTCGGGTATTGAGCTGGCTTTTGACGAACGCCCTAAAGCGGAAGCCATGTCTGCAAAGTTCAAGACCGAGCACTACGAAATGGTGCTCAAAGCCGGCGATATGGAGCGTTGTTTGCCTCAAGTTGCCCGGCACCTCGAAGAACCGAGGGTGGGGCAAAGTTACCCAAACTACTATGCTGCAAAACTGGCCAGCAAGTTTGTCAAAGTGGTACTCGCTGGCAGTGGTGGCGATGAACTTTTTGGCGGGTACCCATGGCGCTACTATCGCGCCGCCAACAGCCAGAACTTTGAGCATTACATTGATCAATACTACCTGTATTGGCAACGCTTGGTAGATAACCGCCAGCTCAAACAAATGTTTGCTCCAGTGGCAAATGAAGTGGCTGGTGTTTGGACTCGCGATATTTTTCGCGATGTATTCGCCACTCACGACAACGTACTCGACCGTCCTGAGGACTACATCAATCACAGTCTTTACTTCGAGGCTAAGACTTTTCTTCATGGACTGTTTGTGGTGGAAGACAAACTCAGCATGGCGCATAGCCTGGAAAACCGTGTGCCGTTTATGGACAACGACTTGGTTGACTTTGCCATGCAGTGTCCGGTTGGTTTGAAATTGAACAATCTCGTGGCAGCTCTCAAGATCAACGAAAACGAGCCGGGCAGTAAACAAGATAAATACTTCCAGAAGACAAACGATGGCAAACAGATCCTGCGCGACATGATGATCCGCCATATCCCGGCAGACATCACTCGCACCGAAAAGCAGGGTTTTTCTTCTCCCGATGCCAGTTGGTTTAAAGGCGAAAGCATCGAGTTCGTGAAACGTACCTTACTCAATGGTAATGCCCGCATTTACGACGTGCTCAATAGAGCTACGGTTAAGCATCTTGTAGAGCAACATCTCGAGGGTCAGCAGAACCGCCGCTTGTTGATTTGGTCGCTGCTAAATGTAGAGGCTTGGATAGGGTGTAATTTTTGATGCACTTTTCACTACCGCATTCGCGACCATGGATCAAGTCATCAGATAGACTCGCCGTGGACGATGTGTTGAAGGGTGGGATGATTGCTCACGGTGATCGCGTACAGGCTTTCGAGCAGGCCGTTGCCAATTATCTTGGAGCTGCGGGTGGCGTTGCTTGCACTAGCGGTACCACTGCTCTTAGTCTGGCGCTAAAGACGCTTGGTATCAGTGCCGGTGATGAAGTGATTTTGCCTTCCTATGTTTGCTGGAATGTGCTGTCTGCTGTCACGGAATGTGGTGCTACACCGCGTCTCTGTGATGTAGATGACAGAGGTGTAGCTACATTCCAAACTGCCCGCGCAGTCCTTAGTTCGCAAACACGAGCCATAGTGGCAGTGCATATCTTTGGTCATCCCTGCGACATCAATAGCATCTCGTCGTTGGGTTTGCCCGTGATAGAAGATGCTTGCCAGGCGTTTGGACTGGAAATATCAGGTCGGTTAGCCGGCACACTGGGTGATCTCGGTATCCTGTCCTTCCATGCTACGAAGTGCATGACCACTGGTGAGGGTGGGATGCTAGTTACTAGAAACGTTCGCTTGTTAGATTGCGCACGATCACTTGTTGAGTCGGTCAAACACAATAATGCAGCCGGCGCAGCGACCATGTCCGACCTGCAAGCAGCACTTGGTCTTGCGCAGTTGGAACGCTACCAGACTTTTTTGGTCCGTCGGCAACAGTTGTTCACCAGTTATCATCAAACCGCTTGCCAACTAACAACAGCCTTCCCGGGCTATATCGGCAAACCGCGGTTCCTGTTTCGCTACACCCTACGAGCGCAGTATGGATTTGAAAATGCGCAAGCTGCCCTGCTTGCACAAGGTGTACAAGCTCGTCGCGGGGTAGATGAACTATTGCATCGCAGACTCGGTCTGAATGACCACGATTTCCCTGGTGCTACAAAATTGTTCTCGCAGGTTGTCTCAATCCCTTTTTATCCTTCGCTGACCGAACAGGAGCAGGCACAAGTGTTACATGCTATCCAAGAGGTATTTGATGTCGCTTGAACTCACTGAACTAAGGGCAGAACACGAAGTCGCTTACGAAGAGTTATTGCAAGCATGCCCTTCGTCCATGATCTACCACTCGCTGACCTATCGTCGCTTCTTGAAAGACTTTCTTCCATCATCAGCCGAGGATCATTACTTTTTGGTCTTTGACGACAACCAGTTAGTTGGTGCTCTGCCTTGTTTCTTGATCGACGGTCCACACGGAGCGGTGGTCAATTCGCTACCGTTTTTTGGCAGTCACGGGAGCATATTGTTTCGACCTAGTGCTAATAACACTGCTGTAGCAATCCTTGCCGACGGATTGATGGATTTGTGCCAAAGCCGCAATGTTTCATTTGCTACTGTGATCGACACACCCTTTTCGAACAACGAAGATGTGTTTCGGTGTGCCATGGATTTCCAGTTCCACGACCAGCGTATTGGTCAATTCACGCCATTACCGGAAGGGAATAATCCCCAACAAGTTAGCGAAAATCTGCTGGCGTTGTACCACCAAAAGACGCGCAACATTGTGCGCAAAGCTTTACGCAGTGGTCTGGTACTTGGACATGACCAAAGTCAGCAGACGTTGGATGCACTGCACTTTATGCATGAGACCAACATTCTCGGTATAGGAGGCATTGCCAAGCCAAGAAGTTTTTTCACCTCTATCACCAGCCAGTTGTTCTACGATAAGGATTACCGTATCTACACGGCTCGAACCGATACAGATGAGATCGTCTCGGTCTTAATGCTCCTGTATTTCAAAGATACGGTTGAATACTTTGTTCCAGCCACATTGGAAAGCTGGCGTACCGCTCAACCACTAAGCGCTTTAATTCATCTCGCCATGCTCGACGCTGTTCTCGAACGTCAATCCCGGAACTGGAACTGGGGTGGTACTTGGCTTACGCAGGCTGGTGTGTACCACTTCAAGTCTCGATGGGGAACTCGCGACTACCCATACCGCTACTACACACGTGTATTTCCAGATGAACATAGATTGTGCGGCATTAGCCGCCAAGATCTATTAGATAACTACCAATGGTTTTACACCGTTCCGTTTTCAGCCTTGGGGCAAGCTCGATGACACTAAACAAAAATTACGGACAAGTGATCAATCGGATTCTGTTTGACTATGCCGCCATGAATGACGACGAGGTTCTCGATGAATGCAAAGGGCTTCCGTCAAAGCTTCTACGATGGATTGCGGCACATCACCCGGATAATAGAAGTAGGAAAATATTCTTTGAAATGACCAATATATCTATCGGGGAAGGAACGGTAATCAACTCTGGCTTTATCGTTTCCGATGAATACGAGCCATTACTTACCATTGGAAAGCGTGTTGCTATTTCGCCAAATGTTGTTGTTATTTGCTCTTCATCGCCAAACAATTCCGAACTTCTTTGTATTCCTGAGTTCAAGGATAAATATGTCAAATCTCTCCCTGTTTATATTGGAGACGACTCGTGGATTGGTGCAGGTGCAATTCTGCTACCCGGTGTTGAAATTGGAAAAGGAGCAATTGTTGGTGCTGGTTCTGTTGTGAACAAAAGCATACCGGAGGGGGGCAGTTGCGGTTGGGAACCCAGCGAAAGTAATTCGCTACATGACAGGAAAAGCCATAAATTCTCTTGGGTCATTCTCTTCGGAGGAGCCGGACGAGAAGGCTGTATAGAACGAATGATTGCCGAGAATGTCAATCTAATGACCATCATTGTACCTGCGCATCGTAGTGCCAAGCTGGAACAGGCAGTGTATAAGTTAAAGGCATTGTCTTGCGAGGTGATTGAAGTTGACAGAAATGGATTGGCAAATGCTCTCAAGCCATTTTCAGGTAACGCTTTACTATCTATCGGGTTTCCTTATCTGATACCAATTGAATTGCTGAGGCTGTTCCAACCGGCACTAAACATACATCCAACGCAACTGCCCCGCTATCGCGGGCCAACAACTGGTGCCTATATCTTGATCAATAACGAACAGGAAAGTGGCTCAACCGTTCATCATATGACAGAGCAAATGGATCGCGGCGATATCGTGGCTCAAAGCCGAGTTGCACTTACTCCTTTCGAGACCATTCGATCACTTCAGAGAAAGGTTTACTCTCGTGAACCCGATCTAGTGATGGAAGCGTTGACAGCTTTGGAACTTGGGGCAAAAGCACAGCCACAGGATGAAAGTCAAGCGAGTGAGTTTCCAAAAAAAAGAACACCTGCCGATTCAGAGATAGACCCAACTCGCCCATTAAACGAACTATTTAACCAGATTCGAGCGTGTGATCCAGACGAGTTTCCCGCGTTTTTTTACTATCAAGGCTCAAAGGTCTGCGTGAAGCTATGGAGAGAGAATAAATTACCAGAATCACAAGATGAACTATGATGGTTTTATCTTAAAGTTGGTACTTTCATATCTCAAGAATCGGGATGCTTTATTTTACATTCGCAAACCTGTATGAAAAAGTATAAAAAAATATTTATAGGTACCCAGGATATTGCAGGGTACTATTATAATCTATGGATAGGTCTTAAATCCATGGGAGTAAATTGTGATTATGTTACTTTTTCTGATGATCAATTTAGTACAGGAAATAATATAAGAACTTCCTTCTTGTTAAGAAATATAGCAAAGTTATCTCAGTTTAGAAGAAATAAATATAACAAAAAGTTTGTCTTTTTAAGAATTTTTATCACACTGCTGATTGAAATATTATGTTTGCTATATTTTTTTATAGCCTTATTTCGCTATGATGTGTTCGTTTTTGGTTATGGTTATACCTTATTAAGGTGGAATTTAGATTTACCTATATTAAGGCTTTTTGGGAAAAAAGTTGTTGTTAACATGGCGCATGGTTCTGAATTAAGGCCCCCTTTTATTGATGGATCCTATCAAACCGAGGATGGACTACAGCCACGATCTGGATTTCTCAAACAGTTGGCAGTAAGGTATAAAAGAAGAATTAAATATTTTGAGGTAACCGTAGATTTAATTATCGGCTCTCCTTTTAGTTCTACTCACTATTCCACGCAAAAGCTGATTAATATATTTGCACTCGGCATTCCCTGTTATAGTAATCTGGATATTTCTGATACTGCGCCATATCACTGGAGTAACAATCATCCAGTAATTACGCAGAATGACGGTGCTCCGATTCGTATTCTTCATGCTCCTTCTCATTCTGCAGTGAAAGGTTCAGTTTTGATTCGTGAAGTTATTGAAAGATTAAAATCCCACGGGTATAATATTGATTTTATCGAAATTAAAGGGCGCCAGAACCGCGAGGTTCTTGAGGAGATTCAAAAATGTGACTTTGTAGTTGATCAAATATACTCTGATACACCTATGGCAGGTTTTGCCACTGAAGCTGCATGGTTTGGTAAGCCTGCGGTTGTTAGCGGATATGGATTTGAATACTTAAAGACATTTATTCCGCCAGAGATGTGGCCGCCCTCTAAAACATGCCATCCTGATGACCTTGAGGTTTCAATCAAAGAGCTGATTGATAACATTGAGTTTCGCAAGCGATTAGGTTCTGAAGCGTATCAGTTTACTCACATGCAATGGTCTGCTGCAATAGTTGCTGCGAAATATATGCAATTAATTGAAGGTGATATTCCTGCTGATTGGTGGTTGGAACCTCAATCAGTAGTCTATTTTCATGGGTGTGGGCAGTCCGAAAAGCAGACGAAAGATAATATTCGTGAACTTGTAGCAGCCTATGGGGTTAAATCCCTGCAGCTTTCTCACCGACCAGACCTTGAAAAGGCGTTTCTTGAATTTGTTGACATTCAGAAAAAGTAGATGCTACGTACTTTATTTAGAGACGGTACTGTTTATACTATTCCTACGATTTTTACCAGAGGTCTTTCTTTGCTTCTTGTGCCCCTATACACAAGGGTGCTCAGCCCTACGGACTATGGGTCGCTTGACTTACTTATGGTTTTTGCTTCTATAGTCAACCTCACGGTTGCCCTGGAAGTGTCGCAGGGATTGGCTCGTTATTATTCCATTGAATCAGATGTTGAAAGCAAGGTTGATTATGCTTCCTCCGCCTTTTGGTTTACCCTGTTCTGTTACTCTATTTTTGCAGTGTTTGCCTTGGTTTATTCCGAGGGATTGGCGGAGGTTGTAATCGGTCGTAAAGGGGTGGTGACAGTTTTCAGAATTGGCATTTTATACGTTTTGATTAATGGGATTTTTTATTTTATCCAGAATCAATTTCGATGGGAATCACGCAGCAAACGTTATGCCACTGTCAGTATGCTGGTGACGTCCACTACTGCTTCCGTGGCGATATTTTTTGTTTTCGTTCTCCGATGGGCTTTGGAGGGTTTACTTTTGGGAATGCTGGTTGGGCTTATGGTTGGTGTAGTGTATGGGTTATGGTATTTGCGTGATAGTTTTCAGTTTCGGTTTAAAAGTGCGTGTTTGCGCACTATGCTGTTGTTTTCTGCTCCGCTGGTTCCTTCTGGTATTGCGGTGTTTATTAGTGCCTACATTGACAGGCTCATGATTAACCACTATTTAACAACGGATGCTGTTGGCATTTATGGTATTGCATTTCGTCTTGCCGGAATAGTTGGATTGGTAATGGAAGGTTTTCAAAGTGCTTTAACACCTTTGGTCTATGCCCATTATCGGGATAAAAAAACTCCCGATCATCTTGCGCGAATATTTCGTTTTTTTCTCTCTTTTGCATTGTTAACTTTCATAAGTGTTACTCTCTTTTCGAATGAGATTCTTGTGCTTATGACAACTTCGACCTATTATTCTGCTGCTTCACTTACGATATTTATAGTTCCTGCGATTTTCCTGTCAAATATGTACATTTTCGCCCCTGGTATTTCAATAGCCAATAAAAACCATTTAATTTTATTTATTAACGTGTTTGGAGCAATGGCGCATATAATATCTAATTTAATTTTAATTCCCCTATATGGAATAAGTGGCGCGGCTATATCTGCAATGTTAGGTTATGGTCTTATATTTGCGATTTATATGATTCTTAGTCAAAAGTTGTATTTTGTTCCTCATGAGTGGACACGATTGTTAGTTGCAACACTTTTAATTGCAGTATTGACTTTTTCTATTCGGCATCTCACTCTACAGTACTCTACGTTATTAATACTTAAGTTTATGGGGATTATTATTGCAGTATTTATAGTCTTTGTGACAGGGCTAATAAGAAAAGCTGAGTTATTTAGTTTAAAACGAATGGTTAAACGTAGAGAATTTTAAAGGTAATTTCATTCGAGATGAAGATCTTCAATTTATTCCGAAGCAGATGCGTCAAGATCTTTCATTTATTAACGTAACACCTGAAACGATTGAGCAGGGGCTTAAATATGTTTTAGATATGCCACGTAAAGAACTTATGGGATTAGCTGTTCGGAGTCGAAAATATGTTGAAAATTGGCATAACCCCGTTGCTATTGCCCAGCGCATCAAAGACGATATTGATAATGTAATGATGACGCACAATTTCTGATGTGCGGTATCTTAGGCATCATCAATGCTTCGCGTCATGGTAATCAGGCGCCTGCTATCAAGCAGGGACTGAAAGCACTACATCATCGTGGTCCTGATGACAGCGGCTATGAATACGACTTAATCGGAAATGGTGAGGTCTATCTTGCCCAGTCAAGATTATCGATTATTGATCTTTCTCATCTTGGTCATCAGCCCATGCACAGCTTAGATGGCAGGTACAGCCTCGTGTTCAATGGTGAAATCTATAATTACATCGAACTCAAGGAAGAACTGCAAGCTTTTGGACATACGTTTAAGAGTGCCACAGATACGGAAGTGCTTTTAACGGCATGGGCGGAATGGGGGGTGAATTGTCTTGAGAGGTTTGATGGCATGTTCTCCTTTGTTGTGCTGGATCGTATTGGGAAAACAGTGCACTGTGTGCGCGATCCTTTTGGTATCAAGCCACTTTATTATTTAGCTGCTCCAGATAGATTTTATTTTGCATCGGAGCTGGCGGCCCTTGGTGAAATGTTGCCGGGTCAACTTGTTCTCAATAAAAATCAGGCTATTCGGTATCTTCTTTCGGGTGAATATGACAATGATTCGAGCACATTCTTCAAGGATATTTATCAAATCCTGCCTGGTTATTATCTAAGAATATCTATCACTGAAGAGCGCTTGTTTTATTCAGAGAATCAATGGTTTCATCCAGGTATAGAGGAACGTAGCGACATTTCTTTTCAACAGGCAACCGAAGAATTACGGCATCTTTTTTTGCAATCGGTAAAACGACAACTTCGCAGTGATGTTCCTTTGGGTGCAGCGTTATCCGGGGGTATTGATTCTTCCGCTCTAGTTTGTGCTATTCGTCATCTGGAGCCAGATCTCCCTGTAAACACATTCAGTTATATTGCATCCGGGGCAACTGTAAGTGAGGAAAAATGGATTGATCTTGTAAATGAGCGTGCAGGCTTAATTCCTCACAAAGCCTATGTGACTCCTGAAGGCTTTACAAATGATTTAGCTGATCTCATAACAACTCATGGTGAACCTTTTGGAGGTATAAGCTATTATGCCGAGTTTTGTGTTTATCGTCTTGCAAAAAAGAATGGTATTACCGTTATGCTGGATGGGCATGGTGCTGATGAGTCTTTATGTGGATACAGCGGTTATCCGGAATATCGAATTCGTACTCTTGTCGAGGAAAAAAAAATCATTAAAGCGATCAGATTCGCCCGTGATTGGAGTAAATGGCCCGGACGCGGGAGTCGTGACGCACAAAAGGCTTTTATTTCAGGACTTATCGGAGGGTCAGGTATAAGCAATGCTCGTGTTGAGATGCTGAAAAGCATTTTAAAGTTTGATTTTCTGATTGATCGTTTAGTCGTCGATTCGAATCGATTATCTGCGTTTACAGAAAAAGCAGAAGTCGATTATGTAAAAGGACGAGCCATTTCTTTCCGTATGCGACATCAGTTGACACAAAGCAGCTGTCCACCTCAATTGCGGGGTGCAGACCGCTCAGCCATGCGATATTCTATTGAAAACCGAGTGCCTTTTCTTTCTCCTTCGCTGGTCTCCTTTTTGCTTAAAATGCCTGAACATTATTTGCTGTCTGATCAAGGGCAAACGAAACACTTGTTCCGCAATGCAATGCGAGGTATTGTGCCCGATGAAATACTCAATCGCCGCGATAAAATTGGCTATGCAACACCACCAGGCTTAAGGATAGCATTAACACCTGATGTTCAGCTTCAATTGAATGCGGGTCTTGACAGGATTAATTTTCTTGATCGAAGTGCCGCTAACAAGCTGCTCTGTCGTGAAGACCCCTCATTTGTTAGATTGGACGGAATTTCCTGGCGTCTGTTTAACCTTTTGAGTTGGGCTGAAAACTTCAATGTCAAAACGTCATAAGTACCTGCTATACCGCAATACAATGGCGGATCAAGTGAAAAATAATTTTCCCCCTGGTTAATGATTGATGTTTTGGACTATGGTTTGGGCAATTTCGCTTCGGTCATCCGCATGATAGAAAACGTGGGTGGATCCGCCAGGCGGATTTGCACCCCGGAGCAGATTTTGCATGCTGATAAACTTATCCTTCCCGGGGTAGGCCATTTTGATCATGGGATGTCGCAGATACTTGATCGTAGCTTTTTAGAACCTTTACGTGAACGTGTGGTAATACAGGGCACTCCCATTTTGGGCATTTGCCTTGGTATGCAATTGATGTGTGCGGGTAGTGAGGAAGGTTCATTACAAGGATTGGGTTTCGTGGATGCAGATGTTCGTAAGTTCCAGACTCAGCATGATCAAAATCTGAAAATTCCTCATATGGGCTGGAACGCCATCCGTGTGACCCGCCCTAATCCGCTTGCCGAAACCACAGGTGAAGAGCAGCGTTTTTATTTTGTACATTCTTACCAAGTTGAGCTCCATGACTCCAATCTTGCGATTATGATGGCGACACATGGCATTGAGTTCTGTGCGGCATTTCAGTCGGAGAATATCTATGGAGTTCAGTTTCATCCGGAGAAAAGTCACCGTTTTGGTATGGCGCTTATGAAAAGGTTTGTGGAGCTGTGAAACAATGCTGAAACACCGGACTATTCCAGCTCTTCTTTTGCTCAATGGAGGTTTGGTCAAGACATTGAAGTTCAAAAACCCGAAATATGTAGGTGATCCTATTAACACCATCCGCATATTTAACGAAAAGGAGGTGGATGAGCTGATGGTGCTTGACATTACAGCCAGTAAAGAACGACGTGAGCCAAACTATGCATTGATTGAGGAGCTTGCAGGAGAGTGTTTCATGCCCTTGACTTATGGTGGTGGAGTTACTGATAGTGATCAGGCGGCTCGATTGTTTGGTATAGGGATAGAGAAGATTTGCCTGCAAACGGCAGCTTATCGAGATTTGGCTCTGGTTAATCGACTTTCTGGACGTTTTGGCAGCCAGAGCGTGATGGTCTCCGTGGATGTAAAGCGTAACTGGTTGGGAAAGGCAGCGCTATATAGCTCAGCATCAGGGAAGTCGTTTCCGGAACCCTGGCTGGAAATGATTCATCGGCTCGTCAATGCCGGGGCGGGAGAAGTACTACTCAATGCGGTGCATCGGGACGGTACCCTTGTTGGGCCCGACCTTGAATTGATTCGTGAGGCGGCAGCGGCACTGTCAGTCCCCCTGATTGCATTGGGGGGCGTTTCCAGTTTGACAGACATAAAAGAGGTTATTGCTGCGGGTGCCAGTGCCGTTGCTGCGGGCGCTTTTTTTGTGTTTCACGGACCACACAGGGCGGTACTGATTACCTATCCGGATTACAAAGAACTTGAGTTATTATTGAGTAATCTTTCATGAAGCAATCAGCTCAAATCTGTACACGTTGCGTCATGGATGCTTCAGTTTCTGATATTATCTTTGACGAGCATGGCGTATGCAATTATTGTACAGAATTTTTAGTCCGCTCCAGTCATATTTTTAACAAAACACCTTTACAGCTTGAGCAAGAGCTTGATTCGCTCGTCAAAAGAGTTAAAACTTCGGGTAAAAATAAGCCATACGACTGCATTGTAGGTGTTTCAGGCGGCATTGACAGCTCATGGGTGCTTGTTCAGGTGGTTAAACTTGGTTTACGGCCTCTGGCTGTACACATGGATAATGGCTGGAATTCAGAACTTGCTCAAAATAATATTTCCAACCTTGTTCAAAAGCTCAATGTTGATCTGCATACACATGTAATCGATTGGGATGAGTATCGGGCTTTGATGCAGGCTTTTTTTGATGCGGATGTAATCGATGTGGAGTTACTGACCGACAACGCTATGCTTGCGGTGAATTATCGCATAGCTGCGAAATATGGAGTTCATTTCATTTTAGCCGGGACGAACCAAGCCTCTGAAGGCATGGAAATTCCTTCAGCTTGGAACTGGTTTAAATATGATAAAAAAAACATTAAGGCTTTGGCAAAACGTTTTGGCTGTTTGCGACTGAAGACTTTTCCCGCCTTCAGTTCAAATGATTATGTATGGTATCAATATTTTCGTTCCATCAAATGGTTCTCCATTCTTGATTTATTGGCGTATAACAAGCAGGATGCCATGGCTGAGCTGCAACAAGCATACGGATATAAGCCTTATCCATACAAGCATTATGAGTCGGTTTTTACACGGTTTTATCAAGGATATATTTTACCGGAAAAATTTAATGTTGATAAACGAAAAGTTCATTTGGCAACACTTGTTGTTTCAGGGTTAATGAGTCGCGAAGATGCGTTAAAAGCATTGGAGGAAATTCCCTACCCAACGGCACTTGATCTTGAAACCGACCGGAAATACTTTTTAAAAAAAATGAAGTGGGATGAGGCTCAATTGGTCGAATATCTCAGTCGTAAAGAACAGTCACACAGCATATATGGTTCTGAGCGTGAAAAATGGGATGCTATGGCTAAGTTATATCACAAGTTGATCTGAAGATAAATAACAGAATCTAATTATGAAATGGGATACTATCAGGATACATCTTCAACATGCAAAAAAGAGCTATAAGAATGATGATATATGACAATATATCAAAGCTCAGAAATCGAATAATTCAATTAGAGCTGATACGATCCCGTCCTCAGTGTTTAAGTGTATTCACTACCAACCAATGTAACTTCTCGTGTTTTTATTGCAGCAGAAATATTGCCGATGATAAAAAAGGCGCAATTCATCGATATGATAATACCAGTGAGTTTTGTTTATCCGATCTGAAAAATCTACTCAATAAATACCCTTCCATTAAGGCCGTTTCATTTGTTGGGGTTGGTGAGCCTTTTTTAAACCGTGAATTAATCCCGATGGCAAGGTTTGCCAAACAACACAACAAGAAAGTACTGACCATATCTAATGGCACATTACTTCACCATTATTGGGGCCAAATTGAATCTTTATTCGATGAAATCTCTATAAGTCTGCATGGACTAAATGCAGAAGAACTCAATCGAATTGCAAAAGCTAACGAAAAGGTATATCTCCAGTTTGTTGAGAATGTTAAATATTTGACCGGCATTGAAGCTATTAGAAATAAATCCTTAAACATTCGGGCATCAGTTGTCGGTTTAAAAAGCGATTTGAGCAGGATTATTCGTGCTGCTGAGTTTTGTAGGGTAAATCACATAGAAACTCTCGACATTCATAATTATCTACCTGTAAACCTGGAGGATTCGGAAGAATGTTTTTTTGACGATGATCTTTCCTGTGTAGCATTTTTTAAAAAGTTGAAAAGTGATTTTGCTCAGCATGTAATTATCAATACACCTGTTTTACTACATAAAAACAGAAAAAAAATTTCATATTTATGTCCCGAGTTTTTTAACACACTAAGAGTGGATGGTGCAGGGCAGGTTGCAGGATGTACAAAGATTATGATTCCCAAAAAAGATAATGGTAACTGGCGATTGGAGGACGATGTCTGGAATAATGAATACTTTTTGGATATGAGAAGAAGGTTTAAAGAGAAAAACGGAATACCTGAGTGTTGTCGATATTGTCCAAGAGCTCAATGAGATGTGAATGTTAATAATTCAGACGAAATAATTAGTGGTTAATTATATTATGCTTTTAGACATGGCCTGAAAATTGATGTAAAATGAACAGCAATTATCTGACAGTCAGAGATGAATTATCTATCGTATCTTCATGAAATTCGGATACTACGCGATCAAGAGTGATGAATATTTTGGGGGTATTGTTAATAAGCTTCAGGGCGTGGTCAGCGCATTTCAAAGATTAGGATACTCGTCCTCTCTTTGCTTGGTAAAAGGCTCTTCTGGAATATATTCATTTGTTAAATATGCACTTGCCATATCCTTTGCACCAGAAGATATTCTCTATGTCCGGGGTGTTTCATATGGCTATCTGCTTATAACTCCAGCCATACTTATTGCTCGTCTGCGTCATCGTTTGGTTTATCTTGACGTCCCAACCCCTCAAATTGTAGCATTTAGTGAAATTATCTCTGCACAGCAAAATCTTGTTGCAAAGATAGTTAAGTGTATTTTACTTGTAATAATGGGTCCAATTTCATTCTGGCCAGCACATGTTGTCATACAATATGCTCCCGAAGGGAAATACTTTCAGATTGGCAACAAAAAAAGAATAAGGTTAATCGGAAATGGTATTGATATTGATACGGTCATCATAAGGGACGCTGAGCCATCCTGGCCCTCTTCTGCCTTTCATCTTCTTGGGGTTGCTAATGTGTCTGCATGGCATGGATACGACCGTATTATCAGAGGTATGGCTCATTATCGCGATACGCAGCCTAATCCGTTAGATATTTATTTTATTGTTGTTGGATCAGGTACAGCGATTGCAGATTTAAAAGCGTTATCGAATAAACTCAATCTTTCGGAAAAGGTTATTTTTACCGGGTCGTTACATGGAAAAGAACTATACAGAGAATACTGTAAAGCCCATATGGCTGTTGACGCCATAGGGATTCATCGCAAAGGAATGAGTGTCGCGTCTACTCTTAAATCAAGAGAATATTGTGCGGTTGGCATTCCTTATATCTCTTCGTACATAGATTATGATTTTAAAGGTAATGAACCATTCCGGTATTGTGTGTCGCAGACCGATAACTATCAGGAAATAGCTACTTTATTTGCTGACATTATTACTCAACAATCTTTGCCTTGTAAGGAAGAAATAAGAGATTTTGCTGAAAAAAAGCTCTCTTGGTCTTCAAAGCTTGAACAGTTAGGTGTTCAGAAAGACAAATAAATGACAACCAAAGACGTTATAATCATCTCCTCCATTGACTGGTCTACTCATTGGCAGATGCACCATCAGCTGGCAACCTCATTGGTGGAGGTTGGACATCGCGTGCTTTTTATTGAGAATACCGGAGTCCGAACACCACAACTTAAAGATATGGGCCGTGTCCGTGACCGTATTCGCAACAGGTTACGTTCGGAGCATGGATTCCGTCAAATGAATGAAGGTCTCTTCCTATACTCACCTCTTTTTATACCTCTTCCATATTCAAGGGTTGCTAATTTCGTAAATATTTTTTCTATTTCACTTTCCATCAGGAGATGGATGCGTTTATTAAGATTTTCTGATCCTATTGTCATCTCTTTTCTTCCTACTCCACTTGCTCAAGGCCTTATTGTTCAGCTCAATTCTTCCCTTACTGTTTATTACTGTGCTAATCATATGGCTGGCGCCTCAAAAGCAACAGTACCGCTCAGGGTTTGGGAGGACAAATTCTTTTCTGCTGCTGATCTCGTTTTTACCATTTCAGAAGCGATATCAGAGCGAGCCAAACCCTTTTCCCGCAATGTATACTCGTTTCCAGCCGGGGTAGAGATGGCTAAATTTGAGGTTTCAAACTTGAACATGGTTCATCCTGCCGACATAACAAGTTTAAAAAGACCAATTATTGGTTATGTCGGCGCTATCAGTAATGTTTTTGATAAGCTGCAGGTTGTGGCTTTGGCGAAGGCATTGCCAACTGCTACCATCGTGCTCGTTGGTCCTGAGTATACTGACCTCTCGATACTTAAAGACTTATCCAATATTATTCTGCTTGGTGAGCGCCCACATGACCTGATTCCTGCCTATATCAACAGTTTCGACGTAGCTCTTATTCCCTATGTTGTCAATGAATTTAC
>Ga0172371_10002244_pt1 | contig 30786 bp, 29 predicted proteins | sample Lak12m_FD_114543 | JGI IMG/M metagenome (GOLD analysis project Ga0172371, IMG submission 114543) | Freshwater microbial communities from Kabuno Bay, South-Kivu, Congo - kab_022012_12m | ecosystem: Environmental > Aquatic > Freshwater > Lake | place: Democratic Republic of the Congo: South-Kivu...
AACGCGCGGAAACTGTCATGAGGAGGGTGCGTTGAAGTCCGATATCGAGATCGCACAAGCTGCGACCATGAGGCCGATCCAGGAGATCGCCGAGAAAGCAGGCATCCTGGACGACGAGCTCGAACTCTACGGCAAGTATAAGGCCAAGATCGACTACATGTCCGTGCTCGACCGCTTGGCAGACAAGCCGGACGGCAAGATCATCGATGTGACGGCCATCACGCCGACGCCGCTCGGCGAGGGCAAGACCGTCACGTCGATCGGTGTCTTCGAGGCCATGTGTCAGCTCGGCAAGAGTGCCATGCTGGCGCTGCGTGAGCCTTCGCTGGGTCCGGTCTTCGGTATCAAGGGCGGCGCCGCCGGCGGCGGGTACTCGCAGCTCATCCCGATGGAAGACCTCAACCTCCACTTCACCGGCGACATCCACGCCGTCGGCGTCGCCAACAACCTTCTCGCCGCCATGATCGACGCCCACATCATGCACGGCAACGAGCTGAACATCGACCCCCTCACGGTCACCTGGAACCGGGTCGTGGATCTCAACGACCGCGTCCTGAGGCACATCGTGCTGGGCCTCGGCGGTCGCCTCAACGGCCTCCCGCGCGAGTCCGGCTACGACATCACGGTGGCCAGCGAGGTCATGGCCATCCTGGGCCTTGCCACAAGCCTGAAGGACCTGCGCGAGCGCCTCGGCCGTATCACGTTCGGCTACAGCAAGGACGGCAGGCCCCTCACGGCAGAGGACATCAAGGCCGCCGGATCCATGGCGGTGCTGCTCAAGGACGCCCTCAAGCCGAACCTCATGCAGACGCTCGAGGGCAACCCGTGCCTCGTGCATGCAGGGCCGTTCGCCAACATCGCCCAGGGGAACAACTCCATCATCGCCGACAAGGTCGCGATGAAGCTCGAGGACTACGTCGTCACCGAGAGCGGCTTCGCCGCCGACATGGGTGCCGAGAAGTTCATGCACATCATCTGCCGCTACGGCGGCTTCGCGCCGAGCACGGTCGTCATCACCTGCACCATGCGGGCGCTCAAGATGCACGGTGGGCTGCCGGCCGACAAGGAGCTCCTCAAGGCCGAGAACAACGAGGCGCTGGAGAAGGGCTGCGAGAATCTCGAGAAGCAGATCGAGAACATGAAGCTCTTCGGCATCCCGGTCGTGGTCACCATCAACCGGTTCGACTTCGACCGCGACAGTGAGGTCGAGATCGTGCGCCAGGCCGCCAGAGAGGCCGGCGCCGAAGATGCCATCCCGATCGAGGTGCACGCCAAGGGCGGCAAGGGTGGCCTTGAAGCCGCCGAGGCTATCATCGCGGCAGCCGACAAGGGCGGCGACTTCCACTTCCTCTACGAGCTCGACGCTCCCATCAAGGAGAAGATCGAGACCATCGCCACCAAGATCTACGGCGCCGACGGCGTGGACTTCCTGCCGGCCGCCGAGGAGAAGATCGCGCTCTTTACCGAGCAGGGTCTCGACAAGCTGCCGATCTGTATGGCCAAGACACACCTCTCGCTCTCGCATGACCCCACCGTCAAGGGTCGTCCGCGGGGCTTCCGGGTGCCGATCCGCGACATCCGCCCGTCGACCGGCGCCGGGTACCTGTACCCGCTGCTCGGCGAGATGCGGACGATGCCGGGCTTGCCCAAGCGCCCGGCCGCCGTGGACGTCGACATCGACGTCGAGACCGGTAAGATCATCGGCCTGTTCTGAGTCCACGCAGGCGACGCCGGGTCGGAGGGTCGGAGCGCTGCACGATGCACCGCTCCGACCCTCCCGGCCGTGGCCGCGACCACGGCCGGGAGCCCCGCCGACGTCGCCCCGTGTCCCATCTACCCAGCGGAGGTGAGCGGTGACCGACTCCGGCGCCACCATCTATCCCCAGGAATCGCTGCAGACGTACCTCGATGACGCCGCCTCGGGCAAGCCTGCCCCCGGCGGCGGCAGCGTCTCGGCCTGCGTCGGCGCCCTCGGCGCCGCCCTTGTCTCGATGGTCTGCAACCTGACCATCGGCAAGGAGAAGTTCGCCGCCGTTGAAGACCAGGTGAAGGACCTCGTCAAGCAGGCGAACGACGTGCGGACCCGCCTCGAGAAGCTGCTGCAGGACGACACGGTCGCGTATAACGGCGTCATTGCCGCGTACCGGCTCCCCAAGGAGACCGACGAGGAGAAGGCGACCCGTCACAAGGCCGTCCAGGATGGCCTCATCGTGGCCGCGGATGTGCCTCTCAACATCTGTCGCGAGACGGTCGAGGTGGCGCGGCTGAGCAAGGTGGCGGCCGAGATCGGCAACCCCGGCGCCGTCACCGACGCCGGTATCGGCGCCATCCTCGCCGAGGCGGCCGCCCAGGGCGGCGCGCTCAACGTCGCCATCAACCTCGGCTCCATCGACGACCAGGCGTACGTCGCGGCCGCTCGTGCCGAGATGGACACCATCCTGAAGGAGACCGCCGATCTGCGCGCCGAGGTGCTGCGGATCACCTACGACAAGCTGTGAGGAAGAAGGACCGGCGCGGACTCGGTGGATGCTCGCGGCCGGCGATCACGTGAGAGTGTGAGGATGCCATGACTGCACAGATCATCGACGGCAAGGCTATCGCCGCGCAGGTGCGCGAGGAGATCATCGCCGAGGTCAAGAAGCTGGCCACGTGCGGTATCAAACCGGGTGTCGCCACGATCCTGGTGGGCGAAGACGGCGGCGCCCAGTTCTACCGCGGCCAGATCGAGAAGAACACCGGCACCGTCGGCTTCGAGTACTTCAACAACACGCTGCCGGCCGGCGCCTCCGAGGCCGAGATCCTCGGCCTCATCGAGAAGCTCAACGCCGACCCGCGTGTGCACGGCATCCTGGCGCTGATGCCGATGCAGGCCGAGATCGACCAGGCGAAGGTGTTCAACACCATAGCGCCCATCAAGGACCTTGACTGTGTCAACCCGGCCAACATCGGTCACGTACTGCTCGGCGACCAGCTCTTCGCGCCGGCCACGCCGTCGGCCTGCATCGAGATCCTTGATCGTGAGGGCATCGAGCTGCAGGGGCTGGACGTGACGATCGTCAACCACTCGAACATCGTCGGCAAGCCGGTGGCGCTGCTGTGCCTCAACCGCAACGCCTCGGTGCACGTGGTCCACATCTTCAGCAAGGACGTCCCCGCCGCCTGCCGCGAGGCCGACGTTCTGATCTCGGCTGCCCCGGTGCAGAACCTCATCAAGGGCGACATGGTCAAGGACGGCGCCATCGTGATCGATGTCACGACGATCCGCGTGGAGGGCAAGCAGGTCGGCAGCCTCGAGTTCGACGCCGTCGCCGAGAGGGCCTCCAGGGTCACCCCGGTGCCCGGCGGTGTGGGGCCGGTGACCAACGTCATCCTGCTCAAGAACGCCCTGATCGCCTGCAAGGCGCAGATGGGGGTCGACTGAGCCCGTCGTGTCCCGCCGGCCGGGTCCGGCGGGGGCGTACGGGACGCGGGCGGCCGTCGTCGCGCGCGTCCCGTACGAGCGGCGCTTGCCGTGGATGCACGCGTGCGCCATCATGGGGACCGGCCCAGCGCCGGGCCGGTGTGCAGAAAGCTGACGATCGTGGAGTGATGGAATGTCGAGGCGCGTGACCAGAGAGGAGCCCGTACAGGCGCAGGCCTGTCCGGTGCCAGAGATCGACCTGAGCCGGGTGGCCGAGGTCCTCGAGGAGGTCGATGCCCGCACCGGCCTCATCACGGTGTTGCAGGAGCTCCAGGAGGTTTATGGGTTCCTGCCGGAGACGGTGGTGGACGAGGTGTCGCGCCTCAGCGGCGTGGCGGCTTCGCGCCTCTACGGCATCATCACCTTCTATGCGCAGTTCAGCACCGAGCCCAAGGGCCGGCACATCATCCATGTGTGTCACGGCACGGCCTGCCATGTGGCCGGAGCGACGCGCTGCACCGAGGCTCTGGAGCAGGAGCTCGGCGTGGCCGACGGGTGCACGACGGCAGACATGGAGTTCACCCTGGGATCCGTGGCCTGCATGGGCGCCTGTTCTCAGGCGCCTGTCATGCGCATCGACGACGACACCTTCGGCAACCTGACCGCGGACAAGGCGCGCAAGATCATCCGCGGGATGATGAAGCAGACGCAGGAAGGCGTCGGAGCGACGCCGGCCGACGGCCCTGCAAAGGAGGCCGGCGATGACTGACCGGACGACTCCGGAGTCCCAGGGCGTGAGGGTCGCCGTCGCCGAGTCGAGCGGCCGGTTCACCATCAAGGTGTGCGCCGGTACGGCGTGTGTCTTCAACGGATCGATGAAGGTGCACGAGGCCTTTGTCCGCGAGATCGAGGCGGCCGGCCTTCAGGACAGCGTCGACATCTCGATCACCGGCTGCCACGGTCTCTGTTCACAGAGTCCGGTGGTCGTCCTTGGCGAGCCCGGGCAGGACGAGGAAGCGGAGACATACTACCCCTGTCTGACGCCGAAGACGGCGGCCCGTGTGATCGAGGAGCATGTCGTGGGCGGGCAGGTCGTCGAGGACCTGCTCTACGTCGATCCTGCCTCCGGCGAGCGCATCCGCTGCAGCTGCGACATCCCGTTCTACAAGGCGCAGACGCGTATCGCTCTGCGCAACGTGGGGCGCATCGACCCCGAGCACATCGATGCGGCGCTGGCCCGTGGGGGCTATGAGGCGGCCCGCAAGGCACTGACGGAGATGAGCCGCGAGGACGTCATCGAAGAGGTCCTGGCGTCGGGTCTGCGCGGCCGCGGCGGCGCCGGCTTCCCTACCGGTCTGAAGTGGCGGTTCGCCGCCCAGTCGCCCGGCGAGCTCAAGTACCTTATCTGTAACGCCGACGAGGGCGACCCGGGCGCGTTCATGGACTGCTCGATACTCGAGGGCGATCCCCATTCTGTCCTCGAGGGCATGATCATCGGCAGCCATGCCATCGGCGCCCGCGAGGGCTACGTGTACGTCCGGGCCGAGTACCCCCTGGCGGTCAGGCGTCTCAAGATGGCGATCGCCGAGGCCACGGCGCACGGCTTTCTCGGCGACGACATCCTCGGCAGCGGTCACTCCTTCCACCTGAAGATCAAGGAAGGTGCCGGCGCATTCGTCTGTGGCGAGGAGACTGCCCTGATCGCCTCCATCGAAGGCCAGCGCGGCATGCCGCGGTCCCGGCCGCCGTTCCCGGCCGCCCGCGGTCTCTGGGGCAAGCCGACCAATATCAACAACGTGGAGACGTGGGCCAACATCCCCTGGATCATCAGCAACGGAGCGACCGCCTACGCCGCGCACGGCTGCGAGTCGAGCAAGGGTACCAAGGCGTTCTCGCTGGCCGGGCGGCTCGTCAACGGCGGTCTGGCCGAGATCCCGATGGGGTCGCCGCTGCGCTACGTCATCTTCGACGTCGGCGGCGGCATCAAGGACGGTCGTCCGTTCAAGGCGGTGCAGATGGGCGGCCCGTCCGGCGGATGCCTTCCCGAGGAGCTGCTGGACACCCCGGTCGACTACGAGAGCATCACGGCGACCGGTGCCATCGTCGGCTCCGGGGGCATGGTCGTCGCCGACGACACGACGTGCATGGTCGACCTGGCGCGGTACTTCCTGCAGTTCACGCAGAACGAATCCTGTGGCAAGTGCACCCCCTGCCGCCTGGGCACCAAGCGGATGCTCGAGATCCTGGAGCGGATCACCGTGGGCCAGGGCGAAGACGGCGACATCGAGAAGCTGGAGAGGCTGGCGCTCACGATCAAGAAGACCAGCCTCTGCGGTCTCGGGCAGACGGCGCCCAACCCGGTGCTCACCACGATCCGCTACTTCCGACACGAATACGAGCAGCACATCTACGAGAAGGCGTGCCCCGCTCTGGCGTGCCCGGAGCTCATCGAGTATCGGATCCTCGAGGAGAAGTGCACCGGCTGCGGCGTCTGCGCCAAGAAATGTCCGGTCGGCGCCATCAGCGGCGAGAAGAAGCAGCTCCACGTCCTCGACCACGAGCTGTGCATCAAGTGCGACTCGTGCCGCACGGCATGCCGGTTCGAGGCCGTCGACAAGGTGACCGGGGCGGAGGTCCGCTCGGCAAGCTGAAGTCGCGGCGTCCGTCGCGGCCGCGCTCCGACCGTGCGGTCGGGCGTCGATGGGCCGGGTGACGAGGCGAACGACGAGCGACGGCCCGGGACGCGGGTACCCGCGTCCCGGGCCGTCGCCGTCCCGGGACCAGGCGGCGGCACCAGATCCGCAAGGCCAAAGGGCGGCCGGTCGGCGTCGCCGTACGCAGGCCTCGCTCTTTCGGCCGGTTGGCCGAACTGGACACACGAGTTGCCGCTGCCTTCCGATTCCGACGGTATAAGTCGCCGTCTTGACATGAATCGGAAAACACGATGCAATCGCGGCGACTCACGATGTCCATGGGGGGGGCCATGGCGATCACGCTCGACGCCACCGACCGACACATCGTCGCCCAGCTTCTCAGGGACGGACGACTCTCGTCGGCCGAGATCACACGGCGGCTCGATCAACGAGTCTCCGAACGCTCGGTGCGCTACCGTATCGAGAGGCTACAGCGCGCCGGCATCATGCGCGTCAGCGCCGTCGTCAATCCTCAGTCGATCGGCTACGAAGTGACCGGCGACGTTATCATCGAGGTGGCGGCCGGCAAGCTGCGGACGGTCGCCGAGGAGCTCACCGCGTTCCCCAACGTCAGCTACGTGGCGGCGTCGGCCGGTGAGGGCGATCTCAGCATCCAGGTCTATGCACACGACAACCAGGAGCTCGTACGCTTCGTCGATGAAGTGGTCGGGCGGCTCGAGGGGGTCACTCGGACGCGCACGGTCGTGGTGCCGTGGAAGCTCAAGGACGTGTACGAGTGGCAGATACCAGACAGCGTGGAGTGAGGCGTCGCGTGGTCGGGACCACGCACCGGGCGTCATCGGCACGCAGGACTGTGAGGGGGCGATAGCCTGAGAGACACGTCGTAGCAATCCGTCTGGGTGTGGGACCGTGCCTCTCGCAGTCCGGGGGCTCCCTCGCGGGAACACGGTAGCAGCCCAAGAAAGGGGAGAGAGTGGCTGAAGAGCAGCTGGCCTTCGCTCGCAAAGCGAGCGGCCTCGTTCGCGGCCTCTCCATGTGGGACGCGTTCGGCGTCGGCTTCATGAACCAGGGCCTCACGCCCAGCATCTGGGTGATGACCAGCCTCGGTCTCGGTGTGTACCTCGGTGGCAACCTCTGGTTGGCCACCCTCATCTCCGTCGTTCTTGCCGGTATCGGCTTCCCCATCGTCTGGGGTGTCCTCGGCGGCTCCATGCCGCGGTCCGGCGGTGAGTACATCTACAACTCGCGCATCATCCATCCGATCGTGGGCGTCGGCGAGAGCTTCGGCAACGCGGTCGTCTGGATCATGTGGATCTACGTGCTGGCGCCGTGGATCGCCGACCCGGGCTTCGTGATGCTCGGCGGCTTCATGGGCTGGCCGGGTCTGGTGGACTTCGCCCTCAACCCGTGGGGCATGTTCGTCATCGCCGTCGTCACGAACATCATCGCCTTCTTCTTCGTGGTCTTCGGCATCAAGATCTTCGCCCGCGTGCAGAAGGTCGTCATGGTCTTCGGCATCGGCGGCTGTATCGTCATCTGCATCGCGCTGTCGCTGTACAGCCAGCAGGACTTCATCAGCGCCTGGAACTCGACGGCGGCGGAGTTCGGCTCGCTCGACTACGACGCCTTCCTCTCGGCGGTCAACGAGGCGGCCGGCCAGACGATGCCGACCACCTGGAACTGGAACGACACGCTGGGGACCATGGTCGCCGGCTCGTGGCTGTTCGCCTACAGCTACTGCATCACGTTCATCGCCGGCGAGGTCAAGCGGCCGGACAAGACCATCATGATCGCCAACCTGTTCGCCATCCTGGTACCGGCGGCGTTCATGATCTGGACGGCCCTGGCCCTCTACAAGATGGTGCCGTTCGACTTCCTGTCGGCCACGCAGTGGCTCGACAACAACGGCACCGACATGATCGAGGGCTATACGCTGCCGTGGTCGACGCACTACGTCGGGCTGCTGGCGATCGTCAATTCCAACAAGCTGCTGATGTTCGTCGCCACGCTGTCGTTCCTGGCCTTCGACCTGTGGTGGGTGGCGCTGTCCTACCTCGCCTTCCCGCGCATCATCTTCGCGTGGGGCATGGACCGCATGGGTCCCAAGTGGTTCACCGACATCAACCCGCGCTGGGCGTCGCCGGTCAAGAACCACGTCCTGTGCTTCGTCCTCGGCACGGCGGGCATCGCCCTCTACGTGTTCTGGACGACCAACCCGATCGCCGGCCTGGCCGTGACCGCCATGGAGATCTTCTCCGTGTTCGGCATCACGGCGGTGGCAGCGCTCATCTTCCCGTACATGAAGCGGGCGCGCGGCATCTGGGATGCGTCGCCGTACAGGAACTGGAAGATCCTGGGCATCCCGGTGGTGACGCTGGGCGCCTTCGTGCAGCTCGTGTACCTCGGCATCCTGGCGTACTACTTCTTCTTCGCGCCGGTGACCCTCGAGGGATTCACCCTCAACGCCGGTCTCACGATCGCCGTCACATGGGCTCTCGGTATCCTCTGGTACCTCTTCTGGACGTGGCGCAACAAGTCGTCTGGCGTCGATTCCTCGATGACCTACGGCGAGCTGCCGCCTGAGTAAGGCAGAGCATCCGGTCGTGCTGGGGGCGGGCGCTTGTCGCAGCGCCCGCCCCCAGCCACCGGAGCGCATCAGAACGATGGGAGACCCCGTATGATCAAGCTCTTCTTCGTCACCGACATCCACGGCTCCAACGTCTGTTACCGCAAGTTCCTCAATGCGCTGCCGATCTACGGGGTCGACGTCGCCATCCTGCTCGGAGACCTCACCGGCAAGGTGCTCGTGCCGCTGGTCGAGAAGTCGAGCAGCTCATGGGAGTGCACGCTCATGGGCCAGCACGTCGACGTCGAGACCCAGGAGGATCTGGCCAAGATCAAGAAGACGATCGAGAACGCCGGCTACTACTGGGTGCACCAGACGCGCGACGAGTTCGAGGCCACGCGCGCCGACCCGGCGAAGATCGACGCGCTGTTCAAGGAGCTGGTGCTGGCACGCGTCCAGGAGTGGCTCGACCTGGCCGACGAGCGTCTCGAGGGCAAGCCCTTCCAGATGTTCATGGCGCCCGGCAACGACGACTGGTTCGTCATCGACGACATGATCGATGCGGCCAAGCGCATCAAGCCGTGCGACCTGCGCAACGTCGACCTCGACGGGCACGAGATGATCACCTGCTCGTACAGCAACCCGACCCCCTGGCAGACGCCGCGTGAGCTCCCCGAAGAGGAGCTCACGACCAAGCTCGAGGATCTCTGTCAGCTCGTCCAGAAGCAGGAGACCGCCATCTACAACTTCCACGTGCCGCCGTACGGCTACGCACTCGACCTCTGTCCCAAGCTCGACGAGAATCTGGTGATGGCTGCCGAGGAGAAGATCCACGCCGGCAGCCTCGGTGCCAAGCAGGTGATCGAGAAGTACCAGCCGCTGCTCGGCCTCCACGGCCACATCCACGAGAGCCGCGGCGCCCAGAAGGCCGGCCGCACGCTGCTCATCAACCCCGGTAGCGAGTATTCGGAAGGCATCCTCAAGGGCGTCATCATCATGCTGGACAAGAAGAAGGTGAAGGACTACGTTTTCACCTCGGGCTGACGGTCACGCGTCGGCGTCATGGATCTGACCACGCAGGCCCGTGAGAGCGGGCGCCCGATTGGGGGTCGAGGACACCAGATGGCACAGCAGAAACCATTCATCCTGCCGAAGGACATCCCGCTCGATGAGTATCCCAAGCCGGAGGTCTTTCTCGAAGAAGGCAAGCGTCTCACCGAAGAGGCGACCAAGCGCGGGTTGCACCTGCGCGTGATGGGACCGCTGGCGCTCCACTACTACTTCCCGGAGCAGATCGAGCTGTACGCCAAGCTCGAGCGTCTCGGCGAGCGCTACTTCACCGACATCGACTATGCCGCCTACGGCAAAGAGCGCAAGAAGATGATGGACTTCTTCGCCGAGATGGGCTACGAGTGCGACCTGCAGACGATGATGATGTCGGGCAAGACGCGGCACATCTACTACGGCGGCGCCGTGCCGATGATCGACGTCTTCTACGACAAGCTCAACTACTGTCACGAGGTCAGCTACGAAGGTCGTCTCGACCTCGATCCCTGGTCGGTGTCGCTCGCCGACATCCTGCTGCAGAAGCTGCAGATCGTCGAGATCAACCACAAGGATCTCACCGACATCGAGTACCTCTTCACGGTCGCCGAGATCGGCGAGGACGACGAGAAGAAGATCAACGCCGCCTATATCGCCAAGCGGTTCGCCGACGACTGGGGCTTCTGGTACACGGCGACGCAGCTGAACCTGCCCAAGGTCAAGACCCACTGCGATGAGGCCAAGGCGCTCAGTCCCGAGCAGCGCGAGCGCATCAAGGCGCAGACCGACAAGATGCTCGCTCGCATCGAGGCCGAGCCCAAGACGAAGGCATGGGAGAAGCGGGCCAAGAAGGGTGCCGGGAAGATCTGGTACAACGAGGGCTTCTCCGACTGGTGAAGCAGGCCGGCGACTCGCCCGAAGTGGCGAGGCCGGAGAGGCGAAGCGGTGGGCCGGCGTCACGGGTGGCGCCGGCCCACCGCTTTCCTCGGTCAGGGGCCGGTCTGCGGGGCGGCGTCACCGTGGTACAGCGGCAGCCAGAAGCTGTAGCTGAGGCGTGGCTCCATGGTGCCGTACTCGGTGAGGCGGACGCCGAGGGCGGCGGCGTCGACCGAATTGAACAGGTCCTGCTGCGAGCGGGTGGCGACGTCCGGCTCCGTGTAGGCCGTGGCCTGTAGCGTCGCGGCCCGGGCCAGATCGAGGATGTGGCGCATGGCCCATCGCTCGAGGCGCTCCAGTTGGGCCATGGCGATGCCCTGCGCGATCCAGGCCTCGAGTGGCCCGTGCGACTCGATCATGCCTTCGAGCCGCTCATCGACGGCGCCGACGGTGCAGAGGACGGCCGCGAGAGCGGCGGGCAGCGGCGCGTGCGGGTCGAGCTTGAGCTCGACGAGCCGCGAATCGGTGAGCTCGACGCCCTGCTCCTCGCGGGCGGCGACCTTGAACACGGCGTAGGCGAAACGCGGGTCGACGTCTGCCAGGACCGTCGGGATGAGCTGCTCGATGGCCAGCCGCACCGACTCGCGGGGGGTGTAGTCGGGGCCGCAACTGCAGCGCGTGACGTCGCCCACGTCCGGCTGCAGTTCGGCGGCATCGATGTGGACGGTGTGCGCGATACCGGTGGTGAGCTCGTCGATCCTCATGTCGATGGCTCCTGCGTCGATGGGGGTGGCCGGCGACGATGCACACCAGCGTGGCATCCTGCGGCCGATCGGCGATGGTGGCCGCCGGCGCGTCAGCGCAGTATATGCGAAGGGCGGGGCGCCGGGCGCCCCGCCCTCTCGTGTCGACCGTCGCCACAGGGCTCGCGGGCCGGTGCCGCTGTGGTGGCGGCCCGGCGGGCGATCAGTGCGCCGCGGCCGGCTCTCCACCGGCGACCTGCGCACGGACGCCGGCCAGGACTCGCTCGAGCCGTTCCAGGACCTGATCGAGCTGCTCGTAGGTGATGATCGCCGGCGGTTCAAGACGGAAGGCCTTGGCGTTGTTGAGCGTGCCGCCGACCAGCACCTTTTCCGCGAACAGGCCGGTGGTGACCGCGTAGCCGATCTCGGCGTCCTTGAACTCCATGCCGATCAGCAGGCCGATGCCGCGCACGTCGTCGTACAGGTCGGGGTAGGCGGCCGCCAGCTCCTCGACCTTGCCTTTCAGATAGGCGCCCTTCTCGGCCGCCTGGCCGGGGATGTCCTCGGCCAGGGTGACGTGGATGGCGGCGATGGCGGCGGCGGTGGCGACCGGATTGCCGCCGAAGGTGGTGGTGTGCAGGTACGGGTTCTCGAACATGCACTCGAAGACACGCGGCGTCACACAGATGTTGCCGGCCGGGATGACGCCGCCGCCGAAGGCCTTCCCCATGCCCATGATGTCGGGCGTGACGCCCCAGTTGTCGATGCCCCAGAAGGCGCCGGTGCGGCCCATGCCCGTCTGCACCTCGTCGGCGATGAAGAGGATGCCCCACTTGTCGCAGATCTCGCGGACCTTGGGGAAGTAGTCATCGGGCGGGACGATCGCGCCGGCCTCTCCCTGGACCGGCTCGGCGATGAACGCCGCGATGTCGAAGCCGATCATGTCGCACGCCTTGAGCTCACGGTCGAGGGCGTCGGCGTCGCCGTACGGAACGAAGCGCGCGCCGGGGACCAGCGGCGTGAACGGCTCACGGAACTCGGACTTGCCGCTCACCGAGAGGCTGCCCAGCGACTTGCCGTGGAACGCCTTGGTCGTCGAGATGATGCCCTTGGAGTGGTTGCGCTTCTTGTGGAACGCGAAGAGCTTGGCGACCTTGAGCGAGCCCTCGGTAGCCTCGGTGCCTGAGTTGCAGAGGAACGAGTACCGCAGGTCTCCAGGTGTGACCATGGCGACCAGCTTGCAGGCGTAGGCGCGCAGCGGATCAAGCAGCTCCTGCGAGTGTAGCGCCTGCTTCTGCAGCTGGTCGACGACCGCGCCGACGACCGTCGGGTGACGGTGGCCGAGCATGTAGATTCCGAAGCCGCCGAGGCAGTCGATGAACTCGTTGCCGTGCACGTCGTAGAAGCACGACCCCTCGTCGCGCCACTCGACGGCGGCGTAGTCGGTCGAGACCGACTTGCGCCAGTCAAGGATGCCGGGATTCACGTACGCTTCAAAGTCGGCGACGCATTCGGCCACGAGGGCGTCCTGCTCGGCAGCATCCAGCTCCGGTCGCCGGATGAGATCGAGTGCCTCTTGAGACTCCGCGAGAGCCTCCTGGCGGCGATCGTCGTTCATGCTCTTCCCCCACACACGTCGTCAGGGCCGCCTCGTTCGTACGGCCGACCGAATCGAGTCTACACGAGCCGCTGCAGGCAGTGCAACGGGTGGGTTCTTGATAGGGTGCGCATGAATGATCCACGGTCGCCGGTCGAGGCTGCGGAAAGGCGGCGAGGTGCGCAACGACGAGACGCGACACGCTACGGACGAGGCCCTCCCAGGTCTGTCGCCGGCGGCGCAGAGGCTGGTCGCAGCGGCCCGGCGCGTGCTGGCCCGGGACGGCTTCGACGGCCTGACCGTCGAGGCCGTGGCGGCGGAGTCGGGCGAGTACCGCGACTCCATCCGCTACTACTTCGGCGGCAAAGCCGGCCTGGTGGCCGCCGTCGTCGACTCGCTCACCCACGATCAGAGTCTGGAGGCGATGCGGAAGACGCGCGAGCTGGCGCCCGGCGAGAGCCGCATCGGCGTGCTTGTCGAGGGCGACCGGCACATGGCCGAGGACACGGCCGCCTTCCGCGACTTCTACGAGATCCTCCCGCATGCTCTCAAGGACGAGGATCTGAGGGGCAAGGTGGCCGAGCTCTACGAGTGGTACCGCGGTCTGTACGTACGTGGCCTGACGGCCGACGAGCCCGGCGGCTCCGGCGCGGCGCCGGCAGACGCCGCGCTCGGCCGTGACGCATCCGGCGGGCGCCGCGCGCCGGCCGCGGCCGCGCCCCGCGCCGGTGCCTCGCTCGACGATCTGCAGCGGTTCGCGACGCTGATGACGGCCGTCACCGACGGGCTGGCGCTGCAGAAGGCGCTCGATCCGAGCCGCGTCGAGCTCGGGTCGCTGTTCGATCTGTGGGGCGAGATGCTGCGGGTGACGCTCAGTCAGCGTCTGGAAGGAGAGCCGTGAGCGGCTCGGAGGCGCGCATCCGCGGCAGGGCGCTGTGGTTCAGCGAGGAGAAGGGATGGGGGATGGTACGCGACGAGCGCGGCCATCTGTACCATCTCGAGTACAGCGAGATCGCCGGGGAGGGACTGCGGACGGTCGCGGCCGGTCAACCGGTCGAGTTCTCGCGGCGCCGCGCGGGACGTACGGCGGTGGCTGTCCGATTGGTCGTGCTGCAGAGCGGTTCTGATGAGACGCGCGACGAGGCCGGCTGACGGCGCCGGGATCCAGCGACCGACTGTCCGTAGACCGTGATGATAAGATAGCGGACCCGCCGTGCCTGCCGGCACCAGGAGGTCCCGAGATGATCACCCAGTCCGATGTCCGCTACGTCGCCCGGCTGGCCCGGCTGCACCTCGACGACGACGAGGCGCAGCGCATGACCGGCGAGCTCGCCAGGATCCTTGAGCATGTCGCCAAGATCGGCGAGCTGGATCTGGGCTCAGTGACACCGATGGCGCACGTCCTGGATGTGGTGAACGTGGACCGGGCAGACAAGCCGCGTCCCGGCCTGACTCGGGAGGATGCCCTGCGCAACGCTCCGGCGGTCGCCGACGACGGCTTCCGGGTACCGCGGATGAGCCGGTGATGAGCGGCCTCGACCCCCTGCGCCTCACGGCCCTCGAGGCCAAGCGGCTGCTCCGCGAGGGGGAGGTCTCGGCGGCCGAGCTGACCTCGCTCTATCTGCGCCGGATCGCGGCGGTCGAGCCCCTCGTGCACGCGTACATCCAGGTCTGCGCCGACGACGCGGCCCGCTATGCGGCGCTCATCGACAGCGAGATGACCGCCTCCCGCGGCGCCCTGGCCGGCCTCCCCACCGCCATCAAGGACAACATGGTCACCGAGGGTGTCGTGAGCACCTCCGGCTCGCGCATCCTGCAGAGCTACTCTCCCGTCTACACGGCAACGGCGGTGCGCAAGCTGTTCGACGAGCATGTCGTGATGCTCGGCAAGACCAATCTCGACGAGTTCGCGATGGGGTCGTCGACCGAGAACTCGGCGTTTCATGCCACGCGCAACCCGTGGGATGTGGGGACGGTTCCGGGCGGGTCGAGCGGCGGCTCGGCGGCGGCGGTGGCCGCCGGCGAGGCGCTCTGGGCGCTGGGTTCGGACACCGGTGGCTCCATCCGCCAGCCCGCCTCGCTGTGCGGGATCGTCGGCATGAAGCCCACGTACGGGGCGGTCAGCCGCTACGGCCTGGTGGCGTTCGCGAGCTCGCTGGACCAGATCGGTCCGTTGACGCGCAGCGTGGGCGACGCGGCTCTTCTCCTGCGTCACATCTCCGGCGCCGACCCGCAGGACTCGACCAGCGTGGGACTGCCGTTCGAGGTCGAGGTCCCGACGGCCGAGCGACTGGATGGAGTGCGTGTCGGTGTGCCGCGGGAGTACCTGGCCGCCGGCATCGACGACGGTGTGCGGACCCGGTTCGACGAGACGCTGCGGCTGCTCGAGGATCTCGGCGCCGGTCTGACCGAGATCAGCCTGCCGCACACCGAGCACGCGCTGGCCGCGTACTACATCATCGCTCCGGCCGAGGCGTCGGCCAATCTGGCCCGCTTCGACGGGGTGCGCTACGGCTACCGGGCCGCCGGCTGCGACGACCTCGTCGAGATGTACGAGCGCACGCGCAGCGAGGGCTTCGGCGCCGAAGTCAAGCGACGCATCATGATCGGGACCTACGCCCTCTCCTCAGGCTACTACGACGCCTATTACGGCCAGGCACAGCGGGTGCGGCGGCTGGTCAAGGACGACTTCGACGCCGCCTTCGCGCAGCTCGATCTCATCGTGTCGCCGACCTCACCGAGCGTGGCCTTCGCCGTCGGCTCGCGGACCGACGATCCGCTCGCTATGTACATGAGCGACCTCTGCACCATCCCGGTGAACCTGGCCGGGCTGCCCGCCATCTCGATCCCCTGCGGACTCAGCGAGGGTCTCCCGGTGGGCTTCCAGCTCATCGGTCCGGCGTTCTCCGAGAACGCTCTGCTGTCGGCCGCTCATGCGCTGGAGCGGGCCATCGGCTTTGCGGCGGTGCCCGAGCTCCGCGGCGCCGGGCAAGCCGTCGCCGAGGTGACCCCATGAACCGCTGGGAGCCGGTCATCGGCCTCGAGGTCCACGTCGAGCTCAAGACGCAGACCAAGATGTTCTGCGGCTGCGCCGTCGCCTACGGCGATCCGCCTAACACGCACACGTGCCCGGTCTGTCTGGCGCATCCGGGCGCCCTGCCGGTGGTCAACCGGCGCGCCGTCGAGTACGCCGTCCGCATCGCGCTTGCGCTCGGCTGCAGCGTGCCGCCGCGGAACGTCTTCCACCGCAAGAACTACTTCTATCCCGACCTGCCCAAGGCCTATCAGATCTCGCAGTTCGACGAGCCGCTGGCCGTGAACGGGCGTTTCGACTACTGGGTCGACGACGAGAGGCTGAGCTGCCGCATCAACCGTGTGCACATGGAGGAGGACGCGGCCAAGCTGGTGCACGCCGGCGAGAGCGGCCGCATCGCCGGCTCCGAGTATTCCATCGTCGACTTCAACCGGGGCGGAACGCCGCTGGTGGAGATCGTCACCGAGCCGGACATCCCATCACCGGCGGCTGCCGGTGAGCTCCTCCGTCAGCTTCGCGATCTGATCGTCGAGCTGGGCGTCAGCGACTGCGTCATGGAAGAGGGACAGGTGCGCTGGGACGCCAATATCAGCGTCCGCCCGGCCGGCAGCGAAGAGCTCGGCACGCGTACCGAGCTCAAGAACATGAACAGCTTCCGATTCCTGCAGCAGGCGCTCGAGTCGGAGCTGCCGCGGCAGATCGCCGTCCTCGAGGCCGGCGAGAACGTGCTCCAGGAGACGCTGCACTTCGACCCTGAGACAGGCACCACCACTCCGTTGCGCTCCAAGGAAGAGGCGCACGACTACCGCTACTTCCCGGAGCCCGATCTGGTGCCGCTGGTCATGGACCCGGCTTGGGTCGAAGAGGTGCGGGCGGCGCTGCCGGAGCTGCCCGCCGCCCGCGTCGAGAGGTTCCGGCAGCAGTACGGGCTGTCCCGTTACGATGCCTTCGCGCTAGGGAACACGCGGCCGCTGGCCACGTTCTTCGAGGCGGCTGCCGCGAGCGGCGCCGACGCCAAGCTGCTGGCCAACTGGACGATGGGCACTTACCTGGCGTACCTCAAGGAGGCCGGTCTGGAGCCGGGTGCAGGCTTTGTCACCCCGGCGCGTCTGGCAGGCATCGTGCAGATGATCGCCGCCGGCGCCGTCTCCGGCAGTGCCGCCAAGGAGGTGTTCGCGCTCATGCTCACGGAGCGCGCCGAGCCGGCCGAGATCGTCGAACGGCACGGACTCGGACAGATCTCGGACCAGGACGCGCTTGCGGCCGCTGTGGCCACCGTCCTGGATCAGAACCCGGCCGAGGTCGAGGCCTATCGCGCCGGCAAGCAGAAGCTGCTCGGGTTCTTCGTCGGGCAAGTCATGAAGCAGACGCGCGGCCGTGCCGATGCGGCACTCGTCTCGGCGCTCGTACGGAAAGCACTCGACGAATGATCGCGATCCAGGTCCCCGATCGGGATCGTGCGGCCCGCACGTGGGACGGGCGCGCGGTCGCGGCGGGCACCGGCCGATCGCTCAGCACGTTTTCTCAGGGAGGACGCCGATGACGACCAGACGCCCAGATCTCTCGACGTTCGTGATCGAGGAGACGACGCCGGAACCGGCGGTGCTCATCGACGACACGACGCTGCGCGACGGCGAGCAGACCGCCGGCGTCGTGTTCTCCAACCACGAGAAGATCCGCATCGCCAAGCTGCTCGACGAGGTCGGCGTCCACCAGATCGAGGTCGGCATCCCGGCCATGGGCGGCGACGAGCAGAAGACCATCGCGCAGATCGTCGAGCTCGGCCTCAACGCCTCGATCCTGGCCTGGAACCGGGCTGTGATCGGCGACCTGGAGAAGTCGATCGAGTGCGGCGTCGACGGCGTCGCCATCTCGATGTCGGCCAGCGACATCCACATCGAGCACAAGCTGCAGAAGAGCCGTCAGTGGGTGCTCGACCAGGTCAAGGCCGGCGTCGAGTTCGCCAAGTCGCACGGACTCTACGTCTCGGTCAACGCCGAAGATGCCTCGCGCGCCGACCTCGAGTTCCTGCTCCGCTTCGGCGGCACCGCCAGGGATGCCGGCGCCGACAGGCTGCGCTTCTGCGACACGCTCGGCATCCTCGATCCCTTCGACACCTACAACGTCATCAGCTTCCTCATCAAGCAGGTCGGCATCGAGATCGAGATGCACACCCACGACGACTTCGGCATGGCCACCGCCAACGCTCTGGCCGGCATCAAGGCCGGCGCCAGCTACGTCAACACGACCGTCAACGGCCTCGGCGAGCGCGCCGGCAACGCCGCCCTGGAAGAAGTCGTCATGGCGCTCAAGTACCTCGGCAAGGTCGAGCTGGGCATGCACACCGAGCGCTTCCGCGAGCTCTCCGAGTACGTCGCGGCCGCCTCGGCCCGCTCGGTGCCGGCCTGGAAGAGCATCGTCGGCACCAACGTCTTCGCCCACGAGAGCGGCATCCACGCCGACGGCGTCATCAAGAACCCGCTCAACTACGAAGCGTTCGCGCCGGAAGACGTGGGACTGGAGCGGCAGATCGTGGTCGGCAAGCATTCGGGCTCGCGGACGATCTACCGTAAGTTCCAGGAGTTCGGCATCGAGCTCTGCCAGCGGGACTGCGACATCATCCTCGAGAAGGTGCGCAGGACGGCTGTGGAGCTCAAGCGGGCGCTCTTCGACAAGGAGCTCATCTACATCTACCGCGACTTCCTCAGCGAGCTCGGCGACTCTGTCCCGCTGCCCGGCGAGGACGGCTGCCTGAGCCCGGCGGACAAGCCCCAGGGCGCGCAGGGGAGCCGGCGGGCCGGCGGATCGGTCGGCGGCGGGCCGGCGGGCCGCAGTCCCTCCACGGCCGAGGGCACGGCTTGACCGCCCTCACGCTGGCCGAGAAGATCCTGGCGGCCAAGGCCGGGCTCGATACCGTGGAGCCCGGGCAGATCGTGGTCGCCGACGTCGATCTGGCGATCGCCCAGGACGGCACCGGACCGCTGGCGATAGAACAGATCCGCGCTCTCGGCGGCGGCCGGCTGCGCGTGCCGCGGGCGGTCTTCTTCATCGACCACGCGGCCCCCAGCCCGCGGGCCGAGCTGAGCGATGCGCAGGCGACCATCCGCGAGTTCTGCCGCGAGTCCGGCGCTGAGCTCAGCGACGTCGAGATGGGCGTGTGTCACCAGCGCGTCGCCGAGGACCACGCCCGGCCCGGCGACCTGGTGATCGGCGCCGATTCGCACACCTGTACCGCCGGTGGTCTGGGCGCCTTCGGTACCGGCATGGGATCCACCGATGTGGCCGTCGGCATGGCCACCGGCAAGACGTGGCTGCGGGTGCCCGAGACGCTGCGCATCGAGATCGACGGCGAGCTGCCGCTGCTGGTGGGCGCCAAGGACGTGATGCTCACCGTCATCGGCACGCTGAGCGCCGACGGCGCCACCTACAAGGCGCTGGAGCTCGGCGGGTCGGGCATCGAGCGGCTGCCCATGGCCGGTCGGCTGACGCTGGCCAACATGGCCGTCGAGGCCGGCGCCAAGGCCGGGCTGATCGGCGCCGACGAGGTGACCCGCGGCTATCTGGAGGAGCGCGGCCGCGTCGCCGACTGGCGGCCGCTGGCCGCCGATCCCGGGGCCGCCTATGAGGCGACCCATCGATTCGTGGCGCCCGACCTGGTGCCGGTGGTCGCCGCGCCGCACACCGTCGACAACGTGCACCCGGCGGCCGAGCTGGCCGGCACGCGCGTCGATCAGGTGCTCATCGGCACCTGCACGAACGGAAGGCTGGAGGATCTGGCCGCGGCGGCCGATGTCCTGCGTGGCCGGCGGCGCGCCGCGCACACGCGCCTGATCGTCACTCCGGCGTCCCGCGACGTCTATCGGGCCGCCGTCGCCGACGGGCTCATCGACGTGTTCCTGGACGCCGGCGGCCTGGTCACCAATCCGGGCTGCGGTGCCTGCGTCGGGATCCACGAGGGCATCCTGGCGGCCGGTGAGGTCTGCGTGAGCACCGCCAATCGCAACTTCAAGGGGCGTATGGGGAACCCCGACGGCCACATCTACCTTGCGTCGCCGTACACGGCCGCCGCCGCGGCGGTCGCCGGCGAGATCGTCGATCCGCGGACGCTGTGACGCCGATGGCCGGCGGCACCGCCTGCGTCCGCACCGTCAGTGCCCGCACGGCCGGCGCGCCCGCGTCGCCGTCGTCACGTGTCGTGCGGGTCCGGGTCGCGCCCGCGGCGCTGCGCGACCCGTACCACAGGGAGAGGAGCACCCGATCATGACGAAGCAGTACAGCAACCCCCCCGAGATGACCATCGATCCTGAGAAGCGGTACGCGGCGACGATGAGCACCGATGCCGGCGACATCGTGATCGAGCTCTTCGCCGACAAGGCGCCGGCGACCGTCAACAACTTCGTCTTCCTGGCCCGCGAGGGCTTCTACGACGGCACTACCTTCCACCGCGTCATCGAGGGCTTCATGGCGCAGGGCGGCGACCCCACCGGCAGCGGCCGCGGTGGCCCCGGCTACCGGTTCGCCGACGAGTTCCATCCCGAGCTGCGCCACGATGGACCCGGCGTGCTGTCGATGGCCAACGCCGGTCCCGACACCAACGGTTCGCAGTTCTTCATCACGCACGCGGCCACGCCGCACCTCGACGACCGTCACGCGGTGTTCGGTCGCGTGGTGGAGGGCCTGGACGTGGTGCTGGCGATCCCCGAGCGCGATCCGATGCGGGCTCGCGAGCCGGGGCTGGAGCTCAAGAGCGTGACGATCGTCGAGGAGGACGTGTGAGCGAGGCCGTGCTGAGTGGCCGGGCCTGGGTGTTCGGCGACGACATCACAACCGATCACATCGCGCCCGGCCGCCTCTTCCACCTGCGCACGAACCTGCCGGAGCTTGCGACGCATGTGCTCGAGGATGCCGATCCGGGCTTCGCGGCCGCCGTCCAGCCGGGAGACTTCGTCGTCGGCGGCCGCAACTTCGGTCTCGGCTCCAGCCGCGAGCACGCGCCGCGCATCATCAAGCTGGCCGGCGTCGGTGCCGTGCTGGCCCAGAGCTTCGCCCGCATCTTCTTCCGCAACGCCATCAACGTGGGCCTGCCGGCGCTGCAGTGCGACACGTCGCAGGTGGCGGCCGGCGACGAGCTGGAGGTCGATCTGCTGGCCGGCGAGGTGCGGGACCTGACCAAAGGGCTCGTCATCCCGTTCGCGCCGCTGCCGGAGGTGATGGTCACCATCCTCGACGACGGTGGCCTGGTCGAGCACGTCAGGAAGCACGGCGGCTTCGCGCTGCCGCAGAGCCGCTAGCCGGAGGGTCGCCACGACGCCGTCCGCTGCGGGGCAAGGAGGAGCATGAGCCACAGAGTGACGCTGATCCCCGGCGATGGCACCGGTCCGGAGCTGGCCGCCGCCCTCGAGACCGTGATCGCCGCCACCGGGGTCGACATCGAGTGGGAGCGGCAGGACGCCGGCCTCGACGTGATGGACGAGCACGGCACGCCGCTGCCCGACAGCGTGGTCGAGTCGGTGCGCCGCAACAAGGTGGCGATCAAGGGGCCGATCACGACGCCGGTGGGCTCGGGGTTCCGTAGCGTCAACGTCGCTCTGCGCAAGGCCCTTGACCTGTATGCCTGTCTGCGTCCGGCACGCTCCATCACCGGCGTGCGCAGCCGCTTCCACGACATCGACCTTGTGATCGTGCGCGAGAACACCGAGGACCTCTACGCCGGCATCGAGCACATGGTCGGCGATGACGCCGCCGAGAGCATCAAGATCATCACCCGAAAGGGCAGCGAGCGGATCGTCCGCTTCGCCTTCGAGTACGCCCGGGCGCACGGCCGCCGCAAGGTCACAGCGGTCCACAAGGCCAACATCATGAAGTGCACCGACGGCCTCTTCCTGCGCGTGGCCGGTGAGGTCGCCGCGGCATACCCGGACATCGAGTTCGAGGACCGCATCGTGGACAACATGTGCATGCAGCTCGTCCAGAAGCCCGAGCTGTACGACGTGCTCGTGCTGCCCAACCTGTACGGCGACATCGTCAGCGACCTCTGCGCCGGCCTGGTCGGCGGTCTCGGCGTCGCTCCCGGCGCCAATATCGGCGCCGAGGTGGCCGTCTTCGAGCCGGTGCACGGCAGCGCGCCAAAGTACACCGGCATGAACAAGGTGAACCCCACAGCTCTGCTGTTGAGCGGAGTGCTGATGCTCGATCACCTCGGCGAGGCCGAGGCGGCGCGGCGCATGTACGATGCCGTGGTGGCGGTGATCGGCGCAGGGACAGACGTCACCTACGACCTCGGCGGCAGCGCCGGCACCAGCGACATGGCGGCGGCGATCGCGACGCGCCTGCGGGCGTAGCAGCGGCGCCTTCGAGAGCACGGCGAGGGAGGACGGCCATGGACACCGACGACAAGCAGATCAACATCCACGCCACGCCGGAGATGATGGCCGGCGTCTACGCCAACTTCGCCAACGTCAGCCACTCCGACTACGAATTCGCCATCACCTTCGTGCGTTTGGAGCACGAGGAGGCCGAGAGCGGCGAGATGAACGGCGTGGTCGTCGCCCGGGTGAACATGGCGCCGAAGTTCATGAAGGAGCTGCTCGAGGCGATGCAGGACAACCTCAGCAAGTGGCAGGCAGCGGAGAACATCAAGAACCTGCCCGAGACCACTGAGCGCCACCCGCCCCAGGTCGACGACACCTTTGGTGGCGCGGCGTGAGATGACGAGGTACAGCGGCATGACGAAAGCGGTCTGATGCCGCGCCGATCCTGTCGTTTTCGGCAAGCAGACGGTCGCTCTGTTGCCGAGTCCAACGCCGCTCACTAGAATGACGGAGCCTGCCACAGGGTCTCGCACACCCCCGGTGCATCCGGGCAGCGCCTGCGGGGCCGACGTCCGCCGACCAAGGGGGTAACGTTGGACTTCTATCAAGGGAAGGTGCTGCGGCTCGATCTCACGAACGGCACCAGCACCGTCGAGTCGCTCAACATGGAGTGGGCGCAGCAGTACATCGGTGGTAAGGGGCTGCTGCTACGCTACCTGTGGGAAGAGGTCCCGCCGAAGGTCGATCCCTGGGCCCCCGAGAACCCCATCATCCTCATGACCGGCCCCTTTGCCGGCACCAACGTGACGACCTCGTCGCGCCTGGTGGTCGGCTGCAAGAGCCCGGTCACCGGCATCTACACAGACAGCTACGTCGGCGGCAGCTTCGCCCCGGAGATCAAGTTCGCCGGCTACGACGCCGTCATCATCACCGGCCAGGCCCCCGAGCCGGTCGTGGTCACGATCAGGGACGATGTCGTCAGCTTCCTGCCGGTCGGCCCCTACAAGGGTCTGCCGACCAGCGAGGTCGAAGCCGCCCTGCGGGCCGACTTCGACAAGGACGCCAAGGTCCTCTCCATCGGACCGGCCGGCGAGGCCGAGATCCCCTGGGCCTGTATCTCCACCGACCAGTACCACAAGGCCGGCCGTGGCGGGCACGGCGCCCTCATGGGCCGCAAGGGCCTCAAGGCTATCGCCATCCGTGGCACCGGCAGCGTCAAGGTCGGCGATGCCGGGGAGTTCCTCGCCGACCTCTACCGCATCCACAAGGACTACATCCTCACCGAGGACAACCTGTGGGCCAACGAGGAGGGCACGCCGGTCCTGACCCAGATCATGAGCGACGCCGGCGTCCTGCCGACGCGCAACTGGTCCACCGGGACCTTCGAGGACACTGAGAAGATCAACTCGGATGCCTTCCAGAAGATCAAGACCAAGAACCGAGCCTGCTATCAGTGCGCCATCGCCTGCCGGCAGTGGCACGAGGCCGGCGGCGTCGTCGGCGAGGGCCCCGAATACGAGACGATCGCCCTCTGCGGCTCCAACTGCGGCGTCTCGGACATCGAGGCGCTGATGAAGTTCAACCAGGAGTGCGACGAGCTCGGCATGGACACCATCTCCTGCGGCGCCGTGGTCGCCCTGGCGATGGACCTCACCGAGCAGGGCGTCAAGGACTTCGGCCTGCGCTTCGGCGAGGCGGAGGGCTATCTCAAGGCGCCGGAGCTGATCGCCAGACGTGAGGGCATCGGCGCCGAGCTGGCTCTCGGCACCCGCGCCCTGGCGACCAGGTACGGCCACCCTGAGCTGAGCTTCGAGGTCAAGAACCTGGAACTGCCCGGCTACGACCCGCGCGGTTCCTTCGGCATGAGCCTCTCGTATGCCACCTCGGACCGTGGCGGCTGTCACATGCGGTCGTATCCGATCGCCGACGAGGTGATGTCCGGTACGCTGCCGCCCGACACCATGGAGGGCAAGGCCAAGTACAACATGGACGCGCAGCACTACTCGTCGATGAAGTACACCGGCATCTGGTGCGACTTCTGGGCCATCGACTTCGATCAGATGAGTCAGCTCATGAAGCATGTCTGGCAGCGGGATGTCACCGAGGAGGAGTTGACCGCCGTCGGCGAGCGCATCTGGAACCTCGGTCGTCTGTTCAACCTGCGCGAGGGCGTCGAGCCCGACGACCTGCCGATCAAGCTCCACGCCGCGGAACACGCCCACACGGAGGGCGTCTCGGCCGGCCGGGCGATCGGCACAGAGGCCTTCAGGGCGGCCACCCGCGAGTACTACACGCTCCGCGGCTGGGACGAGAACGGGGTCCCCGGCGAAGAGAAGCTCGCCGAGCTCGGCGTCGACGTGCGCCTCTGAGGCGTGGCGACTTTCAGAAAGGAGAGAAGCGCATGCCTCATGTGATGATCAACTCCAGGAAGTGCACCGGCTGCCACATGTGCGAGCTGGCCTGCTCGGCGCTCCACGAAGGCGCCTACCGGCCCTCGGTGGCGCGCCTGTTCGCCGAGGTCAACCCCACGACCGCCGTCATCAAAGGACATACCTGCCTGCAGACCGCCTGTGCCAAGTGCCAGGAGGCCTGTCCCAACGACGCCATCGTGACCAGGGAGATCACGGTCACCGTCAAGGGCGACTTCGCGAGCAAGGAGAAGCTCGGCGAGACGGTCACCGGCTACGTGCTGGTCGTCGATGAGGAGAAGTGCACCAACTGCGGCGAGTGCTACGACGTCTGTCCCACCGGCGTCATCCACGAGCACCCCGACCGGGAGGTGGCTTTCAAGTGCGATCTCTGCGGCGGCGAGCCGCAGTGCATCGCCTTCTGCCAGAACCCGCACGTGCTGGCCGTGGACCTCAAGGTGGACAAGAAGGACAAGGAGCTGGCGCAGGCGTGACGAGCGGCGGCCCGCGCCGGCCTGCAGGCCGGCGCGGGCCGCCCATCTGTCTGCCGGCCGGAGAGGAGCGGGCATGTCGAAGGCCGCCATCAAGCTGCCGATAGGCCTTGTGGGTACCGAAGGTCCACCCGAGCTCGAATGCGAGGGGGCCACGTTGCGCGAGGCGCTCGACGACTGCGTCGCCAGGGAGCCGCGGCTCAAGCCGCGCATCTTCCGCGACGACGGCGGCGTCTGGGTCGGCATCTTCATCAACGGCCGCAACATGCGTCAGCTCGAGGGGATGGACACGCCGCTGGCCGACGGCGACGTCATCAAGCTCGTGCCGCCGATCTCGGGCGGCTGAGGGGATGGCGGCGGCGGCCGTCGCGGTGAGTGAGACCGGCGGGGCCGGCGTCCGTGTGGATGCCGGCCCCGCCGTCATCGGGTGCCCCGCCGCCGGCGCCGACCGCGGATGGTCCGCGCGCCGTGATGCTTCTGTGCCCCGGTGTCGCCGGTGAGCGCCGTCGCCCGCCTGAGACAAGTCGCGGGCGCGCTCGTGCATCGTGGGCCGCTGGCGGACCGGCGCCGGCGGCGCGCCCTCGGTGACCGCATCGGGGCGTCAGGCGCGGCCGCAGACGTGAGCTTCGCCGCTGCCGTCGAGGGCCGGGCCAGTGTGCGACGCTACCTGCCGGATGCCCTGCCGCGCGCCGATGTGGAGCGCATGGTGGCGCTGGCGACACGTGCCGCCAGCGCCGGGAATGCACAGAGCTGGCGTTTCGTGGCCGTCGAGGACGGCACGACGCGACGGCGCATGAGGGCCGCCGTGGAGGAGAAGCTCGACGAGATCGGCGCCTGGCCGGAGGCCGCCGACCTGCAGTCAGAGCTGCGTGCCGTGCGCGGCTACGCCATGTTCTTCGGTGAAGCGCCGCTGGTGATCGCCGTCTTCGCGCTGCCGTATGTCTCGCGGATCGACCGGGTGCTGACGGCGCGCGGCGTGTCACCCGATGAGCGCGACAGGCTTCGTCAGCGTCCAGAGATCCAGAGCGTGGGGGCGGCCGTGCAGCTGCTGATCACGGCCGCCCACGCTCTCGGCTACGGTGCCTGCTGGATGAGCGCTCCCGTCATCGCCTGTGAGGCGATCGAGCGCATCCTCGACGTGGCGCCGCCGGCGAGGCTGGTCGCGCTCGTGCCGGTGGGCCGTCCGGCGCAGTCGCCGCCGCCTCGCCGCCGTCTGCCGCTCGCCGAGGTGCTGCGCTTCCGCTGACCTGCAGGCATTCGACTCGGCTTGCCGGACGTCGCGAGGATGCCGAGAGGCGACCGGCTGATAGAACTTATCAACCAGGAGTGCGCTCGGCTGCGTCCGTCGCGTCGGTGCAACGCCCCTGCTCGACCTGAGTGGCAGGGTGCGCTACAGTGCGCGCGGGGGGACACGATGATGGGGATGGTGCGTCTCTCCCGTGGCGCACCATCGGCGTTCCAGGCAGGGTCCTGCGCCATCCCACCAGCGTTCGTCCGGCGTCGCGCTCGCCGTCCGTCCCACAGATCATGGCCAGCTGTTGAGCAGGTGGAGGTGCCATGCCGGCGCAGAGCGGACATCCGTCGATCGATCCATCCCGTACGCCCTCACCAGGGGCATCCTCGAGCCCGCCTCCGGCGCGGATCGCGGACATCTGTCACGCGGCCCTGGAGGGCCGCGCGCCGACCGTCGCGGAGCTCGGCGACCTTCTGAGCGTCGACTCGGCGGTCGCGGCGGAGCCGCTGTTCGCGGCCGCCCGCGAGCTGCGTCGCCGGCACTTCGGCGACATCGTCTTCCTCTTTGGCTTCGTCTACTTCTCGACGTACTGCCGCAACCGCTGCACCTTCTGCCTGTATCGAAACGGCAACGAGGTGAGTCCCCGCTACCGCAAGTCGCTTCCGGAGGTCGTCGCGATCTGCCGTGACCTCGCCGAGTCCGGCGTGAACCTCCTCGATCTGACGATGGGCGAGGACCCGCTGACGCACGACTCCGGCGACTACACGCCGCTCTACGAGATGATCGCCGCTGTGCGGCAGCAGACCGGTCTGCCGATCATGATCTCGCCCGGCGTGGTGCCGGCCGAGACGCTGAGCGCCATGCGCGCCGCCGGGGCAGACTTCTACGCCTGCTATCAGGAGACACATACCCGCGAGCTGTACGAGAAGCTGCGTGTCGGCCAGGACTACGACGAGCGCGCCGCCGCGCGCAGCGATGCGCGCCGTGCCGGCATGCTGGTGGAAGACGGCATGCTCACCGGCATCGGCGACACCGTCGCCGACAGGGCGCGAGCCATCGACGAGATGCGGACCGACGGCAACGACCAGGTCCGCATCATGACCTTCGTGCCGCAAGCGGGCACGCCGCTGGCCACTCGTGGCATGCCGAGCTGCTTCGACGAGCTGCTGGCGATCGCCGCCATGCGGCTGGCGATGCCCGACCGGCTCTCGCCGGCATCGCTCGATGTGGAAGGATTCGCCGGTCTGCAGCCACGCCTGGACGCCGGTGCGAACGTGGTCACCTCGATCGTGCCGCCGCAGACCGGGCTGTGCGGCGTCTCCAACTCCGAGCTCGACGTGGACGAGGGCCTGCGCACCGCGACGGCCGTACGAGAGGCGCTCGGCCCGCTCGGCCTGCGTCAGGCGAGCGACGACGAGCTGCGCTCGTGGATGCAGGTGGCGCGCGAGCGCCGTACGGGGCAGGTCGCATGAGGCTCGGCATCGTCGGCGGCAAGCTGCAGGGTACCGAGGCCGCGTATCTGGCCCGGAAGGCCGGGTACGAGGTGGTCCTCGTCGACCGCCGCCCGGGGGTGGCGGCTGCAGGGCTGGCGGACGAAGTCCACGAGCTCGACGTCACTCTCGACGAGGCGCGCGCCCGGCACGTGTTCAGCTCGTGTGACGCCGTGCTGCCGGCCTGCGAGGACGACGAGACCCTCGAGTGGCTCGACGAGCATGTGCAGGCGCTCGACGTACCGCTCCTGTTCGACCTCGATTCCTACGCCGTCACGTCATCGAAGCTGCGCTCCAACGACCTCTTTGACCGTCTCGGTGTGCCCCGGCCCAGCCCGTGGCCGGCCTGCGGCTTCCCGCTCATAGTCAAGCCCAGCAGCTCGAGCGGCAGTGAGGGCGTGCATCTGGTCGATGACGAGGCGCAGCTGGAAGACGCGCGGGCGGCGCTCGAGGCCGACGGGCACGAGGTCGTTATCGAGGAGTATGCCCCGGGTCCGTCGCTGTCGCTGGAGGTGATCGGCTGGGACGGCGAGGTGGCCGTCTTCCAGCCGACGCTGCTGGAGTTCGACCGCTACTACGACTGCAAGCGGGTGGTGGCACCGATCGACGAGGTGTGTCGCGACGATCCGGATGCGCTGCCGGGCATCATCGCCGCGTTCGATGAGATCGGACGGACGCTGGCGAGCGGTCTCGACCTGCGTGGCATCATGGACATCGAGGTGATGCTGCACGGCGGCGAGCTCAAGGTCATCGAGATCGACGCCCGCCTGCCGAGCCAGACGCCGACGGCGGTGCTGCACTCGTGTGGCGTCAATCTCCTGGAGGTCCTGGTGGCGACGGCGCTGGGTGGCCGGTTGCCGGCCTTTGACCGGGTGCCGCGCCAGGCCTGCTGCTACCAGCACGTGCGGGTCGCCGAGGGCGTCGTGGAGGTCCTCGGCGAGCACATCATGGGCGCCGCCCGCCCGCTGCGACTGGTCGCAGGCTTCCACGGCGCCGACGAAGCGATCGTCGACCGGCCGCAGGCTCACGCCGGCGGTGCTGCGATCGACGAGTGGGTGGCGACGCTCATCACGAGCGGGTCGACGCCCGAGGCCGCTCGCCTGCGCGCGGTGGAAGCGGTCATGGGCACCGCCGCCGCCGACGGGCTCACGGTGCGTCCGGAGAGCAGCGCCATGCCGGGAGATGAGTGCCGATGACCAGGCTGATCGAGAACGACGTCCGCGATCTGACGACGCAGCTGGCCGATTTCGAGGCCTGTCTTCGAGAGGTCGCCGGCATCGGGCTGGCCGACGCCGGCCGCCTCGCCTGGGACGAGGCCGGTGACCGGCCTCGTCTGCATGGCGTCCGCATGGCTGCCGTCCCGATCTCGCAGGGCGAGGGCTTCATCCCCGGCTTCTGCGAGTGCGTGGCGGCCATCCTCGGCTTCCTCGGCGCCGATGCGTTCGTCACCGGGCTGCCCGATGTCCGTGGACTCCAGGAAGCGGCCGGGTGCGCCGCCGAGCTCGTGTTCGTAGCCGACGACTCCCGCTTCATCGCCCTCAACCTGCGGTCTGGCGCCTGCACCGACGACGATCCATGCACGGCGCGCGCGTACGTGGCGGCGCTCGAGTCCGCCGCCGGCGGGCTGGCCGGGCGCGCTGTGGCCGTCCTCGGCCACGGGCCGGTCGGCCGTCATGCCGCGACGCGTCTGCTGGAGCGCGGCGCCGAGGTGATGGTCGTCGAACCCGACGAGGCGCGCGCCGCCCAGGCTGTCGCGCACGGCGCGCGTGTACGGCCGCTCGCCGAGGCTCTGACGGCAGCGGACCTGCTCTTTGACGCCACGCCGGCGGCCGACGTGGTCGGCATCGACTGGGTGCGGCCGGGCAGCGTCGCCGCCGTGCCCGGCATGCCGTCGGCGTTCACGGCAGCGGCGCAGGAGGCGCTGGGCGGGCGCCACATCCACGAGCCGCTCGCCCTGGGCGTGGCGGCGATGGCGGTCGATGCGCTGCGACGCTGACCCATCCCATGCCGGGACGCCTGCGCGACGGCTCCACGCTTGACGTCACTGCCGGCAGTCCGCGGCGCCCGGTCGGCGCCGGGGGCTGCCACGCGGTATCATGGACCCTGCGCGGGGGGTCGATCGGAAGGATCAACGCGGACTCTAAATCCACGTAGACGGGTGTAACTCCCGTACTCCCCGCCATTCATCTCTCCCGCATGCCCGCCTTGACCGCTGTGCGGGATCGTCCGTGCACCGTGTGCGAAGGCTTGGGATGCGCCGGCGGCGCCCTCGAAGGATGGAGCCGGCAGCTCGCACGACCTTGCCGTGCGCGTGCCCCATGGCCGGCGATCGGCGGGCGACGACCGCCTGCGGACCGGTGCCGGCGGGCCGACGAGCGGCCACTGCGGTTCCCTGCCGACCGATCGCCGTCGCCGCAGAGCTGCGCCGGCGGCCGCCGGCGGGCGGGGCGCCGTCACCGGGGCGAGCGTCAGGCGACGAGTATCAGGGTGAGGATGAAGGCGGCGGCTGCGGCGGCTGCCATGGCGACCCCGGCCAGGAACAGCAGGGCGCCGAAGGCGAGCGGCGCTCCGGTCCGCAGGCCGCTCGCCAGGGATGTCCGGGTCATGATGCCCCTTGTCGTACGGATGGACTCCCATGGCGTGATTTCGCCGTCTTCCGCGGTAGTCCTCCCGCGTGAGCCGCGTCTGGCCCGGCACGCACGCGGATGACACGCACAAGGCGGGCTCCGGTCGGTCCCGCGAGCCGGTGAGCGCGCCGTCGGCGGGTCCTGGGGCCCTGCGTGTCGCGAGTCGCCGGGGCGTGCCATCGGCCGTGCTAGCAGGCTGCAGAACAAAGACAGCCTGAGAGGAGCGCAGGTGCTAAGTGGAGTGGCAGACAGCGGTCGGCGGGTGGGTTTCGCGCCCCGCGAGCCCGCAGAGCGGGCCCGGAAGGCCCATT
>Ga0172371_10002245_pt1 | contig 30771 bp, 25 predicted proteins | sample Lak12m_FD_114543 | JGI IMG/M metagenome (GOLD analysis project Ga0172371, IMG submission 114543) | Freshwater microbial communities from Kabuno Bay, South-Kivu, Congo - kab_022012_12m | ecosystem: Environmental > Aquatic > Freshwater > Lake | place: Democratic Republic of the Congo: South-Kivu...
GGACTTGGAGATTACCCCCTGATACTGATAGGTAACGGAGTTGAGAACAAGGGTGTCACCAGCATTGGGGGCCACCCCGGCTGAGATGGGTGAGGGGCCGTGGCCGGAACCGATGTCGGGGCCGCCGGCATGCACTGTGCCTGATCCGGCCGGACCGAAGCCCGAGGAGATCTCCCCGCCTCCGGCATGGACAGTGCCACCGGAACCTGACGGACCTACTCCGGCTGATATCGTTAAACCATCTTCACGAATTGTGGACATCTTGTGAGCTCCTGCATCTTCTCATTAACGGATCAACCAGACACCACCTTGAGAGGGATCACCACAATCTCCAGGGGAATCATGCACACAGTCATAAGCGTTACAACGCCAACTCAAGCCTCTGTCGGTAATTTTCCTCGCAACTTCTTCGGGAAATCCAGCAATTATGCTCATAAAAAATCTACGCGCCTCCTGATTGGAAGAAAATGTTTTTCCGTTGAGCTGTTGCATTGCCTCATTAAGCTGCTCAAGAGCTTTTCGCTCTTGTTCTTCTTCATACCGTTTGCGCTCCTCGGCCTCCCTCTGTTTCCACTCCTCTGACTTTAGAATCTCCTCGTTCAACTGACTTATGCGCGCCTTTTGCTCGCCTGAAAAGAGGGTTTTGGGGGTAGATTTCAGTTGAGGATGGGCGACAGATTTATGAGCACCATCCCGATATGCCTTCAGTCTGAGTACCTGATCATCGCGAGATAAAGAGATGGGCTTAGTCTCGGCCACAACATTAGCGGACGCATTTGCCGTGGCAGAAGCAAGGTCATCAAAACTGGTCAATTGCCCAAAAAGCGATACCATATCATTAACACTAGGATCTTTCGCTGTTTCTTGCACCAGCTCCTTGGCTTGAATTGAGAGAGGTATACCGCAAGACTTACAAAAATCGAAAATGCTGAGTTTTCCGCATCCCTGGCAGGTAATACCTGCCGTAGGATTGCCACATTCGCCACAATATGATTCATCCTCGGCGATGTAAGCATAACAAAACATACACTGCCCTTTCAGCAGCCAGGTTCCGCAGATCTCACAGATATCAGCACGAGGCCGCGCAACCGCATTGCACGTCGGGCAAATAGCCCGCGGTTGTATAAGAGCGCCACACTCGGCACAATATGTTCCACCTGACTCGTTTTCATAGCTGCAATGAGGACAGGCAAGCGCAGATGAATTTTCAGTCAATGAGCGGCTTAGATTCTGCTGTGCTATAGCTTCCGCAGAAAGTATATTTTCTTTTTTGATCACCGGATGCATCCCCCACTTCTCTAAACGACAAAATTCTCCAAAAATAACATCTGTAAGCTTTCGCGGACGGAAAGTTCGTTCAATTTGGAAATCGCGAAACATAATGATAGCTCTTCCGCGCAAGAACATTCTCCATGGAACCAGTGCCGAACTGCCTCGACGAGCTGCTGCCGGCTGGAATCCGGCTCACTCCGCCCTGCTCCGGGCACGGCCTCGATGAGATCGAGCAAGGTATTGTGAAGACCCGCATCACGGCAAAGGAGGCTCCCTTCGTATCCATAGCGGCAAATATTTCGGCAATAACGACGACAAAGGGTGAATGGCGGCGTTTTCCCGGCAAGAAATGTTGAAAGAGCTGATCGTGCCAAGGAAAGTCGGCTCCCAATTTCCGGGGCGTCAGCAATCTTTTCAAGAAGCAGCCGTGCCTCCTGAAAGGGTGCGCCGAAAAAGCTGGCACGTTCTAACAAATAACTGAATATAAGACGGGCTTCAAGACAATAACCTCGCAAATCCGCATCGTCCCCATGAAACGGCGCTAAATTGACAGAGCTATTGTCGCTGCGGACAAGCAGAGGGAATAACCTCCTGATCGCTGCCATCTCCACCCGCTCGCCTGCCAGCATTTCCGACACCGCGACCTGGGTCTCGGCGCAGCGACCGGTGAGACTCTGACCACATGTCCGACAGTAGGAATACCGATAAAGCAGGGGTAAGTATTTCTGAAAAAAACCGGTAAGCATATGCCGGTTCAGATCACTCGTAGCGACATTACCACCAGCGGTGCTTATTGGTGCCGCCGGGGCGGCAATAAGATAGGGGCGATCAAAACCCTCGCGAAAAAAAATGGCCTCGCCTTGACCAAGCGTGGCGGCATGGCGCATCTGTGGCCCGTCAAGGTTCATGGCGTGTCCCATGGCCTCACGCTCTTCCTTGGCAACCAGCCGGTGGAGAATCTTCATCCCGGTATTTTTTAGAATGTCGGGGGCCAACTTGGTCGGAATCTGCTCTGCCACCAACATCCCTTCCCCATAGGCGCGGACCTCGGAGAGCATATTGCAGAACGCCTCGACCGCCCTGCCCTTCATGTTGGCCTGGTCCTCGGAGGCCTTCTCCGTGGGAACGTTTTTCAAGAGACGGTGGGCTTCCTCGATCAGGGTGAGGTGCCGTAGACGGCCATCATGCCCCTGCCCTGGATTTGCCTCGTAATGCTCATAAAGAGCGGTAAGGAGCAGGCCCATGACAAAAGTCTTTTCGTCGTCGTTGCCCATGGCCCTTAGCTCCAGGACTGTAGGCTGTCGCAGAATCGCGGCAATTGGCACGGACTCCACCGTGTCCAGCATAAGCCCTTTGCCACCCAGACGAAGATTGTTGATCCTGACCTTGAGGGCAGAGCGGATATCCATGGCGATCCGCTCCTCATAACCGAGACGGTTGACCACATCGTCAATCTTGTCGTAGAGGTCTGTCAGCGTGGGAAAAGCTCCGCGCGAAAACCCTCTGGGACTCCGTGAAGAAACAAGATTCCAGCCCTTGTCGCGATAAATCTCGTAAAGGCATTCCTCCAAGACCTGAGGCATGGGGGCGTACATCACAAAACTCGCATTGAATGCGGCGGTGAGATGAGAAATGTGGGTTTGGAGCGGCACTCCCTCGGGGAATTGAAAGGGGTTCAACCGAAAAGGAGACGAGGCCCCAGGTGTTTCATCACCCAGGGTAAAAACAAGCAGGTTGTCCACCAGTTGGAGGAGATTGCGATATTCGAACTTGGTGGGCTCGATTACCAGAAAAGGCACGGAATGCTCACGCCAGAGACTGAGCAGGATGTTGAAGAGGGTGTTGGTCTTGCCGCTGCCCGTAGTGCCGGCGACCAAGCCGTGCCGGGTGAGGTGGGCCACTGGGATCCGTGCTTGCCGGTTGCTGACCGTGTTGGATGAGACAATGCTTCCGACGGAAACAGCCGCTTCGGAAAAATATGCGAGATCCTGATCGAAAAGAATCCGCTCACGAAGCCGATATCCCTGGTATTCCCTCTCCGGGAGGCGCATAAAACAGAGGGCCTCCCGGGAGGTGAGAAGATTGTTGAAAGATGGCGCGGTTCCACCTGAAACGCACAAATGCCCCCGAATCGGTTCTGGTTCGGAACGTTCTCCGTTAAAAACCGGGAGGAGCAGGGAAAGTCCTACCTCGGTACTGGCCGAGGAAAGAAAATAGACGCCATTTGCCCACAGTCCCTCTGTAAAGCCGATCTTAAGCCGGGTAATCGTTTTTTCCAGCATCTTTACATAGTGGTTGGCGAGACGGTTTGCTTTCTGGATGTCTCGATTCAGGGCGCTCTCGGTCACCACCTGAATCTCCCGAGCGCACTGCTCCACCCAGCCGCGCGCCTGACTGCGTGCAAGAGGATTGCAAATGACCACATAGAGCCAATCGGCATTATCCATGGTGGTGAGGAGGTCATCAATGGAAGGAAGATGAGTTTCCCGTTGCGCCTTGGCTTGCCCTTGGCGTCTGGATAAATCAGGCACTCCGGTAATGGCGGCGCATGACCCGCGTGACAAGGCCGGAGTAAAACGGACAGGCGTCGAAGAAACGAGGTGCTGGCCGAGCATGCCGGTTAAAAGCCCCTGGAGTGCTGGGATTCTTTCTGAATCGGTTCCAAAAAGTATCCGCTTCTCCCATCCACGAGACTCAATAACAAAGAGAACAGGTGCGCCAATACTGTGCATGGCGCTGAGATGATTCGTTCCGAGATTGACAGCCCTGGGAAAATCATTCAGCTGTTTGTCGATGATTGTCCCTTTTACCTCAACAAAAACCGCAGCCTGAATGGCGGAGAAAAGTGCAACAGGGTGCCCCACTGCGGCATCATCGAGCCAGCCTTTATCGAGAAGCCGTATTTTTTCGAAGATTTCCGCGCGAGGGGGAAGATCGGGGAAGGGCTGCTGCGGGAAATCAGCCATGGATCGTTACCTGCGGATTGAGTTGGAGAGAGTGCTGCCCCGCTGCATGAATTGGGGCGCATGAACAACACCATAGGCGATAACGCCAAGGAAAATCGCAAGAAGAACAAAGAAAACCGGTCGCCACACATTAGGGCCGGATGTGATGCTACTGCCGGTTGCGAGATCTTCCCCACGCGAAACAAAAAGAGTACCGAGTTCCGGCTCGCCCCGGCGGTTGGATCTACGCCATTCCCCAAAAAGACGAACCCGATGACCTTCAACAAGTATCCCCGAGCGAAGAACCCCATGGAGGTAAAAAGCGAAAACCCGATCGCCGGCATCTCGCACAAGCCCCCGATAAACCGTATGCTGACTGCTCCGCTGCAAACGGCCGAGGACAAAGACTTCCATAAACTCGAAAATAGCTGTCATCCACGAAACAGGATTGAAGATGGAAGACAGAGCCTGAAATCCAATAATGGCAAATGCGATTGAAAGAACAAGCGAGGCAAGCCCGAAAGTTATAAAAATTGGCAATAAAATTATTGTCATAATCCCCTTGGAAAGAGTGCGATACCAGTTCGGGGGTGGCTCCTCCTCTGTACGCTGCACAAGGGTAACAACACCTTCCAGAGGAATTGGCCGTATTACGTTTTCACAGGTCGCAAGGCCGGGATCCGGCGCGGGCTCTGGCGGAGCATTGTTAAGGGAAGAGCCAAGAGGAAGCTCATGGGGTGGCATGGGTGGTGAAACGGGCCGCTGCCCGGAGGGGACATCCTCAAAAGTAAAAGGCAGGCCGCTCGTTGTCCTTTCAGATGGGGACCGATCCTGAATGGAGCCGGAACCAGGAACTATGTTCAGATCCGCAGATGTTTCTCCCCCGGATACTCCATTGTTGGACATGATATTATTTCCCTGTATATGTATGGATAATAGGTGATGGTTGTTCCCTCGTCACCTTCTGATAACGATCAAATGGGGTATTATATACACCTCGCCTGCAACCTTCAGAAATGAACTTGTTGGTCCGTCTGTAGGGCCTGAGTTGATCACGGTACTCCGCTTCCTCAAGAACGCCAGGAATGTCCGTGCAACAGCATCCCTCTGGAGGCGCAGTAGGCCTCCATACGCTCCATGTCCCCCCGCTCTGGAATGCCGATAAACCAGATGCCTCCATCCGGCTCCACTTCGATTTGAAATTTCTTCTCCTGCAAGCAATCTTTTCCCATATCCCCGTAACGACTGCGGCCAAGGTCGCTCAACAGGACAATTCGTTGGTTTGACGAACCCCGCAAGTGCGCAGTGGGTTGCCTTTCCAGAAACGGTTCCGGGATGAGAACATCCAAATGGCTCAATACATTGGAAAACGATTTTTGCAACACTCTGTAGGGCATCCCAGAATAGCACAAAATGTCCACAGGCAAAGATAGAGTGTCGGTCCATTGCCGCAGGGCAATGAGCAGCGCTTCTAGCGCTTCGTCCTGCTCGAAAGGTTCTCCTCCAGAAATGGTGATGCCATCTACGTTTTGCCCCCCCACGCTTTTACACCAGGCAAGCAGCGTCTCCATAGGAATCATTTTGCCGGGATCATGCGCCCAGGTGTCGCGTGAAATGCAACCGGCGCAACCGCGGCTGCACCCCTGGGTCCAGATGCCGATTCGCTTGCCGTACCCAAGGGTAGTGACCGGAAAATGGGCCTTGTTGATGGAAATAGAGAGCATGTCAGCTTATCTCGATCTTTATCGAATATCTTAATGTCTCCTCGTCCTGAGCGACTTGCGTTACCAGCACTTTTTTGCCACTCAGTTCTTTTTCAGTGTTAAATAATTCCCGGGCTAGTGGATTGATCAGTGTGGTCTCAAGACAGCTGCCGATACCGCGGCCGCCGTTGTGCAGATCCTTGGTGCACCAACCTTGCAATGTTTGCAATGCGCCCTCTGAAAATTTCAGGGCCGCCTTATGTTCATCGAACACTCTTTTTGTTACATTTTTGATCATCATCGTAAAAATCAATTGGGCAATTTCAGGCTCGATAAAATTAAATACCACTATGTTATCACCAAGCCGATTGAGAATTTCCGGTCGTCCCAGCTTGAAGGTAAAGTGGTTCCTGATTCCCTCCAGCACCTTTCCGCGTACTGTCGAATAAGGCGTACCTGGTTCCACGAGAAATTTAGGTTCCTGCCCCTCTTTCTTATCCACAATGCCGAGGTTGGAGGTGAAGACGATGATGCTTTCGGAAAAATAAACTGTTTCCCCATGGCCGTCGGTGATTCGTCCGTCTTCCAGTATCTGCAAAAACTTGTCCAGAATACGTTCATTTGCCTTTTCTATCTCGTCAAACAAGAGAAGCGAGAAGGGGCGGGCGCGTACCGCCTTGGTCAGTTCGCCGCCTGACTCGTAGCCTACATATCCTGGCGGCGCGCCCAACAGCCTGGCATCGGAATGCTCAGCGGAAAACTCGCTCATATCAAAACGGATACATGCCTGTTCATCACCGAACAGGCTCTTGGTAAGGGCCTTGGCCAGCTCGGTTTTTCCCACTCCGGTAGGGCCGGCCAGGAACAACACACCTCGGGGCCGACCATGGGAAGATGAGGCCTGCGCCGCAGTCAGCCCCATGACCGAGCGCTTGAGGATATCCATCGCCAGTTCCTTGGCCGCTACCTGACCCAGCACCCGCTTGTTTATTTTTCCCTCAGCCTCACGGACCAACTTCTTCACCCCACCTCCCCGCCAAGGATTGTCAAGAGACTGATCGCCGGTCTTATAACTGCGTACGGCATCATCTATATCCGCTAACGCCAATCCTTGAACCTTCGCCATCCTCGCCAAATCCTGCATGTCGGAAATGGTCAGGGAATCCGTCATGTCAGCGAAGATTTTAGTGTAGCTCTCTTTGCTGGCAACATCTGCGCTCTCAAACCCTGAAAAACGATCCAGCAGCAGGGATGCGGTGACAAGACGCTGTTCATGTTCGGGCCTGCCGATCTCCTGGAAGTGGATTCTTGTGTTGTTGTCACCGAACCAGGACGGTAGATCTTCACGGCAGTGCGTCAACCAGATCACCGGATTGAAAAGAGTTCTGCCATCGCGGTATATGTGGGTTGCTTCCCGGGCCAGCTTGTCGCAGACCGTGAAAAATTTCTGATCCTGTTCAGAAAGGTTGAGAGTACTTGGCCTCGTGGGTATCCGCGAGGCATAGTCGATAAGAACCGCTATTCGATGCTCCCGATGGGAGGTTATACGGTTCAGTATTGAGGCAAGATTTTCCAGCATAACCGGCATGTGTCCATCAGCCAATCTTATGCCTATTGCTTGCAGTATGGCAGCGTCAGCAGCTCCGGGTGGGGAGATCGTGATGCCATCCACGCTGTTGTAATGGACGCAGAAGGAAAACCCCTGTTCCTGCAGACCGCTCCACAGGCATGCACCGAGCGGAGTCAAAGCAGCCCCTTTACCATCTGATGAATAAAGGAACAGATCGTGGATATTGCCCGAGAGGACGAACTGGGAACGGATCGGCAGCAAGCGGGCCAGATCCCGCAACCATTTTGGTGACTGACAGTTAGGTGATATGTTCATTGGGCGGTTCTCCTTTTTTGTTGTGGTGCGGCTGGCATCTGGACTTGCCCCATGGTTTGTTGGAGGGATTCAGGGATTGCCGTCCTGTTTACGATCTGCATAGGAACCTCTCCCGCTGGCAGTCTCCTGATAAAACTCGTCTCGATGCCATCAAGCTGGATTTGCCTGAGAAGTGCTGAAATCTGGCTGCACCAGAGGTTTTCCATGGCGGTGTCCTTTTCTTTTTGCCCTTGGTTTGCCCCTTGTTCAGCTTCTCGGTCTGGGTCTTCCACCGCACGCACTACATTGAAGTTGAAATTTTCCCGATCAACCCGCATGCGGACAAAATATTCCGCTGGCCAGTTCTCCTGGCGAAAGTGAACGGTTCCTCCTTCCACCAGCAGGGTGTTCTGAATGGGCTCAATCTTGTATCCGAGGTTGGTGAAGGCCTCGCGCAGGATGCCGGCTGCGGCTTCTCCCTGTTGATGCTTCCGGTCCGCCATTTCCTTGTGCATTTCCTTAATCGAATTTCTCAGATGTTGGTCAAGTCTGCCTTCTCCCTGTATCACCTTATGTAGAATTCCATCCAGTTCTTGGGCAATTTGGCAAGCGGCCTGCGCTTCGATGTTATAGCCTGGTTGTTTGCTTGCGGTGGATTGAAGTTCTCGCAATTCCCTAAGAAGCGGGGCCAGACCTGTCCGCAAACCTTTGGCCTCTTCCTTTTCCTCTTTTTTTGCTTGTTGTAATGTTTTGCTCTCCACTGTCAATCCGCTTCTGATCCGCATGGCAAGATTGGTTGCCTCACTTAAGTCGGTGCTGGCGATCAAGCTATCCACAAGATCGGCTACCTCGGCCGGTAGCGGAGCGGACTCTCTGGTCAAAAAGGCGCTCACCGCCTCGGTGGTTTTCTCACGAACTCCTGCTATTGCCTGGCTGTACTCCACCGAGGTTTCTTCTTTCGCCCCTCCCGAAATCGCCGTCGGAGCCGCCTCGAATCCGGCAAGAGCATCTGCGGCCGAAATCGTCCCGACCAATGCTGCGTCAGCAAGGCCAGCCATTGTCTCACGGACACGTGCTTGTGTTCGGATTTCCTGCAGTGCATCTCGCAGGGTAACTGATCCGATTTCCAACTCTTCAAGGTATGCTTTCAATGCCTCGGTATTACCATGCGCTGGCACAATTTGCGGTGGAGAGACGCGGCATGCCAGTTCTGGATATGCTTGCTGAAAACATCGGATCTCTTGAGCAAGCGATTCTGCCTTTTGTTGGGCCTGCCGGAGCTGCCAGCGCAAGATCCCGGCCTCCATGGTTTTTTCCTGCTCGGCTTGTTGTCTCTCTCTGGCAATCTGGCGAAGACGTTCTGGGGATAATTCATAGCTTAGTGTTTTAGGACTGCTCATTTTCTCCCTCCTTGTTCTTGCCGAAGAACAGCACACAAACTGGCCGCAAACCGGACATTGTCGTCATGCTGCACCAAAGTCGCAGCATGCGGCTCTATGCGTCGGTCGTTGACAAAAGTGCCGTTGGTCGAAGCATAATCACGGACAAACAATCTTCCTCCTTCCTGGAAAATCTCCGCATGCAAACGAGAAACATTCGGATAATCCCGCTCAAGTTGCTCAGCCAACACGGGGGACACTGGTGGGATACGTCCAATGAACACCCTTGCAATAGTTATGGACTCGTCACCCCAAGGCCATTGAAGGATAAAGAGGGAAGTATCACCGCTCTGCGGGGCAGGAGAATCGACAGTGCTGCCACAATCAATGTTACGACCGCAATAAATACATGACTCCCCCTGAGTTAGAGGGGCGCCACAGGTGCAAGTGCCGGCTGTAGCCGGAATTTCATCGTCGGCCGCCGCCATTGGATCAGAGGGTTGTTCCTCCGGTTGCGGAGAGACCCCGGAAAGAGCACTGTCGCATAGCGGGCAGTATGTCGGCCACTGATCCTCTTCGTCTGGCCGAACCAGATTCTCGCAGGCCGGGCACCTTTTTATCTCAGCCATTAGCTCACTCCTTCTCCTCGGGTGGTTTTGGAGACCACATGCTTTAAGAGATCCGCTTGGTTGTCCTCCATGGCCTCGGCGATGATGTCGGTTATTTCTGTTTTGTACAGGTCCATATTTCCTGGGTCTTTTCGTATTTGTTGGTCCTTATAATTTGTAAGAGCAATGATTTTGCTCACATTGATTGTACGGCGGGCATCCAGGTAGGCGTGGTACTCGGTATAGGGCATGGAAAGCTTGGCAAGCATGGGAAACAACTCGAACATGATGAAAAAGAGGCGTAGTGCCCAACTCATGATAGAAGCCATCTGGTTCTGGTTGGTCAATTCATGCAGAGCCATGGCCTGGGTCAATAAATCATGAGACCCCTTAGCCCGCTCAATCTCTTTGCTGAGAGTGTCCACGATAACTTTCTCCTCTCGGTAACGCCCTTCGAGATCTGCATTGATTGAACTGGTTTTTCTTGCAAACTCTTCTTTTAACTGGGCGAGTCTTGTTATCTGCCCATCGCGCGAGACCTTTATCGAATCAGCTATGGGGCCGCAACCCTTCCTGTCCGGATTCAGACATTCCTTGTCATGAGCCTCGGTCAGCGTTTGAATTGAATTTTCCAAGGTTTGGATGGACTGACTCAGGGGCTGCAGTTCAGCGTCTTTTGCTTTGAGAATCTTCTCCCGATATTCGTTCACTATTTTTATTTTGGGGCTGTTCATCTCTTCTGCGGTTCTCGTAATTTGCTCGTCAATAGCCTGCTGTTGAAGTTTAATTTCAAACGGAAATGAAATGACGAACCCGATGAGGATGGCAAAAAGTCCTCGCAGAACACCAACCACCACCTTATTTCCCACTGTCGATACAAGTTCACGGTCAAAAAACATGATCCCAGCAGCATAGATGAGGGAGAAACTTAACGGAATCATGATGGTTGGGAATGATATCTCGCCCCGGAAGAAGGTGCTTTCTACCGCAAAAAAAGAGGAGACATAGGCAAGAATGCCAGTGATCAACACAGACATGCCCATGGAAGTAAGGATCATGCGGGTACCGTGGGTGCAGAACTGCAGGGCAAACATATCTGTTTTTGAGAGCCACAGCAAAAATCTCTCAACCCCGTGAATTTTCTCCTGCCATTCTTTGCAGCTTTTTTTGTAATCTGGTGCTGTTTCTTCCATCACTCTTTCCTCGTACATGGGTTGTTTGTTCGGCCAGGGTCGTTCGCAGATATAGCAATATATATGCCAAATCGTAATCAGTTTATACCATCCTCATGTTGTTCCCATTGCGCCTGGGGCGACAGATCCGCTGCGGTCAAAGGGGGCAAAGCATACTCTGCCTGAGATAGTAGGCTTTGCTGTTTTGGTAGATCCGCCGCAGTCAAAGATGGCAAGGCATACTCCACCCGAGGGAGCAGGCTTTCCTGTTTTGGCAGGTCCGCCGCAGTCAAAGGCGGCAGGGCATACTTAGCCTGAGGGGTGAAGCGCTGTTGTTTCAGCAGCGCCGGGGCATTCATAGGGATGAGCGGCAGACGGCAAACACTTACATTTCGGATATTGAAGGCGCGCAGGGTGAATTGCCTGGCGTCCCCAACGGTTATTTCCATTGCATGCTCCGGGGGAACAATTCCGAATCCTTTAAGATATACCCATGAGGCTCCCGAGACATTCCAAAAAAGCCTGATCCGGTTGCCGACCTGCACCTCTTGGTTGCATATCGTGAAATTGACAGGGGTGTATACTGCCCAGAAAGAAATGACCGGAGGGTTTTGCCCCCGGGTCCAGGTTGCTTCCCCTTGGACTCTTGTCCCTGGTGCAAAATCATGAGACAGATGAAGGTGCTCCTGAAAACGGTCTTGACACTGGGGTATGGTCATGTTGGCTACTAATCTGTAGCCAACGCGTTGCCCCATTTCGCTGTGCAGAAGTTGTGCTGCCCATGGACAGCACAACTCGACCCTGGCCACTTCCGCCCATTTTAAAACCGCTCCACCGACGAAGCCCTGAACCAAGGCGCGATACAGGGAAGCCAAAGCCTCGCCCCTGGCAGGCCGGGCAGAATCGGAGCCTCCTCCCTCTCGAACATTTTCCCATGCCTCGCTATATTCCTTATAGGCCTGCTTCCATTCGGCGGCGCGTTGCCCCAGGGATGCATGCGTCGAGTTTGCGCCGATTTCCTTCAATACATCCTGCCTGAATATTTCTTCCACCAGCGCCTGCATGGCAAGATCACCCAAAAGGGCGTTATTGCACAGGAGCATCATGCCATATTCGTCTACAGACCATTCCTTCCAGACAGGGGCCAGGCCGGGGGCCAAGCGGTAAATCAGCCGGAGCAGGCACAGGTCTGAGCTTGTGGCATTTTCCTGCAGCAGGTGATCAAAACCATCAAAGTTCAGGCTTTGAAGTTGTTGACGTAACCAATCGCCATCCGGCCCCGTGTCGGTCAGCATTCGGACGGACTGTTCCCAATGCCGGGCCAGATGGACGGCTAATGAATATTGGTCATACGACGCCCCCCCCGCCGCCGCTGCGGCCTGCCCTGAAAAGGAATGGGTACCGTCGGCTGATTCAGTGGAGCTTTCAGTGCCCCATCCTGCTCCCTGGTCAAGCCAGGCGTGCACATCAGGTCCGCTCCAGCGTCCCCCGGCTTCGCGCCGAAGCAACCCTGCGAATAATTCCTGCCAGCGGCCGTAGTTAACGCTGCCAGGATCGAACTGCCAGTCGGAAGTGATACGCCTTCTGCTTTCCTCCTCCGTCAATCGCGACAAGGGGTGGGTGCCGGTTCGGGCTTCGAGGACGGTCATACCGAGGGACCAGTAGTCGGATTTCGTTTGCGCCCTACCGGCAAGGGCTTCGGGGGCGGCGTAGCGCGGGGTGTTGCCGCCGGGGCGAGCAGCGGCGGTCCGGGAAGAGCTGTTGTTTTCAAGCAGGGCGACACCCAAGTCGCAGAGAAACCACTGGTTGCGGTTTAAGCACCACAAAAAATGCTCGGGCTTCACATCGCGGTGAATGACGAAATCGAACGAGCTGTCCGGCTTGTGCAGCGCTTCCAGAGACGCAACGGCTTGCCGCAGAAGCTTGCTGCCGTTCCCCTCGTCAAGCGGTCCGTAGCAGGTGAGGTCGGGGAGCGATGCCCCGTTAATGAGCTCTATTACTTCAAAGTAATGGCCTGCTTCTCGGCCGTGCTCTAGCAGCTCAGGCACATGGCGTGGTTTGTTTAGCTGAACCCAGTCCAGTACGGCGCTATCTGGTTCAATACCGGGATGGTAAAGTTTGAGGGCAAACTCCCGGGAATCGGTCCGGCGGCGAACCCGCCAGAGATGGGCTTCTGCTCCTTCGCCCAGAGCGACAATGATCTCATATTTTTCCAGTAGTCCAGAAGGCACTGCGGGGTTACCATCTGAAACAGGGGAAAGATTGTCATCTCTGAGGGTAGCTGCTGGATGGGGTACTGCGAAATCTGAAGCAGTGTGAGGCGCATCTCGAATTGTGGGGGCAGGAACAGAACAAGCCCCAGCTATATCGAGGAGAGTCAGCGCAGCAGTAAAGCGTTGCCCCCAGGCGTTTGCCGGAGCATCTGGATCCCGCTCGGTAAGAGAACTCATTTGTGCAACCCGTTAGCCATGGGCAATAACGCTCCGGGGGCAATTGATTGTAAGAGGATACCTTGGTTAACCTGTTTCAGGGAAAATCACAATTGCAAATTTATAGGGCAAAGCGAGCTTGACATGCCTTGTAAACGAAAGGTAAAGAATAAGATTGAGTCATGCAAATTAATCTAAGAATACTTTGACGACGGTTATCGCAAAAGACTACTTCCGATAGCCTTCAGTATTTTTTGCCTGAATCTTCATGGTGCTACCCAGAATTAAATGGCACGCAAATTGCTTATCACCACATGAAAAGATTAACAGGAGAAAGAAGACATTGCAGATTTTATTAAACGGTTTGATCCAGGGCGCTCTTTTTGCTCTCATGGGGCTTGCCTTCAGCTTGGTGTACAGTACCACCCGCGTGCTGCATGTGGCCCTCGGTGCCATTTATGCCTTGGCCCCTTATATTCTTCTTGCCTCTCTCAATGCCGGGCTCGGGTGGGGCGGCAGCCTGATTCTGGCCATTGGTTTCGCGGTGCTTGCAGGCATGCTCTGCGAGGAGATACTGCACTGGCCGTTTCTGCGCAGAGGTGCGCCGCCTGAGGTGCATCTGATCGGCTCCCTGGGGATGTTTCTGGTCCTGGTTCAGGTCATCGCCATCCTCTGGGGTAACGATGTCCAGGTCCTTCGCAATGGTGTGGATACTGTTTACAGCTTCGGCGACCTGCGCCTCACCCGCGCCCAAGTTCTCGGCGGCGCAGGTGCCGTAACAGTAATCAGTTCCTTTTTTCTCTGGCTGCGGCGCACAGAATTGGGCATGCAGTTCCGCGCCATGGCTGACAATCCGGTGCTGCTCAGTCTTCTTGGCCGTGACGTGCGTAAGTTGCGCCGCTTGGTTTTCGGGATGAGCGCCGGCCTGGTCGCGCTCGCTTCTCTGGGCAGTGCATATGACACCGGTTTTGATCCGCATGGCGGCCTCGATGCGGTGCTGGTGGGGATCGTGGCCACCATCGTCGGCGGACGGGGCTCGCTTGCAGGTGCTGTGCTGGCGGGGTTATTGCTCGGCGTCATCCGCAGCGAGGTGGTCTTGTTTGCTTCGGCCCGCTGGGAGCAGGCAGCAACCTTTGCTATCCTCGCTCTGATCCTCTTTTTTCGCCCACAGGGGCTGTTCGGCCGCATGTTGCGATTGGAGGAAAGAGCATGAGCTACCTGCTTCATCTGCTGATTTTTTTTCAGATCTACGTCATTGTGGCCATGTCGTTGAATCTGCTGATCGGTTACGGCGGCCTTCTGCAAATCGCCCATGCCGCCTATTTCGGCATCGGCGCCTATGCCGCCGCCCTGCTCTGGACCAAGCTTGGGATCGGCTTCGTTCCCGGCCTCATGGGGGCGGCGGCGATGGCCGCCGTGCTGAGCCTGCTGGTCTCTCTTCCTTCCTGGCGGTTCCGTGGCGACTATTTCGTCATGATCAGCCTGGCTGTGCAGGTGGTCCTTTACAGCCTGATGTACAATTGGATGGATGTCACCAATGGCCCCTATGGCATTACCGCCATTCCCAGACCGGCGTTTTCTGGTAGCACATCCGCTATTCAATGGGAAATATTCGCTATCTATGCTATCATTGTGCTGTTGTTGGCTTGTGTGCTGGCGGCGGCCAAGCATAGCCCTTTTGGACGTTCCCTCCAGGCCATGCGCGACGACGAGCTTGCCGCCCGCTCCCTCGGCATTCCGGTACGGCGCCTGAAGGTGGAGGCCTTTCTGCTTGCCTCGGCCCTGGTAGGGGTGGCGGGGGGGCTTTATGCCGCCTATGTCGGCTACATCGACCCAACCTCGTTTACCTTGGATGAATCAATCCTGATGCTGAGCATGGTCATAGTCGGAGGCACGGGCAATGTGCGAGGGCCGCTGATCGGCGCCGCAGTACTTATCGCCATTCCGGAAATTTTGCGTTTTTTGTCTCTGCCGGACGCCGTGGCGGCCAATGTTCGCCTCTTGGCATACGGATTGCTTCTTATCTTGATGATGCATTGGCGACCTCAGGGGCTGGCCGGGCGCTATCGGTTTGAATAAGGCGGGGATATGGAAGCAGTGGCTAAAAATATGTTTGAAATCGAGGGGGCGCGGCTGGCTGGAGGATCATCGTCCTGGGCCGTGCGGACCATGGACCTGCGCCTCGCCTTTGGCGGCAATCGGGTGCTCGATGGGTTGCGCCTCACGCTGCGGGCCGGCGAAGCTGTGCTGTTACGCGGGGAAAATGGATCGGGGAAGACCACTCTGCTCAACGTCCTGTCCGGTCTTATCCGCCCTGACGCGGGAAGCGTCGTCTTGTATCTCAAGGGACGGGACAGGGATGTTGCCCGCTCCTCGCCCGAGCAGCTCGCCTGTTGCGGACTGGGTCGATTGTGGCAGGATATCCGCCTCTTCCCGACGATGACGGTGTTGGACAATGTTCTGGCGGCGAGCCCTGAGTTGCTCAACCGCACAGCCCTTGCCGGTATCGTCTTCTGGCCGCTGGTGCGCCGCCAGGAACGCGCCGCGCGGGAGCGTGCCCTGCACAACCTTGCCTTGGTCGGCATGGAGGACCGGGCAGGCTCATCGGCGGACATGCTTTCGGTGGGCCAAATGAAACGGGTTGCCCTTGCAAGGCTTCTTCAATCCGAGGCCGACTTCTGGCTTCTCGACGAGCCCCTCGCCGGCCTTGATCAGGAGTCGGCCTCTGGGCTGCTGAAACTTCTCGAAAAGCTGAATAACGGCCACGGCAAGACGATGCTCATCGTCGAGCACCAGCATGAGCGCATGGCGCCGATCTGCGCCCGGACCTGTTTTCTTGCCGACGGTCGTCTGCATGCGGAGACCCCGGCATGAATGGCCTGCAACTCACCTGGCTCAAGCGCGGCGAGCACGGCCCCAATACGCGGCCATTGCTCACCGTTGATGACCTTTCCGTCCGGGTCGGAGTCCGGCGGGTGCTCGATGGCATCTGCCTGAAGGTGTTCGAGGGCGACCATGTCCGCATCACTGGCCCGAACGGCTGCGGCAAGAGCACCCTGCTCAATGCCATTGCCGGCATCATGCCGGCCCGTATCGAGAGCGGGCGGATCCGTTTCGCGGAAGCCGACATCACCTCCTGGCCGGCCCATGAGCGAGCCAGGCACGGTCTCGCCTATATGCGTCAGGTGGACAATGTGTTTCCCTCGCTCACTGTCCGAGAAAACCTGGCGTTGGCGTTAAGCCGGGAAGGATATGAGCGATTTACGGAGTCCTTCCCGGAGTGGTCCACGGACTTCCCGCCGGACAAACGGGCGGGGCAGCTCAGCGGCGGGCAGAGAAAGAAGCTGGCTTGGGGGATGACGGTGCTGAGATCAATCACGTTAGCGCTTATGGACGAACCCGAGGCTGGGGTCTCGGGCGCACTGATGATGCCCAGAAAAACGACCTGTATAATAGTCAATCACGACAGCCTTGTGGCTGAACCCAATGGGATGGACCCACAATGAAATTCCTTTCCTTAACAGAGTTGCCAGCGCGATTGGATTCATGGAAGCAGCTGCTCGGAGTGGACGAAAACGCCACTTTCAAACTTCCCACTCCAGCATTATTGGTGCTGGACATGCAAAATGATTTCCTGCTCGAGTCGGGGCAAATGCCCGTCTGGGGAGGCCCATCAATAATTCCGCAGATTAAATTACTAATAAACGCCTTTCGAGCATATTCAATACCCGTCTTTTTTACCAGACACCTGTGCATTGAACCGTTTCGCCATAAAGGACATCTTTCATCAATGAACGGAGTGCACGATCCGGCGAGTTTTCTTAGTGAAGGTTCGATGGGCGCGGAAATACATTCAGGACTGCGCCCCGACGACCATGACTATATCATCACGAAATATCGCTATAGCGCATTCTATGATACGCCGTTGGATACACTATTGAAGGTGAATAGTATCGGAAGCGTCGTCGTTGCGGGAGTAGCAACTAATATTTGTTGTGAAACGACGGCGCACGATGCCTTTTTTCGCGGTTATCGGGTAGTGTTCTGTATTGATGGCACCGGTGCCACCGACGAGAATGCTCATCTAGCGAGTTTGCGCAACATCAGGCTGTCATACGGCGATTTGGCAACCACATCCCAAGTGATTCGACAACTTGCCAAAGCAAATACAACAAAAAACTCTGAGGAGATACCATGATGCAAAAAGAAATCATTCATTATTTGTCACGGAAGATTATTGAAGATATCCGTACTGGTATCTGGTTTGACGACGATACCGCAAAAAGCTTGAATGAAAGACCTTTAATGGACGCTATGCGCGAATACATCCAGGTGATGGATATCCCAGTCTTAATGCAAATGGCACAAACAAACAGCCTGAAAAACCGCGCTTTGGCGATCACTCTTCTTTGGAAATTCGATACTCAGCGAGAAGATGTCAAATCGTTTTTACTGGAAGATTGGCAGCGAACAATCAACGAACACAACTTCGATTACGACAGAGGGATGCCATTGATATGGCGGCTACTTGATAACGCAGAGCTGGATGTGTCCATCCATAGACAGATACGTGAATTTGTCTCCAGAAACTATCGCAGGTTCATCGACGACACTTCTCAATGGTACGGTGGACCGGACATGGTTTTAGAAACGATGAAAAAACGTTTGTCAAATCCGGAGGTTCCTAGGACCAAGGACTGGATATATCTCTGCGTATCCCTTGGCTCCGCAGATCAAAAAGGTGCCGAGCATTTGATAGCGTCATATGTGCAGAGCAAAGACCCATTAATTGCAGAAGTTGCATCGGAATTATGTGAGCTATCTGCCTGAATTATCTTTAAAGGATCCTGAATATGAATAGTAAACGTGTTTTATTAACGGCCGTAGCTACAGCGGCTATGCTTGCCATAGTCTTATGGTGGGTACTGCCAGTACATCTTGGCAAGGATGGCAAGGTAGGAGCGCCTACACTGAAAGTGGCGGCGCTTTTACCGATGACAGGGCCGGGCGCGTCACTTGGGGAATATCTGCACAACGGCGTAACGCTGGCCAAGGAAGAACTCGACAGCAAGTACGAGGGCAGGTTGAAGGTACAAATCGAAATTCTTGACAGCAAGAACCAGCCCCGTGAAGCGATATCTGCTTTGCGCGCACTGATCGCCAGGGGTAGGCCCCATGCGGTAATTTCCGGCTTGAGTTCGGTCTCAAGCGCAATAAAGCCAGTCGTAGAGAGCGAGAAGATCACAACTGTGGCCACGGCGACCGCCTTGGCGGATCTTCTCGATGGCACAAATCATATCATACGTGTTTATCCGACTTCCATGAACTTCGTTTCTCCTGTTGTCGATTATATTGCAGGCCGTCTTGACCGTGTTGCCATCGTTTATGTTCATGACGATTTTGGCGCAAGCAATCATGACGTTTTCCGTCGTCTGACTACTGAAAGGGGTATTTCCGTGGTAGCTGCGGAGCCATACGAACTATTGCAGCCAGAAACCCGATCTCTGGTGGCGAAGATTATCGGTGCAAAGCCTCAGGCTGTTTATATCGTGGGGTACGGTCCGGCCTATACACGCCTGTTTACCCAGTTCAGAGAACAAGCCCCGAAGATCGAATTGCTCGCGGATATAGCGCTTCCCAATCCCGCCGTTCTGTCGGCACTCGGCAATGCCGCAGATGGCATTGTTTTCAACGGAACGGCTGCTGAGCTAACGGAACCTGATTCGGAGGCGGCGGCCACATTCAAATCGAGATATATGAAGAGATTCGGCAAGGAGCCGTTCATGGTTGCTGGCTTTGCATACGATGCGCTGATGATGCTGGCGGAGGCCTCGCTGGTTGCTGATGGGACATTAACCGCGCCCACAAAACAATCGTTGACCGCATTGTCGCCGTTTAAGGGGATTATGGGAAAGATCACTCTGGATGAAAAAGGAGAAAATGACATTCCTCTGCGTCTCATGATCCGCCGGGACGGTCGGACGATTCCATATACCGATGTCCGTCCGGCGGAGAAATAAAATGATTGCACAAATTCCCGAGCAGTTCGACATCATGGTTACGGTTGCATGCAACGCTCGCTGTCCATTCTGTGTGCAGGAGGTGACCTATAGACCGTCATGCGTGTCTGAAGAAAAATTTATCGCTGGCCTAGAGGAACATTTCGCTACTTTTTACGCATTAGGTGGCCGTAGGGTGGTAATTACGGGTGGTGAACCAACGCTGGAGCCGACCTTACAACTTGTGCTGAACTCACTGCACGTGTTAAGCCGATATGAAAATCTGGAAGTAAAAGCATTGTACACCAATGGTAGTCGGCTGCTTGCCAAGCTGCCAGGCCAAGAAAGAACGGTCGCGCAGCAACTCAAAGAGGCCGGTCTTGGCTGTGTGAATCTGACCGTCCATGACTTCGAGGAGTCGGACAACCAAGAGATCTTCCATCTCGCCACAATCCCCAGCACAGAGGTGATCACGTCTCACCTTAAAGAATGCGGGCTGCCATTTAGATTCAACCTCACTCTGCATCGCGGAGGTATCGAGAGCTACGAACAATTCGTTCATTATGTCGAATGGGCGTTCGGGCAGGGCGCGCAGGATGTCTATGTACGCGACCTCTTTGAATACGGGTTTAGTGAACCATTATGGGCGAGCGACCGCAACGCACTACGCTTTGCGGAAGTTCATCGCATTGACGTCGCGATGCTGATCAACGCCATGAAGAATGACAGAAAGATATTTGCATTTTGTAGGGAGCAGACCGAGGGATCCCGCGAGAAAAGGGAGTTCAAATTTCTGCACCGGCCATCAGGGATGCATGTCTACATGACACTTTTGAGAATCGGCACCGAAGATCGGGACCAGATTCCATATCTCATTTACATGCCGGATGGGAGGCTTTACCGTGGGTGGCTTGGCGAAGGAGATGTATTGCAGTCCCTTACTCTGGAAAAAGATGGGTAGCTTTCAGGGGCAATCAAGTTAAGACACATATAAGTCTGTAACGCTACAAGGGATAGGGTTGTTGTACATGGGAGATGATATGCCAAAATGGGGGGCACTTGCACTGGAGCTCGCGCAAAGGGCCGCCCGGTATGGCAAGGCTGCTGAGGATTCAAACAACTTCGGAGTTGAAGAACACACACCAATTACATTTGAGGAACTTACGGCGGCGAACCTTACACAGCCCAAAGACGCTCAATGGTGGTGGCCACAGGTGCCGCTATTGACTGCTTTGCTGGAGGGTGCCGGAAGAAAGAATAGCTCAATTGCGACGTGGGTAAGCTTGGGGCGCTATCGGTTCGACAAATCATCTGGGATGAAACTGGATTGGACAACCTTTTTGTGTTCGGCATTATCAGGGAATAAGACAGTCAAAGGCTCAATCAAGAACGGGCTTGCCGAGCTGACAAAGGACATAGGCAATGGCACCGGCAATGGCACATCACGGACATTGCTCAGTACTACAGAGTTGGTCGATGCCCTTTCGGAGAAGGCCGAGGAGAGACCGCTTGCGCCCCTATTGTTGTGTTTTAAGAAGCGCGCACCACTCTTCAAGACTATACACAGTAAACAAAAATTTATTATTTGCCGATGGGAGGACTTACGATCAAGTGCAAGTGTGGGATCAACAGCCACTGTTGATCAGCCTTGTCCTTATTGCAATTCTGCCTCCTGCATTCCTAATACATGTCACGAGTTTGCCCAAGATAGTTATCAACTCAATGGAACAAGATGGTTTCAGCACCTTACTCCTCATGACAAGCAGGGCCATTGCCGTCGGATAAAGAATTTTGCGGCATGGCTCCTTGCTCTTCAAACAAGGCCACAATGGGACGTGATTCTGACGGTACCGGCTTGGAATCCCGACCATCTGCCAGGTGTTCATGTAGGTGCCATTGTAGTGTATGTCAGAAAAAAGAAATGGATTTCTAAATCGCTCGATCAGGATACGCCCCCAGAGAACTTGATTGATCAGATAGGTGCTTTCTCGGCCGCATTCCGCGCGGGGGCGACTATCGCCATGCAACGCGAGTTGGAGCAATACCGTAAGATATCGGAGCAAGTCGAAAAACAAGCGCAGATGCTAAAGCTGGTGGAAAGCCCACTGAAGCGCCTCAGCGAGGCACTCGAAACCATGCAGGAGGATACGCAGACGCTTCGTTCCATTCTCTACGATCCCCACAGGACATTGTTCGCCGTTGCCCCTCTGGTTAGGGATTATTTTGAAGAAGCCAGATGGTGCAGTTATGGTCGCGTGCGATGGAAGGGTATTCATAAGCCGGATAGCCTGACAGCCAAAGCTGACCAACATGCGGCAGGAGCAACCATTGCGGCGATTATCTGTCACCTATTCGGGATGGTGCCCAAAGGCGATGAAGACGAAAAAGAACTCTATGGAAGAGTGGCGGGACTACTCGAATCCCAAGATCCGGCTTTTGCAGAGCTTCGAAAGGTTCTGGAGATTGTACTATTTGCCCCTTCGCAGAAGAGTGTTTTTTTATCAATGCTCAGCGGTTGCTTGCTGAGTCAAGCGACATCTTCTGCATCTGACATTACCGTAATATCAAACGCAATAAAAAATATAAAACTCTATGTTTTTACACCGTTCAAATATAGCGGGGACACTCCAATTGGGCCGATGGCCCTTATTTTTTATGATTATAATTTTGAAGAAACCTTTGATCAAGGCCCTATAACGGATACTATAGCGAAGCCAATAAAAGGCAAAAAACCTCTTTTCCCGGATGGATCTCTTCCCGTGCCAAGGTATAGTGACATGCTTAGCCTACTAGCCGGCATTCTTGCATATGCAAGAAATGAAAAGGGGGCTAAGGTTGATCACCTTTGTGTAGAAAAAAATATGTACATGTTAGTTTCTTTTGATCAAAATGTTTTTGAAATCGAGCAATTGAAAGCGACATTTCAGCTTATGAAAACGGTAGCAAAAGAAGGCCTCCGCAAACCTCATGGAAATTTTCGCAAGCCATTGCTGGATTTCGCCTCAGTACTTAGTGTTGATTCATCCATGATTAATGAGGACATAACATTCAATAATTTTAGCTTATCAATCAAGTACCATGGATATAGAACAAGCTTATGTTTTGAACCAAATTCTTTTTGTCTTACGGTGGAGGCCATAAAGCCATGATGTACTATGTCGACCATAGCGACACATTAAATGTGATCCTTGGAGGAAATGGGGTTGGTTTTTCGCATATAGAAAATGACGACCCAGACGAGTGCCCGTGTGTAGAGGGAGATTTGATATTTCTGCATACTGAGTATTCCGTGGAATGGATAAACTATGCGCAAAGTCATCAGGGCATGCATTTTGTTTTCATAAGTAGAGGAGCTCCAAACTTCTTGCCGCGAGAAAATGAACTGCCGGAGAATGCACATTTGTGTCATATACCTGCAAACAACTTGGATAACCATTCAAGATTTACTGAGTTTTTGAGACAGTGGGGGTCAGGGCACAAGCGATGGGATTTACTGTTGCTACCCAACTACCCAGAGCACCTCGTTGCGGCCTATCTGGTCGGCATTGCCATCCGAGAGGGAGTGGTCTTGCAAAATTCAGAACTATCAACCGACCTTTGGGGAAAAGCGACAGAAGAATATAGGCGTCTTTCCACTACGGATAACAGCAATCTCACAATGGACAATATCAAGGAATACCTGGGGCAAGTAGAAACAGTTCTTTGCAAAGTCGGGCAGGTTTAACGTGCTAACACTGCATGGTATTTCCTGCAATAGCGACATCCTCCGCAGTCAGCTCAAACACACCTGGCTGGAAAACCAGCTTACGAACAAATCGGAAGACGACATAGTGTTGCTGTGGCTGGGACCAGGTTGGCCTGCTCTCGTACGAGAATTTCATGTGCGCGTCAGCGAGGCAGGGGAATTGGTCAAGGATTTCGAAGACGGCTTTAGCCCAGCCCAACTTGTGGACCGGCTGAAGCCTTTGTCCGCCCTTGCCGACGACACGAAAAAAGCGATCAGGCAGGCGGTGCATGCCGTCTATCTGGAGCGGTCGGGCATCGCGGATCTAAAAAAACCAATGGAAAACGCGGTAACAGCATTGAGCGGGGCGCTCAGTCGGTTCTTCGTAGCCTGGGAGCAACCGGTATCGGAACAAACGGAGCAGGAGATGCGGAAAGCGTGGCGCGATTTGTATCGATGCGCCGAGTGCCTGCGGGATCTACTGGATCGATTACCCCGAGGCATCGTGCTGCCATGAGCCTGCCAAGCTTGCTCGTAATCGATGACCAGTACGCGCGCGACACGACGGAGTGGGGGCTGTTCCTCCACCGCACCGGGCTCGCCGAGGCCGACGTCGGCACTACAAACAAGCGGACTGCCGGGAAAGTGAAAACTCTTATTGCCGAGGTCGTGTTGTGCTCGGGCCAGCGGGTTGAACCAGGACGGGTAGAGAACGACTATGAAGTCATCCGTGCAGCCGTGTGCTCGGGCGGCGGACGCGGCGAGGACTGGGCTCTGATCTTTCTGGATGTGAGTTTTGATTCCGGCGAATTGCGGGACGCCGGGAGCCCCCGCGGACAACATGGCGATGGCGACTTTGGCGAGCGGATGCTTAGCCGGCTTGCTAAAGACTTCCCCGATCTGCCCGTGGTGATGCTTACCAGCAAGCGCCAAGAGGAACTGGGCGACCACGGAACGCCCTATCTCTGGAAACAGGGACTCAACCGGCACACGGTCCAGGCTGCGTTGCTGCGCCATGGGCGGCTCGATTCCACCCAGGTGCGCGCATTGCTGGAACTGGGCGACGAAGTGGTGGCCGAGGCTCCGGGCACGGTGGCGGTTGTCCGGGAAGCCTTCCTCAATTCCGGCAGCAAACTGCCGATTCTAATCCTGGGCGAGAGTGGCACGGGCAAGGAAATCCTCGCCAGGTATGTCCACCGCCTTTCCGGCCGCACGGGATCGTTCGTGGCAGTGAACTGCGGGGCCATTCCTGCGGAGCTTTTGGAAAGTGATTTTTTCGGCCATGAAAAAGGCGCTTTCACCGGTGCAGTCGGCCTGCGCAAGGGGCGTTTCGAGCAGGCGGATGGTGGCACCCTCTTTCTGGATGAAATCGGCGAAATGCCGCTCGCGATGCAGGTCAAGATCCTGCGGGTGTTGCAGGAAGGCACCTTCGAGCGGGTAGGCGGCACCCAGACCATCACAGTGGATGTCCGGATCGTCTGCGCCACGAACCGAAATCTGGAAGAGGCCCGTGTCAAGGGCGAGTTTCGCGAAGACCTCTTTTACCGCATCAACAACATTACCATTACCTTGCCGCCATTGCGCGACCGCCGTCAGGATATCGGCCCCCTTGCCCGGCTGTTTCTGGCAAAAGCGGCGGAGATCGGCGGCAAGACCGGCATATCGCTAACACCAGAAGCGGTTCTGACCCTGGAAGGATATTACTTTCCCGGGAATGTGCGAGAATTGGAGAATCTTATGGGGCGGCTTGCGAACGGGGCAGGCAGCCACGAGGTTATCGGAAGGGATGCGGTAACACGGTTGCTCGCCTCTGCCGTGCCCATCGATCCCGCTGCCCCGCCTCCCTTGCAGCCGGCTGCGACCGGTGAGACGATCTCGCTCACCGGCCTGGCCGAGGCATTGGCGCAGACCCGCATTGACAGCAATGCCCCCGCTCTGAACGGCATCAAGGCCAAGCTCGATGCCGCCCACCGGGAACTGCTGCAACGCCTTGCCGGGGCAGCCCTGGAACGTTGCCGCGATCCGGTCACGGGCGTTCTCAACCGCCAGCGCGCCATGCAACTACTGAGTGGTGACCCTACCCTCACGGGCAGAGGGCCGGCGCGGGTGCTCAACGAGATCCTGGGAAGAAAGCAGGAGAACCGTATAACCGAAGAGGATCTGGAGTCACTGGTTCGCCTGTGGAAGGGAAAAAACACATGAGTGAAGAAGTAACAACGGTGGTAGCCGATACCCTCAACGCCATCGCCAGCGCCGCAGGCAGAAAAACGGCACGCTGCAAGGGGCACGGTTGGTACGGCACCGCTGATGTGGACACGCTGGTTTTCTCCTACCGGGCGGATTTTGCCGCGCTCTGGGGGATCGGCGAAAGCAACGGGGGGCTCGATTCCGTGGTCCAAGGCCTTGCCGGTCGGGCACTTACCCTGGTCATCGCCTGGGACGGCCAGCCGGAGGATACGGCTGCCGACGTGGTGGCAGTCGGGCGCTATGTCACCCCCTACGAATGGGCTGCGGCGCTGTCATTGGTTCTGTATCGCAGATACGCTGAAAACCCTGAATGCTGGCCAAAGACCCGTATCCTGATCTTCGACATTGCCTCGCACAATTTCCCGGCAAAAGATGATCTGTTCGTTAAGCGATCCCTGTTCGCCTTTCACAACGCCTTCCCTTGGATCCAGGATTACCGGCCCGTGGAAAGGGCAGACGGGAACATGGTTGAAGCTGTGATTGTTGATGGCGATCCCGGAGCCTACGCCCTGTTACGTCAGGCGATTCCTCCGGAATATTGCGGAGCCGAGTGCCTGATCGAGGATATCGCCGCGCCACAGCGCGTGCTCACGACATTCGAGGACGATAATTCCCACCTGGACGCCCTTGAGGCATTTGCCGAGTCATGGCGTCAGCAATTTCTCAAGGCCGGAAGCCGCCATGATGTCGCAAACCTTTTGGGGCCGATGCTGCTCTCCCGGGGACTTCCCGCGAAAGTACAAGAGACGATCCTGACCAATGCCCTGCCCCGCCTGGCCTTGCATGACCTTGTCGTACAGATCGGATTATTGGGTGAGGTGCCAAATCAAGATGATAATGCTGGCATTGGGCTTCTGGTAGATGGCGGCCCCTTTGGCAGGCTTAATGGTGTCGGTTTCCTGCTGGTGGATGACCAGTACCGTTTGGGTTATCAGCATATCCTGGGACATGCTATCTTCGACAAAGCGTACCATCCGAATGGCGCGACAATATCAGATAATGTTTGGCAATATCAAGACAACCGCAAACTTGCTAAGCTGAAATGTGTTCATGCCTGTGACCTGATATGCGATCTTTTCCCGGATGACAAAGTTAAGATTGCCGACTGGGCTCTGCCGCGCAGGCTTGCGCTGCCGGACAGCGATGTGCTGCTGCTCGACCTTCGATTGTGGCTGGACAGCCAGATCGATCTTCGCAAGGATGTTATGAAGAGACTGATACAGGTCTGCAATAACCTGGGCACGAAAAAAATCCAAGATGATAAATTTCACCGTGCCTTTGCTGCGGCAGAGGCTATCTCCATTTCGGAGCAGACCAGTAACAAAAGTGAGCTCACCGCCCTGGCTCTGCTCCCATTGTTGTTAAGCCATTACGATCCCTCCTTGCCCATCGTGCTTTTCTCCTCTACCCACCAACGCGAAGTTTTGGAAATGGTAGGGCACCGCCCCAATATCATCACTGGCTTTTCAAAACCATTACTCACGGGCTATGGAGATGGACAACGACCTGAGGAAGCTGTTTCAGGACTCGTTGCCGCCTTAAAGCGCGCGTTGAGATTGCATGAAGCTCGCTCAATATGGATCCGGCTGTGCGATGATGGCTTCAAATGGGAGCGACCTTATCCACCGTTCATGACTCGTGAAGTACAGGGACAAACTACCAGTAATTGGACATGGAATGAGGACAATGGCGCATACTTACCGGAAAGCACAATTGCCCCGGAATATGCATATAAGCCGAAGTTAATCCTTCAACCGGACCACCTCAGAAAACGGTTGGCCTTCATTTACCGGCATTACCTTTTGAGCGAAAAATATTACGATTTCGCATCGGTCCCACGGGAGCTTGTCGAAGGGGCATTGACCCCTCCGATGTCCCCGCTACTGGTAGGCACTAGGATTTTCGCAGGTCTTTGCCCAAGAGGAATCGATAACATCCGCAATGAATTGGAAGCATGTCTGAGAAATTGCCGGAACCGCAAAGCCCACGGCCATGCCGAGTATCCGGATTCTTCGGAGAAACTCGACCTTTGGAGGTTGATCTCCTTCCTCCAATTTCACATCCTGTTGGACTGGATCATTGGCAAAGAGCAGCCATTTGTAGATGAGGCAAAGTTCCCTGGCAAGGGGATATCCGACTATATCAAACGAACCTATTCCATCCATATCAGCACGTTACCTTCCTATAGTAATACGACCTTAACAGTCTCGGATTTGTCGACGGTTGAGGTGATTCCATGGCCTCTCTATGCCCTGTATGCCGCAGCGCAAGCAGTATGGAAAAGCAGAACTACCCATAACCGAGAAACGGTAACTTACGCCTCTGAACTGACTTTCACCGCGATCATCTATCTCGCTTCTAAGTGGTTTAGGTTACCCACAGACTTCCCGGAAGGACCGATAAAAGTGAAATGAAAAGACCGACGGTGCTGGTCGCCTCCACCAGCAAGCCAATGGCCAGGGTGCTTGAACTTCTGCTGAGACGCGAATGCCAGGCAATAGGCCTGCGGTTGCTGTTTCCCCGCAAAAACAAAGCAGGGATTTTCGACTCTGCCGAAGACCTTTTCGACTTCCTGAGTGAGCATAAACCCGCCGACCTTGCCGACATGCTGGTCCTGATTGACCTCGCCGGCACTGATTTGCAGAGCGCGTTCGCCCCCCAGCCAGGGCCGATGGGACGCCATTGGCACTGGACCGCGAACCGGGCAGGGGTGGCAACGGAACTCTTGCTGCGCTTTCCACAAGTGTATCCGTTGTTTCTGAGTCTGGGGGTTTCTGGAGAGAGTTACTGCAAGCTCGCAGATGAATTGAGAACAATTCACCGTGGAGGAAAAGGCGGCGAAAAATATGAGATTTCCAAGGTACTGGTGCAGGCTTTCGATATCCCTCTTCATTTTGTGTCTCCCCTTGATGATCCTCACACAATATTCCGCGTGCTGCAACATTTTGCCTGGGGAATGCGCTGCTGGTTCGATCCTACGGGACTCCGGACACTCGTTAAAAACCGTTTTTTGGGCACAGTGTTTGGCAACGACGAAAACTGGAGCAATACCTGGACACGCGTGGGGCACGACAAGGAACGGCGGGAAGTACTGCTCGACCGACTGAACAAGGTCGCCGTTGCCATCGACGAAGAAAGAGAATTTACGATGTTCAATGCCTACACGGCATGGAAATACGGCCGGCGGGCCTGGATAGTGACAACCCATGCCGAATTCTTCGAGCAACCGCTATGGGACAATAGACACGAAAAGGCAGAGGATGTATTGGTACTGCGTGACATTGATCTCCGCTTTCCTGACATAAAGTCTGGGAACGAAGGTGTCCGGCGCAATCTCATGGATATTGATCAATGGAAAGATCGCTTGGGTGACAAATGGTGTGCACGCGCAGTTTCCGGCGAGAAAAAGGTCGTGCCGATCAGCTATCTGTACCAAGGAAAAAATTCTTTCGGAAGACTCGGGCAGAGAATCGATACAGCAAATATCCACTATCTCGGCTTTCCAAAACCTCTCAGTACACTTTATGCGCTCAAAGCTGTCCTTGGCTCCAACGCTGGTGATGCTGAATGTTCGGTCACCGGGCGTTTGGGGACAGCCGATGAATTGGACAGTATTGGCCCGGACAACGCCGGAGAATCGTCTGGTCATGGAGCTCCGCACATAAATCTTGCCATCGCCGAATCACTTCTTGAACAGGCGCAGCGTTGTACCAACGGACGCGAGGAAAGCCTGATCGGCGCACTGTTGGCATCGGAGGCTTACGAATTGCTACTCGGAATGAGCAAAACCACGGCATTGGAAGCATTGCAAGAGATGCACCGGGCCGAGGTGCGGGCGGAGGTTTTTTTCCCTGGCGTGACCCACGATCTTCGTATTGATGAACGAAAACGAGATATCAGGCAGTCGCTTGATAGCCTCTACGAAAACCACCCCAATGATCATGGTGAAGTCAAAAATCTGTTTCTTGCCCAAGTATGGGCAGACCTGAAAGCAATCTACCGTGACGCGGAACGCTTCGATGCTGCGGAACAGGCCAACATCGAAAGCCTTGTGCATAGCCGATGGCTCCCGCAGGTTTCATTGCCGAGGTTTTCCTTTAAGGAATTGGGCAAGCGAATTCGGGCAGCCTTGACTGCATTCAGAACGAATAAGGTGAAAACTTGCCTTAAAAGGATGCTGATTGCCCCCGCGACATCGTTGTGCGGGTGGGGGGTCTTTGTATTTTTGTCCTCTCTGGCGTTTACGCTGCTTTATTATTTCTGCGGTGCATGGGGATACGACTCGATAGCAGGAGGCATTGGGGACGCCCCATGGCTCCAATATTGGCATGAAGTGATACGATCTTCGATGGCTGTTGAATTGATGGGTGGCTTGACTGATCTGGGGAAAAATAATGGGGGTGCGGCAACCAAGTGGGTATATATCGTTTCATTGTTTCATCTTGGATTTTCCTACCTTTTCTTCGGCCTGCTGATTTCGATGCTGTATCGTAAGATTACTCGAGGTTGAGGTATCTGGCTTTGCTTGTTGTGCGGCGTTCTGGCATGTTATTTTGTGCGGACCACCGCCTCAAGAAAGCCGGTGGTCCGCAAAGCATTTTCAACCCATTAACATAATTTATCTGGCGTAAATCTTGCCACATTCAGAAGCCCTCGTGGAACCACATTTCGGGCATGTCTTACCACCGCACTTGCTGCAAGATTGCTTCCCACAATCTTTACACTTGTAGACCGGCCGCCAATTGCTCGAAAAGGTCTCCTTCACACCCTCGCCACAGTTAGGACAACTTGAATAGTCGCTCATGATAATCTCCTTGTATGTTTAACTGATCCGCACTGTGATCTTTTTGGCGCAGCGATCAAAACTGAATCACTTCCTGGCCGCCAAAATGGCGCATGACTTCCAGATAGTTTTTAAAGACTCCACATGATTCCTTGATATTGTTCTCCGTTTCGAGGATTTCCGCAATATCGTTACACTTGAATGATTGGCCTGAGACCAGATCCCCGATGGTGATGTTCAATACAATCGACCTGCCAGTCAAAGGGATTTTGATTTCCTTCTTGACCAGGGATTCCCTCTCGGCCTTGTACTTTTTGATCAACTCCGCCTCCTCGCCGGTGAGCTCGACTTTCGCAAAAAGTTCAAACGATACACCGCCCATCATCTTTTTTGACTGATCCCTTGTGATTGTTAATTTCATCCTGTTCTCCTTGTGAATAACAAAATGCGGACTTATTTCCGCCAGACAATTGTTTTCCTGAAATTCGTATAACGACAAAAAAAGGCGCTTTAAACAGATGAATGAGGTAGGCTGAAAATAATGGACACGAAAACTCTGATCATTCATAAACACAGAGTGTAGGTGTCATCATGGAAAAGATTCCGCACGGCCGGTACAACAAGGAGCTCCGGGAAGAGGCCGCCC